>OOCG01001313.1_pt1 | contig 11934 bp, 10 predicted proteins | sample 1671521 | NCBI WGS metagenome assembly OOCG01 (sample SAMN06348165, study PRJEB24527) | human gut metagenome | biome: human gut; feature: ankylosing spondylitis patient; material: feces | host: Homo sapiens | place: China | collected 2015-10
TATTATATTAAGGAGCGAACGGTGAATGAGAAAACATGTCAATTAATGAATGAATATCTAACTATTATGAATTTAGCGGGAATAAATAAACGAGATATTCACTCATTATCAGGTGGAGAGCAACAGAGAGTGGCGATTGTCAGATCCATATTAGATTCAACAAAAATAATTTTGTGTGATGAACCAACTGCCAGTCTGGATAGGAAAAATACAGAAATATTCATGAAGACACTTGTGGATATTACGCAAAAAAGAAATGTGGCAGTTATGATCGTAACGCATGATGAAAACGTTGTGAAATATGGCACGGCAAAATATTATATGGAAGATGGAAAAATAAGAAAATATGAGTAGTACTCAACCTTGTCACTCTGTTGTGCTGCTACTGCATAGGCTGCACTGAGCGACTAATAGAAAAACATGTATTTTTGTATGTGGAAAGGTTTAAGAAGAGATGAAAATACCGAAATTCAAAGTTCAAATGAAAGTTATATTGATGATTACAACCACTATTATATGTGTTTTTTTGATTCGGTTATTATTAATGGGTGGTCTGGCAAAACTGCTTTCATTCGATAGCCAGAGAACTGAAGTATATAAAGATACAGATATCACGCATTACCAGTGGTACATGGGAAAGAATGCTAAGAAAGAATATGCTGATAAATGGGGAATGGATGAAAGCATTTTTCCAGAAAGTATTACAGATAACATGGATGTACTGGATTATAAAATGGTTTACTATAATCCGTGGGACGCACAGTATTTAAGTTATCTGGTCGTCGAATATGATGATAAGAGTTATGAGGAAGAGATACAGAGATTGGGGAAATATGATTCAAAAGAATATAAGGGATATTTTGGAACGAGAGGTTTTCGGGATAAGTACCGTCTTTTGGCGATAGAGGTTGATCCAGATCATGGATTGATATATGCGCTGGGAGAAGAAAATAATCAGATTATTTATGTGGAATTGATTTTCTGTAATTATTTTTATGATATAGATTATCAAGATGAAGTCGACATACAATATTTACCAATTGGATTTGATGCGACACCGGATAATGAATATCGTCAAAAGAGGCTGAATCGATAGAGGACAGCCTTGTTGTAGAAGATGGAATAACAGAATAAACTACACACAGACTGCTGTGCCGTGACGACGTAAAATCGTGCGGTGCAGCAGTTTTTTGTTCACAAAACATTGACGGAACCCCACAAAGAAGGTAATATTTTACCGAAAGAAAACTTGATAATTGTAAGGAAAATCATAGAGAAAGGTCATAGCATGGGCATTACAATAGAAGAATTAAAAAAACTTGATAAAAACACTTATCAGATCATTGATATCCGGGACGAGAACGAGGTCGTCCACGGAGCGATTCCGGGAGCGGTAGCGACACCGGCAGATTCCATCGAAGGAAATGAGAACATTGATTTTTCAAAAAAATTAGTGATCTGCTGCAGCCGTGGACGTTTCAGCGTGGAGGTTGCCGAAGGACTGGAAGAGAAAGGAATGGATGCGGTAAGTCTGGAAGGCGGATATATTGCATGGCTTCTGGATGCGATGAAGCAGGAGGAAGAGGTAGACATCTGCAAGGATGTGGAACTTTCCATCCGTAAAAAGTTCCGTAAGAGCATCTGGTGCAAATTCACAAAAGCAATAAATCAGTATGAGCTTGTCAAACCGGGTGACCGCATTGCGGTCTGTATTTCCGGTGGAAAAGATTCCATGCTTATGGCAAAGCTTTTTCAGGAATTAAAAATTCACAACAAATTCGATTTTGAGGTGAAGTTTCTGGTCATGGATCCGGGATACAGTCCGGCAAACCGAAAAGTGATCGAGGAAAACGCCAGAAAACTCAATATTCCGATCACAATTTTTGAATCGGATATTTTTGATTCTGTATACAATATTGAAAAATCACCGTGCTACCTGTGTGCGCGGATGAGACGCGGACATTTATATCATTTTGCACAGGAGCTTGGATGCAATAAGATCGCACTCGGACATCATTATGATGATGTGATCGAGACAATCCTCATGGGTATGCTTTACGGAGCACAGATCCAGACGATGATGCCAAAACTTCACAGCACCAATTTTGAGGGAATGGAACTGATCCGTCCGCTTTATCTTGTGCGTGAGGACGATATCAAGGCGTGGCGTGACTATAATGGACTTCATTTTATCCAGTGTGCATGCAAGTTTACAGACACCTGTACCACCTGCAATAACGAGGAAAATCGTTCGAAACGTGTGGAGATCAAGGAACTGATCAAAAAATTAAAAGAAGTCAACCAGTACGTGGAAGGCAATATTTTCAAGAGTGTGGAAAATGTGAATCTGGAAACGGTTGTTGCCTATAAAAAGGACGGCGTAAAACATCATTTTCTCGATGATTATGATACAAAAAAGTAAGCAGAAGAAATCTATTAGCAAAAAATATTGATTTTGGCTAATAGAGAAAAGATGATTTGAAAAGAAATGAAGAGGCTGTGATAGTCTCTTCATTTTTTTGGTACAAATTCGATTTTTAAAGTCATATCCATTGCATCTGCCAGACGTTTTAAGGTCAAAATGGATGGATTGGCGTTACCACGTTCCAGTTTGCTGATATCGCTCTGATAGATTCCCGTTTTTTCGGAGAGTTGTTTTTGTGTCAGCATGGCATATTCTCTTGCTCTTGCAAGGCTGGAAGCAAGTGCGAGGGATGGGTCAACAGATTCAATACGAATAAATACACCATCTTCCCAGATCGTTTCAGAATCTAAGTCCAGATCATCACTCCAGGACACACCATAGCCGCCGGTATCTGCATGAACTTTCGATGCGAGGGATGGATCATTGATAATTTCCTGAAATTGTGGAAGAATGGAAAGCATTTTCCGCAGGTCATATTGAATTACTTCACCACCTATAAAAATTGCCTGAAGAATATTCTGATCAATCATCGATACACTTTGCACTCTGTGAGCCATAGGATGCACCTCCTTCGAATTTTAATGATGTAAAGTTTTGTGTTCTTTTTGGCGCAGGTACATTTTTATTGTTATTCCAAAGAAACGTGCAATGACGGGCATATAATTCCTTCTTTCATATTTTTTATATATCATATAGGATATATCCTATATAATCAAGATGTTTTACAAATTTTTAATATTCATTTTAGAAAAAATAGGGTATGATGTACACAGGAATTTTAGACAGAGAAAAGAATAATTCTCTGATTTTTCCACATAATAACTCCAAAGTGAAATAACAGCATTGGAGGAAAAATATTAAATGAAAGCCACAGGGATTGTACGCAGAATAGATGATCTGGGAAGAATTGTAGTTCCGAAAGAAATTCGGAGAACCTTAAGGATCCGGGAGGGCGATCCTTTGGAAATATTTACCGACCGGGAGGGCGAGATCATTCTGAAAAAGTATTCGCCAATCGGGGAGCTGAGCCAGTTTGCGGGAGAGTATGCGGAAAGTCTGGCACAGACAACCGGACATCTGGTATTGATCACGGACTGCGACCATGTTGTGACGGCATCCGGTACCGGCAAGAAAGAATATGAGGGCAAGCCGATCAGCAAACAGCTGGAAGACGCCATCAGCGAACGGAAAAATTTTCTCGCAAGCAGAAATGATGCGGAGTTTGTCAAGGTGACATTAGATGATGCCGGAGAATTCGGACAGCAGGCGCTCAGCACGATCATCTGTGAGGGGGATGCGATCGGAGCCGTTATTTTATATGAAAAAGACGAGAAATCCAGAATGACAGAGACGGAGAGCAAGCTTGCGATCGCAGCAGCTGGTTTCCTGGGAAAACAGATGGAACAATAGAAGCCGCTGGAATGATTACGGAAAATGAGGACAAAGCATGAAGTTTATGCATATTTCAGACGTGCATCTCGGTGTAAAACCGGATGCAGGCAAAGCATGGAGTGAAAAAAGAGCACAGGATATCTGGGATTCTTTTGCAGAAATGATCGAGATCGCGGCAGAAGAATCCCCGGATTTTTTGCTGATTTCAGGTGATCTTTTTCACAAACAGCCATTGAAAAGAGAATTGAAGGAAGTCTGTGGTCTGTTTGCACGCATACCGCAGACGAAAGTGCTTCTTATGGCAGGAAACCACGATTACATACAGCAAAATTCTTTTTACAGGACATGTGAGTGGCCGGAAAATGTCTGTTTCTTCCCGCGCGAGGAAGTAATGTGTTTTGATTTCCCGGAGCAGAATACGACGGTTTATGGTCTGAGCTATTGGCATCGTGAGATCCGGCAGGCTTTGTACGATGAAGTTTTTCCGAAAAATACGGACAGAATTAATATTCTGCTCGCACATGGAGGCGATGAGCGGCATATTCCTTTTTCGGTGGAAAAGATTCTGCGGCATGGATTTGATTATATGGCAGCGGGACACATTCACAAAGGTGGGCAGCTTGTGCAGGGCAGGGCGGTCATGGCGGGCGCACTGGAGCCGACAGACTGTAATGATACCGGTGCGCACGGATACTGGATAGGAGACATCGGCAAAACGTATTGTGAGGTATCTTTTTATCCGGTGCGAAAGTGTGAGTACTGCCACGAAGCGGTGGAGGTGACGCCGGGGACGACCGGATATGATGTCATGCAGCAGATAAAAGCATTGTTGGCAGAACGTCCGGCGTATCAGTATTTTCGGATCTGTTTACAGGGATACAAAGATCCGGACGTGATATTCGATCTTGATAAATTGTCACATCTGGAACGGATCGTGGATGTGACAGAGCAGCTTCGGCCGGATTATGACTATGATAAACTGCTGGCTGAACATGAAAATTCCCTGTTGGGAGCTTATATTGCAGCTATGCAGAAAAAAAGGCAGGATCCGGTTGCAGCGAAAGCATTGGAATACGGCGTTAGCGCATTGTTGGGGCATGAGATATGCAGATAAAGGAAGCAGACATTTTTCAGTTTGGAAAGCTACAGAACAAAAACATATCCTTTGAACCGGGGATGAATGTCATATATGGAAAAAATGAGGCGGGAAAATCGACATTGCACAGCTTTTTATGTGCGATGCTTTTTGGCATGGAAAAAGGAAGGGGCAGGAGTGCTGTCACGGATGCCTACAGTCAGTATGAACCGTGGCATGCACCGTCGTTTTATGCGGGTGCACTAAAGTTTACGGTTGGGCAGCAGAAGTTTTATCTGGAACGCAATTTCTATTCCAAAGAGAAAACCGATTATTTGAGGAATGAGCTGGATGGGGAGGAACTGTCGGTCGGCTTTGGGGATCTGACCATGCTTTTGGGTGGTGTCAGCAAAGACAGTTATGCCAGTACCTACGATATCACGCAGGCGGGAGCTGCCACTGGAAACCAGATGGTGAAAATCCTTGCAGAGTATCTCGCACAGGCATCGGATGGTTCCGACAGCGGCGTGACGGTTGCGGAGGCAGCTGCTTCGCTCAATGCCAGAAAGCGGGAATTGCAGCAGGAGCGGAGAAGGGCAGACGAGGAGCGGGAGGCGCGTCTTAAGGAGCTTCAATTGGAGAAGAACTTGCTCGAACAGGAATGTGAAGGGATACGTGCGTCTATAGAAAAGTATGAAGCGCATTATGCAGACGATGAGAGTGGAATGCATGCCAAGTACTATGAGCAGACCGGCAGTACGGAAGATTGGCAGCCAGAAAAAACTGGCTATATCCTATCCTTCTTCGCAATCCTGGCCGCAATAATATTATTGGGTTTCAAGGTTTACATAACACCAGCCCTTTTCTGGACAGGTGAACTTGCAGCTCTTGCAATCGTATTATTTTCTGCAATCCGGCAGTACAAAAAGAATCAAAACCGTGCCAGACTCCAAACGGCATCCATGCAGGCGGAGCAGTTAAGGAAACTGCGTGAGCAGGAAGTGATGGAAGCACAGATGCAGCAAAAGAAACGGCTGGCAGACCAGATGCTTACTGAGTGGAAAGATTCTCTGCGGGAAAAGGAAAACCGTCTTTTTAATCTGGAGGAAGAGATCACAAGACAGAGTGTGCAGAGCTGGGCAGAGCACCAAAGAGCGGAAGATATTCAGGCATTGGAGCTTGCGGCGCAGGAGATCACAAGGATTTCCCAATCTTTTTATGAGGATATGCAGGATGAACTGAATGCGGAGGTTTCCAGATATGTGTCCTTATTTACCGCAGGAGCTTATGACAGTGTAAGGCTCGATGAGCAGGGGCAGCTGCAGATTCTGACAGAGGGAAGGGAAGTCAGACCAGAGCTATTAAGCCGTGGCACGTTGGAGCAGATTTATCTGGCGCTGCGCCTTGCGGTGGGAAAAGTTGTGACGAAGGAAGAACCGCTTCCAATCTTATTGGATGAAGCGTTTGCCATGTATGATGACGATCGTCTGGCGCAGACCTTGCAGACACTTTCGACCTTACAAAACCAGATATTCCTTTTTACCTGCCAGAAACGCGAAGTGGAAATGCTAAAGAAAATGAAGCTCGATTACAACCTGATTGAGATGGAAGCGTATCATTAAAGAAAACATGAAAAAAGCCGATATCTAATTCATGACAACAGAGTGTTCGCGGAGCGTGCATTCTATTGTTTATAAAAATTTTCGGGCAATTCAAAGAAATTCGTGAGGAGTTTCATAATAATCTGCATAGAAACGTTTTTACAGGGGGGAATGAGTTTATGTCAATTGCAATCAGGGCAAACCAGAGTGGAGTGGATCAGGCAGCGGCACAGAAAGCTGCTGAGAAAAAAGGACATCAGGATGTCGTAAAATCCGTCAACGCAGGAGGTTTTCTGCGTAAAAATGACACACAGAGCCAGATCGAGGCGCGCAGAAACAATGCGAAAAAACAGGCATTAAAAGTGGTCAGTGATGCATGGAAAAGTGACAATAAATCCGCTGACAGCATTGCGGATATGGAGGGGTTAAAGCAGTCCAAAGTATCCGAGATGAATGAGATTCGTGCCAAAATGAAAGATATCGAGAATACCAAAAAATCTTTGCAGGAAGAGTATGGTGTGGCAGACGGATCGCAGGAACAGAAAGATTTAGAGCTTTTGGAAAAGTACCAGAATAATATGAACGGTTCTTCCTATGACCAGTTTTCAGACGAAGAGCTCTCCAGATTGAAGGAACTGCAGAATGCACCGCTCACAGAGTACCAGAAGAAAGTTCTGAACTTAAACAGCATGAAAGGGCAGGTCAGCGTGGAGGCAGACCGCAAACAGTTTGAGGTCAATGCGCTCACTGCGTCTATTTCGGATGCCACGTTAGAGCAGTTAAAGTCCAGAGATATGGAAAAAGCATCGGATGCCGCAGATGAGATTATGGATTCTGCCAATAAAGAGATCCTCGGAATGCTTATCGAGGAAGGCAAAAACAATGCCGATGAGAAGGTCGAGGAAGAGAAAGAGAAGGCAGAGGAAGCGGCAGACAAGAAGGAAGAACAGGATAAGCAGATCGAAGAGGCAAAAGAGAAGCGCAAAAATCAGGAAGAGATCATCGAGGGACAGCAGAATGCCGATCAGCTCGAACAGGATGTTTCCATGCAGAAACAGAATATAAGTAAAATGGATGAGGCACAGAAAAACATCCAGAAGATTCTCAAAGAGAAGAATCTCGTGAACGAGGATCTGAAAGGAATCGAGATCGACCTGAATTTTTAAAGGATAAATGATATCTTTGAAACTATGAAATCGTTACGACAGATCATGCATATCTATGGAGAAATCTGGAAAGATTAATGTTAGAAAAAGCAGATTTTATTAGAAAAACAATGACAGAGACAGAAAGGAGTGCATGATGTCAAAAACAAAGAAAAAGAAAAAACACCGGCTATTCTGGCACTTTTTCCGCATACAGCTTGTACTTCTGGTGCTGGTGCTCACAGCGGCTGCCTACTATTTTTACGGCGGTTATGGAAAACAGGTTGAGGAATTAAAGCAGGAGGCAGTGCGCATGGTCAGACAGTCGGATGTGGATACTTTTAAGGCAAATCAGACCAGCATTGTCTACGCATCGGATGGCAGCGTGATCTCCACCCTGAAAGGGGAAAAAGATTCCTATTACGTTTCCATTGAGGAGATGCCGGTGGATGCAGTGACTGCCATTGTCAGTATCGAGGATAAAAAGTTTTTCAGGCATCATGGAATTGATTACCGTGCATTGCTCCGTGCAGTAAAGGCAATGGTACAAAATGGTGAAGTGAAGCAGGGGGGAAGTACGATCACCATGCAGCTGGCCCGGAATATTTTTCTGTCACAGGAAAAGACGTGGCAGCGAAAAGTGGAAGAGATGTATATTGCAACGGAACTCGAAAACAAATATTCCAAGGATCAGATTTTGGAGTTCTATTTAAATAATATTTATTTTGGAAACGGATATTACGGGATCCAGTCTGCGGCGAGAGGATATTTCGACCGTGATGTGGAAAGTCTTTCTCTGTCCCAGATTGCTTTTTTGTGTGCAATACCGAATAACCCGACGCTCTATGATCCGGTGACAAACAAAGACAATACCGTTTCCAGACGTGACCGTATTTTGAAAAATATGCTCGATGACGGCAAAATCTCACAGATGGATTACGCACAGGCGGTGGCGGAGCAGATCACATTGAACCGTCCACAGGCACTTGCAAAAAATGATTACGTTGAGACATACACCTACTACTGTGCAACAAGGGCGCTGATGGAGCAGCAGGGGTTTGTTTTCCATGAGGATTTTAAGACAGATGAGGAGCAGCAGGCATATGAGGACACTTACAATGCTCTCTATAGTGAATGCCAGAAAAAACTTTATACCGGCGGATACCGCATTTTCACATCCATTGACCTGTCATTGCAGGACGAATTGCAGCAGTCGGTGAATGATACGCTTTCCGGTTATACCGGGGTAAATGACGAGGGTGTCTATGAACTGCAGGCGTCTGCGGTCTGTATTGATAATGACAACGGATATGTGCGTGCGATCGTGGGCGGGCGAAGTCAGGAATTTCCGGGTTATACCTTAAACCGTGCCTATCAGAGTTTCAGGCAGCCGGGTAGTGCGATAAAACCGCTGACCGTGTATACACCAAGTTTTGAGCAGAACTATACGCCGGATTCGATCGTGACCGATGAGCCAATCGAGGATGGACCAAGGAATGCCAACGGCACATATCTCGGAGAGATTACGGTCCGCACTGCGGTGGAAAAATCCGTCAATACGATCGCGTGGAAGTTATATGACCAGCTCACGCCGGATAAAGGCTTGTCTTATCTTAAGGCGATGAATTTTTCCAGGATCAGTCCGTCTGATTACAGGCTTGCAACGGCACTGGGCGGTTTCACGAACGGTGTCTCTGCGTTAGAGATGGCATCCGGTTTTGCAACGATCGAGAATGACGGATATTACCGCACACCAACCTGTATCGTGAAGATCGAGGATGGAAACGGAACAGTTTTATATAATTCGGGGCAGAACCCGGTTTTGATCTATAAGAAAAATGCGGCGCGCATGATGACGGATGTTTTAAAAGGCGTCATCACAAACGGAACCGGAAAAGGACTTGACCTTGGAGATATGCCGTGTGCGGGAAAGACAGGAACGACAAACGATCAGAAAGACGGATGGTTTGTCGGCTATACGAGATATTATACTACAAGTGTCTGGGTAGGCTATGACATGCCAAAAAAATTGCAGGGATTAATGGGGAACACTTATCCGGGAAAAATATGGCAGTCATTTATGAGCAAGGCGCATGAGGGACTGGAGCCGCTCGAATTTCTGCCATATGCAAGAATTTCGGATGATCTGCTCCGGCAGCAGGAGAGCGGGAGCGGACAGCCTGAAGATAATCCGGCGGAGGAAACGCCGGAAGAAGAGACACCGGTTGGAGAGATACCGGATGAGGAGACATCAGTCGAAGAAACATCGGTTGACGCTGAAAATTAAAATCTAAAAATAATGCACTATTTTATAAATCTGGTCACTTAAAAAGGATGTAAAAAATAAAGCAAAATATGCCATAGAATACAATTGACAGATAAAAATGGAAACGTTATCATAAAGATAATGCAAGCGAAACTATGGTGGGTACATAGACGCAGAAAATATAGGGAAATCAGGGAGAAAAATCATGAAGAAATACGCATTTGGAGTTGATATCGGGGGTACAACCTGTAAGATCGGATTTTTTGACACAAACGGAACACTATTAGACAAATGGGAAATTAAGACCAATACAGAAAATAATGGTGAGTCGATCCTTTCCGATGTCGCAAAGGCAGTGGACAACAAGCTGGCACAGGAAGCAATCAGCAAGGATGATGTGCAGGGAATCGGAATCGGAGTTCCGGGACCGGTTGACAGCCAGGGCGTGGTACACCGCTGTGTAAATCTTGGCTGGGGCGTGGTAAACGTTGCAGAAGAGTTAGGCAACCTTACCGGATTAAAAATCAAAGTCGGAAATGATGCAAACGTTGCCGCTTTAGGTGAAATGTGGCAGGGTGGAGCAAAGGGCTCTAAGGATGTCATTATGGTAACACTTGGAACTGGTGTCGGCGGTGGAATCATCGTAGACGGAAAGGTAGTTGCAGGATTTAACGGAGCCGGCGGAGAGATCGGACATATCACCGTGAACAATGATGAGATCGAAGCTTGTAACTGTGGACAGTATGGATGTTTAGAGCAGTATACTTCCGCGACAGGAATCGTTCGTCTCGCAAAGAGAAAACTTGCAAAATCTACCGAGGAGACAAGCATTCGTGAAATTCCAAACCTGACTGCAAAAGATGTCTTTGACGCAGCAAAAGCAGGAGATGCAATTGCAATCGGACTGGTAGATGAAGTATGTGAAATTTTAGGCTCCACCCTTTCTAATATTGCATGTGTGGTAAACCCGGAGATTATCGTGATCGGTGGAGGAGTTTCCAAAGCAGGCGATATCTTATTAGATAACATCAAAAAACACTTTGTTGAGACATCATTCATGGCATGCCGTGAAACAAAGTTTGCATTGGCAGGACTTGGCAATGATGCTGGTATGTACGGATGTGTAGAGATGTTACTGGATTAATAAAATGAGTAGTAAATATGTTGCCTGCCTTGGAAAAGGCGGGCAGAGAGATATGGCAGAGTCATTTGCCAGACGGGCAGGCGTCACACTTTTAGATAAGCCGGGAGAGGAACTGACAGTTCTTTTTGATGCAAAAGGAGTTTCCCTCATTGGATATGGTTTAAGCTATCAGGGCGATTTTGAGGGTATGCTGCACAGAGTGAGTGACGGCAGACTTGCGCATGAAATGCTGGTGCGCGCAGCTAAAACAACGCAGACAAATGTAAAGGGAATTGATGCGACTGCCGGTATGGGGGAGGATGCTTTCCTGCTTGCTGCCTGTGGGTATGAGATGACGTTATATGAACAGAACCCGGTTGTGGCAGTTCTGTTAAAAGATGCGCTCCGCAGAGCAAAGAAACACCCAAAGTTGAAAGATATTGCTGCCAGAATGCAGCTTGTGGAGAACAACAGCGTAGACGAGTTAAAAAGCCGTGTGGATGACATCGATCTGATCTATCTTGATCCGATGTTTCCAGGCAGACAAAAATCGGGACTGATCAATAAAAAGCTGCAATTGATCCAGAAACTTGAACCACCGTGTTCGGATGAGGTCGAATTGTTTGAGGCGGCGATTCAGGCAAAGCCTTCCAAGATCATTGTAAAACGCCCGCTGAAAAGCCCGTTTCTTGCTGGGAAAAATCCAACCTATGAATTAAAAGGAAAAGCAATACGGTATGACTGCTATGCATTGTAAACCGGAGTTTAACGGACGTAGTGTCGCAGATTCCGTAGTGCTTTTATAGGTTGTGAAGGGCAGATATAAGCGTCCTCTCACAAGTCAGAATTTTATATGTAATGAAAAAGAAAAACGGTATAAACGAAATATTATGTTTCTGTTCGCTGG
>OOCG01001315.1_pt1 | contig 11919 bp, 8 predicted proteins | sample 1671521 | NCBI WGS metagenome assembly OOCG01 (sample SAMN06348165, study PRJEB24527) | human gut metagenome | biome: human gut; feature: ankylosing spondylitis patient; material: feces | host: Homo sapiens | place: China | collected 2015-10
AAAAGGAATGACCGGTATACGCAAAAGCAGGCCGGCATATTCCAACAGGCATCGTATACGAAAGAGACCGAAAAAAAGAGAAGTGAGGGAGCGCAAATGACATTTATCGACTTTCTGTACAAGCTGGACGGCTGGGTGTGGGGCACACCGCTGATCGTGCTGATCATGGTCGTGGGCATCTACTACATGGTCAAGGGCAAATTCTTTCCCTTTGTGCATTTCGGCCATGCGGTGAAAAACACGGTTCTTGCCAGCAGCACGGAATCCGGCAAGAGCGGTGACGGCAAGATTTCCCCGTACAGAGCATTCTGCCTGGCACTGGGCGGCGCCGTCGGCATGGGCAATATCTCCGGCGTGGCGACCTCCATTGCCGTAGGCGGACCGGGCTCCATCTTCTGGATGTGGGTCTGGGCGTTTTTCGGCATGATGATCAAGACGGCTGAGACCTCCCTGGGCCTGTATTACCGTCACAAGGAGCCTGACGGAAAGTACAGCGGCAGCGCCATGCACTATATGGAGTGGGGCATCAAGGGCGAGATGGGCTGGAAGTTCGGCCGGCCTCTGGCAATTCTCTTTGCCGTCTCCCTTTTCATGATGGTCCTTCAGGGCAGCGGTGCCTACACTGTGGGTGAAACGCTGAGCGCTTCTTTCGGTCTAAATCTGATGGCCGTTGTGATCGTTTATGTGCTGTTCGTTGTATACCTGCTGATCCGGGGCGAAAACGCCATCGGCAGAGTAGCAGAAAAGCTGGTTCCCATCATGTGCGGAGCCTATCTGCTGGCAACCATCGTCATTCTTCTCATGAATATCACCTATGTGCCCACCATGTTTGCCGAGATCTTCAAGGGTGCCTTTACCGGCACGGCTGCCGTGGGCGGCTTTGCTGGCTCCGTGGTTTCCCTGACCATCCGGCAGGGCGTTGCCCGGTCGGTCTACTCCAATGAGGCCGGCAACGGCACCTCTCCCCTGATCCACGGTTCCGCCGATACGATCCATCCGGTCCGGCAGGGCCTCTGGGGTGCTGTGGAGGTGTTCTGCGACACACTGGTCGTGTGCACCTGCTCCGGCCTTGCCATTCTCGCCACTGGCACATGGACTTCCGGTGTCACGGGCGCCCCCTTGGGTGTGCTGGCTTTCACCACGGCTTTCGGTGAAGGGGGCCGGTATTTTTTGGGCATCATGACCGTCCTGTTCGCGTTCACCACCTCCACCACATGGTACCTTTTCTATCAGAATATCCTGACCTATCTTCTGGAGAAGTGGCCCAAGGCACAGAAGATTGCGCATAAGATCTTTACAGTTGCTTTCCCACTAATTATGGTGGGGAACGCCGCTCTGGTATACTATTCCAACTCCGACGCCACGCTGTTCTGGACCATCGTCAGCATCGTCACGGCCTTCCCCCTGTTCTTCAATGTTCTGGCACTGATCGCGCTGCGGAAGAAGTTCTGGGCACTGCTCAAGGATTATAAGGCCCGTTATATGGGAATCGGCCAGGTGGACCCCAATTTCCACGTTTTTGCCGAGGATGACCCGGAAGTGATGGCTAAGATCAACAAGAATCTGGGCAGATCCTGATCCCGCATATCCAACGATTTGTTTATAAGGAGAATCACTATGGCATATTCTTATACAACTGAGGCGCTTTACAGTGGCGAACACGTCCGGGGCATGGACATGACCCCGGAGACCATCCCCTGCTTTATGACTACCGCATTCACCATGCGGAGCTTCAAAGAGGTTCAGGAGACCTACGCTACCAAGGGCTATACCTATGTCCGCACCCGCAATCCCAACCGCACTGCGCTGGGCGAGGTCATCTCCTGCCTTGAGGGCGGCGAATCCACGCTGATTTTTTCCTCCGGCATGGGCGCCATCACCAGCACTCTGATGACGCTGCTGAGCCACGGCGACCATGTGATCTGCAACTCCAATATCTACGGCGAGACCTATTGCGTCATGACGGAGATTTTGAGCAAGTGCGGCATTGAGGTAACCTTTGTGGATTATCAGAACACGGAGGATATCGCCAAGGCCGTTCGCCCGGAGACAAAGCTCATCTACTCCGAGGTCCTCTCTAACCCCACGCTGACGCTGGTGGATTTAAAGGCCGTGGCGGAAATTGCACACAAGAACGGTGCCTACCTCATGGTGGATAACACCTTCACCACCCCCATAGCCATCCGGCCTATCGACTTTGGCGCGGATATTGTTATCAACAGCCTGACGAAGTTCTTAAACGGCCACAGCGATGCCATCGGAGGTTCCATCACCACCACGCAGGCATTGTGTGACAAAATCCAGCCGGTGGCCATGCTACTGGGTACCCCCGGTGACCCCTTCAGCTCCTGGCTCATCCATCGGGGCATCAACACCGCCTCTGTCCGGATGCCTCAGGCCATGCACACGGCGGAAAAACTGGCGGCGACGCTGGCTGCCAACAAGCACGTCAGCCGGGTTAATCACCCCAGCCTGCCTACCTATCCCCAGAAGGAGCTGGCGGACCGGATGTTCGGCAAAAATGGCTACTGCGCCATGCTGAGCTTCATCGTGCCGGAGGATTTGGAGAAAATCGACCAGTTTATGCTGGCGCTGAAGTTCCCCAAGTACGCTCCTACGCTGGGCGGCCTCCACACCACGCTGAGTCACCCTGTCACCTCCTCTCACATGGGCGTGCCCGATGAGACCCGCCGGAAGATGGGCATTACCCCCGGCATGATTCGCGTGTCTGTGGGTATTGAGGACGCCGATGATCTGGCCGCGGACTTTGAAAATGCCCTGAAGGTGTTCGATTGATCCACGCTGTGGAATTTCCCCCTGCACATCCTTGCAAATGATCTTGCGGTATGGTACGATGTAACCTAATCGAAAAAACCGCAGAACCGCCGCAAAGGCGAATCTGCTGAGCACAGCAAGGAGAGATTTACGATGAAAACTGCACTCGTTACCGGGTCCTCCCGGGGCATTGGCCGCGCCGTGGCCCGGGAACTGGCCCATCAGGGCTGGGCCGTAGGCATCAACTATCTGCATCGGGAGGATAAGGCACAGGAGCTGGTGGAGGAGCTCACCGCCGCCGGTTGTCAGGCCGCCGCCTTTCAGGCGGATGTTGCCGACGGTGCCGCCGTGGCGAGCATGGTCAAGGAACTGGGGGAAACGTTCAGTCCTGTGGAGCTGGTGGTGAACAACGCCGGCGTTGCGGGGCAAAGTCTCTTTCAGGATATTTCCGATGAAATGTGGAACCGATACCTTGCGGTGAATTTGGGCGGCGCCCGCAACACCATCAAGGCGGCGCTGCCCCACATGATCTCCGAAAAGCGGGGCTGCATTGTCAATATCTCATCCATCTGGGGCCAGCGGGGCGCAAGCTGCGAGGTGGCCTACGCCTGCACCAAGGCGGGCATCATCGCCCTGACCCGCTCTCTTGCCATGGAGCTGGCTCCCTCCGGTATCCGGGTGAACTGCGTGGCTCCCGGCGTCATCAACACGGACATGGTGCAGGTTTTGGGGCAGGAAACGCTGGACGATCTGGCAAAAGAAACGCCTCTCGGCCGCTTGGGGACGCCGGAGGACATCGCCTACGCCGTTTCCTTTTTTGCCTCGGAGCGGGCGGGCTTCATCACCGGGCAGGTCCTCACTGCCGATGGCGGCTTTATTGTATAAGCCCATTATGTTACCGCATTTTCTGAATTTCCCGGGAACGGTCCGCTGAGGCGGGCCGTTTCCTTTTTGCGTCCTGCCGCTGCTTTTGTGCACGGGTCTTGTACCCTTTTCCGGCGCATAGACTGTCCCCAAGGGGGCGATGGGATTGCTGGAGCTGCTGAACGCAATTTTATGGGGGCCGGGAACCGTGGGGCTGCTTTTGGGGACCGGGGCATGGCTGACGCTGCGGACAGGCGCGTTTCCCCAGCGAATGCTGCCGCTGGCACTGCGGCTGTCATTGGGGCGGGAGGCACGCCGAAAGGGGAACAACGGTGTGTCTCCCTTCGGCTCCCTGATGACCGCGCTTGCCTCTACGGTGGGGACCGGCAACATTGTGGGCGTTGCGGCGGCGCTGGTTTCCGGCGGGCCGGGGGCGCTGGTGTGGATGGAACTGGCCGCCCTGCTGGGACTGACTTTAAAGCTCGCGGAATGTATGCTGGCGGTCAAATACCGCAGCCGCGCACCGGACGGTACCCGCTGGGGCGGGCCCATGGCGGTGATGGAAGCCCGGCTGGGCGTGATTGGAAAGCCCATGGGACGGCTCTACGCCCTCTTTGCCCTGCTGATGTCCTTTTCTATGGGGGCCATGGCTCAGTCCGGCGCGCTGGCCGATACGTTTTTCGCCGCGTTCTCTCTGCCCCGGGCCGAAACGGGGCTGGCAACGGCGGCGCTGGCGCTCGTTATCCTGCTTGGCGGCATCCGCCGCATTGCAGATGTTTCTTCTGTGCTGGTGCCGGTGATGGCGCTGCTGTACATCGGCGGCGCCGGGGCGGTGATTATCGGCAATCTCCCCCGGCTGCCGGGGGCCGCGGCGGAAATGCTCCGCTGTGCGCTGGCCCCCTCGGCGGCGTTGGGCGGCGCATTGGGGACGGTTACGCGGCGTGCTGTCATCCGCCACGGCATAGCCCGGGGCGTTTTTTCCAACGAAGCCGGGCTGGGCTCTGCCGCCATTGCCGCCGCCTGCGCCGATACGGAGGACCCGCTGCGGCAGGGGCTTATCAGCATGACCGGCGTTTTTTTCGACACCCTTGTGATCTGCACCCTCACCGGCCTTGCCATCTGCTGCTCCGGCGTGCTGGGGGCGGCGGACGCCGCAGGCATCCCTTTGACCGGCGCGGCGCTGACGCTGCGGGCCTTTGAAACGGTTCTGGGCCGGGGGGCACGCTGGCTCATCAGTGCGTCCTTGGGCCTGTTCGCCTTTACCTCCGTGCTGGGCTGCGCCCTGCAGGGGGAGGTTTCCGCAGTGTATCTGCTGGGGCCGGGTACTGTGCGCCCGATTCGGCTTTTCTACTGCTCGGCAGTTTTAATTGGGGCGCTGGTCCCCATGAAAACGGTACTGGCGCTGGCGGACCTCTCCAACGCGCTGATGGCGCTGCCGAATCTGGTGTACCTCTTGCTGCTTTCCGGGGAGATCGCGGCGGATTGCCGCAGCTTTTGAGGAAAAAGGTGTAAACTTTCTGTGACAGCGTTGCTTTTTTTCATTTTGGTGGTATGATAACGATGGTATAAAATTTTAGTAAAGGACTGATACCATGACAAAAATTGATATTGTCTCCGGCTTCCTCGGTGCCGGCAAGACCACGCTCATCAAAAAGCTGCTGGCGGAGGCCTACAAGGGCGAAAAGCTGGTGCTCATCGAAAACGAATTCGGCGAGATCAACATTGACGGCGGCTTCTTAAAGGAATCCGGCATCCAGATCTCCGAAATGTCCGCCGGGTGCATCTGCTGCTCTCTGGTGGGCGATTTCAACAAGGCTTTGAAGGACGTGGAGGCTCAGTTCCACCCCGACCGCATCCTCATTGAGCCCTCCGGCGTGGGCAAGCTCAGCGACGTGATCGTGGCGGTGGAGAACACCGTAAAGGACGTTCCCGAGATGAAGCTCAACAGCTTCGTCACCGTGGCAGACGCCACCAAGGTAAAGGTCTATATGAAGAACTTCGGTGAGTTCTACAACAACCAGATCGAGGCCGCCGGCACTATCATCCTCTCCCGGACTCAGAAGATGACGCAGGAGAAGCTGGAGGCCGCCGTGTCCATGCTCCGGGAGAAAAACGCCGATGCCGCCATTATCACTACCCCCTGGGATGAGCTGGACGGCAAGGCCATCCTCTCCGCCATCGAAAAGGTCTCTCTGGCCGACGAACTGCTGGAGAAGATGCGGGCGGAACATGAGGCCGACGAGCACGAGCACCATCACCCTCATCATGACGGCGAGGAGTGCGACGATCCCAACTGCTCCTGCCACCATCATCATGACGATGATGACGATGACGAGTATGACCATCACCACGAGCACCATGACCATGACGAGCACGAGCATCATCATGACCACGGCGAGTGCGATGACCCCAACTGCTCCTGCCATGACCATCACCATCATCACCACGCCGATGAGGTGTTCACCTCCTGGGGTAAGGAAACACCCAAGGTGTATACGCAGGCGGATATCGACCGCATCCTCACCGCGCTGGATTCCGGCGAGTACGGCGCCATTCTCCGTGCCAAGGGCATTGTGAACGGCACGGACGGTGCGTGGATCGAGTTCGACTATGTGCCGGAGGAGCATGAGATTCGCGTCGGTCATCCCGACTATACCGGCCGCCTGTGCGTCATCGGTTCTGATTTGAAGGAGGAAAAGCTGGCAGAGCTGTTCGGCCTGTAAGCGAAAATTTTCATGGCTGATATTCCTGTATATCTCATCGCCGGCTTTCTGGACGGCGGCAAAACTGAATTTATCAACGGCATTTTAGAGGATGGCTTCGCCCGGGAGGATAAAACGCTTCTCATCTGCTGCGAGGAAGGCGAACTGGAGTACGAGCAGAAGGCGCTGGACAACGTGACTGTTGTTACCGTGGACGAGGAGAGCGCCCTGACCTGCTCCCAATGCAAGGAGTGGGAAAAGCAGTACCAGCCCAAGCAGGTCCTGATCGAGTACAACGGTATGTGGTCCATGGAGCGGCTGTACCGGGAGGTGCTGCCCGCCAACTGGGTCCTCTATCAAGTGATGACCTTTGTGGACGCGGGGACCTTTGAGCCCTACGCAAAAAACATGGGTCAGATCATGATGGAGAAGATCACCAACGCCGATCTGCTGGTGTTCAACCGCTGTACGGACGAGCTGAAGGCCGCCCTGCGGAAGCGGAATCTGCGGATGGTGAACCGCCGTGCGGACATCTATCTGGAGGACAATAACGGCAACAGCGAGGACTACAACAACGGTGAGGTCTGTCCCTTTGACCTGAACCAAAAGGTCATTGACATTCCGGACAACGATTACGGCGTGTGGTATGTGGACGTTATGGACTACCCCGACCGCTGGGCAGGCAAGACCGTTCACATGAAGCTGTTCATGGGCCATTCCAAGAAGTACCCCGGCACCCATTGCCCCGGCCGCTTTGCCATGGTCTGCTGCGAGGCAGATGTACAGTTCCTCGGTCTTGTGGCAAAGGGTATGGACCTTTCCAAGTACAAAAACCGGGACTGGGTAGAGGTGGAGGCCCGTATGGCCGTGGAAAACCACCCCGCCTACAAGGGCAAGGGCCCGGTCATGCACGTTATGTCCATCAAGGCCTGCGAAAAGCCTGCCAACGAAGTTGTGAGCTTCTGACCTACTGATATTCAAAAAGCACGTTTCCTTTTGACGAGGAAACGTGCTTTTCTTCTTGCATGCGCTTCTTATATTTGTCACCGTGCAAGTCATTGGCAAATCGGCTGCGTTTTCAATACGATTCGTATTTTTGCTTTTAAATCGACATTTTGTATTGTAATTCCGCAAGATTTTTTCGGGAATGCCGGTTTTCTCTCCGCTTCGCAAAGCTCGCAAAATTTCGGGAATACTTGCAAATTCCTGGCAAATCCATATAATAGAGGTATTCTGGTATGAAAGGACTTTACGTTTTGAAAGAAAAGCGGATCTATAAAAGAGAATTGCCCCTCTGGGGGAGTCTGCTGGCCGCCGTTTTGCTGGCAGGCTGTATCACTTTACTGGCCCTGTGGTGCCAGCCCAACGCTCTACGGACTGTGCTGGCCGTGTTCAAGGCCCAGCCCCTGCTGATCGTTTTGAACGCCCTGCCCATCGGACTTTTGCTGCTGGCCTTCGCCTTCCTGTTTCGGAATATCTTTTACAGCGGAGCGCTGGTGAATTTTTTCGTCTGCGCGCTGTCCCTTGCCAACCGGGTCAAAATTGAGGTCCGGGACGAGCCGGTGTTCCCCCGGGACTTCTCCCTTCTGCGGGAGGTAGGCAGCGCCATCCAGTCCTTCGACATCCGCTATCCGGTGAAGGCCATCGCCGTGGTGGTGCTGACCACCGCGCTGCTCGTGGGCCTTGGCGTGCTGTTCCCCAGCCACCCGGTGTCCTTTGCCGCCCTGAAGGCCAAGCTGACAAAGCGGGACGCCGCGGCCGCGTTCCCCGGCCGCTGCTGGCCGGAACGGATCGTGGGCGCAGTCCTCAGCTTCGGCGTGTTGACCGCCCTGATCTTCACGGTGTACGCCAGCAATGACCTCTATAATTCCTTCCGCGTCAGCAATGCCTACTATGTCCCCGCCGTGTTCAACGAGCTGGGCTTTCCGTACTGCTTCTGCCACCAGTTCACCACCTATCCCGTGGATAAGCCGGAGGGCTTTTCCAAGTCCGAGGCCGCTGGGTGGGAGACCGGGGAGCAGTCGGGGCTCGGTAAGGACGTCAACATTATCATGGTCATGAACGAGGCATTTTCCGACATCACCGATGGCTCCATGTTCAATTGGGCGGAGGGGGATGACCCCCTGCCCAACCTCCACGCCTTGCAGAATGACCCCCACGCCCTCACCGGTCACATTGTTGTTCCGGGCTTTGCCGGCGGCACGGCCAATACGGAGTTCGACGTACTGACCGGGATGCAGACCAACGCCCTGTCGGATACCACCACCTCCGCTATGCGGGTTATCAACCGCAATCTGGACAGCCTGTTTCGGGTGTTTGACGCCGATGGCTACCGCACCTCCTTCTATCACCCCGGCGATGCGTGGTTCTATAACCGGGAAAATGTTTACCGCTGGCTGGGCGCGGAGCACGAGGTATTTGCCAAGGACATGAAAGATTTGGAATACAAGGGCCGCTGGGTCACGGATGACTACATGGCGGGGCTGATCGAGGAAGAATTTGAAACGGCGGTCAGCGAGGGCCGTCCCCTGTTCAACTACACCACCACCATCCAGAACCACATGAGCTACACCGCCGACAAGTACGGCGAGGGACACACCTTTGCTCCTGTTTCCGTAACGGCGGACATTTCTGATGAAACCCGCACCATGCTGGAGGTCTATACCGAGGGCGTCCGGGACGCAGATGCCATGCTGGGCCGCCTGACCGCGTATTTCGCGGAGCGCAGTGAGCCGGTGGTACTGGTATTTTACGGAGACCATCTGCCCTATCTGGGGGATAACCAGAAAGGCTATGCCGAGCTTGGCTCTGAGGTGGCCATTGCCGAAAATGACCGGACGGATATCCTCTGCTCCTACAAGACGCCCTATGTGATATGGACTAACGCTGCCGCTGCCGATGCTCTGGACTGGGAGGCCGCCGCAAAGCAGCTGGTACTGCCGGAGGACGGTACCGTATCCGCCGCGTTCCTTGGCAGCGTTCTGCTGGACCTCACCGACCGCGCCGGGGAAAGCCCGTGGTTCGATTTCCTTTCCTCTGTGCGGCGGCTGGTGCCTGTGGTGCAGAAGAAGATCTATATCCTCACCGATGGTGAGCTCATCGCCAACCGCGACCTACTCGAGCGGACGGACGAGACCGCCGCCGCGCTGAAGGCTGCTATCCGTAAATGGCGCTGCTGGAGCTATTACAAGCTGAAATATGCGGAGGTAGGATAGCCACTAAAGCAAAACAAAAAAACAGCCCGAGGACACATCCTCCGGGCTGCTTTTATTTGTCAGGTTTTCGCTTCGATCTTCGCACCGCATTTGGGGCAGGTGATGACGATTTTTCCCTTTCCCACCGGCACGCGGCACACGGCGCCGCATTTGCAGGTAAAGTATTTATGCTCCTTGTCCGCCCGGCGGGCCTTGGCCCCGGCAGCGCTGTTCCGGGTTTTCCAGACCCAGCTCATGAATTTCTGGTTTTCCTCCCGCCGCTTCGGCAGGTTTTTGGAAAACATCCGGAACAGCAGATATACCGCCATCACTGTGATCAGCAGATCAAATATCCGGCTCAGCACTATGGACCGGGTCACAATGACCAGAAGCGCCCGCAGAATACATAGCGCTAAATAGGCCCACAGGAGCGTTCGGTTCATCTGATCCATTCCGTTGCGGCCATACATGAACCGCGCCACCGCGCATCTGAATTTATAAAACATATATCTGCTGCCTCTTTTCATCGGCGCGGAGCGGCGCCGTATCTCGTTACCACTGTATTTTAGCGGATAGGTCAGAGAAAGGCAACGGTTTGACTGTGAAGTTTACAAAAAAGTAATTTCTTTCTTCGCTGTCCGTGCTACAATATACTCGATATTAAAATACACAAAGGAAGTGTTCTGTTCATGGCAAAGAAACAGTTCAAGGCGGAGTCCAAGCGTCTGCTGGACTTGATGATCAACTCCATTTATACCCATAAGGAGATTTTTCTCCGGGAGATTCTCTCCAACGCCAGCGATGCCTGCGACAAGCTGTGCTACCAGGCCCTGACGGATGACAGCGTGAAGCTGACCCGGAAGGATTTCAAAATTGACCTGTCCGTAAATAAAGAAGGCCGTACCATTACCGTTACGGATAACGGCATCGGCATGGACAAGGAGGATCTGGAGAACAATCTGGGCGTCATCGCCTCCTCCGGTTCCTACAAGTTCAAGCAGGAGGTGGGAGATGACACCAAGGACACCGACGTGATCGGCCAGTTCGGCGTGGGCTTCTACTCCGCCTTCATGGTCTGCGATCAGGTGACGGTCCGTACCCGGAAGTTCGGCAGCGACACCGCTTATCAGTGGCAGTCCTCCGGCGCGGATGGCTACACCATTACAGAGTGTGATAAGTCCGATGTCGGTACCGAGGTCATCATGCACCTGAAGGATGATACCGAGGATGCGCATTACAGTGAATTTCTGGAGGAATGGAAGCTCCGGGAACTGGTAAAGAAGTATTCCGACTACATCCGCTTCCCCATCCGCATGGCGGTCACGAAAACGAAAAAGGTGGCCTCCTGCATGTCCGACAAGCCGGACGAGGTACCCTATGTGGAGATGGAGACCCTGAACTCCATGGTCCCCATCTGGCAGCGGAAAAAGGCCGACGTGAAGCCGGAGGAATATAACGAGTTCTATCGGGAGAAGTTCCACGATTTCGCGGACCCCCAGCGGGTCATCACCGTGTCCGCCGAGGGTGCCGTGACCTACAAGGCCTTGCTGTTCATCCCCGGCGCCACCCCCTTCGACTTCTACACCAAGGAATACGAAAAGGGCTTGCAGCTCTATTCCAGCGGCGTGCTCATCATGGACAAGTGCGCCGATCTGCTGCCGGAGCATTTCCGTTTTGTCCGCGGCGTGGTGGACTCTCCTGATTTGAGCCTGAACATCTCCCGTGAGCTTTTGCAGCATGACCGGCAGCTGAAGGTCATCGCCGGAAATCTGGAAAAGAAGATCAAGAGCGAGCTTGCCAAAATGCTGAAGGATGAGCGGGAGGCCTACGAGACCTTCTGGAAGAACTTCGGCCGCCAGTTGAAATACGGCGTGGTGGGCGATTACGGCGCGCACAAGGAGCTTTTGCAGGACCTGCTGCTGTTCTGGTCCTCCACGGAGAAGAAGCTGGTGACGCTGGATGAGTACGTCTCCCGGATGAAGGAGGATCAGAAGGTCATCTATTATGCCGCCGGCGACAGCGTGGACAAGATCGACCGACTGCCCCAGCTTGAGGCGCTGAAGGATCAGGGCATTGAGATTCTTTACTTCACCGAGGAGGTGGACGAGTTCGTGGCACAAACGCTGCGGACCTACAAGGATAAGGAGTTCCGCTCCGCTATGGATGGCGTAGCCGAGGCGAAGGACCAGGAAAAGGCCAAGGAGGCCGCGGACGCTCATGAGGATGTATTCACTTTTGTCAAGGACACACTGGGAGACGCCGTGGCGGAGGTAAAGCCCTCTGCCCGCCTGAAGTCCCACCCGGTTTGCCTGAGCGCCGGTGAGGGCGTCAGCTTTGAGATGGAAAAATATTTTCAGGCCATGCAGCCGGACAGCGGCATCAAG
>OOCG01001319.1_pt1 | contig 11863 bp, 8 predicted proteins | sample 1671521 | NCBI WGS metagenome assembly OOCG01 (sample SAMN06348165, study PRJEB24527) | human gut metagenome | biome: human gut; feature: ankylosing spondylitis patient; material: feces | host: Homo sapiens | place: China | collected 2015-10
TTGCGGAGTTCCAGACCATACTCGCGGAGCTTGCTGCTTACGAGACGGCTCATCTTGGAAGTATTGTTGCTTGAGAAAGTCTCAGGCTGGGCACTCATTGGTACGAGACCATACTTGCTTGCCAAATCGGCAACACCACAGAAAGTACCGCCATCATTGAGCGGATTCTTGAAGAAGAACTGCACCTGAGGGTCCTCGATATCCTTCTTGCCCAGGTCGATAACACCCTGCAGCATGAGGTTGGCCTTCTCCAACTGGTCGTAGAAGAAGAGATAGTCCTGCGAGAATTCCACCACTCTACCCTGCTTGTCGTTGAGGGCGAAGTTAGAGCGGAGCACATTGAAACCGCTGAACATCCAGCATCGGCCAGAGCTCAACTGGTTGTGGATAGACTGCTGCGGAGTCTCGATACTGAAATGAGTATCCACGGCAGCAGCATTGGCTGGATTTTTCACCAGGTCGTCGATATTATTATTGGCGATGGCATTGAAGAGAGCCTTCTCGGCAATACCGCCCTTCTGTGATTTCTCCATCTGCTGGATCATCTGGGCAGAGATACCACCCTTACCGGTCTGCGCCATCATCGACATAGAAGCCATCAGCAAGGCTCCCATCAAGATTACATTTTTTCTCATATTATAATATATATGTGTTATTTTGTTTATTATTACGTTTTTACGAATAGATTGGGGTACTGTCATCCTTATTTTTTACAATTATTTTGCAATTAACTTGCCATCATTATACCTTATATATTGCTTGATCATGTTTTACCATGCCTTTATAAAGCATTTTTATGCTTTTATGATGCAATTCCCCCACCAAAAGACAACATTTCTGTGCAAAAATACAAAGAAAAAACCGAAAAACCGAAATTATCGGGATAAATATGATTAGGATTAGCAAAAAAGCATTATCTTTGCAGAGTTATTCACGAGTTGAACACATGGATCAAGAAAAGTTTAGTCTTTTAAGCAAGATAAAATACCCAGACGATTTGAGGAAGTTGAGTATTGACCAACTTCCCCAAGTCTGCAAGGAACTGAGGGAAGACATCATCGACGAGGTAGCCGTAAATCCTGGTCATTTTGCGTCTTCACTTGGCGTAGTCGAGATAACTGTAGCCCTACATTACGTATTCAACACTCCTGAGGACCGCATCGTTTGGGATGTGGGCCACCAGGCTTATGGTCATAAGATTCTTACCGGTCGCCGCGATTCTTTCTGCACTAACAGGAAGTTGCACGGCATCCGTCCTTTCCCTTCACCCTTAGAGAGCGAATATGATACCTTCGCCTGCGGTCATGCCAGCAATTCCATCTCGGCAGCGTTGGGTATGGCGGTGGCAGCCAAGAAGACGGGCAAGGAGGACAGGCATACCGTGGCGGTGATAGGCGATGGTGCCATGAGTGGCGGACTTGCCTTCGAGGGACTCAATAATGTTTCCAGCACCCCCAACAACATGCTTATCATCCTGAATGATAATGATATGAGTATCGACCGGGCTGTGGGAGGTATGGAAAAATATCTCCTCAATCTCGACACCAACGAAACCTACAACAAGTTGCGCTTCAAGGCTTCACAGTGGCTCCATTCCAAGGGCTATCTCAATGAAGATCGCAAGAAGGGCATCATACGGCTCAACAATGCACTGAAGTCGGCACTCAGCCATCAGCAGAACATCTTCGAGGGAATGAACATCCGATATTTCGGACCTTTCGATGGTCATGACGTGAAGGAGGTAGTAAGGGTTCTCATGCAGCTCAAGGACATGAAGGGACCTAAGATCCTGCACCTCCATACCACCAAAGGCAAGGGTTATGAACCTGCCGAGAAGAGTGCCACCATCTGGCATGCGCCGGGCAAATTCGACCCGGAGACAGGAGAGCGTATCATCGCTGATACCAGCAACCAGCCTCCTAAGTTCCAGGATGTTTTCGGAAATACCCTGCTCGAACTGGCGGAGAAAAACCAGAAGATCGTGGGCGTGACACCTGCCATGCCTACCGGTTGCTCGATGAATATCATGATGAAGGCGATGCCCGACCGTGTGTTCGACGTGGGTATCGCAGAAGGACATGCCGTGACCTTCTCTGCAGGTATGGCGAAGGACGGACTGCAACCTTTCTGCAATATCTACAGTTCGTTTGCACAGAGAGCCTATGATAATATCATCCACGACATGGCACTGCTCAATCTGCCTGTAGTACTCTGTCTGGACCGTGCCGGACTGGTAGGCGAAGACGGACCTACCCACCACGGTGCTTTCGACCTGGCAGCGCTCCGCCCGATACCCCATCTCACCATCGCATCGCCTATGGACGAGCATGAACTGCGCAATCTGATGTACTCAGCCCAGCTCCCGGGACAGGGCAGCTATGTGATCCGCTATCCGAGAGGCAAGGGCGTGCTGGTAGATTGGAAGAACGAGATGGAGGAAATCAAGACCGGCACCGGACGCAAGTTGAAAGACGGCGATGACGTGGCGGTACTTACCCTGGGACCTATCGGAAACGATGCGGAAAAGGTGATTGCTGAAATAGAAACGGCTTCTGCATTGAGCATTGCCCACTACGATATGCGATTCCTCAAGCCGCTCGATGAAGCACTGCTCGAAGAAATCGCAAAGAAATTTGACCGCATCATCACCATCGAAGACGGAGTGAGAAAGGGAGGATTCGGATCTGCCATACTGGAATGGATGAGCGACCACGGATACCGTCCACAGATAACGAGGATGGGTATTCCAGACGAATTTGTAGAACATGGAACCGTAGCCCAGCTGAGAGAAATCATCGGTCTGGACAATGAGTCCATCAGAAAAACAATAGAAAATCAAAAATGAAAATCATTATTGCAGGCGCATACGCCATAGGTACCCATCTGGCCCGATTGCTCTCCAGAAGCAAGGAGGATATCACGCTCATTGATGATAGCGAGGAACGACTCGCCAGCATCGGTTCAGACTATGATCTGCTCACCATGCTGGGACAGCCTACCAGTCTGAAAATGTTGCAGAATGCAGACATACAGGATGCCGACCTCTTCATCGCCGTAACGCCGTTGGAGAGCAAGAACATCACTTCCTGCATCCTTGCCAAGAAACTCGGAGCCAAGCGCACCGTTGCCAAGGTGGATAATCCGGAATACATGGACCAACAGGCACAGGATTTCTTCCGCGAACTGGGCATCGACAAGCTGATCTATCCGGAGATGCTTGCTGCCGTGGATATCAACAACGGACTGAAGATGAGTTGGGTGCGCCAGAGATGGGATGTGCACGATGGTGCCCTCATCATGCTGGGTATCAAACTGCGCGAAACCTGCGAAATTCTTAATAAGCCGCTCAAGGACATCAGCGGTCCCAACGACCCTTACCATGTGGTGGCCATCAAGCGAGGCAGCGATACTATCATCCCGGGCGGTTATGATGAACTGAAGCTCTACGACCTGGCTTACTTCATGACTACCCGCAACTATATCCCATACATCCGCAAGATTGTGGGCAAGGAGCATTATGTGGATGTGAAGAACGTGATGGTCATGGGCGGCGGACGTACTGCCGTGAGAGCCGTGAAGAAGATGCCGGAGTATATGGAGACCAAGATCATCGAGATAGATGAACACAGATGTGAATATCTCAATGACATCCTTGACGACCGGAAGACGCTCATCATCCATGGCGACGGTCGCGATATTCCGCTGCTTACCGAGGAGGGCATCAGGAGCACTCAGGCTTTCGTGGCACTCACCGGCAATGCCGAAACCAATATCCTCGCCTGCCTCACCGCCAAGCGACTGGGAGTGAGAAAGACCGTGGCTGCGGTGGAAAACGTGGATTACGTGAGCATGGCTGAGAGTCTCGATATCGGTACCATCATTAACAAGAAGGCGATAGCAGCAAGCTATATCTACCAGATGATGCTCGATGCCGACGTGATGAACGTGCGCTTCCTCATGAGTGCCAATGCCGATGTGGCTGAGTTTATCGCCAAGGAGGGTTCGAAGGTAACCAAGAAACCAGTGAAAGATCTCGGCATGCCTATCGGTGTAACCATCGGCGGACTGGTGCGCAAGGGCGAGGGAATGCTCGTTTCCGGACATACACAGATAGAACCGGGCGACTCCGTGATGGTATTCTGCCACAACATCAACATGAAGAAAATTGAGAAGTACTTTATATGATAAACAGTAAACTGATATATAAGATCTTAGGACAGCTCCTCTTCATCGAGGCATTCCTGCTCTTCATCAGTCTGCTGGTAGCTCTCTACTATCAGCAGGACGACATCTTTGCCTTCATCGTGGCTACACTTACCACCATCGGAGGCGGACTGATATTGAAATGGAGAGGTCATGGAGCCGACAATACGATGTCGCGCCGTGATGCCTATCTCGTGGTTTCACTCTCCTGGATTGTCTTCAGTCTCTTCGGCACGCTGCCCTTCATGATTAGCGGTTACATCCACAGTTTTACGGATGCCTACTTCGAGACGATGTCGGGATTTACCACCACGGGAGCCACCATCCTCGACGATGTGGAATGTTTCCCCCACGGACTGCTCTTCTGGCGGTCGCTCACCCAGTGGATAGGCGGATTAGGAATCGTGTTCTTCACCATCGCCCTGCTGCCTTCGCTTGTCGGAGGACAGACCAAGGTGTTTGCGGCAGAGGCCACGGGACCCATCAAGTCTAAGTTGCATCCCCGTCTCTCCACCTCTGCCAAATGGATCTGGAGTATCTACCTGGTGCTCACCATCGCATGCATCCTCTCCTATTATATAGCGGGAATGAATCTCTTCGACAGTTTCAACTACGCGATGACCACCACGGCTACGGGAGGTTTCTCTACTCACAACAGCAGTACTGAGTTCTTCCATTCGCCGGCATTAGAATACATCTGTGCTTTCTTCTGTTTCCTTTCGGGCGTGAATTTCACGCTGCTCTATGCAGCAGTCATCAAGTTCAAGATCAAGGATCTGTTCAAGAATTCAGAATTCAAGTTCTATACCCTACTTGTCATGGCATTCACCGCCTTCATCATGATAGAACTGGTTACACTGCGCAACTACGACCTGGAGCATGCCTTCCGCAGCGCCGTATTCCAGGTGGTTTCGTTTATCACCACCACAGGTCTCTTCAATGATGATGCCGCCCTCTGGCCTCATGTCACCTGGGTTATCCTGGCTACATGTATGTTCTTCGGAGCGTGCTCGGGCAGTACAAGCGGTGGACTGAAATGTATCCGTGGCGTGATGCTCGTGAGAATGGTGAAGAATGAGTTCCGCCAGATTCTGCATCCGAATGCCGTGCTGCCACTGAAGATAGACGGTGTCAACGTGCCGATGCAGAAGCGTGTCACCCTGCTCGCCTTCCTCACCACCTATCTCATCATCTGTCTGGTCATCTCCTTCACGATGATTGCGATGGGCATCGACAATACCAATGCCATCACCATCACGCTGAGTTGCGTGGGTAATGTAGGACCTACCTTAGGTACGGAAATCGGACCTACCATGTCGTGGAGCGAACTGCCCGACCTGGCCAAATGGTTCTGCTCGCTGATGATGCTGATTGGTCGTCTTGAGATTTTCAGTGTGCTGGTAATCTTTACTCCGGCGTTCTGGAAGGAGAACTAAGATACGGAATGAGTTGTCGGATAAAGGAAACAAAAGTGCTTACTAAACTAAGTAGTTTTCTGAAGAATAACAATATTTTAACTAAGTAGTTTCCTGAAAAAAAGCGTTATATATATAATAAGGTATAAAGTCGGAAAGGCTTTTCCCCATCAGAGCGGATATCCTGACACGACGGATTGCCTTGGGAGAATTCTGTGCACATGCACATTTTTATCAACTAAATAAAATTTCATACAACATGAAACCATTAAAATTTCAACCGCTATTAAAATCCACCATCTGGGGTGGCAGTAAGATTATCGCTTTCAAACATCTCGACGTAAAACAGGAGAAGGTGGGAGAAAGTTGGGAAATCTCTGGAGTACCAGGCAATGAAAGCATCGTAGCTGATGGCGAGATGCAGGGCAAGAGCCTCAATGAGGTAGTGAAAGAACTCAAGGGAAGTTTCCTTGGGGAGGAGAACTACAAGCGTTTCGGAAATGAATTTCCATTGCTCATCAAGTTTATTGACGCCAACAACGACCTCTCTATCCAGGTGCATCCTAATGATGAGATTGCCCACAAGCAGGGCAAGGAGCATGGCAAGACCGAGATGTGGTATACATTGCCAAGCGAACCGGACGCAAAACTCTATAATGGCTTGAAGATGCAGATTACACCGGAGCTGTACAAGGAGATGGTGGAGAACGATACCATCACAAATGCACTGGCTCAGTATGACGTGAAGGAAGGCGACTGCTTCTTTATTCCTGCAGGCAGAATTCATTCCATCGGAACCGGCTGTTTCGTGGCTGAAATCCAGCAGACCAGCGATGTGACCTACCGCATCTACGACTTCAAGCGCAAGGACAAGGATGGCAACTATCGCCTGCTCCACACCAAGGAGGCTGCCGAGTGCATCGACTACACCGTGCAGGCTGACTATCGCCAGCATTATACTCCGATGAAGAACGAGGGGGTTGGCATGGTAAAGTGTCCATACTTCACCACCGCCGTTTATGATCTCGATGAGCCTATGAATCTCGACTATTCCGAACTGGACAGCTTCGTGATTCTGATTGGTCTGAAGGGCAAGGCTAAGATAACCGACAACGAGGGTAATGAGATTACGCTCCAGGGCGGCGAAAGTATCGTAGTGCCAGCCAGCACCCAGACATTGAAGGTAGAAGGAACCTTAAAGTTCCTGGAGACATACGTATAGTTTAAAGGTAAAAAGGTAAAAAAGTAAAAAGGTAAAAAGAAAGCAGGCAGATGACATTCCGCCAGGCTCTTTTTACCTTTTTACCTTTAAAAATCCTTTTTACCTTTTCAAATACTCCTCAATATCAGCCTGTATCTTCTGGAATTCCGGAGCAAACTGATAGAAGGTATTCTTCTTCATCATCATTTTCACTTTGCCCAAGCTGTTCTCGTAACAAGCCATTTCGGTGCGAGCCTGCTCGGAATGGATAGCACGGTCACGGATTTCATTCTCGCGATCGTTGCGCAGGGCATCACATACACTCTGCACGATGGGACTTACCACCAGGTCGAAGAGATGATGACCCTGTATATATAAATAGGTATTGGTCTCAATTACCCCGAGGTTGCGAAGATAAGTTTCCATTTCGGGAAGGTAGGTCTTGTGCTTCGGGAAATGACGCTCCAGTTGGAAGAGCTTTGCCCTCACCTTCTTGGCGAGATAGTCTATCGCCCATTGAGGGTCTCTGATTCGTACGGATGGCAGCACGACCACCTTGTCAAACTCAGCCATATCCAAATGCATCGACATCTTGCGAAAACGGATGTAGAAAAGCATGTGCCAAACGAAGAGGGGCCATATCGTACGGGAATAAGCTTCCAGGAAATGCTCGAAGTCGAAGATGCGACGGTCGTTGAGCGTCACCATCACGCAGGTTTCGTGCAGTCCCTTGGCATAGCACTGGTAGTTTTCAATGGCATAGGCATAGGTATGGAAGATGTATGGATTTTCGAGCATCATCTGCGAAGCCTCGGTAGTGCCCTGTCGGAGATAATCGTAGTCGGCATCCACGCAGGCTATCATATCCTTACCCACTCCCTTGAGCATGCTCGATACCGCAGCCTTCTTGCCACGGTCCAGATGCTGGTTGCGCGAAGGTAGCATGATGTCGAAATAGCGGGTTTCATCCTCAAACTTACTAAGTACAGACCGCCAGAAGAATACGTCATCATAGCTCTCGACGTAAGCCACTATCTTACGTCTCGCCTTCTTCGAGGTCATCCTGTTGGCAGCCTCGAAGTATAGGGAATTGATATTATCGGTTAAACGTTTAGCCATAATTTAAGTGAAGAGTTAAAAGTGAAGAGTGAAGAATTCTCTTGTCCTACTTTTAAATATTTGGTGAAGCGAAGAGATGTAAGAGAAAAGCATTTGAATTCTTCACTCTTCATTCTTCGTTTTTCACTTATACCGTGATATCACTCACATCCGTCACCCTATCCGTCCATCCATCCATGACCACGGCAGGACTGTGGGTAGTCATGATGATCTGGATGTTAGGGTTCAGTTGGAGCACCAGTCCGATGAGCTGCTTCTGCCATTCGAAGTGGAGACTGATTTCCGGTTCGTCCATGAAGAGCACGTAAGGCTGATTGTCCTCCACCAGCACGGTGAGGAGGATAGCAAGTATCTGCTTTTCGCCGGCAGAGAGCTGGTAAGGCATGAGCTGTTCGCCTATCTGATTGAAGTGGATCTCGTTGGCTGTGCGCACGATGGTCTTGCTCGTATCCTTGAAGAGACTGTCCACTATATCCTGGAACATCCTCTTCGGTTCACTCAGTTTCTGTGCCTTGGCGGCTGCATCAGGATCACCACTCTGTAGCACGGCGATGATGCGATTGCCGATGTTCACCTGATAGTCGAGATACTTGCGCTGCAACTGGAACAGTTGCCAGTCGAGTTCTGTGACCAGCGTGAGGTCTATCTTGTTGATCATCTCGGCATTCATCAGCGGCCTATCCACCGAGCGAATCACATCGTAGCGTATCCACTTGGCTTCCTCAGGCTCCACCTTGAGATGCACCCCCTTGATCATGTGGCTCGGGAATTCCCCACCGGCAGCGAGGCCCTTCACCACCTTATTTAATATAGTACTCTTGCCCACGCCGTTTACACCACTCAGGATATTGACACGGCGGTCGAGGTTCCAAAGAATATGTTTGGTACCACTCCAGAGAGAGTCTATCTCAATCTGTTTGATATAATCAGCGTATTTCTGCATAAGAACATCTCCTATTTTAAAATTTTCTACCGCAAATATAGCAAAATTCCTTGAAAATTAGTACCTTTGCACCCGATTTTAACGATAAATATCGACTAATTTAATATAAATAAAGAAAAATGGATAACAAACGACCTCTCATCGCCCACCTGTGTCTTTTCTGCTCCGGTGCATTCTGGGGATTGATGGCTCCTGTAGGCAAGGATGCCATGCTCCACGGCATCGACGGCATCGACCTCGTGAGCTTCCGTGTATTGGGCGGTGCCATTCTCTTCTGGCTCGCTTCTCTCTTCACCAAGAAGGAGCACGTACCGGTAAAAGATATCTTCATGTTTGCTGCAGCAGGACTTTTCGCCCTCGTTTTCAACCAGTGTTCTTATACCATCGGACTGAACATGACCTCTCCGAGCAACTCCAGCATCATGACTACTTCGATGCCTATCTTTGCGATGATTCTCTCCTTCTTCATCCTGAAGGAACCTATCACCTGGAAGAAAGCGCTCGGTGTGCTGACGGGCTGTGCAGGTGCCTGCATCATCATCCTGACAAGTGCCACGGCGGGCAATGCGAAGGTGGGCAACATTTGGGGCGATCTGCTCTGTATGTCGGCTCAGCTCTCTTTTGCGCTCTACCTCTCGCTCTTCAAGAATCTGCTGTCGAAGTATTCCCTCTTCACCATCAACAAGTGGATGTTTCTCTGGGCCACACTCTTCATCTGGCCATTCACCATCGGTCATGTATCAGCCATTCCATTCGCAGAAGTTCCGATGAGCACTTGGTGGGAGACGGGCTATGTGATATTCTTCGGCACCTTCGTGGCCTACATCTGCATGATGATCGGACAGAAGACGCTGCGCCCTACCGTGGTAAGTGTATATAATTATGTGCAGCCTCTGGTATCGGTGAGCGTGAGTGTCATCGTGGGTCTCGCCGTGTTCAAGGGTATGCAGGCGATAGCAGCCCTGCTCGTTTTCTCGGGTGTATGGCTCGTAGTGAAGAGCAAGTCTAAGCATGATATCGACCTTCACGACCACAGTCTCGCTTTCGAAAAGAGACATGCGTAAATGATGGAAATCTTAAATGATTTAAGGCTTTAATGCCAATTTATAAACAAAACTGTCCCCATCTGAGATAACAGATGAGGACAGTTTTGTTTTATAAGGAAAAGAATATCAGCAACCGAAGTAAACCATCAGTCCGCCCAATACGATATACAACAGGGCGTAAGGGATAGCCGAACGGAGAATCTCTCCATCCTTTCCCTCCATATCGCAGGCTGCAGTAGCGATGGCGATGCTCTGCGGACTGATCATCTTGCCGCCCGTGGCTCCCGTGGTATTGGCAGCAACCAGCCAGTTCTCCTGACCGCCCTCCATACCGAAGAATGTGCTCTGCCCTGTCATACCCAACTGGTTGGCAACATGAGCCTGAAGCTTGGCAAAGAGGATATTCGAGGAGGTATCAGAACCCGTTACGAAGGTTCCAATGGCACCAATCATCGGTGCTACCAAAGGATAGAAATCACCCGTCACAGCTACCAATCCAGAGGCGATGGAAGTAATCATTCCCGAATAGTTCATCACGCTCGCCAGGGCTATCAGCGAACAAATGGTCACCACCGTCTTGCGCAGATTCACCGTGGTACGGGCAAGAATCACCATCAGTCTCTTGAGGCTCAACCCTTGTATCAATCCACCGATCGTAGCACCCAGGAAGAGCATCAAGCCCGCATTGGAAATCCAGCCAAACTTAAAGGTGCTATCGAGCACAGGCAGATGAACCGCACTCACCAGATGACTCTTGAGGAAAGCATTGACCGGAGGACAGAGTGCTCCGGAAACCAGGATGAATATCAATATAAAGAGGTAAACACTCCATGCCTTCAGGCTCTCGGCGAAAGTAAAAGTTTCCTTATCCTGCACCTTGCTCTTTCTGGCAAACACCTTGGCGTATGCGATGATGGCAATAATGGCAGCCAACGAACCGATGATGGCTGGAGTCTCCGAACCGAGATAATAGCCGCATACAAACTGCACTACCACGGAAATCACTCCCACCCAAAGGGCGATGATCAGATTCTTGATAAGATTGTGCTTATCGGTAAGCGTCAGGATGATGAAAGGCAGGATGATAAAGAGAGGTGACAGCTGGATGATGGCGAATGCCGAAGTCTCGCAAATCTGAGCCACCGAAGCCGATCCGCTTTCAGCCACCTCATTGCAGAGCGTAGTAACCGGCACACCCACGGCACCAAATCCCGTAGCCACGGTATTACCTATCAAGGATACCAGAGCCGAGAACATCGGTTTGAATCCGAGTCCGATGAGGATGGCAGCAGGTATCGCGACCGCTGTTCCAAAACCCGCCATACCTTCGAGCAGTCCGCCGAAGCCCCATACGAGGAGCAGCACGAGCAGTCCCTTATCATCGGTAATCGACGTAAACTGTTTCTTGATTACCTCAATCTGCTTGCTTTCCACAAGGATATTATAGCTATAAATAGCCATCAGGATGATGATGAGAATCGGGAACACCGCCTTCAGGATACCTTCCACCACCGCCCATCCCGTCAGGGCGATAACGCTATCATCCGCATGTTCCGGAACTATCATACCCAGCGGCGAAGCTGCGAAGAGAGCAAGCAACACGGTAACCACGAGCGTCAGCAAGGCGCTCTTATGACCTGCCATCTTGAAGCCGAGCATCAGGATGAACAGCAACACGATGGGAATAATAGAAACTATTGATGCCATAAGTCATTCAGTTTTTAATGTTTTCGATTGTAAGATTTTATATGTATGCCTGCAAAAATAATAATTTTCTTCGAAAAAGAAAGCATTTTTCGGATTTTTTTTTAAGATGTCCGATTTTATAATTTCATTCAAGTTTCGCAAGTTCAGAAGTTGTTAATGAAGTTAAAGGAGTTATCGCTCCCTACGGTCGCTGAGGAGTTAAGACAATAGTCTTTTTGGCGTAGTTATT
>OOCG01001333.1_pt1 | contig 11746 bp, 8 predicted proteins | sample 1671521 | NCBI WGS metagenome assembly OOCG01 (sample SAMN06348165, study PRJEB24527) | human gut metagenome | biome: human gut; feature: ankylosing spondylitis patient; material: feces | host: Homo sapiens | place: China | collected 2015-10
TCAGTCATCTGCACCTGAGCTGTCCGGAGATCGTCTGCTTTTCAGACGGGGAGTCCCTGCTTGCGGATCCGGGAGACAAGGATATCCTTTTTCTCGATATCGAGATGTCGGGGCTTGACGGAATCTATGTAGGAAACGAACTGAAAAAGAAAGATAAAGATATTATCATTTTTATTATTACTTCTTATTCCGAATATCTGGATGAAGCCATGCGGTTCCATGTATTCCGTTATCTGTCCAAGCCCATAGACAGGCAGCGTCTGTTCCGGAATCTGAAGGACGCTCTGGATCTGTATCATTCCAGACTGGTGAAGGTGCCTATTGAGACCAGGCAGGGCGTACACGTTCTTCCGGTCTCTTCTATCATTATGGTGGAGGCACAGGGGAAAAAAGTGATCGTCCACACCACGACGCAGGACTTTGAAGCCATCCATACCATGCCATACTGGCTGGAGCTGCTGCCTTCCAACCGCTTTTTTCAGACGCACCGGAGTTTTATTGTCAACTATGAGCACATTACCGACTTCGACCGTATGCTGGTGCATCTGGCGAACAGTCAGTTTGACGCATATCTGACGAAACGGAAATACAGCGCCTTTAAGAAAGCATATCTTCTCTATTTAGAAAGTACGAGGTAAGTTATGGAAAGTATTTTTTCTATTATTTTTGCATTTCTGGTGGAAGCCATCATTCTCCTGCAATATACCAGCCGACTATTTTCTCCGAAACGCCCCCTGTCCGACAGGCTTGTCGTGCTGAGCCTTTTGTATACCTGCCTGTGTGCCGCAGCCTTTTTTAACATCAAATGGCTGAATATGCTTTTGTATCTGTTTACTAATTTTCTGTTTTTGGTCACACAATACGATGTCAAATGGCGCGCAGCTGCCTTCCATTCCGCATTGCTTGCTGCTGTCATGGGAATGTGCGAGCTGATCGTATATAGCATCATCGCCCGGACCGCTCCCCATTTTTATATGCAGATGGGTTCTTTCCACAATACCCTTCTTTTTATCCTGTGCAGCAAGATTTCTTTTTTTGCAGTCATTTATCTGATTACGCATTTGTTCAAAAGTCGGCGGAAAACTACAGATCCTTACGATAGTTCTGTTGTGCTGCTGATGATCATTCCCGTCACATCGATATTCATCATGCTTACTTTTGTGGGAATGGGTGATCAGTATACATTGACTCCCGGGACGAACCGGATGATCTCTCTCAGTGCCTTTTTCCTGTTACTTATGAATCTGCTGGTATTTGGAATCAATCAGTACAATCGGGAAAAAAATCGGAAATATACAGAGGTGCAGCTGTTACTGCAGAAGGAAACAGATTTTACGGAATATTATAAGATGCTGCTTTCGCAGAGCGAAAACCAGGCAATTCTCATTCATGATATTAAGAAGCATTTGCAATCCATTGCATCTCTGAACGAGCAGAATGCCCCGGACAAAGTCAACGCCTATATTAACGAACTGCTTCTCTCTTCGGATTTCAAAGAGTCCGCCCGCATCTGCGACAACGAACTTCTGAACGCCATTATGGCAAGGTACAGGCGGCAGTGTACTGAACAGGGAATCAGTTTTACCGCTGACATCCGCAGTGGTGTACTGCATTTTCTGCCGGACAGTGACCTTACTTCTCTTTTTTGCAATTTGCTGGATAATGCCATGGAAGCTGCCGGGAAAGTTCCCGACGCTTATATCGAAGTTAATGGCAGCAAGCGGGAAAATACACCTTTTGTTCTGATCACAGTGGTCAATTCCTGCCGCGTAAACCCTTTTAAAAATGATGTGGCAGATCCAGCCACTACCAAAGCGGATAAGCGTTCTCACGGCTTCGGGCTGAAAAGCATCCGCAAGATCTGCGAAAAATACCACGGGGATATCCAAATGTACTATAACGATGCTACTCTGACCTTCCACACGGTGATAACGCTCCGGGGATAGGTTCCCTTATTCCCACATTCCCGTCACGAAGCACATCAGTGCCGCCCAGGTATATAAGGGATAGAAAAGCGCCTGATCATCCACGCCGTCTTTTAGGATTTTCTGTGCTTCTTCTCTGGTCAACAATAAAAAGCCGTCAAAGCATTCCGTACCTACGGCACCTTCCTGGCTTACCTTCGGCATCTCCTCACGGTTCAGCGTGATCTGCACCAGTGCATTGCTCTCGTCCGTCATGCCTGGGGTGCTGAATACCAGGGGATTCACCAGACGGATGCTGTCACTTTCTTCCAGTGTAATGCCGGTCTCTTCCCGCAATTCCCGGATGGCTGCATGGAATACGGGATTTTCCTGTGCCGCATCCTCCGGATCTAGCAGTCCTGCCGGAACGCTTAACAGGAATTGTCCCGCCGGGTAACGATACTCACGGCTCAGGCAAAGTCTCGGCTCCTGCCCTTTGATCTTCAGGATTACCACACAGCTCACCGCATCCGGCAGCATCTTTTGGAATTCTTCGTCGCTTTTTACCGCCGCAAGATTATCTTTTACTCTTCTGGTGGCATCGAAATAATGTTTTCCCGGCTCATATTGCAGGTCAAATACTTTGATGAATCTGCTGTCATAGACGGTCTCTACCTGTTCTTTTTTTATGATTGGTCTGTTCTCCATGTTCATTTCCTCTTTCTGTTTTCCTGTGTCGCAACATCGCACACTATCTACCGTTTCGTTCTGCTGTGCCGCCGTCGTTCTGCAATTTTCCCGCTTCTCCAGCGGCTTTTCCCAGGCTGCAAAGCACCTGTTCATATCGCTTTTCAGCTTTTTTCCAGTGGATCAGCTTATGCCACCCTTGCACATAATCCGGTCTGCGGTTTCGGTACTGTAAATAATAGGCATGTTCCCACACATCTATCAGCAATATCGGTGTATACAATCTCAGATCCGGCACATCCTGGTTCGCTGTGGTCAGGATCATAAGGGTACCGTCCTGATCACTTACAAGCCACGCCCATCCGGAACCGAATACTCCTATGGCACTCTGCGACATCTGCTCTTTCCATTGTCTCACCGATCCGAAATCACGGATCATTGCCTCCGCCAGGGCTCCGCAGGGCTCCTGCCCTGCAGGGCTTCGCATGCTGTCAAAATACAGCTGATGGTTGTATACGCCGCCTCCGTTATTGTGAATGCTTTCCCGGGCTTCCTCCTGCAAGGATGCAAGTTTATTATCCTCCGAAGTGAGCAGTTCCGTCAAGGTCATTTGCTGTAACTGAGGATAATCCGCGAGAATTGCATTCAGCTTGTCCACATAGGTCTGATAATGCTTATCATGGTGAAAATGCAGTGTCTCCTCATCCAGTACCGGAAGCAGGGCATCATATTCGTAGGGCAGGGGCTGTGCGACAAAAGGATAATGTTCTTCTAACATGAGACTCCAATCCGCCTGCGGGATACAGGCTTACGATCATACAATATTTACCATACGCCTATTATATGCCGCACTTACGGATTTTATTTTCGGATTTACACTTTTGCAGTCAGCGTTCTTCTCTTTTTGACATAAATCAAGCAGGAGAGAAAATTTATTAAATATTCCCTCCTGCTCAATTCCATTTTTTATATTTTTACAGCTGTGCAATATCCACTAGTGTCAGTTCCTTACAATCGTTCATATGCTCCATGCTGGTCACGAGAGCATTGGCGGTGTCCATTGCGGTGATGCAGTAGATACCGGTCTCGATAGCGGTACGACGGATCAGGAAGCCGTCTCTGGTCTTGTCGCGACCCTGGGTAGGGGTATCGATGACAAGGTCGATCTTGTGTCCCAGGATCAGATCCATCACGGTCGGGGATTCCTGAGAGATCTTGTTGACCTTTCTTGCTTTCACACCTGCTTCATTCAGAGCAGCTGCGGTACTTCTGGTAGCATAAATGGTGTATCCCAGCTTTTCGAAGCGTCTTCCGACTTCAATGGCTTCACCCTTATCCGCATCCTTCACGGTGATGATCATGTTCTTATACTTGGGCAGTTCTACGCCTGCTCCCAGGAATGCCTTGTACAGAGCCTCATTGAAGGTCTTGGCAATACCCAGACACTCACCGGTAGACTTCATCTCCGGTCCTAAGCTGATCTCGGCACCGCGGATCTTCTCGAAGGAGAACACGGGCATCTTGATGGCAAAATACTCTGCCTCAGGCTGTAAGCCGGGCTCGTAGCCAAGCTCACGGATGGTCTTGCCGATGATCACTTCGGTCGCCAGATCCACGATAGGAATACCGGTTACCTTACTGATATAAGGTACGGTACGGGAAGAGCGGGGGTTAACCTCAATGACATATACCTCGTCACCGATGGCAATGAACTGGATATTGATCAGTCCCTTGACATGCAGTGCCTTTGCCAGTCTTCTGGTGTACTCTGCGATCTTCTCTTTTACTACTTTATCAATGGTCGGAGCCGGGTATACAGAGATACTGTCTCCGGAGTGGATACCGGTTCTCTCGATATGCTCCATGATACCGGGGATCAGGATATCGGTACCGTCGCATACGGCATCGACCTCGATCTCCTTACCCTGTAAATACTTATCTACCAGGATCGGGTGATCCTGTGCGATACGATTGATGATCTCCATGAATTCTTCGATCTCTTCATCGGAGATAGCGATCTGCATGCCCTGTCCGCCCAATACATAGGAAGGACGTACCAGTACGGGATAGCCCAGTCTGTTAGCAACCGCCTTAGCTTCCTCTGCGGTGTATACGGTACCGCCGGCTGCACGGGGGATCTCGGTCTCTTCCAGAATCTTGTCGAACAGTTCTCTGTCCTCAGCGGCATCTACATCCTCCGCCTTGGTACCTAAGATAGGCACGCCCATCTTCATCAGGCTCTCAGTCAGCTTGATAGCGGTCTGTCCGCCGAACTGTACCACAGCACCATCGGGATGCTCAATATTTACGATAGATTCCACATCTTCCGGAGTCAAAGGCTCGAAATACAGCTTGTCCGCAATATCGAAGTCGGTACTTACAGTCTCCGGGTTGTTGTTGATGATAATGGTCTCATAGCCTGCCTTGGAAAATGCCCAGGTAGCATGTACGGAACAATAGTCGAACTCGATACCCTGTCCGATACGGATAGGACCGGAACCCAGTACCAGGACTTTCTTACGTCCGGTGGTCTCCTTGGCTTCGCACTCGCCGCCGAATACAGAGTAATAATAAGGAGTGGAAGCTGCGAACTCTGCGGCACAGGTGTCTACCATCTTGTAGACAGCCTTAATGCTGTTGTCATAACGCATCTTCTTGATCTCTTCCTCGGTCTTGCCGGTCAGTCTTGCGATCACGTTATCCGGGAACTCGATTCTCTTGGCTTCCTTCAACAGATCAACCGTCAGCGGCTGTGTCTCCAGCGCATGCTCCATCTCGGTCAGAATGGCGATCTTGTCAATGAACCACAGGTCGATCTTTGTAATGTCGTGAATCTGTTCATAACCGATACCCTTACGGATTGCTTCAGCGATCACATAGATTCTCTGGTCATCCACGATCTTCAGACGCTCTAACAGTTCTTCTACGGACAGTGCGCTGAAATCATAGCTACGCAGGCAGTCCACATGCTGCTCCAGTGAACGGATGGCCTTCATCAGTGCTCCCTCGAAGTTATTGCAGATACTCATAACCTCACCGGTTGCCTTCATCTGTGTGGTCAGAGTACGTTTTGCAGTGATAAATTTGTCGAAAGGCAGTCTGGGGATCTTTACTACACAGTAATCCAGTGTCGGCTCGAAGCTGGCATAGGTCTTGTGGGTAATGGCATTTTTGATCTCATCCAGAGTAAAGCCCAGTGCGATCTTCGCTGCTACCTTTGCAATGGGGTAGCCGGTCGCCTTACTTGCCAGTGCGGAAGAACGGCTGACACGGGGATTTACCTCGATAACACAATATTCAAAGCTGGTGGGATGCAGTGCAAACTGTACGTTACATCCACCGGTGATCTGCAGTTCGTTGATGATCTTCAGAGCGGAAGTACGTAACATCTGGTACTCCTTATCGCTCAGGGTCTGAGAAGGCGCTACTACGATACTGTCTCCGGTATGCACGCCGACGGGATCGATGTTCTCCATGTTACATACGGTGATGCAGTTGCCTGCGCTGTCACGCATTACTTCGTACTCGATCTCTTTCCAGCCCGCGATACAACGTTCTACCAGTACCTGTCCTACACGGGACAGACGTAAACCGTTCTCCAGGATCTCTTCCAGCTCTACCTGATTGTGTGCGATACCACCGCCGGAACCGCCCAGAGTATAAGCGGGACGCAGCACAACAGGATAGCCGATGGTGTTGGTGAATTCCACACCGTCTTCCACGTTCTCAACGACCTTGGATGCTGCACAGGGCTCGCCGATACGCTCCATCAGATCCTTGAACTCCTGACGGCCTTCCGCATTACGAATGGTAGCTGCGGTAGTACCTAACAGCTTTACATTGTGAGCTGCCAGGAAACCGGACTCCTCCAGCTCCATGCCGAGGTTCAGACCAGCCTGTCCTCCCAGGGTGGGGAGAATGCTGTCGGGCTTTTCCTTTTCAATGATCTGCTCCAGAACCTTTACGTTCAAGGGCTCAATATATACCTTATCTGCGATATCTTTATCGGTCATGATGGTCGCAGGGTTGGAGTTCACCAGGATTACCTCTACTCCCTCTTCCTTCAGGGAACGGCAGGCCTGGGTACCTGCATAGTCGAATTCCGCTGCCTGTCCGATGACAATAGGACCGGAGCCGATTACCATTACTCGTTTTACATTAGGATTCTTGGGCATCTTAGTTCTCTCCTCTCATCATATGAATGAACCGGTCAAACAGGTAACCGGAGTCCTGGGGTCCCGGACATGCTTCCGGATGGAACTGTACGGTGAAAATGTTCTTGCCGGTGTAGGACAGACCCTCGTTGGTACCGTCGTTGACATTGATGAATGCGGGAACCGCTACGGACGGATCCAGCTTATCGGTATCTACCACATAGCCGTGGTTCTGAGAGGAAATATATACTCTTCCGGTCATCAGATCCTTTACCGGGTGGTTGCCTCCTCTGTGTCCGTATTTCATTTTATGGGTATCTGCGCCGGTAGCCAGAGCCATCAGCTGATGTCCCAGACAGATTGCGAAAATAGGGATCTCGGTATCGTATAACTTTTTGATCTCGGCGATCACACCGGTACACTCCTTGGGGTCTCCCGGTCCGTTACTTAACATGATACCGTCGGGATTATCATCAATGATCTCCTGCGCGGGAGTTCCTGCGGGGTATACGGTCACCTCACATCCTCTCTCTGCCAGGGATCTGGCGATATTTCTCTTAGCTCCCAGGTCTAACAGAGCTACCTTCAGTCCCTGTCCGGACAGCTCCGTTACCAGTGCGGGCTTAGGCTCTCTGACACCTTTTTCATAAGCTTCTTTATCAAAACGCGCTGCACCGGAGAGAGGTCCGTTCTGTGCCAGCTCCGTGGTGGGCGCTACCACATATTTTTCCCTGCAGGTCACCTTTTCCACGACCTTGCCTGTGGTATACTCCTTCAGCTTCGGAAGTACTTCGTTCAGGTCATAGGCTTCGTTGGTGGTGATCATGCCGTTCATGGTACCCTTCTCACGCAGGATCTTGGTCAGCGCACGGGTATCGATACCGGCGATGCCGGGTACGCCGTTCTCCTCTAAGTATTCCTGTATTGTGCAGTCACAGCGGAAGTTGCTGGGAATACGTGAAAGCTCTCTGACGATGAATCCATCCGGCCAGGGTCTCTCCGACTCGCAGTCATCCCTGCATATGCCATAGTTACCGATCAGGGGGTAAGTCATGCATACAGCCTGTCCTGCATAGGACGGATCCGTCAGGACCTCCAGATATCCGGCCATGGATGTGTTAAATACGATTTCACTGATGATCTCTTTGTCTGCACCGATGTGCGTTCCTTCGAACACCGTTCCATCTTCCAAAATCAAAAATGCCTTCATTCTTTCCTCACATTCTGCCGCTTTTTGCGACGTTTGTATTTCCAGTGTGTTTCTCTACTGCTTAATCGATTTATTATATCATAAAAAAAAATGCGTCGCAATAGACCCTGTCTGCGTAAAAACCTACAAAAAACAATTACGCAATCCCGATACTCCTTGGAGAATCTGACAAAGCTGTGTAAAAGCTTACAATTTCCATTGCTTTTTCCACCGGGTCTGATATAGAATAGATATGTATTTTCTATTTTTCAATTATCACAAAACGCTGTTTTCCTACAGCAGATTGGACAGGCATCTATGGATCGTATCAGCAATGCACAAATGAATTCCCTTGGCACACGTAAAATATATTATGAAGATGTACATCAGACGGATTTCACCGCTGTGGTAATGGAATGTGTTCCCGACAAGGAAGAGGGATATTACAAGATCGTTCTGGACGCTTCCGCTTTTTTCCCGGAAGAGGGCGGTCAGTCCGCCGACAAAGGCACCTTAAACGGTCAGGAAGTACTGGATGTCAACATTAAACAGGGCATCCTGTATCATAAAACGGCCTGTGAGTTTCCTGTCGGCACCCGGATCACCGGTCATGTGGACTGGAACCGCCGGTTTGATTTCATGCAGCAGCACTCCGGGGAGCATATGATCTCCGGCTTGCTGCATTCCCATTTCGGTCTGGAAAATGTGGGTTTTCATTTAAGTGACAGAGAAGTGACACTGGATATGAACGGGGAAGTCTCTCTGGAACAACTGCGCCTTATCGAACAGGAAGCCAACGCTTACGTCTGGAAAAATCTTCCGGTCAACATCAGCTGGCCCTCCTCCGAAGAACTGGTGAACTTAAATTATCGCAGTAAGCTGGCTCTCACGGAAAATGTCCGCATCGTGGAGATCCCTGGCGTGGATCTGTGCGCCTGCTGTGCTCCCCATGTGGATATTACCGGTCAGATCGGTCTCATCAAGATCGTGAATGTCCAGAGCCACAGAGGCGGTGTCCGCATCAATATTCTCTGCGGAAACCGTGCTCTGGCGGATTATACCGAAAAACAGGATTCCGTCTGGGCAATTTCTTCTCTGCTCTCAGCGAAACAGCCGGAAGTAGCAGGTGCTGTTGCTCGCGCAAAAGAGGATGCACGGCTGCAAAAAGAACGCGCCAATGCCCTGCAGGCGGAGCTTCTAAATGTACAGATGGACGCACTCCCCTCCCCGGAAGAAGTACACCACGTGCTTCTCTTCGTCGGTGAACTGGATGCCATTGCTCTGCGCAACGCGGTAAATTTGCTGACCGGAAAATATTCCGGTTACTGTGGTATCTTTGCCGGAGACGATACAAACGGTTATCGATTTATTGTAGGCAGTGCTTCCTGTAACTGTCAGGAGCTGGCAGACCGCATGCGTCGGGAACTTTCTGCAAAAGGTGGCGGATCCGCTCCCATGATCCAGGGGAATGTTGCTGTCACGGCAGATACCCTACAGACAATGTGGGCGTCGCTGTAATGACCATCCTTTCTGCCTATATATGCATTTCGGCACATGAATTCCGTATTCAAAATTTCCACATGGAAAACCCCCGGCATGACCATCTGTCATACTCCGGGGGTCTGTTTGTATATTTTATATATTTTTCGTTTCGGAAAATCTGATTATTTCTCTTCTGTTGCTGCATTCTTCTTCAGTGCTACGCTGACTGCCTTCGCAACGCCACCACCTACTACACAGCTCATAGGCATCTCCAGTGCTCCGTTGATACCACAGAATGCTACGGCGAACATAAACAGATTCGCTCCGGTTGCATTCATGCTCTGCAGATATTCGGTATGACCGAAGCAGATCATCAAAGTGGACATGAAGAACAGGGTGTTCATAAATGCTCCCAGCAGACCGGTCACGAAGTAAGTTACGGTCTTTGTCTTGTCAATCTTCCACAGTGCCTTGAAGATCACGCCGGACAGCCATCCCATCAGGGTTCTGGTAGGGATGCATACCAGGAAAGTGAAAAACGGATTCATTGCTACCAACGCTGCTCCAAAAGGATCTCCTGCAAAACACTGGTAAAAGCTGGTAAGTCCAAATACCAGTCCCAGTACGGCTCCGCCTGCAGGTCCTAAGATCATTGCACCGATGACTACGGGAATGGTCATCAGGGAGATTGCTAACGGTCCGATGCGCAGATACCCAAGCGGGGTAAATGCCAGAATCAGCATGATCGCGATGAGTACGGCCAATTGTACCATCTCAAGTGTCTTGTTTTTTTTCATATGAAATTTCCTTTCCGCGCTTTTTGCGCCTTTGCTACTATTCCTCCATCTGGCGTCCTTTGAACTGCCGGAGGATATAATTACAAGTCATTCAAGAAAATAACATAAATGTATACAAAACACAAGTACATTTTTTAATACAATCAACGTACGGTGCGATACCACTTCAACGCCGATGTATAGGCTTCATATACTGTATTCATATCAATATTCTTTAATAGCATCAGGCGGGATACCTCCGCCCAGTTGGCTGTCTCATACTGCAGCATAAAATCGTACACCGGTGCCAGTACGCCGATGCGGTAGATCAGTGCATTGCTGATCTCGCCAGCCACATGGACCACCTTCAAAGCCTCTGCCATAGGTTTCTCAAGGATCACATCCAGCACAGAGAACAATCCCATCAGGAACAATTCATCCTTCTGCGCCTTCAGGCCAAACGCTTCCGCCAGATTCTCGGCAAATTTCGCACGAAGCAGAGATAATCTGGTGACCTCATTCGGTTTATCCGCATACAAAGCATTGGCTACTGCCGTGTTGATCCACTTTTTCAGTTCCCGTTGTCCCAACATGGCAGCTGCATGACGGATAGACGTAATCTCCGAATTTACAGCCAGTGGCTGAACCATTTTCAGCAGATCGATCGTGAGTGCGGTATCACGGCTGATGATATCCGCCGCTGTTGTGAGTTCAAAATCCGGGCTGTTCACAATATTCAGCAGGTCAATATAGTTACCCTTCAAGGGTGCCACATCTGTCTGTCCCTTCGTAATGGGAACACGATAGAACTTACCCTCATAGAAACGATATCCGCCGGTCTCCTTCAGTCTCTCGAAGTCCTCCATGGTATCAATATTACCGGCACACAGACTGATATTCGGGAATAATTTTCCGAAATAAATCTTGGCTTTATCAATGGCTATTTTACGGTTATTCAGAAGAACATAATCCATCAGCTTCAGGACTTCTCTGTAATTTTCAAAATCACTGACCGCAAGCTTACGAATAGCAAGTTTATATCCTTGTTGTTTCAATTCCTTCAGACGATTGACATACATTTCAATCGGTGGAATGGTATTATCGATCAAAAGGACAATTTTTTCATGAGGTGCATCGCACTGCTCCGTAATATCCGCAAAAATAGAAATATTGGTGATCGGTACAAAAATCTCTTTTCCCTGAGACAATGTATCGATTCCCATCTTTTGGATCAATTCCAATCCGGTGATCTGTGATGCTCCATCAAATTGTGCTGTCCCAAGCAGCAACGGATTCAACAGGTAATTTTCTCTCTGAGTAAAAAAGGAATAGGCACATACGGCCATATTTTCATCAAAAAGCGGTACTAATGTAAGCAGCATATTTTTACCTCCCAATTACCTATATTATACCGATTCCGACAGGACTTTACAAGTGGTACTATCAGCACAGAGATGTTGTAACTTGAGAGTTCGTGAAATACATTGGCAAAATCCACGAACTCCCGGAGCATGCGATACACATGTCTCGATGTAAGGTCTCCGGATGTGAATT
>OOCG01001339.1_pt1 | contig 11688 bp, 10 predicted proteins | sample 1671521 | NCBI WGS metagenome assembly OOCG01 (sample SAMN06348165, study PRJEB24527) | human gut metagenome | biome: human gut; feature: ankylosing spondylitis patient; material: feces | host: Homo sapiens | place: China | collected 2015-10
ACAAAGCCTGTTGTGGTAAATCTGGAAAAAGTAGAATACCCTGTTGCACAGAGAATCATGGACTTTTTGAGCGGTACATGCTACTCTTTGGAAGGCTCCATTCAGCGTGTAGCAAATAACATTTTTGTCATTGCTCCTGAAAACGTAGATATCAGCGGCGATTTCAAGGAAGAACTGAAAACAAAAGGCGTGATTCTTCCCTGGATGAGCAGTGGCAGATAAGGAAGGAAGAATCATTTGACGAGTTTACAAGTATTGTTTATACAAGCCATTGATGTTTTTTTCAATGTCATTGAATGGCTGATTTTTATTCGAATTTTACTATCCTGGATTCCCATGTTCGGATATAACAATCCTTTGGGACGCCTCATTTACAATCTGACAGAACCCATTTTGGGACCTTGTCGCAGTATGTTGGAAAAATCTCCATTGGGCGGCGGCATGATGCTGGACTTTTCTCCCATCATTGCATTGATTCTGATGGTGCTGGTAAAACAGTTGTTGATGGGTCTGGTGCTTCTGTTCTGATGGGGCGAGGTGACGGATGTGAATAAACAAGCATTATTACAAGGAATGACACAGCCTGAGGAAAGACTTTTGTTTGCGAAAGTGCTGGATCAGGCTGCTTTCAGTTATAAGCGCCATACACCGGCGTTTACGGATTTCCTGGATATGGCAAAAAGTGGGAAGTTTCTGGAAAAACTCCGTTCCCTTTCAGACTTGAATGTGGTTGCTTTTGGCGGCACAGAGGACTGTGAGCGGCGTATGCTGGGTTTTGCACCGGATTATATGGAGTTGGAAGGAAAGGATTTTCCCATTTGTGCCCTGCGTATCACGAAGCATAAAAAATTCGGTCAGACAGACCTGAGCCATCGGGATTATCTGGGCTCTATTTTAGGCCTTGGCATCGACCGGGGAAAAGTTGGGGATATTCTTGTATCCGAAGAACAGACCCTTTGCTTTGTATCAGAGGAAATCGCCGATTATATTCTGGTGAATCTGGAAAAAGTATCCCGCACCCCAGTGCAGGTGGAAAAAACAGATTTGTCGGAAATTGAGGCAAAAAAAGAAATTGAAGTTCGCAGGCTGACAGTGGCTTCTGTGCGGCTGGATGCCGTGGCAGGAGGGGTGCTCCATCTTTCCAGGGGGAAGGTGCAGGCACTCATCGCTGGAGAAAAAGCCAATGTGAACTGGAATGTGACAACAAATCCTTCTCTTTTATTAAAGGAAGGGGATATGGTTTCTGTTCGGGGATTTGGGCGGTTCCGCCTGCTTTCCATCGGCGGAAAAAACAAAAAGGACAGAACCGGCATAGAGGTAGGCGTATATATTTAAGGAGGTTTTTTTGTGGTTACACCCAACGATATTGCAACAAAGGATTTCAAAAAAGTAGCTGTTGGCTATTCTCCCGAAGAAGTAGATACCTTTTTGGACGATATTTACGAAGATTACGAAAAACTGTATAACGAAAGCATGCAGTCCAAAACAAAAACAGAAGTGGTTCAGGAAGATACAGATCGCCTGCGTAATCTGGAAAAAACACTGGAACGCACATTGAGCCTGGCAGAAGCTGCTGCGGAAGAAACCAAAGAAGCTGCTAAGGCGGAAGCGGAACAGATCATTGATAAAGCAAAGCTGGAACGTGATGAAATCCTCTCTGCTGCAAGAACAAAGGTGTACGAACTGGAACAGGAGATTGCTGCACTGCAGAATCGTTATGAACTCATGCGTGCCCGCGTGAAACTGCTGCTGTATGCAGAAATCGAACTGTTGGACAAAAACGAAATCCTGGCAGAAAAAGATGCTGCCAAAGCAGCTGATAAAGAAGCTGCACACAAAGAAGCAACTCATAAATAAGTATGGAATGAAAACGGCTGTAACAAGGTGCCTGCGATGCGGGTGCCTTGCTGCGGCTGCTTTTGTTATGTAGAAATGAAAAAAACGGGAATATTTTTCCCGGAAAGGCAGGAAGATTTGAAATGTGGATCATAGCTATCATTGCAGCGGCGGTATTGGTGGGGATCGACCAGCTGACGAAATATCTGGCTTTGGTGAACCTGAAGCCCATCGGCTCTACCACTGTGGTGGATGGATTTCTGGATCTGACCTTTGTGGAAAACAGAGGGGTAGCCTTTGGTATGTTTTCCGGTAAGAAATGGTTTATTCTGCTGCTGACACTTTGTATTGTGGCTTTTCTGGTTTATTATTTTGTGAAAATGCCCCGTACCAGAGAATATCAGTGGGTACGCTGTGCCATGGTGCTGGTTTTGGCTGGTGCTGTAGGCAATATGATTGACCGTGTATTCCGTGGATATGTGGTTGACTTTTTTGAATTTACATTCTTCAGTTGGCCCGTATTCAATGTGGCTGATATTTATGTTGTGGTGGGTGTCATTGTTTTGGCAGCACTCATTTTGTTTGTCATCAAAGAAGAACCTAAGTTAGAAAAGAAAAAGGACGAGAAATGATGGAATATTTTACATTTGCGGCAGAAAAAGAAGACGTTGGCACCAGATTGGATGTGTTTCTGGCAGAAAATATGGAAGACCTTTCCCGCAGTGCTGTGCAGAAACTGGTGGAAGGCGGACATATCCAGCTCAATGGCGGCAGCGTGAAATCCAATTATAAATTGCGTGAAAAAGACGTTATTGATGTGGAAGTGCCGGAAGCAAAAGAAATTGAAATATTGCCGGAGAATATTCCTTTGGATATTCTTTATGAAGATGCGGACGTGATTGTGGTGAATAAACCCCAGGGGATGGTTGTCCATCCTGCACCGGGGCATTATACAGGCACATTGGTCAATGCTTTGATGTATCACTGCGGCAGTGAACTTTCCGGCATCAATGGGGAAAAACGCCCCGGCATTGTACACCGCATCGACAGAGATACCTCTGGAGTTTTGATGGTAGCAAAAAACAACGCTGCCCATCAGGCTCTGGCGGCACAGTTAGCAGAGCACAGCATCACAAGAAAATATAACGCCATTGTATTCAATGGTTTTAAAGAGGATGAGGGCACCGTTGACCAGCCCATCGGGAGAAATCCTTTGGATCGCAAAAAAATGGCGGTAACTCAGAAACATAGCCGCCATGCAGTGACTCATTATCGGGTATTGCAGCGTATGGGGAATTTCACCCTCATCGAAGCACAGCTGGAAACAGGCAGAACCCATCAGATTCGTGTACATATGACTTATATCGGACATCCCTTGCTGGGAGATTTGGTCTATGGCCCTAAAAAACAGCCCTTTGCTTTGCAGGGACAGGTGTTGCATGCAAGGGTTCTGGGATTTGTCCATCCCACAACAGGAGAGTACATGGAATTTGAGGCGCCCCTTCCAGAATATTTTCAGAAATTGATGGAACGTTTGGAGGGCTGACAGGAGGCGAAACAAATGGCATTGCATCGGAAAGACTTTTTCGGACTGCGGGATTTAACGGCAGATGATATCCGCTATATCCTCAGTACGGCAGAAACCATGAAATATATTTTGAACCAGAAGAATAAGAAGGCACCACATTTGCAGGGGAAGTCTGTCATTATTTTGTTCTATGAACAGAGCGCCCGTGCGAAGCTGTCCTATGAACTGGCGGCACAGCATTTGAGCGCCAATGTGGTAGATATGACCAATTCCGCCCATTCCATGGAACGGGAAAGCCTGCAGGATATGGGGCAGCTGGTAGACCAGATGGGTGCGGACTTTATCATTCTGCGTCATCCCATGGCAGGCGCAGCCCGCTTGCTGGCAGAGTGCGTTGAGGCATCTGTCATCAATGCTGGAGATGGTTACAACGAAAATCCCGGACAGTCTTTACTGGATTTACTGACCATTAAAGAACGCAAAGGCAGTTTTGAAGGCCTGAAAGTTGCCATCATTGGTGATTTGCTTCATAGTCGTGTGGCAAAAAGCAATATCTGGGGATTGACAAAACTTGGTGCCGAAGTCTGCGTATCCGGGCCGCCGACACTTCTTTTGCCGGGTATTGAAAAATTTGGTGTACAAGTGCATTATGATGTGCGGGAAGCGGTGAATCAGGCAGATGTTATCCTGACCACCCGTATGCGTATGGAAGCCCAAGATAAGACATTCCTGCCTTCTCTGGATGAATATAAGAGGTTCTTCCGTATTGACCATAATTTGCTGCGTTATGCCAAAGAAGACGCCATTGTCATGCATCCCGGCCCCATTCAGCGGGGCATTGAGATTTCGGATGGCGTCATCGACAGCCCTCAGTGTATCATCAATGACCAGATTGCCAACAGCGTAGCGGTACGTATGGCCATGTTCTATATTCTGTCACAGATGGGAGGTGCTTTGGCATGAAAACCATTCTGAAAAACTGTAAACTTATTACCCCGCCTTTTTCTGAAGAAAAACTGTATGATATTTTCATTGAAGGTGGCCTCATTGCGGATATTGGTGAAAATCTTCATGTAGAAGATGCAAAAGAGCTGGATTTAGACGGTCATGTGGTATTGCCTGGTTTTATCGATATGCATTGCAATATTTGTGAACCCGGGTTTGAAAATATCGAGGATATTTCCACTGTTTCCCGCAGTGCGGCGAGAGGCGGTTTTACATCTATTACCTGTGAACCTAATACAAAACCGGTGATTGATAATAAAACCGTTGTGGAATACATCATTTCCAAATCCAAAGCGCAGGCGTCTGTGAATATTTATCCCTATGGCAGTATGTCCATGGGATGCGAAGGAACAGCCATTGCGGAAATCGGTGAAATGTACGAAGCTGGCGTGGTTGCCATTTCTGATGGTGATGAGTTTATTGACAGCGCGGCACTTATGCGGAACGTTATGCGTTACAGCCGCATGTTTGACCTGCCTATCATGACCCATTGTGAAGACCGGAGCCTTTCTGGCAAAGGTGTCATGAACGAAGGCTATACAGCAAGTTGTCTGGGATTATCAGGTATGCCGAGAGAAGCAGAAGAATTGCAGGTGGCAAGAAATATTTTGCTGGCGGAGATTACTGGTGCCAGACTGCATATTGCCCATGTGAGCACAGGTGGTTCTGTGCGCATGGTTAGGGACGCAAAAAAACGTGGTTTACAGGTGACTTGCGAAACATGCCCTCATTATTTTGCGCTGACAGAAGAAGCTGTGGAGGATTACAATACATTCGCCAAAGTCAATCCGCCTTTGAGAACACAGGAAGATGTGGAAGCTATTCTGGAAGGCATTGCTGACGGTACCATTGATGCCATTGCTTCTGGACATAGTCCCACGAGTCGGACAGATAAAGACAAAGAATTCGGCAATGCGGCATACGGCATTTCTGCGCTGGAAACAGCGTTTCCCATCAGTTTTACAAAATTGGTGGAAACGGGTATCATTTCTCTGGCGCGTCTGGTGGAATTGATGTCCAAAAAACCGGCAGAAATTTTGAAACTGGAACAGAAAGGCGAGATTGCCGTTGGCAAAGACGCCGATTTAATCGTCATTGAAACAAAAGGCACCCAGATCATCGAGCCGGAGCTTTTTGCGTCAAAAGCAAAATTTTCGCCTTTTGCTGGACAGGAAGTCAAAGGCAGAGTGGTTTATACCATCGTTGGCGGAAAAATTGTATCGTAAGGCTTTTGTGAAAGAAAGCCAAAAACGAGGTGTAACATGTATTTAAAAAGATTAGATTTACAGGGTTTTAAATCTTTCCCTGAAAAAGTGAAACTGGAATTTAATCCGGGTATTACGGCAGTGGTAGGCCCCAACGGCAGCGGCAAGAGCAATGTTTCCGACGCTGTTCGCTGGGTTCTTGGGGAACAGCGTGCAAAAAGCCTCCGCGGGGATAAAATGGAGGATGTTATTTTTGCCGGTACCGAAAGCCGAAAGCCTCAGGGGTTTGCGGAAGTGACCATTGTTATTGACAATCAGGATGGGCGTATGCCTGTGGAGTTTACAGAAGTGCAGGTAACCCGTCGGGTGTTTCGTTCCGGTGAAAGTGAATACCGCATTAACGGCGCTGCCTGCCGTCTGAAAGACATCCAGGAATTATTTATGGATACAGGTGTGGGCAGAGAAGGCTATTCTATTGTTGGACAGGGCAGAATCGATGAGATTCTCAATGCCAAAGGGGATGAGCGCCGACGTATTTTCGAGGAAGCCACAGGGATTGTCAAGTATAAGACCCGTAAAATAGAAGCAACTAATAAACTGGAAAAAGAACAGCAGAACCTGCTCCGTGTGGAAGATATTATTTCGGAGCTGGAGGGACAGCTTGCGCCGCTGGAAGAACAGAGCGAAACAGCAAGACAGTTCCTTTCTTTGCGGGAACAGCTGAAACAGGCGGAAATTGCTATGTTCTGCACAGAAGCGGAACAGATGGAACAGGAATTTGACCGCCTGACAGAACAGATGGCGCTGGCTGCGGAACAGCAGGCAACAGCCCAGGAAGAAGGCAATGCTGCCAAAGCGCAGATTGCGGAAAAGAAACAACAGAATGAAGAAAAAAATGCTGCTTTGCAGACATTGAACGATACCATCGCCCAGGTAAAGGCAGATATTGAAAAAACAGAAGGTCGTATCCGTTTGGCGGAAGAACAGAGCCAGAACGATGCGGCAAACCTGACCCGTATGGAAAAAGAAGTGGCTGCCAAAGAGAAACAGCAGGCGGAAAAACAACAGGAAACAGAAGTTTGCCGCAGCCGTATTACAGCGCTGAAAATCACCATGGATCGGGAACAGGAACAGCTGGATACTCTGGAAGCATCCTATGAAAGTCTGAGCAGTACTTTGCAGCAGCATGAAAGTCGTGCGGAAAGCTTTAAGGATGAAATCTTTGAGCAGATTCGTATCGGTACAGAAGCAAAAGGGGAAATTGCCAAACGTGAAGCGATGATGGAGCAGTTCTCCAACAGAAAAGAACAGTTGGAAACAGAAATTGCCCATACCCAGAGCCGTTTGGAGCATCAGGAAGTCCATCAGAAAGTTCTGGAGAAAAAGGCACAGGAACAGCAGGAAACAGCAGAGTTTCTGGAACAGGAACTGGATGCACTGGAACAGGACAGCCGTCATGCATCAGAAACCAAAGCTAAAGCAGAACGTGCGCTGGCACAGCAGGAAAGAGTGGTTTCTGAGAAAAAGTCTCGTTTGCGTTTGCTTTCGGAATTGGAACGGGAGCACGAAGGTTTTTACAACAGTGTCAAAAGCCTTTTGAATCTGCCTGACCAGAAAGAGCGTGGCATCTGCGGTGCCGTTGGGCAGCTTTTGCAGGTGGAAGAAGCCTATGAAACTGCCATTGAAGCGGCATTGGGCGGCGCTATGCAGAACGTTGTCACCAAAACGGAAGAAGATGCGAAAAACGCCATTCAGTATCTGAAACAGCGGCGTTTGGGGCGTGCCACTTTCTTGCCTATTACGGCGGTAAAAGGCAGAGGGCTGGAAGGCCGTCCTGCCATTTTGGAAGAACGGGGCGTTATTGGTACAGCAGATACACTGGTATCTTTTGCGGAAGAATACCGCGGGATCATGACCTATCTGCTGGGAAGAATTCTCATTGTGGAAAATCTGGATGAAGCGGTACGGTTGGCGAAAAAATATCGCCATCAGTATAAAATGGTAACCCTGGAAGGGGATATCATGAATCCCGGCGGTGCCATGACTGGTGGTTCTCAGGCAAAGAAAACAACCAATATCTTTGGCAGAACCAGAGAAATCCATACCTTGCAGAAAGAATTGGAAGATGCAGGCAAACAGACCGCATCTCTGGAAGAAGCTTTGCAGCTTGCGGAAGAAGATTTGCAGGAAATCGCAGAGCAGATTATGGAAAAGAAATTGGAACTGCAAAAATTGACAGTGACCATCCAGACAGGTAAAGGCGAAATGGCGAAAATGGAAAGCGAAATTGCGGAAACCAATTCCCGTTTGAAATTGCTGGAACTGGAAGAAAGACAGCTTGCAGACCAGTTGTCACGGGCAGAAGGGGACATTGCAAAGAGCAAAGAAACCTTGGCACAAAGTGAAGCTGCCATGGCAGAAGCAAATGAATCCTTGTCCGCTTTCCAGGAAAATCTGGCAGAAGAAAAAGAACAGCGGGATCACCTGATGGAAGAAATCACACAGGTGAAAATCCGTATTTCCAATAGCGGTCAGCAGATTTACGCCGCAGAAGAAACGGTGCTTCGCTTGCAGCAGGAAGCGGAAAATCTGCAAAAAGAAACCCGTCAGCTGCATCAGCAAATGGAACTTTTGAAAGAAAGCGGCGACAAACGGGGAGAAACTCAGGAAGCCCTTCATGCGGAACGGGAAAAATTGGAACAGCAGGAAGAAACCTTGCGTCAGCAGTTGGAGGAAACCAATATCCTCATTGCTTCCCTGACAGCAGATACGGCTGAACTGGAGGAAGCCGTGCAGACAGCAGCTGATACCATTGCCAAACTGGAAAACGAGCTGTTCCGTATCGAAACGAAGCAGGAAAAGATAAATGAAGAAAAACAGCGCATCTTTGACCGTATGTGGGAAGAATATGAAATTACCATTGGCGCGGCAAAAGAAGCGTCGAAAGAAGAAAAACGACCTTATGGGGAATTGAAGCGCTTATCCAAAGAATGGAAAAATGATATGCGTGCCCTTGGCAATGTCAATGTAGGCGCCATCGACCAATATCGGGAAGTGAAGGAGCGTTTTGACTTTTTGACAAATCAGCGGGCAGATATTCTGGAAGCGGAAGAAAAACTCCGCCAGATTATCGCCGAGTTGACAGAACTTATGGAAAAACAGTTCCGGGAGCAGTTTGCGGTCATTTCTAAGAACTTCAGCGAAGTATTCCAGGAAATGTTCGGCGGCGGGAAAGCTTATCTGAAACTTTCTGATGATGCCAACGCACTGGAGTCTTCCATTGATATTGTGGCACAGCCGCCCGGCAAAAGTTTGCAGAATATGCAGCTCCTTTCCGGTGGGGAGCGTGCGCTGACAGCCATCGCCATTTTGTTTTCCATTTTAAAAATGAAGCCGTCACCTTTCTGTATTCTGGATGAAATTGAGGCGGCGCTGGATGATGCCAATGTCAGACGCTATGCTCAGTATTTGACACGGTTTTCTAAGGAAACCCAGTTTATCGTCATTACGCATCGTAAGGGGACTATGGAATATGCCGACGTCATGTACGGTGTCACCATGCAGGAAAAAGGTGTTTCAAAATTGATTTCTGTGGACTTTTCTAAGGCACAGGAAGATGTAGTTTAATTTGAGGTGAAAATATGGGATTTTTTGATTTTTTGAAGAAAAAAACGCAGGAACAGCCTGTGGTGGAACAGACAGAAGAAAAGGACGTTGTGGAGATTGCTGGCATTGAGGTGAATACCACTCCGGAAAAAGAAGAAGACATTGTGCTGAATGTCAATGAGAATCTGGGTACCACAACTGCTATCAATCAGGCAGTACATGAAGTCATGGATGAAGAAGAAATTGAGTTCCACGAAAAAGCCGGCGGCACACTGTATCAGGAAAATGATGATATTGCCGCAGCAGAAGAAGAACCCGAAGTGGAAATTGAACTGACCACAGAGGAAACCGTTGTACCGGAAGATGCGGAAGCCTTTACGGAAGAACTGACAGAGCTGGTGGAAGAAGGTCTGGAAGCAGCAGCGGAAAGCGAAAGAGAATTGCAGGTGGAAACCGCAGAAGAAAAATTCGTGGAAGAAACGGACGCAGAAGGTCAGCAGTTTGTGGAAGAACTGGCTGATTTTGTGGCAGAAGAATTGGAAGCAGAGCAGGAAGAAGAAGCTGTGGAAGAAACAACAGCTGAACCTGAAGCTGTTCCCGAAGAAGCACCAGCTCCCGTGAAAGAGAAAAAAGGCTTTTTTGCCCGTCTGAAAGAAGGTCTGGATAAGACCAGAAAGAACATTCTGGGCGGCGTAGATACCGTTCTGGGCAGCTTTACCAAGATTGATGAGGATTTGTTTGAAGAACTGGAAGAAGCTCTCATTATGGCGGATATGGGTGTACAGACTACCATGGATATCGTGGAAAACCTGCGCCAGCGTGTGAAAAAAGAACGTGCCACAGACCCTGCAGTCATCAAAGATATGCTCATAGATGAAATCACAGCCATTTTGCAGGATGGAGTAGAGGAAGAAGAAAATCTGCCTTCTCCTACAGTGATGCTGGTTATCGGTGTCAATGGTGTTGGTAAGACTACAACCATCGGCAAACTTTCTCATAACTTCAAAAACGAAGGCAAGTCCGTATTGCTGGCAGCAGCAGATACATTCCGTGCGGCAGCCATTGACCAGCTGGAAGTTTGGGGACTGCGTGCCGGTATTGAAGTCATCAAACACGAAGAAAATGCAGACCCTGCAGCAGTTGTATTTGACGCAGTTCATGCAGCAAGAAACCGCAAAACAGACCTGCTCATCTGCGATACAGCAGGACGTCTTCATAACAAAAAGAACCTCATGGAAGAACTGCGGAAAATTTCCCGCGTCATTGAACGGGAATATCCTGCGGCACATAAAGAAACTTATCTGGTGCTGGATGCAACTACCGGACAGAATGCTTTGCAGCAGGCAAAAGTATTTATGGAAGTGGCAGACATCACAGGCATTATTCTGACAAAACTGGATGGTACTGCAAAGGGCGGTATTGTCGTTGCCATTAAGAGCGAACTGAAAATCCCTGTACGCTATATCGGCGTTGGGGAAGGTATTGAAGATTTGCAGAAATTCCACGCAGAAGATTTTGCCAAAGCGTTGTTTGGTGAAGAAGCATAAGAGAGGACAGAAAAATGGAAGAAAAGAATTTGCAGAATGAAGAAACAACGGTGGTACGTCATCAGGAACCTAAAAAGAACGAAAAACAGCGTCCTGTCCATACCACACCTTATAGTCAGGAAATCCAGAAGCACATGAATAAATGCTTCCCCGGACGCACAGAACGGGTTTTCTTTGATAAACTGAACGATTACTTGCAGATAGATATTCATATTCTGGAAGCGCCTACAAAACAGGACTTCCATGTGCTTTACACCGTTGGTATGAGTGCATTGCCTATGCAGCTGCCTGATGAATTTTATCCTGATTATCAGATGCTGGAAAGGGCAGAACTGATTGCTCTGCTGCCTTCTGGCTGGCAGCTGCCGGAGCCTGCAGAAGGAGAAACATATAATAATACTTTCTGGTGGCCTGTAGATCTGCTGCAGTATCTGGCAAGATTCCCTCATGAATACAAAAGTTGGCTGGGCTGGGGACATACCATTCCCAACTCCGACAAATACGTGTCTTATGACGAAGCCAGCACAAAACTGTGCGGCGTTATGATTTCCGCGTTGAATGAAGCCATCAGCATGTTCCACGCAAAAGATGGTACCCTCATTAACATGTATGCGCTGTTGCCTCTGTACAAAGAAGAAATCGACTTCAAACAGCAGGAAGGCGGCGAAGCGCTGCTGCAGAAAATGGTTGATATCAATGGTTTTGGTATGATTATTTTCCCTGACAGACCGAATGTGTGTCTGGAGGAAGAAGCGAAAACAGAAGAATAATAAAATGATGCCCTCATTGCAAGCTGATGTTCTGGATTGGCTTGTAATGAGGGTTTTGTTTTGTGGAAAAAGGGCAGGTGTTTATTTTTTGAGAAGATTTTCTGGAAAAATAGAAAATTTTTTCTGAATTATCATTTGTAATGCAGAAAACGGTATCAATGCTGGCATAGCACAATATATAATATTTATAT
>OOCG01001346.1_pt1 | contig 11619 bp, 7 predicted proteins | sample 1671521 | NCBI WGS metagenome assembly OOCG01 (sample SAMN06348165, study PRJEB24527) | human gut metagenome | biome: human gut; feature: ankylosing spondylitis patient; material: feces | host: Homo sapiens | place: China | collected 2015-10
TTTTTTTTCAAGCAGAAGACGGCATACGAGATGTAGCCGTGACTGGAGTTCAGACGTGTGCTCTTCCGATCTAAAATGACCAGGCAGTTCTTATATCAGTCCCTTTACTAAAGAAAGACATGGGATTTATAATACCTTCACTTAATGAAACTCGTTTTAATTCATGCAAAGCAGAAACCTTCATCCCCAAAACGTCAAAGAGAGGTTTACCTGGCTTCTCAAACGGGTCTTTACGTCCCCATTGGTAATACAGACCATAAGAATTATCACCTACAGCATCCGAAACAGCCCCTATATTCCGATCCATAAACGTGTAAATCGTACCTCCGGACTCTGAATGAATATATCTATCTGAAGGACGAGGAGCACACCAAATATGCCAACTCCAAAGCACCTTTGCATCATTTGCATTAGGATCTACATTATCATACACGGCAATTACAGCATTTCCAAATCCCTGACTACCCGAAGTTATGAATTCAACCCTATCATTATTGAAGGCAACTTGTGTAATTAATCCTTCTGCATCTTGCCAAAGCAACTTTGCCGATTTAGGAGCGATTCCTGCTCCTTCCGCTTTAACCATTTGTGTTCCATCAGCTTTTTCAAAAGAATAATCGGGATTCTCATGAGAAGGATCATGAATAATTCCTTCTGCCCCATTTCCCATAATAGCCCCATTGAACGAATAAGTTCCTACTTTTTCTGCAATATAACAGTTGGCATAACTTTCATTGATATCTAATGCTACGGTAGGAGCAGGCTCCACAATAGGTAAATAGCGTACAGAATTTCCACATGAGACCTTGAAAAAGCCACCTTCGAAACCTGATTTATCCTTCGTTGTAATAGCTAGTTTTATTCCAAGTTCGTCAGCTGACACAGCACTACTACTTATAGAAATATGATTATCATTATTTGTTCTTTGCAGGCTTCCATTAGTATAATCCCATAATACCACCCCTTCTTTATCTTGTGTTATTTCAGTCTGTTTGTCAGCCTTTACAATAGAAATACTTATAGTTTTGTCAGGCCTGCCTGAAGTTGAAACTGTAAAAACAGAAGTCGGATCAGTTATATTCGGCAATAAGGCTACTTCCCCCTTACTTACCGTAAAGCCTTCACCCGGGACATCGCCATTAATATTTATCTCTTCTCTCCAGTCCAACAAATCCATATCAATTTCTACATCATCCACACTTAGCACCCTTACGTCCACTGTATAAATATGATTCCTCAATATTCGATAACTATCATTTGTTTTAATGGGAATAACGCGTTCAATCGTGCGATTTTCTCCTGTTTCATTATTCCACAAAGAAATCCTGACTTTCAAAGCTGTAACATTCGTATTTTCATCATAGTCTGATTCATTCTCTAACCAGTTCTCATAAATATAGCGGTCATAAGACGTCTCCGTTACCTTATCAACATTTACCCCGTCATCTATCGGTAACTCAACGGATGATAATAAATGAGAATTTTCCCAAGAAATCCACCAACCAAGATAACCTAAGGTACAATCTATATATTTGTGATATACGTCATTCCACCAACCATTTGCAGCAGGATTACGGTGAGTCTCAAAAGGTGCAAATGGACGAATACACGAAGGCATATGAAGTATTTGAGTCTCTACCTGATTAATATTCCATGCCCCTAGAACGGAGCGTTTTGTAGTACGAACCACGGTTCGTAACTTAGCGACTCCACGAAGTAAATGTACATCAGCCTCAAACTCACGACCACCGCCCCACCCATCTCTTTTTGTCCCTATCCCGGACATATATAACGGAGTTGTCAATTCCTCCTCTGAAGTGACATCAATCGGATATTCTTGATTTGCCCACACATAAATATTATCTCCATCTCTAAATGTACCAACAGGCACTTCAATACTTGCCCTATATATACTATCCTCATAAACATAGGAATCAAGATATATTGCTCCATTCCGCGTAGAATAGAAATTTCTATAATGGTCACTATCATAATTTCCTATTTTTACAAACAAGTCTTTTATCTCATTTTCTTTTTCTAAAGCAGTGCTGCGTGTATTAGAGCCTACAACTTTAGAAGAAGGCACTATGACTTTAAAAGTAAGCCTCTCCATTCCTTCCGGTATGCATGAGGTGTCTCCATTCTCATACACAGAAGTACATGAGAATATTAAACAGCTTACAAAGCATAATATTAGATATACAATGTACTTTTTCATACTATATATTTATTCTGTTATTCTTAGTTTATTCTTTAACGCAACGTACAGAACGTCCGTCTGCGCGCCAATAAGTCGTCCAGTCCTGCCTTATCGTGTTCAAGTTCAATAAAAGTCCATAACATTCATTAGTTGAGGTTGAGCCGGCAACCGCAGACCACTCAACTATATTACCTAAACTATCAACTCTACCAGTTTGTGGTCTACGATACCCTGTACACGGAAAATAGCCAGCATCTGGATGAACCAATCCATATGAATAAAATAGCCCCCCTTGCAATAATCCTGTCCATGGCTGATTACCGGGCACACGCCATCCTACAGGACAAGGATCTAAAATCGTTTTTGTATTTGGTAGCCACAAAGTTCGATTTAACAACGACATAGAATTTGTATACCAATCACCAGGTGAAGTAATAGCAATAAGAAAACGAGCGGGCTGGCGAATAGCTTCAACTAAATTTTCAGACGTATCAACTTCCTTATAACTCAAATTTGTAGTACCCGTCAGGGTATATAACATTTTTTCTTGATCCGTCCAACCTTCTGATGCAGGAAAAGGATCTTTACGCCCCCATTGATAAAATAGACCTTTTACTCCACCGTCAATTGTATATTCATTAGTCATAGCTCCCAGATTTCTATCCATCCAAACCAAATTATTAAAAAACTTCTGTCCTTCTGTTACATTTGGTTCATAATCTGTACACCAAATATGCCAACTCCAATAAATCTCGCCGTTTACTTTCATCGCAACAACCGCATTTCCCTCTTTTGCCGTCCTTACCTGCAAATAAGCCCTCTCGCGCTCCGAAGCATTGACTACCGTTACTCCTTCGTCCGCAATAACTCCTTGTTCATCTTGCCATACGAGTTCTGCCGTTACGTCTCCATCCGGAATTGGAATATTGCCAAACTCTGCTTGTTGAGCCCATATCTTATATACGTTTTCAGTAGGAATATCCACCCTTCCGCCCGGAGCTACCATATAACAATTCGTCATCTTAACTTCTCCCTTCACCTCTTCTGCTTGTGGCGGAAGATACTCCCATGGACACACTGTCAGATTTAGTTCAAACTTAGCTATCTTTTGAGTAAAGCGGCAAAAAAGTTTATATACATGGTTACGTTCTATTTTTTCTAGAATTTCGCCCTGTGGATAATTGTTATATCCACCCAACTCGACCCGAGCATAATCATCATATCCCGTTTCATATCTATAATGGAAATCTAAGGATAATTTATCATATATACACTCCATTTCCGGAACATAAAAAGAATATAATAATTCTCCTTTATCATCAGAATATACTTCTTCTCTGATTTCTTTTCTGTCCATAAAATAGATATTATCGTAACGGTTATCCGGCACTCGGACAGGCGATATAAATCCAATATCTGATATACGATCCACTCCTAACTCTTCAATATAAAGCCTGTTTTCCCAGTAGTTTTCATCCTGTCCAATTTCCCTCCTCATATAAACATCTACCCTCGCAACAGCCCGGTCTACTTGCAGATTGATTGTTTGTGTCGTCCCTTCCAATGCGTCCACTCCTGTCAGTTCTCCATACATCGGCAAACAATAATCATTATAGTAGCCCATTATATTAGGATTCCAATAATCCATTATATCACGTCTCCTATATTGTATTTCAGCCAAATCACCCGGATGATCCACTGCTTCCAATAAAGCACGGGAATCCATATCCGTTGGCTCATTTACAATGGCATAAAACGTTTTACCAGTAGCAGCCTTTACTAGAAATATCGGAGTAACGTATACACCATCATTTATATTCAAATCCGACCAATAATACATCTTATCTAAAGTAGAACCATCAAAAACGTAAAGACGTAACCGGTTGATACGCGTTTCATTTTCGTTCAATACTTCAGGATCATATGTAGCACGTGTACTGATACTCATATTCATTCGCACCTTTCCTGGTTCATCCGACAGAACTGCACGTTGTTCATCATTCACACATGAGAAACAAAGCAGCACAAGCCACATCATCCATTTATATTTTGTATACCTCATATCCATTTGCTGTTATAGTTCGCATTTATTAGAGATCTTCACCTTTCAACCAGATAGTCCAGCCGTTAATCACAATCTTCGTGGAAAGGAAATTCAATAATTCCGGATTATAGAAAAAGACTATCGCATACTCGCTCTGCCGGTCGAGATATTCCTGTGCCGGAATATTGTGCCCTTCCATTTTTGTAAGCAACAGGTAAGGTATCAGGTCAACCTTCATCAGTTCCTTGCCGTCCGACTTGCGTGTAAGCGTCAGATATACTTTTTTATGTTCGAGCAGGCGCATGGTATTCATTTCCGCCACAATGCCCACATCTTCCACTTTTTCCAAATGATAGGGCTGATAACTAATCACGTCGTCATCCAGCAAGTCATTATTCCAGTCATAATATCCGTTGTCCGCATGGATTTCGAACAGGCAATCACTCATATCCAGTTCTTCTCCCGGACCGGACTTTTGCAAGATAAAGCGGAATTTATTGGTATCCTTTATCAGAGAGACCATTTCCGTCTGTTCCTGTCTGCCGGTAAAGTCGACAGTCTTCACCTCGCCATACCAAAGCGGGTTCAGAGCTTTATTGTGCACCAATGACTCTTTCCGTTTCATTCTTACCCTCAAGTCTTCCAATGTTGATTTCCCGGCAACCAGTTCCGGCATTTCAAAGTCATCGCTCACTCCCGCCCAAGCGGCTATCCGGTATTCACCGACCGGAAGCGGCAACGGCATACGGTAGCTACCGCTGCCCAAAGTTTCTCCCTGCTCGCTCTTCTTCATGATAAACGTACCTTCCTTGTCAAATACAAACACGTCGACACGATTCACTTGAGCCGCAAAAGCGTCGGAAAACTCCATGTTATAGTCATACCGGAAACGAACATACAACTGACATTCCGGTAGTGTCTCATCAATGGATGTGCAGGAAAAGAGTACAAGCAATAACAACAGGCAACTTCCATAATTCATCCGTCGGACAGCACCTTTTGTATTCATTATCTTTCTCATAATCTATGGGTCTATTTATTTTTCTAGTTTCATATATAGTGTGGAAAAGCGACTTTTGCCTTTCTCGGAATAATCTGCTTTAGTTGACAAGTCGCGAAACTTGCCTGTATGGTAAAACCTGTTTTTATCAGTTTTTTATATCAAGGTCTTGATTCACGGAAATAAGCCTCCGCCGGCTGAACAAAAACGAAAAGAGGAAAAAAGAAGGCGTCACAAGACAAGCTGCGCCGTATCATAACGCCTTCTTATTATTTTAATTGTTATTTTAGCCCAATATAGTTATCACTACAAATCCACTCCCTGACTCCAGGTAGTCCATGGATTTATCGTAATACTTACAGAGAGATATGCTTCAGCGTCATCATCATTCTCACCTGGTTTTTCAGGGTCAGTAGGATCTGTGGTATCAGGAATCCAAGGAGTACCCGGTTGCTTCACACTGTTGATAGCCAATGTGTACCAGTTGTTACGTACGACACCATATTTGCCAAGTGCCATTGTAGCGGTGATTGCATCGTCATGACGAATCAGGATGTTATAGTAGCATACACCTTTCTGGAAGTATTCTACACCTACGGTTTCACCGGCATTTGCATCAGGCTTGGAGTATTCACCACCGTTCGCAATAACGTCCAGTTCGGCGAGAGTAATAGCGGCAAAATCAGCACCGACAGTTTTGCTTTGTTTAATAGCGGCAGCGGACATACGTGCATAGAACTGGTCACAAAGAGTGATGAGTTGTGTTTGTGCCGCATTTGCTGTGCCGGCTGTTGTTGCATCTTTTGCAATATTATATACAGTCTGCAAATCAGCCAATGTCTGATAAGTGACACCCAAAAGGCGGAACCAGCTTTTACCCACTGTAAATGAATTAGGAGTGTAAACCGCACTTGCTACGGCAGCTGTAGTCTGTGCCTGGGTTTGTGCGTCGGCAGCCATTGTGTTCTCAAGACAGTATTTGCTATCCGTCATAGCTGAAAAATCAGCAGGCAAAGTTCCGTCGTCAGCAACTTTCAGATAGTTGAACTGTGACACATTGAATCCTGCCAGTTCGTAGTTCGAGTCAATTCTATAATCCGCATTGGTAGAACCTCCGGCAGGCATTACGATTTCAGCATACGGGAACATGCTCTTGTTGGTAACATTCAATGCCCAGTTGCCGAATGTACAAGTCACTCCTGCAGGAAGCTTGACGCCGTCCGGATTTGTTCCTAAAGAAACTTTGGCTACGACACGGTCTACATGAATAAGTGAACGGTCAGCTTCGGCAGCGGCAATCGCGGCAGTAGCATCAGCAATAGACGTTCCATCAACCACCTTTACATTAGCTGTCACCAATGCTCCGTTAGCCGGATTTGCATTGTCGCCGGCATTAATCATCATAAAGTTGTCCTTTGTTGCTCCAATCACTTCGTCAAGTGTCTGCTCTACCGCACCGTTGATGACAGACCAGGAAGCGGAAGCCACACAGGCAGCCTTGAATTTGTCACTCGGATTGACTACTGCCAGTACTTTGGCGGTAGTAGAAGGAACCTTGAATGCTGTTCCTGTCCCTGTTGCAGGATTACCGCCTGCATTCAAAATATACTCGGCCGGAGTCAATGTCTTTGTCTCCAAACAAACGTCCGATGCATCAAACAACGCAAGGAGTACTTCGTGTACATTCTGTTCGTCCGCTGTTCCGTGGTTTTCTCCCGGAGCGCGTGTTCCCGTACTTTTAGGCATATCTACAACTACGGACATATAAGCCTCTCTGCCGTCTACCGGCAGCTGGTCTTGTCCGCCGGTTGTCATCTCTTCATCATTACTACATGCTGCCATCGCCAGTCCGACAAACAGCGTTAAAAAAGATTTGTCCAATTTCATTGATTTAAAATTTAATGAATACTAAAATGTTAATTACTAAGTATAAGTTTCAGATTATATTATTCAGCTTTTATACCTTCCAAACGTTTCAGGTACACCCGCATCGCGTCGTAATCTCCCATTTCCCAAGCCACGATAGCGGCGTTATTGTTAGCTATCCTGTCACTCGGAAAACGGTCAGCAATCATCCGGATAATCCTGTTGTATTCGTCCGAACCTTTGCCGTAGCTGACTGCGACCTGATACATTTCGTTATGGTTCATCTTATCGGGACGTGTTCTGATGATTTCCCGTCCCTGCTCTACAGAGAACGGAACCACTGTATAGCTGACTGTATATTCCACTAAGCGCAGCTTCGGATATACCTCTTGCAATAAGGCATTATATATTTTTCCGCCATCGATAGCTTTTATCTTCGCATCGCGCGCATCCGGTTCGGGAGTCTGCCCGATAATATCGAGTACTTTCTGCATATAGGAAGGACGGTATTCGCACAACCATGCAGCTAGTCCCTCCCAGTTTTCCGGTACCGAACGGCATTCTATCATACTGTCGTCCACCTTATAGGCATGTTTCAGGTTTTGTACCAACGCTTTCGCACGTTGTTCGGAAAGGCGGGCATTGGCGTCATAATTGCCTTCCGGCGATGAGTAGCCCACTATCTTAATCCGGGCAATACGATAGTTATCATCTTCACGGATAGAATCAATGGACGAATGGATTTTAGCCAGTTCGGCAGGATTATTCATATAATCGGCAAGCAATGCCGACTGGTTCACTTTAAAATTAAGATATGCACTGCGGGTGAAAGAACGGCGTTTCTCCTCTGCCTGTGCCACCATTATTTCCAGATTCGGGCGTTCCACTACCTCTTTGAATAAAGGAAGCTCCGCAACGGGATCATTACCCAGTGCTTCTCCGCAACCTGCGCATCCCTGTAATTCACGGAATATCTCGACACGTGCTCCGGACATCCACTCCTGTGCCGGAACTGTTTCGTTATATTCTAACAACATATCCCGTTTCCTGTTAAAACGAATCATTTCCTGTCCCTCTCCCGCAGCCGGTTCTTTGCCATACAGACTTTCTTTCCGCTTGTTCATGCGATAACGGTTTCTGCCTGCAATGCAGACTGAAGGCAGGGCGAGCGTATCGTTTTCCGACCGGCTGATTATCAAAGGAGTGATTATCATCTGTCGGCGTGAAGGAAGCTGCAGCGTGCTGCAATCCATATTAAATGAGACTTCCACTTTGTCATCGCTTATTTTCCGGGCAACGGCTTGTCCGATATTTATCTCCTGGGCATGGGCGGAAACTGCGCCTAGCAGTCCCAAGGTCACGTATATACAGATTCTTTTCATCATTAGCCTATTTTATAATGTATATGATACTCACGGCAGCTTTTGTTGGGCCGAAGTAGTTTTTCTTCTCACTTTTCTGAATGGTTCCACATGTGGCACAAGGATATTTGGAATGATCCAACCGCGCATATCCGACTCCAAGTACAGCCTCCATACTCCAGCGGTTGCCGAGCAGCCACTGATAACCGTAGGATATTCCGCCGCCCCACAAATGTCCCTGATAACGGTGACGTTCCATGTTATCACTCAAAAATGACATTCCGCCCACATTGTATTTGGCGTAGTGTCCGTGCAGACCCAGAAAATGACCGTTGAATTTCTCACAAAGCCAGTAGCGAAGTTCCGGCTGTACACCCCAGTGACGCAGACGCGTTTCATCATCAAACTTCCAGGGGTTATAATTTCCGGATAAATCGAGAGACCATTTCTTGCCCAAACCTATTTCCAGCCCCAAGTTCATTGTAGTAGTAGCGTCATAAAGCAAATTAGTCTTTACTGCAACCTTTTGGGCGTAAGAGTTGTCCGTATTACAAAGTAGTATTCCCAAGACTCCGATTAAACATAGATATTTCTTCATGTCGTCTTATTATTTATTATTGCTTTTGTTTCATCTCTATTCCGTAATAGAGATGAAACAAAAGAATACAAACAATAAAATCCTGATTAACAATGATTTATATCACATAAAGCACCCATATAACGTTTCAGTATCATGACAAAACGAATCATAGCAAACAAAACAGAAAATAATATTCTGATATATAATTCATTAAAAATACAGATACTGAAACAATTGTGAAACAAACAGATAGGTAACAGACCAAACAATCAAAACAGTTATTGCCATGGAAACAAAACTTATGAAAAGCGAATTGCTGTACATCGAAGAACACCTGTCATGCCAAAACTACATGACAACGATTGAAACCGGATTCAAGTATCTTGAGTTCGATAAGAACACAGAATTTGAGGAAGACACTACAAGTAAGAATTATCTTCTATTCTTCCTGAAAGGTGATTTCACCATAACTTGCAACCAGTTCCACAACAGGTCGTTTCATGCCGGAGAGATGATACTCATCCCCCGTTCTTCCCAGCTGAAAGGAATTGCGGAAACCGGTTCAAACCTGCTCTCCATGTTTTTCGATATGCCCGAAGGAAACTGTGACAAGCTCATATTGCAATCTTTATCAGACCTTTGCGACAACATTGAATATGACTTCTCACCGATTAGAATACACTACCCGCTGACACCGTTCCTCGAAGTGCTGACCCACTGTATCAAGAACGGGATGAGTTGTGCACACCTGCACACCCTGATGCAACGGGAATTCTTCTTTCTCCTGCGCGGATTTTATGAAAAGCGGGAGATTGCAACCCTGCTTCATCCTATCATCGGAAAAGAAATGGACTTCAAGGATTTTGTCATGCGCAACCATACCAAAGTAGATAATATAGAACAGCTCATTTCACTATCAAACCTGGGAAGAAGCCGCTTCTTTTCCAAATTCAACGAGGTGTTCGGAATGACTGCCAAACAATGGATGCTGAAACAAAAGAACCAGAGGATACTCGAAAAAATGACCGAACCGGGAGTATGTATAAAAGACGCCGTTGAAGAATTGGGATTTGATTCGCAGAGTAACTTTAACCGTCACTGCAAACTATATTTCGGATGCACCGCCAAACAGTTAATGGAACGCTGCCAGACCGAAAACAGCCTTATTTATGAGGATAACCACGCGACGTGTACAAAATGAATAAAAAAATGTACTTTATGACAATTTATATTATAAAAAAATAAGCTTACTTTGCAGCGTGAAATAGTTCAAAACAACAAAGAGATTTTAATATAATCTCTATTACGGAATAGATTACAATACCGCAAAGATAAATAAAAATATTATATCTTCTAATTTTCAACGGATTATATTACAAATTTTCATTTCACTTGGATAAATTTGTAACCATGCTGTTCACCTGATTAAGCATGGATACATCGAAATCTTTCAAATAGACACGTGTCATTTCTTCCGACGTGTGACCAAGTCCGGCACTAATCACAGAAATTGGAGCTCCATAGTCACGGGCAAGAGTAGCCCAAGTATGTCGTGCGGTGTACGTCGTCAACGGAACTTTTATATCAGCTACAACAGCGATTTTCTTCAAATGGCGGTTGATACGCCCTAACGCCAGACGGTATTGTTGGTATCCCGAAGCATATTCACCGCTGATGATCGGAAAGAGATACTCATTTTCTGTCTTGTATTTATCAATCAAGCCCTGCATCTGCGGAGTCACCGCTATGCGAATCAACTGTTTCGACTTATGACGAGAATAGGTCAGCACACCATTGCAAATATCAGCCTCCTTCAAAAGGACAATATCGACAAAAGCCATTCCCTGCGCATAAAAGCTGAACAGGTACAGATCGCGGGTAAATTCCAGTTCCGGTTCATTTTCCAGATTCAAATCCGCCAAATTCTGCATATCCGTCCGTGACAAAGCACGCTTCACCGTTTTCGCCGGGCGGATCTGTGCCTTCGCAAACGGATATTCGCCACGAGGATGATAACCGTCCGCTACCGCCTGGTTGTACAGGGAACGCAAGTTGCGCAGATAATAGCTTACCGTATTTCCGGAAGAGCCGTTACTATACAGGAAATCCTCGTATCTCCTGACGAACGCCGAATCGACCTCCGACATCCGGACATCGGGGCGGCTTATAAATTTTGCCAACGACGAGCGGGTGCTCTTGTAGGCCGCAGCCATTCCCACTTTCTTCAGTTCCTGCTTACGCTCAATCTGCGCATTGATATATCGCAATAAATAAAACTGTGGTTTTCCTGTACCAAAAGCACTTTGAGCCAGAATATCCTCCACTGTAAATTCTTCCCTTGTCCGCTCAAGCTGCCTGATCCGTGTATCAATCCGATTCCGCATCTTCCGCAGCTCGCGGTTCATTTTCACGACCTCTGTAGCCGTAAAAGTAGAACCTACGCCATTCATAATCTTCCCTTCCAACTCGTCAAACACCTCTTCTTTCATCCGGTAACCTGTATACAGTAATTTTTTTCTCCGATTGTGGATCACCTGAAATACTAAAGGGTAACTGCCATTATTCAAT
>OOCG01001347.1_pt1 | contig 11604 bp, 13 predicted proteins | sample 1671521 | NCBI WGS metagenome assembly OOCG01 (sample SAMN06348165, study PRJEB24527) | human gut metagenome | biome: human gut; feature: ankylosing spondylitis patient; material: feces | host: Homo sapiens | place: China | collected 2015-10
ATATGCCGAACCGCGAATCTGTGAGGCCCTTATATCATCGTCATGAATGACGGTGTTTTACGGGCCCTGTTGATAAAGCGGATTGCCGAAGCAATGAAATCTGCAATCGAAGAGGACGAACCACGAATCGAACGCTATCAACAACTACAACTTTTCTAGGTAGAAATTCCCATATAGCAAAAGTAGGTGAACAACATGAACCCAAGGATCTTCGTTGCGCTTGCACTGGCGCTTACTTGTAACCTCTCTTTTTCCGCTACTCTCGAAGGATGTGTAGTGCGCGTGGCTGACGGCGACACAGTAACTGTTGAACTCGATAACGGAAAAAGAGAACGGATTCGCTTCGAGGGCATTGATGCTCCGGAGTCGAGCCAAACCTACGGACGTGAGTCCCGTAAAAACCTCATTGATCTCCTAGAAAAATACGGCTCTTGCGTCATTGTGGAATATGACAGAAGAGACAACTATGGCCGCATTGTCGGTAAAGTCATCTCCGGAGGTGTCGATCTCAACCTTGAACAAGTCAAGTCCGGGTCTGCATGGGTTTACCGCAATTATCTTAAAAACCTCTCTTTGGCCGATAAAGCCCGCTACGTTGCAGCCGAAGTTTCAGCCAGAAATCGCGATGCAGGACTTTGGATTGATCCTGATCCGACCGCTCCGTGGATATACCGTAGAAACAACCGATAGGCTCGTGCCGTTCAAAGAATCAAACGGGAAAGCATTGCTGCCCACTTCCCCGCTCAATTTTTACTCCAGCAGCAAATTTTGGAGACAATCCGCTTTTTCAAGTCGTGCTAAAACGTAGTGCAACGATACAAAAACAGGACTTCAACCCTTTTTGCTTTTAAAGGGTTAAGTATTTCGGAAAGAACAACGGAGGACTTTCATGCAAAACAAAGTTTGGAAAATCGCTTTCTGCAACCTGAAAGGAGGCGTAGGTAAAACAACCCTTTCGGTGCAGTTCGCAAGGTGGCTTGCCTTGCACGGAAAAAAGGTACTTTTGATTGACGCTGATTGTCAGGGAAACGCAAGCTCGACCTTAATTCCCGAATCAACCGGGATTGAAGGTCAAACCTTCGCAACCCTGGGTATCCATTGCACAAAGGCGGCGGAACTCTTTTCCGATAAATGCGGTTCTGTCATCCCGTACAAAACTGAGGCCGGCATTGACATTATCCCGAGCGAAGTTGCGGACGTTGATCTCGTCAGATGCAGTTTCGAGTCAATGGAGGCTTCTTTGAATGTCGCCTCTAACGTCAGCAAAGTTGAAAATGAATACGACTACGTTATTTTCGACTGCCCTCCTTCTTTGGGAACAGCCGTAGCAGGACCTCTTTTGGCATCAGACAGACTCATCGTTCCTGTAGTTCTCGGCGGAAACTTTCAAGAGTCCATCCGAAGCATCCGCGCAGCAGTTGACGCAATTCGCTCGTCAACGCCGAAACTGAAGCTCTTGGGATACGTCGTGAACAATTTGCCCCGCAATTCGCCGCTTGACGAAAAACTCTTCGAAAACGTCAAGGATTGGCTTGGAGAGGATGTATTTCCAACCTGCATTCACAATCGGCTTACCACTTTGAGAGCCGGACAACTCAAAAAACCCGTCTTCGGGTTCTTGAATAAGAAAGCCAGCCGGGAATTAACTGAATTTTTCGACTCCATCATGGATCGTCTCGGAGAATCCCGGTTAGGTCTTCCGGAAATTACAAAAGAGGAGAAATAAATGGCCTCTAGCATGAAAGACTTGTTTGGCTTCATAGCAAAAGACGATTCCCTCAGGACGGAAGGTCAGATTCTGAGACTAAGCCTGGGTCTGATCGAAGTAAAACCTCAGGTGAGAAAGCATTTTGACGAGGAAGAATTAAAAGCTTTGGCTGAGTCGATCAAAGCTGTAGGTCTCCAAGAGCCTCTTACGGTTATGGAGGAAGATCCTCATTCTCATAAATACACTCTCGTCAACGGTGAAAGAAGATATCGCGCTTTGAAACTCATTTATGGCGAAGACTTCCAAAATACCATGGTCGAGTGCTATGTAAGAGCAAAGCCTGTCGAAGAAAATCATAAGAAACTGCTGCAAATAGTTGATAACGAAGTTCGATCCGGACTTACGGTATCCGAACTCGTTTCTACCATCCGCTATCTGGAAAGAAACGGCATCAAACGCAAGGAAATAGCAAAAGCTTTAGGAGGAGTTACATCAGCCAAGATGACCAAGCTGTATGCGCTGGCTGATTATGATTGCCCCGCTTTTTTGGAACCTCTGATGTCGATGACCACGAGTTACCAAAATTTGTATTTGCTCAGGAATTTGGCTAAAAAGTATCCTGATGAAGTTAAAAACTTCTGTATCGAGTGTGTCGAAGAAGGCGTTTTCTCCGAAACCCAAATGAATGCACTTAGGGCAAAGATCAAAGAAATTGAATCTCCCGACTTCACCGCAGAAAAATCCGTCGATCCTGATCGCACGTCTGACACAAGCAAGGAAGAGTCTTCGTCCGTTGTGAAGGAAAATGATCCCACAGCGCCCAAGGAAACGAGTGAGGCTGATACTCAAGAAACAAAATCAGTTCAAAATCCTTGGAAAGCCTCTCAAACAACTCCCGGAGAAAAGACCGTTGTCTCAGAACAAGGGGATTCCAGTGATCCGGAAGAAAGTGAAGGTTTCCCCGAAGACGGTGAAGAAAGTGAAGGTTCTTCCGAGATCAACGAAAGAGATGATTACGATCATCCCTCTGTGAATGATGAACAGGAAGAAACGGCTGACTCACATTTGCCTAGGGGGGACGGTTCCTCAAAACTCGAAAAACGAGAACAGAAACCTCCTCAAAAATTACGCGGTGTTCGCACTATTCTGGCTTTTGACCAAGCAGCCAACAAGCTGATCTGTATCCTAGATGATTACAGTCAGGTCGAAGTAAGCCCCGTCCAACTAAAGGTAAAACTTTAGCTCAACTGCCGTAAAACCGTCGCTAATCATTTGAGCGAGAATTAGAGGCGCGGTTTCGTCCTTGGTTACGAACATATTTTTCTTACTGACTGGTGCTCGTAATGTAACAAGAAGGTACCCTACAAAAGTTCCGCTTGATAGGAAAGGGCGCTCAGGTTCACAGTGAGCGCCCTTTGTCAGAAGGTTGACTTACTTAGAGAGAATATGCTGCGCAGCCATCTTCCCTGACCATAATCCAAAAACAGTAGCAGTTCCGTTGGCCGCTTCGCCCACGACGTACAGGTTGGGAATCACTTTTCCGTCCGTGTTCACCGCTTGCATGAAGGAGTTCGTAGAGATACCTCCGGGGGTCGTTTGGATGCCAGGAGTCGTACTGGTCGCGTAGAAAGGAGGATGTGTGAAATCGGTTTTCATGTTGTAAGTGCGGCCAAAGTCTTCGTCCTTACCCTTCTTCACGAACGAAGAATATCTCTTAATCGTATTTTCAAGTTTGTCAGCCGGTACGCCGATCTTTTTAGCTAAATCGGCAACCGTAGGTGCTTCTACAAAATATCCTTTATTCAAAAAACCTTGAAGTCTCTTGGAAGACTTCATGGATTGATCATCAATGATGATAAAGCTCTTGCCTTCAGGCTGCTTCATCATCAGACGAGCCATCGTGGTGTAATTAGGAGTGTAGTCATCACAGAACCTTTCTCCGTTCAGATTGACCATAATGCCTCCTTCTAGGCGTGCTGCGCTCATAGAAACATTCTGATCACCGGCGGAGTGCATAGACGGATTGAGATAGACGTTGACGGGTTGCTTAACTTCGAGTTTCAGTTTTTCTCCCATCTGAATCGCATCACCGGTCGAACCTTTGGCGGTCGTTGTCGGCAATCCCTTCCATTCCGGAGCGTACTTTTCAATTAAAGCCGGATTATTGGCAAATCCTCCGGTTGCTAGGACAACGTTGTCGGCAAAAATCTTATATTTTTCTTTACCTTGTTCAACCTCGATCCCTTTAACTTTACCGTTTTCCGTTAGGATGCCAATAGCCTTGGTATTGACTTTAACGGGAACATCTAATTCCTTGGCCTTTTTGCTGAGAACCTGCATAAATCGGGTTCCTAAGGAAACACCTCCTGCGATCCCCAACTGATAATCACTCACGACTCGGGTTAAATCGGCTCCATTCTGATTGAGCCATTTGACGGCCTCATCCGCTGAATAAAGCTGTTCCGCCGTTCTTTTGAGTGCAGCCTTGGAAGCACCGGCTTTTTCTTGCCTTTTTAAGTAATCTGCAACAGTTAGAGTCTTACCTGCTTGTCTCTGAGGTTCGGTGTCCACGACAACAAAATACTGAGCGGCTAAGTTGGTGGTTCCACCCAAGAAAGGCATTTTTTCGACGACTATGACATCTTTCTTTGCTTCTTTTAAGTCAATGGCAGCCTTCAACCCGGAAATCCCGCTCCCCACAACCACAGTTCCGGTGTGAAGCTCCTCGAGCGCAAATACGGTCCCGCTGAAAACAAATGCAATAGAAGCGATTAATACTATTTTCTTGTTCATGTCTACTCCTTGGTGGTGATTTAGACAAAGCCCATAGTAAAATGCCAGAAGGTTTAAGAAAATTCTTGTTTATTGATATCTGACATCAAATAATTTGAATAATGAATCTCTTGACTTTAAGAATATTTAGTTCCGTCATTGAAAAGGGTACTTTCGCAGAAGCCGCGAAGGAAAATCGTTGTTCACCATCGGCAGTAAGCTTTCATATCAAAACTCTTGAGAACTATCTTCAGGTTCAGTTGTTTGAGAAAACAGGAAGATGTATGAGACCGACTGAACAGGCAAGACTCATTCTTCCGGATGTCAAAAATATTTTGACGAGCTTTTCTTCTATAGAAAAATTAAAAGACACTAGAAAAGATTTGGTCGGCAAAATTCGGATAGGTTTGGCTGATAGTCTGCTTCCGGAAAGCATAGCCATTATTTTTCAAAAATTTAAGCAGTTAGCTCCGAATGTGACCATCATAGCGGAAGGATCAGATACAGCCTATGCCTTGAGAGAAAAGGTTTATAAAAACGAACTAGATCTAGCGGTTTCATTCAACTGTGGCGACTATCCGCATACTCTGAGCACTTATCCTCTTGATAGCTATCTTCTGGCTATACTTTGTGGTGCGGAGAATTCTATAGATAACAACGCTTTTAAAATTCCAGGCAGCAAGATACGTCTTCCTTTCATTTCGATTAATTTAATGAGCGGACCCAGCAAATTTTTTGATCGCTACTTGGCAAGAATGAATATCACCGTCGAAGATCATATGCAGGTGAACAGTTATCAAGCCATGAGCGCTTTACTCAGAAATAATATTGGTTTTGCCTACTCCCCGGTGCCTATTTTCAAGCAGGAGTTAGAGAATGGAAGCATCAAAATTCTTCCCAGCTTTTTGAAAAATATTGATTTGGGCATCATTCTTTTGAAAAATAAAACACGCAGCGAATCGCCGGCCGTTTCGCTCATGTCGAAGCTAATCATCGGAAATTTGTCGAATCCAAACCTTGATCGAGATCACTTCATCGAAAAGACCTGTCTGATGAAAAGGAAGGACTTTCTCGATTCTCCAAATGTCTTTGACTTCATCCCATTTGATTGTTCTCCCGACTTGTAGCATTTCCCCGTCAAGGCTCCAAAAATCGCTTTGGCGGGATTTTTATTTTTGGGCGTATTCTCTCAAGCTTTGCTTTTCTTTTTGATTGAGGAGCAGTTTTCCGACCTTGCTGGGACTTTTAAAGAAGAGGCGCGGAACCAAAAGGTTGAAGGTACCGCCACACAAAACTCAAAGGTTTATCGAAGGCTTTTTTGTGACTTGGGAAAGATATTCAAGTTTTCCGGGCCTGTTGAACGTGAAAAAGCTCCTTCTGAAAATGGGGCCTCGGAATACATTCATTATGGTAATCCAGCCACCCTCCAGATTACATTGTATTTTCGTTCCTACAATGTAACCTGGCATTCCTTCGGATTACATTGTTATTCCTTCCGTAAAGTAATCTGACATCCCTAGGTTTACATTGTTAAACAAAGCATAATGTAAACAGACTATCCTCGGTTTACATTATTGGCCCTTGCACAATGTAATCTGGTCTCCCTCGGATTACGTTATTAAGCAATGCACAATGTAAACTGACCACCCTCGGTTTACCTTATTAGATATTATTAGCCTCAGAGCTTTGAATAAGAACCAAACAAAAAGCGGAGCCGCTCGGGACTCCGCTGATTATTCAAACCCAAACTATGTCTTAATTGCCTTTAATTTTCTTTTCAAGAATTGAAAGTTTCTGGGACGTTTCTACTAAGAAAGCAGAAGCCCGTCTGCAACCTGCAAAATGTGCATCGTAGATATTTTGAAGAAACTTCTTGTGCTCACCTGAACCGGTGAAGTCATTAGCTTTTTGCTTAAAGGTTCCCGGCTCTATTGTGAGATACTCGCTTTCAGTCAGATTGCTTACTCCGCCCTTTTTCCATTTAGGTCTAATTCTTTTCCATGGAATAGAGATTCCAACCTCTCTCATCTGAACAAATACAAGAAAAGGCAGCGCATCTCTTCTGTCCTTGACTGAAAGTTCTTTATTTCGTTCGCTTATATCTCGTTTATAAGAGCGGAAGGCCACCACCATACGAAGTGCATTTAGAAAAAGCAATCGCTGATAACAACGCAAAAGTCCTCTCACCGCAGCAAAAATTGCCAACTGTGCTTCTTTACTGTTACTTTCGAACCACAAGTCGATTTTGTCCACGGCTTCTCGGTCCTCTCCTTTCGAGGTGTCATCGGGATATCGCTCACCGTAAACATCCAGTTCGTTTAACTCTCTTAAGGACTCTTCTAGTTGCTTCAAACTAAAACTTGTTTGCGCCAGAGCATCTTTAATCTCATTCATAAGCCCTTTCTCCAACCCAATTTTCGTGAAAAGTTAAACATCGTTCAAGTTTTTCTCTGTAATCCGAAACAATCCGGTTATCCCGCTTGTTATCACACCAAGGGCAAACATAAAAATTACGGATGAAATTACAGTCTTTTCCTCTGGTATAGGCGTTCTGCACAAGAATTTCTTTCCCGCACTGACATTCTTCAATAAAGATATCTCCCTTTAAAACTCCCAATAGGGTGTAAAAAATCTCCCTTAAATTCGGAATCGAGTCCTTGAATTTCTCTGACTCGACGAAGCCGTCCAAGACCATTTGGCGGGCGAAAGCAAGAGATAAAAGATCTATTTGAATTGTTGTTCCCAGAGTCTTCTCGTCGGCGTTTGGGCTATTGCTAAGGTCAATTTTTAATTTGAACACCGGTCGGTTATTCATTTTTTCGGGCAATTTATCAAGAAGTCCCGTGACCATTTCTGACGACTCAAAGTATTTAAGAACTGTCGCAAAAATAAAACGTCTTTTATCGCGATAGACGGTTTCGTGGGAAAACAACCCTTTCGGCTTTTCTCTTGCCAACCGATATTTTGATGTTTGACAATTATCTCGAAGAAATTTGACAGAAATATCAGGAACGGCGTTTTTAATGATCTCGTTGTCATAGCCCAAGGAAAAAAGTTGAAGCGCCTCTGCCATAGACTCAAGAGAATCTACCCTTTCAACACTCGTATTTCTAACTGCTGTATTGGCCAATTTAACTATCCCTGAGAGGTTGCGAAAACGTGTTTTGGATCAAAGTAAGAGCTGCAAAGCCGGAAATAAATCTTCAAAACATCAAGACAACCGGCGACGTTCGCTCGATTATTTACGTTCCTAAGCCTGAACAGATAGGTAGAGAAATTCATGTAGCATTTGAGCGAATACCAGACTTCTTCGATGCTGTAAGAGCCACAGAGAATGTCTTGAACCATCCAATTTTCCAAACCAAATATTGAAGGGACAAACTCTGGGCAGGTGGAAATACTTTCCAAAACGGCAGACCAATACCTGTATTCCAGGCTCGGTTTTATGGTGACTTTGGGTTTGAAAGTTCTAAATTCCCGCACACCGTTATTGAAACTATGCCGATCAATAGGAGCAGGAACGAACCATGTTTTATACGGATCTGCGTAGCGAATCAGATCCTTAAACCCCTGTTCCGTTAGTTCTTCTGAAAAATACTTATAATCACCCTCTGTAATGAAACGGTGATCAATCCAAATTGATTCTTCGGGCCCCTCGTCCTTCCGAATCTTCTCATTCCGACATACGTCGAAAAAATCGTGATTGAGACTTTCGACTTGTGTACGTATCTTTTCCCTAGCTTGTTTTAGTTTTTGAAGATCCATTTTGTCACCCTACCTCTGCCGGGAGAGTTGTTTGTATATTTTTAGAACTTTCAAGGCATATCGCGCCTGACGGCCTGAATCGGACCAATTGTGGTATCTTCCTATGCCTGTTACTAAGTCGCCCGATGCCGAATCAAGTGCCTTTTTTAAGATTTTTGCACCCGTTCTCAAGTTGATTTCCGGGTCAAACATTTCCTTATGGTTAATCTTGTTAGAGTGCCAAAGCAAATTAACCTGCATCAGACCGACATCAACGGATTTAATTCCCATCTTTTTTAGTCTGGCAACTTCAATTTCCGCATCTTTCTTCGACGCGGCAAAAAAAGATCCTTGAGATGAACAGACGGCCCACGGCCAAGGTTGCTTTACTTTTTTATTGGCGGGTGCAAAACCGCTTTCACTGATTGAGACCGAATAAAGTAAAAGAGGGTCCAGTCCTACTTCATTGGCAATTCTTTCGTAAATGCTTCCGATGAGAAAATTAGAGGCAAAGCATGAGTTTGACAAAAGGATAAACGTCAAAATCAGCGTTTTTCTCATATCTTTTCTCCTAGGACCGAATCTAAAGATTCAATTCGTAACTCTTTCTTTACAAAACTTCGCAAGATTGAGTATATGCCCACGGAGTAAAAAAATATCCGTAAAAATATAGGGTTAAATATAAATTTCCCCCTGCATACAACTTTTTGACCCAAACCCCCTATTTTTCAACAAGAATATGTCTTGTTGGGTTAAAAATGCGACAAATTTTTGTCTCGGTAATTTCACTTACCCTTTTCTTGTTTTTCTTGGTATTGTTGTTTTTATCGCAGTTTGAATGAATTTCGATACATTTTTTTAATTGAAATTCTTTGCTTTGATCGGATCAAACTTTAACCTTAAATAGAGCTTTTTCTCACGAATAACAGAACAAGGACTCAAAGGGATATCAGAAAGAGAAAATTCCTCTTCAATCGGTCTGAATATTTCATCCTTGATCGTGCTTAATGAGCGGCCTCTAACGTTTTGATAAAACAAGTCTTCCAGAATATCGCTTGTGAAGGAAATTTCCACTTCCGGACGGTCGAAATATGCCTCAAGTATTTGAAAATTCCTAGCATCAAACAGGGCCATTACGTTATTGACGCCAACCATGTACAGGAAATTTGATAGAAAAAATTTCGCGTTTGCACTCCTTACCCCGAAAAGATGAAACCATTTCCAAAAATAGAGTAGTTGGCGACACTCGTTAAAAAGAGCAGAGGACTGGGTAGTAAATTTAAAAGAGACTTGACCTCTTTTACTTCTATTCAATCCGGTAATACTTTGAAAGTGAACTCCACGAGTAAGAATGAGGGGTTTTTCTAAAAAAAGGAGGACTTGCTTCAAAGACGAGAAACTCCCTCGATAGCCCTCCAAGTTCCTGACATCACGCTCTCTGATGACAACAATACCTTTGTCGTCCGGTTGGAATTTCAAAAGAAGAAGACAATACAAGAAGGAACTGTTGGAAAATTTTTCATCTAACGCTCGAAAAATCACCAACAGCAATTCAAGCGGGAAGCCGGACAACTTAGTCTCCTCTAAAGCAATCGAGAATCAATTTTAAGGATTTATAGCGATCTTCATCCGGATTCCCAATAGCGCGAATTTCGCTCATGCACTCCTCTTCAGGTATACCCGGTTTTCCCACCATTCTTCCGTAAACCCTAATGAGCCTCAGTGCTTCTTCCCCGGTAAAGCCTCCAAACGCGTTTGCGGATCTTTCCCTCAATTGACCGGAATAATATTCGTTCAAAAGATCAAGGACGAGATACTGAATCCTATGTTTTTCCGGAACAGGAAATATTTCAAATGAAGGGTACAGAGAGTCTTTGCTGTTTCGCCTTATTCTGGTTCTAAAGTTTCCCAGATCGAAACTTCGCGGATTGTTCTCGACGGATTCTTTATTAAATTCACACGATGCCTCCAAAGCTCGGATAATCCAGTCGGGTTTAGACAAATCCTCCCTATTCACCTTCATAAAAGAAGCTTGTCTTTGAGGGTGACCGCCCTCCAAATAACAATAAAGAATATGAGCTCCGATATGTGGATAACACAGTTTGTCCAACTGAAAGCAATTCAGCATCTCCCTACCGATTCTTGAGGTTTCGGCATAATTTCGAGCCAGAGTTCTCCTAGTTTTTTGAGTCTCAGGATTTTCCGGGCTTTTTTCGCTATTTTTTGTCATACGGTCTATTGCAGACTTGGTGTAAGCAACAACCCAGCATTCATATAAATAAAGCCCTTTTTTATGGATGTTCTGAGAATCTTCCGCAAGTTTTTCGAATACTCTTTTTGCTTGCGACATTTGTCCTTCTGCAAAGCAGTATCGGGCGTAAATACCTTTCCCGGTATTAGTGCTCAACAGTTTTTCTCGGTCTGCACGAGTAAGTTTGAATTTGCTGTCTTCCGCAATTTTCTTTTGCAGTCTCAGCGCTGTCTCTACCAACTCGCAGTTCATGTCGTGAATCTCCCGTGCTATTTCATTGCCGAAAATTTTTACGGGGGATTCACTCACCAAACTCAAAAAACCGAGATCCAGGCGTAGCGCTACGTTTTCCATGTCGAAGCTCTTCAATTTAGTATTTGAATCGTGGGAAAAGCTGAGGAACCGGCCGATCCTAGATAGACCGAAAGCCAATTTTTAAAACCTTTAGGCAAAGGCAAAATTACTGTAGGGAAAGAAATCTGTGATCCGGACTCCAACTTTTCCTTCAAATTCAGTGCGATCTCTGTTTCTATTTCGTTCTCGGGAAATACCAAAACGCACTTAACACCTTGCTCAGGATAATATCGGCCCAGATTCTCAGAAGTAAGAAGCGCTCTGGTTGATACGGACTTGAAAACACTTGCAATTATCAAAGCAGATTCAAGCTTCACTGAAAGACAAACAACTTTTGACGAAGAATTGAACTTTACGAATCCCGAAAAACCATTAGTCGTCTTTGTATGAAGAAAAGTCCAGCCGTTCGCAGCCTTTCCTGTGTACACGCCCTTTGAATTGATGGTCGCACTCAGCACCCCTGTCAGTCGATTGGAATTGTCTTTTACAGCGAAAAGAAGTTGTGTGTCGTCCTTTTCCATCCGATACCTGAAGTTTTCCAATATCGGATCCCCTACACAAAATTCAAGATTCCGCCGATTAAAAAACTTCTTAACCGCCTCTGAATCAATGAGAGAGGGATCGTATTCAAAGGCGTTCTGCCAAACGGACAAAGGAGTCTGAGTGATCGCCATCAACAAATTTAGGCGCGGAGACCTCTGCCTTCAGGCAGGGGAGGAAGCGCCTTCTCCTTTCGAATTTCTGTTATATAAGTTTGTCTCTTTTCCAGCAGATG
>OOCG01001362.1_pt1 | contig 11498 bp, 9 predicted proteins | sample 1671521 | NCBI WGS metagenome assembly OOCG01 (sample SAMN06348165, study PRJEB24527) | human gut metagenome | biome: human gut; feature: ankylosing spondylitis patient; material: feces | host: Homo sapiens | place: China | collected 2015-10
GGGATTATATCGAAGGCAGCGGAGCCATCAATGTTTCGTTTGACATCTATCAGGTTCATTGCTATGAGGGACAGGCAAGGAGAAGTTTTATTAAAGATTCTTTACGGTGGAATCTGCGGAAGCGATCTTGGTTCCTACCGTGGAACATTCGCATATTTTGATTATCCGAGAATCCCGGGCCACGAGTTTTCCGCTGAGGTTATCGAGGCAGATGAGAACAATGCTTACGGCATCAAGCCGGGAATGATCGTAACCTGCAACCCGTACTTCAACTGCGGACACTGCTATTCCTGCGAGCACGGAATCGTAAATGCATGTATGGACAACCAGACCATGGGATGTCAGAGAGACGGTGCTTTCCAGGAGTACATCACAATGCCGATCGAGCGTGTGTATGACGGTAAGGGAATGGATGCAAAGACTCTTGCAGCAATCGAGCCGTTCTGCATCAGCTACCATGGCGTGAGCCGTGCAAACGTAAAAGAGGGAGACAAAGTCCTTGTAGTCGGCGCCGGTACCATCGGTGTTCTCGCAGCGATCGCAGCAAAAGCGAAGGGCGCTACCGTTTACATCTCCGATGTATCCGCAGGTAAGCTCGAGATGGCAAAGGACTTTGGTGTTGACGGAACCTTATTAAATGATTCTCCGGAAAACTTCGAGAAAGGTGTTGCTGAGATCACAAACGGCAACGGCTTTGATGTAACGATCGAGGCAGTTGGTCTTCCGTCCACATTCCAGAACTGTATCGATGCCTGCTGCTTCGGTGGCCGCATGGTTCTGATCGGAGTCGGCAAGAAGAACCTTGACTTCAACTTCACACTGATCCAGAAGAAGGAATTAAATGTATTCGGTTCCAGAAACGCATTAAAGAAGGACTTCTTAGAGCTGATCGATATCGTGAACGCAGGCAAGGCACCGCTCCACAAGATCATCACAAATACATATGCGTTTGATGATGCTGCAAAGGCATTCGATGACTTTGCGCACAACCCGGGCAATATGTTAAAGGTTGTATTTGATTTTTCCAAGATTTCCAAATAATCAAAAATCATGAAGCTTTCCCCGGGAAACGGGGTGCGAGGTCTTCTGCCTGATGGGGATCGGGCAGAGGACCGGATAAATGTTTTTAAAACAAAAACGGAGGGAAACATTATGAAACTCAAAAAAGTTATGGCATTAACCATGGCAGGTGCTATGGCAGCAACAACACTTACCGCTTGCGGAAGCAGTTCTTCCACAACAGAGACAACAAAGGCAGCTGAGACAACAGCAGCCGCAGCAGCAGATACTACAGCAGCTGCAGCAGCAGATAACGGTTCTTCCGATGCTGAGACAGTTCTTCAGGTCGCTTTCGAGAACTCCATTTCCGAGCCGGTTGGACAGGGCTGGGAGAAAGCTCAGGAGATCATCAAAGAAAAATCCGGCGGCAAGATGGCAATCGAGATCTACCCGGATTCCCAGCTTGGTGATAAGTCTTCCTTAATCGACTCCATGCTTCTCGGCGAGAATGTCTGCACACTTGCAGACGGTGCTTTCTACGCTGACTACGGTGTACCGGATTTCGGTATCGTATTCGGACCGTTCCTGTTCGATTCCTGGGATCAGGTTTGGAAACTGGTTGATTCCGACTGGTACAAAGAGCAGTGTGACAAGCTTGAAGAAAAAGGCTTAAAGATCATCGCTTCCAACTGGATCTACGGTGAGAGACATACTCTTACAAACGTTCCGGTCAACACAGTTGATGACTTAAAGGGATTAAAGATCCGTGTTCCGTCCAACGAGATCCAGTCCAAGGGCTTCGATGTACTTGGCGCAACATCCACAGGTATGGCACTTGGTGATGTTTATCAGGCTCTTCAGACAAAGACCATCGACGGTGCTGAGAACCCGCTCGCAACTCTGTACGGCAGAAAGCTTCACGAGGTTGCAAAATACTTAATCCTTGACGGACATGTAAAGAACTTCACAACATGGGTTGTATCCGCTGACTGGTTCAACAGCCTTCCGGAAGAGCAGCAGACATGGTTACTTGAGACAGCAGAAGAAGCTGGTGAGTACAACAACGAAGTACAGCAGGCTGCTGACGCTGAGTACCTTCAGAAGATGAAAGACGAAGGCGTAACTGTTGTTGAGCCGTCTGAGGAAGTTCTTGCCGGATTCAAGGAGAAAGCACAGCCGTTCTATGAGATGGGTGCTGACTTTGGCTGGAGCGATGGCCTCTATGACACAGTTAAAAAGGCTATGGGTGCTGAATAATCCATTTTGCAGTAAATGCATAAAGTAACTGTTCCCGGCGGATCTGTCCGCCGGGGCAGTTTCCCTGATAGGAGTCTGAAAATCTATGGATAAGAAAGAAAACAAAGCAGCAGCGATCCTTGGAAATCTTGATATCGTTGTCGCTTCCATTATTCTTGCGATCCTGATCGTCCTGACATTCCTCGGCGTTGTATGGAGATATATCTTCAACGCACCATTTACATGGCTTGAGGAGGTTCAGACCTCATGTATGGTCTGGATTGTATTTGCAGGCGCAGGCGCAGCATTCCGCTCCGGCAACCATGTTGCGATCGAGATGATCGTCGATCTGATGCCGAAGAGCATGCAGAAGATCATGGAAATCCTGATTTCCATCGTAGTTGTAGTTGTAATCGGATATCTGTTCATGCAGAGCATCGGTTTCATCCAGGTGTTCGTAAAGAGCGGACGTTCCACAAGTATGTTAAAAATTCCGTATTCCTGGGTATACGGTATCGCGATCGTATCCTATTTTGATATGATCATCAGCTATTTCTACGCCTTGTTCCACGGCGTAAAATCTGAGGCAAAGGAGGCAGCAAGCAGCAATGAGTAATGTGTTAATGTTATCTGCAATTGCGATGCTGGTCCTTCTTTTCTTAAAGGTTCCGGTATTCATCGCCGTCCTCGGCGGTTCCATGGTCTATTTCGTAATGAACCCGGGAATCAATACTGTTATCTTTGCCCAGCAGGCAATCATTGGTACTGAGAAAATTTCCCTTATGGCGATCCCGTTCTTCGTTTGTGCCGGTATCTTCATGAACTACACCGGTGTTACAAAGAGAATCATGGATTTCTGTGAGGTTGTAACAGGACGTCTTCCTGGCGGTCTCGCACAGGTAAACGTACTTTTATCCACCGTTATGGGCGGACTTTCCGGATCCAACATCGCCGATGCAGCGATGGAGTCCAAAATGATGGTTCCGGAGATGACAAAGAAGGGCTTCTCTCTGGAGTTTTCCAGTGTTGTAACAGCCGCTTCCTCCATGATCACACCGCTGATCCCACCGGGAATCGCAATGATCCTTTACGGATGTATCGCAAACGTTTCCATCGGTAAGCTGTTTATTTCCGGTCTTGGTGTCGGAGGTCTCCTCTGCGTTTCCATGATGATCCTTGTAGGCGTTGTCTCCAAGAAACGTGGATATGGTATCTTAACAACAGAGAAATTAACCTGGTCCAAGTTCTGGACCGCTTTAAAACCAGCAATTCTGCCGTTACTCCTCCCGATCATCATCATCGGCGGTATCCGTATCGGTATCTTCACAGCTACCGAGGCCGGAGCAGTTGCAATTCTTTACGCTGCATTTCTGGGAATTATCTACCATGAGATGCACGTCAAGGATATGATCCAGGGCTTAAAGGAGACTGTCTGCACGACTGCTTCCATTATGCTCATCGTATCCGCAGCGTCCGTATTCTCCTGGATCCTCACAAAAGAGAGAATCCCGCAGGCGCTGACAGCATGGATGCTTGCAAACATCCACAGCAAATATGTATTCCTGATCGTTGTAAACATCTTCTTACTGATCGTAGGTATGTTCATCGAAGGTAACGCTTCCATGATCATTCTGGTTCCGCTTCTTGCGCCGATCGCTGCACAGTACGGAATCAACGAGATCCAGTTCGCAATGATCTACATCTTCAATAACGCCATCGGCGCATTATCGCCGCCTATGGGAACCCTGATGTTCGTAACCTGCTCTATTACAAAGTGTAAGACCGCGGCATTCATCAAAGAAGCAGTACCGTTCTACATTCTGCTTGTGATCAACCTGATGCTCCTTACCTGGGTCGAGCCGTTTACCACATTCCTTGTAAATCTGTTCTATTAGGGTAAACTTGCTGCCAGATGGGGATCGGTATGATGCCCCGTCTGGCAGTTTTGATTTATATACTATGAATTCTTTTATATGAAGAAAGGAAATTATTATGGAACGCTTAAATTATGATGTTCTCAAAAAATCTGGTTATGATGGATATGTATTAAAAGACGCACCGGAGAAAGTTCTTCAGTTCGGTGAGGGAAACTTCCTTCGTGCTTTCGTAGATTACTGGTTCGACCTTGCAAATGAAAAAGCAGGCTGGAACGGAAAGTGCTGCCTGGTACAGCCGATCGCTCCAGGTCTTGCAAAGATGATCAACGAGCAGGAAGGTCTCTACACACTGTACCTTCGCGGAAGCGAGAACGGACAGAAGGTAGACGCTAAGAGAGTGATCTCCAGCGTAAACCGCTGCTTAAATCCGTATGAGAAAGGGGATTACGAGAAGATGATGGAGGTTGCTGCAAGCGACGACCTTGAGATCATCGTTTCCAACACAACAGAGGCCGGTATCCAGTATGATCCGTCCTGCAAACAGGATGACTGCCCGCCGTCCAGCTTCCCGGCAAAATTAACTCAGGTTCTCTATCATCGTTACAAAGCAGGAAAGAAGGGTATCATCATGCTTGCCTGCGAGCTGATCGACAACAACGGTAAAGAGCTCTTAAAGTGCGTAAACCAGTACATCGAGCAGTGGGGACTTGAGGACGGATTCAAGAAGTACGTAAATGAAGACTGCACATTCTGCGGTTCCTTAGTAGACCGTATCGTTCCGGGCCGTATCAAAGACGCAAACGAAGTTGCTGAGCTTGAGCAGAAGAACGGCTACGCTGACCCGCTTACAGATGTCGGCGAGGTATTCGGCGTCTGGGTCATCGAGGGCGATGAGAAGTTAAACGACATTCTTCCGTTCAAGAAAGCAGGACTTCTTGACAAAGTATTCGTAACACCGGATATGAGCCCGTACAAGAAGAGAAAAGTTAGAATCTTAAACGGCGCTCACACAGGTTTCGTACTCGGCGCTTACCTTGCAGGCGAGAACATCGTTCGTGACTGTATGCATGACGAGGTCATCAAGGGCTTCATGAACAAGATGCTCTACGAGGAGGTTATCCCGACACTTCCGCTTGACAAGAACGACTTAATGCAGTTCGCGTCCGCAGTACAGGATCGTTTCAACAACCCGTTCGTTGACCATGAGTTAATGAGCATCTCCTTAAACTCCACATCTAAGTGGAAAGCAAGAAATATGCCGTCCTTCCTTGAGTACATCAAAGAAACCGGTAAGCTTCCGGAGTGCCTGACCATGTCCTTAGCGGCTTATATCGCATTCTACAGCAATGACATTCAGGCTCTGACAGATGCAGGACTTGTTTGCAAACGTCCGGCTGGCAACGAGTACACGGTAAGTGATGACAGATGGGCTCTTGAGTTCTACTATGCTCACAAGGACGAGTCCGCAGAGGCTCTTGTAAACGCAGTTCTCACTAACGAGAAGATGTGGGATCAGGATCTCACAAAGATCGCTGGTCTTGAGGAGAAAGTTGTCGCTGACCTTAAGAAGATTCGCACGGAAGGAGCAAAGGTTGCATTTGCAAGCTGCCTTTAATTAACATATGAAAGTAATTCAGATTTCCAAACTGGATAATGTTGCGGTCGCTCTTCACCCGATCAAAAAGGGTGAGGAGGTCACTGCCGGCGGTATCACAGTGACAGCCCTTGAGGACATCCCACAGGGCCACAAGATCGCGTTAAAACCGATCAAAAACGGTGAGAACATTATCAAATACGGCTTTGCCATCGGTCATGCGACAGCAGACGCAGAGGCCGGTGCATGGATGCACACCCACAACGTTAAGACAAATCTGGAAGGAGAGATGGAGTATACCTATACTCCGTCCCTCGACTTCCCGGAAAAAGTGGAGCCGGAGACCTTTATGGGATTCCGCAGAAAAGACGGTCGCGCGGCGATCCGCAATGAGATCTGGATCATTCCGACTGTTGGCTGTGTCAATGATATCGCAAAGAAAATGGTCCACGATAATCAGGACCTTGTGAAGGGTACCTTCGACGGACTCTATAGATTTCCGCATCCGTTCGGCTGCAGCCAGACAGGCGCAGATCATGCACAGACAAGAAAGCTTTTGGCAGCCCTTGTCCGTCATCCGAATGCGGCCGCGGTCCTCGTATTAGGACTTGGTTGTGAGAACCTGACCCACGAGCAGTTTCTTGAGGAGCTTGGCGAATACGACCATGACCGCGTAAAATTCCTGACATGTCAGGAAGTGGATGACGAGTTTGAGGCAGGAAGAAAGCTTCTTGAGGAATGTTCTGCATACGCGGCGCAGTTTGAGAGAGAGCCGATCCCGGTCAGCGAGCTCGTTGTCGGCATGAAGTGCGGAGGCTCCGACGGACTTTCCGGCATCACCGCAAACCCGACTGTCGGACGTTTCAGCGATATGATGGCAGCCAGAGGCGGTTCTACTGTGCTTACAGAGGTTCCGGAGATGTTTGGCGCGGAAGGTTTCTTAATGAACCGCTGTGTCAATAAAGAAGTATTCGACAAAGCGGTCAACATGATCAACGGCTTCAAGAACTACTTTATTAGCCATCACGAGGTGGTTTACGATAATCCTAGTCCGGGCAACAAGCAGGGCGGTATCACCACTCTTGAGGATAAATCCTGTGGATGTGTCCAGAAGGGCGGTACAGCCCCGATCATGGACGTTATCGGCTATGGTGATCCGGTAGTCACAAAAGGTCTTAATATGCTTTACGGACCGGGAAATGACCTGGTATCCGCAACAGCAATGACGGCTGCAGGAGCGCACATGATCCTGTTCACAACAGGTCGCGGAACACCGTTTGGTGCACCGGCTCCGACCTTAAAACTGGCGACAAACAGCCAGCTTGCGGAGAGAAAGAAAGGCTGGATCGACTTTGATGCCGGTCCGATCGCTGACGGCGAGACCATCGATGACGCTGCAAAGAGACTTCTGCAGCTTGTGATCGAGGTTGCCGGCGGAAAACAGACAAAGGCTGAGGAGAAAGGCTTCCGCGAAATCTCCATCTTTAAAGACGGTGTTGTGCTGTAATAACAGCTTCACAATTTTTTATGTTTCCCTTATAGAGACACCTGCTTCTGGTCAGAGATGACTGGAAGCGGGTGTCTTTTTGAGTAATAGGAACTTCCGGGGAATTCCTTATTACATAAAAGGCACTCATGTGCCAATGATGCGCACTCGCGCGAGGATGCAGATTGTCGCAAGCGACCGCGCGGGGCGCGGGAATGTGCCAGAGCACATTCATTTTACGGAGCGTCCGAAAAAGCCACTTGCGACAGGTTCAGTGGGCGTCCGCGTGGGATCGTCCTATATCAAAAGACCCAGGCAGTGTCCTGTGAGAGACACTGCCTGGGTAAGTAGGGGGGAGTAATGGATATGAAGATTGGAATAAGTCTGTAAGTCTGCACTTACCATGCCGGGTAAAGGGCAGGACTAAAAAATGTAATTACGATGTATGGTTCTCCGGAACAGTTTCTGCGTCTGGTGTGGACGGTATTGCTGAATCACCCGTGCCGGAACTTAAATCGGAAGTACCAGATTCGGGTTCTGCGGCTGCGGGATCTGCAGTCTGTTCACGATGTACAGCCGGGATCGTAAGTCCACTGACATTAATATTCCGGTTCACCTTCGCGTCATACGTCTGCGCCTTCAGGATATCCCTGAAATCCACACCGGTGGCCTCAGACATGGTGTCAAATACCTGCTGCATGACAGCAGCTGTATTTCCGGAGATCTCGCTGACTCCGCTTCCGTTTGTGCCGTTTGCACCGCCGGTTCCGTAGATATTGACCTTGTCGATAGAGGACAATGGCTTCGCAATCTCTGCGGCCATCTGCGGCATGATACCAACTAACATCTCGACGATAGCAGCGTTATTGTACTTCGCGTAAGCTTCCGCTTTTTTCTCCATACCTTCCGCCTCAGCAACGGCTTTTGCCTGGATCGCCGCCGCCTCCGCCTCACCGCGGGCACGGATTCCAGCAGCTTCCTGCTCCGCCTGATATCTTGCGGCATCTGCCTTCGTGCGCATGGCTTCCGCCTCTTTTTCTAACTCATATTTTCTGGCTTCCGCCTCACGCTGACGTTTTGCAAGCATGGCAGCCGCCTCCTGCTCGACCTTGTAGCGCTCCGCATCGGCTTTCTTGTTGACTTCCGCGTCTAACTGCTGCTGTTGAACGGCAACTTCCTGCTTCCGAAGTTCTGCTTCGCGCTCCGCCTTTGCGATCTGGGCATTTACGGTAGCTGTCTGGATCGTTTTTTCCTGTTCCTGCTTCTGGATTTCATAAGCAGCGTCCGCTTCCGCTTTCTTCGTGTCGGAGTGCTTCTGAAGCTCTGACTTACGGATCTCCAGCTCGTTATTTTTCTCCGCGATCTCTGTCTCCGCAAGTACGCGGGCATCGTTGGCAGATTTGTTCGCTTCTGCCTGGGCGATAGCGATATCGCGGTCTGCCTGGGCTTTTGCGATCGCGGCATCTTTCTTGATCTTTGAGGTATTGTCGGCACCAAGATCCCGGATCAATCCATTATCGTCAGTGACATTCTGGATATTACAGGACAGGATCTCGATTCCCAGCTTATCCATGTCCTTGGATGCCTTTAGCATAACCTGATCAGAGAAAGAATCACGGTCGGTGTTGATCTCCTTTAAGGAGAGAGTACCGATGATCTCACGCATGTTTCCCTGGAGGGAATCCTGAAGATCCATGGTGATATCCTCGGGTTTCTTATTTAAGAAGTTTTTTGCTGCCAGACGGATCCCTTCCTGGGACGGAGTGATCCGTACCTTGGCAACGGCGTCCACGTTGACATTAATGAAATCATTCGTCGGAACAGACTGTTCCGTCTTGATATCGACGGTCATCTGCCCGAGATACAGGCGATCCATCCGTTCAAAGAACGGGATCCGGATTCCGGAACGTCCGATGAGGATCTTTGCGTCATGCTTAAGACCGGAAATAATATAAGCCTGATCCGGCGGAGCTTTCACGTATCCACATGCGATGAGGATAAGGATCAGAATCAGAATGACTGCAATAGTGATAGGGATGATCAGATGATTCAAATTCATAGAAACTCCTTTCTAGACCTTGACTTTTGTTGCAAAATTTTCGTGTGTAACAAAAAAGTTTGAGGAATTCGCTGTTACATATAAAGGCACATTCCTTCTCGCTAAATTTACAGTATCAGAAAATATCAGAAAATACAATACAATAAAATAAGATGTAAGAATACGTAAGAGGAATGTAATTGAAATGCCATAAAATTGCCACATAGATTACACTTTTCTTAAAATTGAACACTGCAGGTTGATAGAGGAAAAAGTTATGGTATATTTATAGATAGAAGAGGTGGATCGTGTCGAAATATAAAATGGACTGCATTGGTTGTTTACTGTTATGTACCACTTGAAAGAGGTGGGAGTCTCCTCGACTGAGATAAAAGGGAGGGATCGCATGGATACCAGGATCTGGATGCAGGAGTCGTTTTGGGAGAGTACAGAGGAACAGAATGTGAAAGAGAGTCCGCAGGAAAACGCTGGACATCTCTCAAAAGACCAGTATGAAAACGGCAGAAATAAGCCGGTGGATCAAAAGACAAGTCTCTGGCAGCAGACGTATGAGAATATCCTGGTTGGGATGGGAATGTGTGTGATCACGCTGAACTTTCTTCTATTAAATTATATCCTGCCTTCGATCGGTATTTTGATGATCTTTCTGGGACTGCGGAGATTAAGGAGAGAAAACCGATGGTTTCGGAGTGCATATGGGCTTGCTGGGATCAAACTGCTTCTTACGATATTTCTTCTGATCGTTGGAACATATATCGGCAGGGAAAGAATCGAAGCAGCAGAAGCTTGGAAGATCGTTTCTATTCTCGTTGGAATCTTGCCGCTGCTAATTTTTATCTGTTTCTTTTACGGTTTAACCATCGAATTAAAGAAACGTGGTGAAAAGGCGGAAAAAAACAATCTGATCCATATGATCCTCTGGTATGCGCTTGTCGCGTGTCTCGCACATATCGCTGGCGGAAATTATAATAATCTTGTCATTGGGCTTATTTTTCTGGCAGACTATATCCAGATCCTTATGGCGACCAGCCGTATGGCAGCACACCTGGAAAAAGCCGGATATATTCTGGAAGAATATCCGGAGCGGATCCCGAATGGAAAATGCGCGTGGGTTGCTGTTCTTGTGACGGCTGTAGGGATTTTGATCGGATATGGATTTTGGGGTTCGTACCGTATGAACTGGGCAGAGAAAGAGACGACGACAAATGCAGAGTGCGAGGAGATCCGGACACATCTTTTGGCCCTTGGATTTCCGGAAACGCTCCTGGATGATCTGAAGGAGGAAGATCTCCTGGAATGCCGGAATGCGAGACGGGTTCTTGCTGAGACAAATGATTATCCGATCAATGATGGAGTGGAAGTTGCAGTTTCACAGGATGGCTATACGCAGTATTCGAGAGAATATGAAAAGAAGGAACTGAGACTCAGCGGGGTTGCCGTGGAACTGGAAAAAGAAGGAACATGGAAGGTGATCCATCATTTCCGTTGGACAGAAGCTGTACGTTTCCGGGGGACAGAGGCCTTGCAGCTCTTTCCTGCTTACCGGGAGAGCGGGAGCGCATGGATCGGACAGGGTGATCTGACTGGGCAGGTTCTCTATGACAGAAACGGAACATCGTATCAGGCGGAGTACGCGGTACTGGAAGACAGCACGTATGAAACGGGAGAAAACTGGCCGTTTTATCAGAGCAGGGAATCGAGCAGCATTTTTGCCGAGTTTTCCATGCCTCATCGCGGCGAGAATTGCCGCGGATATGTGGCTTATAATATGGGAAATAATGAACCTGGGTGGTGGATCGATTCCTGGCTCAATTATGTACACCAGAAGATCATGCTCCAGTATCCGGTCATGACGGCGGCTCAGAACCGCAAAAATGGCAGTTGGAGCGATGATCCGGTGTTCATCACGGTGCAGGATGCGCTGCAGGTTTTGCCGGAAGTAGAGGTGTAGAGGGCTGAGAAGATACGAAAGTTCATGAGATCAGAACGCGGTCGGGCGTTTGTAAATGCCATGTTCATTCTCGCGACCATGGTTAGGGGAAACGGTATGATGTTTCTGGCAGATATTTTCTGGGTCGTCTGGCTACTTTTTTGTATCAGGGAGAGTAAAACGAAAGCAGAGAGAGTAATATATGGATGCTTTGTTGTAGTAGGTGTCGTACTGTTTGGGATGAATTTGTATGGATGGTGGACGATAAGAAGATGATCGGGAAAGCGGCCAGAACCTGAAAATGGTTCTGGCTGAGA
>OOCG01001364.1_pt1 | contig 11481 bp, 6 predicted proteins | sample 1671521 | NCBI WGS metagenome assembly OOCG01 (sample SAMN06348165, study PRJEB24527) | human gut metagenome | biome: human gut; feature: ankylosing spondylitis patient; material: feces | host: Homo sapiens | place: China | collected 2015-10
CGGGCGTTTAGCTCAGCTGGTTCAGAGCATCTGCCTTACAAGCAGAGGGTCGGCGGTTCGAATCCGTCAACGCCCACACCAAAAAGGAAGTCTTACGAAGAAATTCGTGAGACTTTTTTTATTTCTTACCTCTTTTATACAAACTTTCTTTCTCCTTTTATCTTATAACTCAGGAAAAAGAGTTAATTTTGCAGTCTGATAATTATCTAAGAAAACGTATGGAACTTGATGTATTAACGGCCATATCTCCGATTGATGGTCGATATAGAGGCAAAACTAAAGCTTTGGCAGCTTATTTCTCTGAATTTGCACTGATTAAATACCGTGTACAGGTAGAGGTGGAGTATTTTATCACCTTGTGCGAACTTCCTTTGCCGCAATTGAAAGGAATCGATAGTAGCGTGTTTGAAACTTTACGGAATATCTACCGTAACTTCTCCGAAGCAGACGCACAACGCATTAAAGATATCGAAAGTGTAACTAACCACGATGTGAAAGCCGTAGAATACTTCCTGAAAGAAGAGTTTGACAAAATGGGCGGAATGGATGATTATAAAGAGTTTATCCACTTCGGACTGACTTCTCAGGATATTAACAATACGTCTGTTCCTCTTTCTATCAAAGAGGCATTGGATCAGGTTTATTACCCGTTGATTGAAGAGCTGATTGCACAGTTGAAAACCTATGCGACAGAATGGGCTAACATTCCGATGCTTGCCAAAACTCACGGTCAGCCGGCTTCTCCTACCCGTCTGGGTAAAGAAGTGATGGTATTTGTTTACCGTCTCGAACGTCAGTTGGCTATGTTGAAAGTATGTCCGCTTACCGCTAAGTTTGGCGGTGCTACCGGAAACTACAATGCGCATCACGTGGCTTATCCTCAATATGACTGGAAACAATTCGGCAATCGGTTTGTTGCAGAAAAACTGGGACTGGAACGCGAAGAATATACAACGCAGATTTCGAACTATGATAACCTCTCTGCTGTTTTTGATGCTATGAAGCGTATCAATACCATTATGGTGGATATGAATCGTGACTTCTGGCAGTACATCTCTATGGAGTACTTCAAGCAGAAGATCAAAGCCGGAGAAGTAGGCTCGAGCGCTATGCCGCATAAAGTGAATCCGATTGACTTTGAAAATGCAGAAGGTAACTTGGGCATAGCAACGTCTATTCTGGAACATTTGGCTGTGAAGCTTCCTGTTTCCCGTTTGCAGCGTGACTTGACAGACTCAACAGTGTTGCGTAATGTCGGTGTACCTTTCGGTCACATCGTGATTGCCATCCAGAGTTCTTTGAAAGGATTGCGCAAACTGTTATTGAACGAACCGGCTATTTATCGTGATTTGGATAATTGTTGGAGTGTAGTGGCAGAAGCTATTCAGACCATCCTGCGCCGTGAGGCTTATCCGCATCCGTATGAAGCTTTGAAAGCGTTAACCCGCACCAACCAAGCTATTACAGAAAGTTCTATTAAAGAGTTTATCGAAGAATTGAATGTAAGCGAAGATATTAAAAAAGAGTTAAGAGCAATCACTCCCCATACATATACGGGGCTTTAATTGTTTACTTATATAATAAACGTGTTTTTTTAATAGGCCGTGAGGCCAAAGTCTAATTTTATTCGAATAAAAAAATGAGCACAGAAAACGAAGAATGGCGCGAAAATTCTTTCAATGAAGAGAATACAGGTGCCGGCCGTGATGGTAACAGGTCTTACAACAGAGAAGGTGCAGAACGTCCGTATCGCCCTTCTTACAACCGTGAAGGCGGGGATCGTCCGTATCGCCCGCGATTTAATGCCAACAATGAAGGAGGCGAACGCCCGCAGCGTTCGTACGGTGACCGCTCTTATGGCGACCGTCCCCAACGTCCTTCTTACAATCGTGAAGGTGGAGATCGTCCGTATCGTCCTCGCTTCAATAACAATAATGAAGGAGGTGAACGTCCGCAACGTCCTTACAACCGCGAAGGTGGTTCTTATGACCGTCCTCAACGTCCTTCTTACAACCGTGAAGGTGGTGACCGTCCTTACCGTCCCCGCTTCAATAGCGGCGAAGGTGGTGAGCGTCCGTCTTATGGCGACCGTCCTCAACGTCCTTCCTACAACCGTGAAGGTGGCGACCGTCCTTACCGTCCCCGCTTTAATAACGGCGAAGGTGGCGACCGTCCTCAACGTCCTTCTTACAACCGTGAAGGTGGTGACCGTCCGTATCGTCCCCGTTTCAATAACGGCGAAGGTGGCGGCTATCGCAGCAACAACGGCGGTGGAGGTTATCGTCCGAGATATAATAACGACCGTCAAGGAGGATATCGTCCTCGTCCGCGTACCGGCGATTATGATCCGAACGCTAAGTATAGCGTAAAGAAACAGATCGAGTACAAGGAACAGTTCGTTGATCCGAATGAACCGATTCGTCTGAATAAGTTCCTGGCTAACGCAGGTGTTTGCTCCCGTCGTGAGGCTGATGAATTTATCACAGCAGGTGTGGTTTCTGTAAACGGTGAAGTGGTAACGGAATTGGGTACGAAGATCAAACGTTCGGATGTGGTTAAGTTCCACGACGAACCGGTAAGCATCGAACGCAAGGTATACGTATTGCTGAATAAACCGAAAGATACCGTTACTACATCGGATGATCCGCAGGAACGCCGTACAGTAATGGATTTGGTGAAAGGCGCTTGCAACGAACGTATTTATCCGGTAGGACGTCTGGACCGTAACACGACTGGTGTACTGTTACTGACGAATGACGGTGATCTGGCTTCCAAGCTGACACACCCGAAATTCCTGAAGAAGAAAATTTATCATGTTCATCTGGACAAGAACCTGACTAAAGCAGATATGGAACAGATTGCAGCTGGTATCCAGTTGGAAGATGGCGAAATCCATGCAGATGCGATCAGCTATACAGATGATTTCAAGAAAGACCAGGTAGGTATCGAAATTCACTCCGGTAAGAACCGTATCGTTCGCCGTATTTTCGAATCACTGGGTTATAAAGTAGTAAAACTCGACCGTGTGTTCTTCGCCGGACTGACCAAAAAAGGTCTGCGTCGCGGAGACTGGCGTTACCTGTCGGAAGCAGAAGTAAACTACCTCCGCATGGGATCTTTTGAATGAAGAATTAAGAATTAAGAACGAAGAATTAAGAATTGAAAATGAGGAATGGAACATGAAGAATTATCAGGGCGTGTTTGCATAGCACAGCCAAATTCTTCATTTTTCATTCTTCATTCTTCATTAATCAAAGTAAGTTAAATGGAAAAGATTGGTAGAACAAAAATTGTTGACCTGTTGAAGCGCACAGACATTGGCGCTATGGTCAATGTGAAAGGATGGGTTCGCACCCGTAGAGGTAGCAAACAAGTAAACTTTATCGCACTGAATGACGGTTCTACAATAAATAATTTGCAGATCGTAGTAGATTTGGCTAATTTCGATGAAGAGATGCTGAAACTGATTACTACCGGCGCTTGTATCAGCGTGAACGGAGAAATGGTAGAATCAGTGGGTTCCGGACAGAAAGTGGAAGTACAGGCTCGTGAAATCGAAGTGCTGGGTACTTGCGATAATACATATCCATTACAGAAGAAAGGCCACTCTATGGAATTCTTGCGCGAGATTGCTCACTTGCGTCCGCGTACCAATACATTCGGTGCAGTGTTCCGCATCCGTCACAACATGGCGATTGCTATTCACAAGTTCTTCCATGAAAAGGGCTTCTTCTATTTCCATACGCCGATCATTACGGCTTCCGATTGTGAAGGTGCCGGACAGATGTTCCAGGTGACTACCATGAACCTGTATGACTTGAAGAAAGACGAGAGAGGTTCTATCTCTTATGAAGATGATTTCTTCGGTAAGCAGGCAAGTCTGACTGTTTCCGGTCAGCTGGAAGGTGAGTTGGCAGCTACTGCTTTGGGATCTATCTACACATTCGGTCCTACGTTCCGTGCCGAAAACTCCAACACTCCCCGCCACTTGGCAGAGTTCTGGATGATTGAGCCGGAAGTGGCTTTCAACGACATTACAGACAACATGGACTTGGCAGAAGAGTTCATCAAATATTGTGTGAAATGGGCGTTGGATAACTGTGCGGATGATGTGAAGTTCCTGAACGATATGTTCGATAAAGGCTTGATTGAACGTCTGCAAGGTGTATTGAAAGATGATTTCGTACGTTTGCCTTATACAGACGGTATCAAGATTCTTGAAGAAGCTGTTGCAAAAGGACATAAGTTTGAATTCCCGGTTTACTGGGGCGTGGACCTGGCTTCCGAACACGAACGTTTCTTAGTGGAAGAACACTTCAAACGTCCGGTGATTCTGATTGATTATCCGAAGGAAATCAAGGCCTTCTATATGAAGCAGAACGAAGATGGTAAGACTGTACGTGCCATGGACGTTCTTTTCCCGAAAATTGGTGAAATTATCGGTGGTTCCGAACGTGAAGCCGACTATAACAAGCTGATGACCCGTATTGAAGAAATGCATATCCCGATGAAGGATATGTGGTGGTATCTGGATACCCGTAAGTTCGGTACTTGTCCTCACTCCGGTTTCGGATTAGGATTCGAACGTCTGTTATTGTTTGTAACAGGTATGGCGAATATCCGTGACGTGATACCGTTCCCGCGTACACCAAGAAATGCTGATTTCTAATATTTCGGTATATTTATGTAAAACTCGCATAATCTTTAGGTTATGCGAGTTTTTTTATGCTCTGAATTGCTGTATTCTCAAAATAAATCTTTATATTTGGAAATACGCATTCGAGAGTGTTAACTAAAATAATACAACAATGAAAAAGCTCTATTTCTTTACCATGCTTTCAATAATGTTGTTAGCGGTAACAGGTGCGACGGCCCAGAAGAAAACCAAATTCAAAGCGGCCGATTTGAAAGGTATTTGGCAGCTCTGCCATTATGTATCCGAGTCTCCCGATGTTCCGGGAGCGTTGAAACCCAGTAATACATTTAAAGTATTGAGTGATGACGGACAAATCGTCAACTTTACCATTATTCCCGGTGCGGATGCGATTATTACTGGATATGGTACTTATAAACAACTCACGGACGATTCTTATAAGGAAAGTATCGAGAAGAATATTCATCTCCCGATGCTGGACAATCAGGACAATATTTTGGAATTCGAGATTAAGGACAATGATTATCTCCATCTGAAATATTTTATCAAGAATGATTTGAATGGAAATGAGTTGAACACCTGGTATTATGAAACCTGGAAGAGGGTGGAGATGCCGGCTAAGTTTCCGGAAGATATTGTGAGATAGAAGAGCGCGTACTTTTGGGTGGAGGCACGGATTTTGCAAAAGGCTGCATAGTTGTTTGGTTATGCCTGACAACAGCTTATTTGGTAAAATCCGTGCCTGTTTTTCTATAAAAGATAAAAACAAAGCACTTTTGGACAAAATCAAAGTCCGTAGAAATAGAAACGAAAATGAAAAAATAGATTTGCAAAGGGTCTGTCCGCGACTTGCTCTAACTTTGTTGCCAGTAATAGAATACAGTAACAAAATAAAGTGGAACAATGAAAAACAAACTTTTACTGGCGGTAGGGAGTATGGCGCTCCTGACTGCTTGCGATGCTTCAAAAGGAAATGAGATGGAATGGTTCGACCATGCAGTGAAAACAGCGGGACATCAGTTGCTCTATATGGCAGAACAATTGAAGAATGAACCGGATACCGCCTGTTTTCCCCGTTCTATCAAAGAAGGAAAGTACAGACTGGAGCACCCCACAGATTGGACGAGTGGTTTCTATCCCGGTTCCATGTGGCTGGCATACGAGTTGACCGGTGATGAGGCTCTCGCAAAAGAGGCGCGTAAATATACGGACCGTCTGCAGGATATGCAATATTATACGGGTAATCACGATTTGGGTTTTATGATGTTTTGCAGTTATGGGCAGGGCATCCGTTTGAAACCGGAGCCAACGGACAGTTTGATTCTGATTCATTCTTCAGAAAGCTTGTGCTCCCGTTTTCGTCCGGAAGTCGGACTGATTCGTTCGTGGGATTTCGGCGATTGGAGTTATCCGGTGATTATTGATAATATGATGAACCTTGAAATGCTGTTCTGGGCTTCGGAGCAAACCAATAATCCGAAATATCGTGAAATAGCCATCTCTCATGCCGACAAAACGTTGAAGAATCACTTTCGGGAGGACATGACCTCCTACCATGTGGTGAGCTATCTGGCAGATAGCGGTGAGGTAGAGTCGAAAGGAACCTTTCAGGGATATGCCGATTCTTCTGCTTGGGCGCGTGGACAGGCTTGGGGAGTGTATGGTTATACCATGTGTTATCGCTTCACTAAGCAACAGAGCTATCTGGATGCCGCTCATAAAATAGCGCGGTTCATTATCGATCACCGTCCGTCCGAAAATGACTATGTACCTTATTGGGATTATGATGCTCCTAATATTCCGAATGAACCGCGGGATGCTTCTGCGGCTGCCGTAACAGCTTCTGCATTACTGGAGTTGAGTGGTTATGGCGACAAGAAACAAGGGGAAGAATATTTCCGTTATGCGGAGCATATCCTGAAACAGTTATCCTCTGATGATTATTTGGCCCAGGAAGGAGAAAATCATGGCTTCATCCTGTTACATTCGGTTGGCAGTTTCCCGCATGACAGTGAAATTGATACTCCGCTCAATTATGCTGATTATTATTATCTGGAAGCCTTGAAACGTTATAAAGATCTGAAAGAAAAATCAGAAAATCCGTCTTACTAACTTGAAGAGAAACCGTAAAAAATTTAAAGTTCAGGGCAACCGTGTCTAAAATATGAATTCATAACTGTTGGACTTTGGCGCGGTTGTCCTGTTTTAAGCCGATGCCGGTCCTTTATATGAGTTAAAAAAACGGGATTCATTTATCAGATTGAATTGAAAATACTTATCTTTACGATAAATTCTTCAATATTAGCTCATGAAAGACCGACATTTGCTATTTAGATACCTATTCGGATTAACCGTTTGCATTTTATTTTTTCCTTTGGCTGTATCGGCCGCCGACAGCTTCATCCATTTTAAGCGATTATCCGTAGATGACGGGCTGTCGCAAAATACTGTGCTCGCTCTGACACAAGATCATAATAATAAGATTTGGGTAGGCACCATAGACGGACTGAACTGGTATGAAGGTTCCCGTTTCGTTTCGTATTATAAAGCGCCGGATGATACGACCAGTCTGGCAAACAATCATGTCTATTCACTTCATACCGATTCGAAAGGTACGGTATGGGTAGGCACACAGGTCGGTTTATCCCGTTATAATATTGTAGGAAATAATTTTACCAATTATTCGTCACCGGACAATCAGCCGATGCAAGTATTGGCTATCGGAGAACCGGAGGAAGGCGACCGGCTTTTGCTTGCTACCAATATCGGTCTGGTGATTTTTGATAAAAAGACCGGGCGGATGAAAGTGCAGCCGGAACTTGCCGGAAAAACGATCTATTCTGTTTGCCGGATGAATGACGGTTTCCTGTTGGGAACTTCGGAAGGTGTCTATTTCTATTATGTACGCAACGAAAACGTGACCCGGCTTCTTCTCCAGTTGAAAGGAGAAACCATCTCCGATATGCTCTATGACGACAAAACCGGCAACTGTTGGCTGGCTTCATTGACAAACGGGGTGTATTGTGTGGATAACAACTTTCAAATAAAACATCATTATAACAAGCAAAATACTCCTGCTTATTTCCTTACGAACTCGGTCAGGACATTGTCCGGAGATGATAAAGGAAGGGTTTGGATAGGAACCATGGAAGGTTTGCTTATCCTTGAACCGGAGACGGGAACTTTCCGTATCTGCCGTTTTTCTCCTGAAGATCCGACTACCTTGGGGCATAATTCCATCCGTTCTATCTTGAAAGACAATCAAGGGGGAATGTGGATCGGTACATTTTACGGCGGGCTTAATTATTATCATCCTCTCGCTCCGGCATTCGGACGCTTGCAACATTCCGCCTGGAGGAATTCGTTAAGTGATAACACAGTGAGTTGTATTGCCGAAGACCCGGATAATGGCAATCTCTGGATTGGCACGAACGACGGCGGATTAAATTATTATAACCGGAAAACCGGAGTCTTTTCATATTACCGGACGGGTACTTCCGCCAATGCTTTAAAGTCGGACAATATAAAATGTATATGGACGGACAAGGATGGAAGTGTCTATATCGGCACTCATGGAGGGGGAATGAGTCGTCTGCATCACCGGAGTGGCAGGATAGAAACATATTCCTTTCCCCATTCTACTTCCCTGACTAACAGTTGTTACTCCTTATTGGACGGAACGGATGGAACGCTTTGGGTAGGCGGCATGAGCGGGCTTTACCTTTTCGACAAACAGACCGGCGAACTGTCACAGCATCCATTAGCTAAAAAGCATAAAAAGTTGGAGAATGTATTGATATATACCTTGTTTCGCGATTCAAAAGGAAGAATCTGGATTGGTACGGAAGAGAGCCTGTTTTTGTATGCCGGCGGGAAACTGGAAGAACTGCATCTTTCTTCTTCGGCTTATCTGCATGGGTTGATACAGGCTTTCTGTGTACAGGAGGATAGCCGTCATGAAATCTGGATCGGTTCTTCCACAGGATTATATTGCTATAAGGAAGGAGCACCGACTGCCTGGAAACACTATACGATGAAAGACGGTTTGCCAAACGACTTTATTTATAATATACTGGAAGATGAACGGGGGCGTTTATGGTTGACAACTAACAAGGGACTGGCTTGCTTTAATACGGAGGAGGGTACTTTCCTCAACTATACGAAGCAGGACGGATTGCCTCACGATCAGTTTAACTATTTCGGAGCTTGCAAAGCGCACGATGGTACATTCTTCCTGGGGTCTCTTGGGGGCGTTGCCTATTTCAAGCCATACGAATTGGGTGATAATCCATATTCCCCGGATGCGGTAGTGACAGGAGCCGTTGTCTTAAATCAGGTGATTACGGATATGAAAAGTGAACGGGTACGTTATTATCAGGACGAGCAAGGGCGGATGCTGGGTATGTCGTTCCCTTCCGATCAGAAACTTTTTAATATCCGGTTTGCCGTTATCAACTATTTGGCTGGCAAACGGAACCAGTTCGTTTACAAATTGGAAGGCTTTGAAACCGAGTGGAACTACTCCCGTCATGTTTCCTTTGCACGGGCGAGTTATTCCAATCTCCCGCCCGGTGAGTATGTATTCAAGGTGAAGGCATGTAACAACAATGGAAAGTGGAGCGAGGCGACCACTGAATTTTTTGTGCATATCATTCCGATGTGGTATCAGACCTGGTGGGCAAAGACACTTTTCATCTTCTTTTCTGTAGGGCTTCTCGTCTTTGTGATCTATTTCTTTATTGCCCGTGCCAAAATGAAGATGCAAGTCCGGATCGAACAGATAGAACGAAACAAGATAGAAGAAATCAGTCAGGAGAAAGTACGTTTTTACATGAATATGTCTCATGAGTTGCGTACTCCGTTGAGTCTGATACTGGCTCCGTTGGAGGAACTCTTGGGGCAAAGCAATCTGAAAGGTACTCCGGTACAACAGAAGCTGGATTACGTTTATAAGAACGGTCGTAAGTTGTTGCACATTGTCAACCAGTTGCTGGATTTCCGTAAAGCCGAAGCAGGTGCAATGCCTATTCATGTTGCGCAGGTGGATGTAGAAGAACTGTTGCAAGATGCTTTTGCCCTGTTTAAAGAAAATGCGCAGAAGCGTGCTATCAGCTTTCATATAAAATCCGATCTGGAAGGACGATTGTTTCCGGCGGACCGGACGTATGTAGAGACTATCTTGATGAACCTGTTGTCTAACGCCTTTAAGTTTACACCGGACGGTGGAAGTATTTCGCTTTCCTTATGGACAGAGGGAGATACCTATGGCTTCACGGTAAGAGATAGCGGAATCGGTATGTCTCCGGAACAGCTAACCCGCATTTTCGAACGTTTCTATCAGGTAGACGGTCAGCGAAAAGGGACGGGTATCGGGCTGTCATTGGTGAAGATGCTTGTAGAAAAGCATCACGGCACTATTACCGTAGCAAGCGAACCTGCTCAATATACCGAATTTAAAGTCACGCTACCTGCTGATATGGCTGCCTTCACGGAGAAAGAATGTGAATTGCCGGCACATGAAGTCGAAACATCTGCTTCTCTCCGGGAGCTTCCGGTGGCTGATGAATATTTCTCTGGTGATGCGTCGGCTATAGTTGCAGAAGAACTATCGGACGGTGATCAGATAGAAGCCAGCAGTGAGGAAGAGCGTCCTACTATCTTGTTGGTAGATGACAATAAAGAGATGGTGGATTACCTGAAAGATAATTTCCGGCAGAACTATGTGACGCTGACCGCCGGAAACGGCGAAGAAGCATTGGCTATTATGAAAGAGCATCGTGTGGACATTGTCCTTTCCGACGTGATGATGCCGGGTATTGACGGTATCAAACTTTGCCAGCTTATTAAACGAAATCTGCAAACCTGCCATATTCCCGTCCTGCTGTTGTCTGCCAAAGGAAGTGTCGATGCACAGACGGAAGGCATTCAGGCTGGGGCGGATGATTACATTGCCAAACCGTTCTCGATTCATTTATTGAAAGGAAAAATAGCTAATCAACTGAAAGCACGCCAACGGCTGAAACACTATTATTCGAATACGATTGATATAGATACTGCAAAAATGACTTCGAATAATCTGGATGAGGAATTTATGAGCAAAGCTATTCAGGTGGTAGAAGAAAATATCAGTAATGAAGACTTCACCTCTGATGAGTTGGCAAGCCAACTTTGTATGAGCCGTTCGTCACTGTATCTCAAGATGAATTCCATATCCGGTGAACCGCCTGCCAACTTTATCCGGCGCATCCGTTTTAATAAAGCGTGTAAATTGTTGCTTGAAGGGCGCTACTCCATTTCGGAGATTAGCGGAATGGCAGGGTTCGGATCTTCTTCTTATTTCTCTACCAGTTTCAAGAAGTATGTCGGTTGTCTGCCATCGGAGTATGTGAAGCAGCATACTAAGTAGTTGTTGCTTGTTCATACAGGTGCAGAAATGAATGAGAGTTTTTTGTCTACTATAAAGTTGAAAAACATAAAAACATCTGCCACCTGCAACCAAACGCGTGTAATGCACTAATTGACAAATAGTTGGAACGTTGCAGATACCTGCGGCAGATAGGTTGCAGATAAAGTATCTGCAACGCGTTATATAATCAAAGAAAAAGCCTTGATTCCTTTATGCAAAGCTATGGGATAATTGGGGTGACTCTATGGATAATTTGTGGTGTCTCTACGGAGAAACCACAGTATCCTTACGTAGAAACTGTAGTGTCCCGCCTTAGAAACTCTCGTTTCCTGCCGTGGAAACTGTAATTTCTAATGCCGGAAACGACAGTTCCCCGCCTGGAAACGGGAAGTTAATGTATACAATAAACTTTTGCCCTCCT
>OOCG01001376.1_pt1 | contig 11413 bp, 6 predicted proteins | sample 1671521 | NCBI WGS metagenome assembly OOCG01 (sample SAMN06348165, study PRJEB24527) | human gut metagenome | biome: human gut; feature: ankylosing spondylitis patient; material: feces | host: Homo sapiens | place: China | collected 2015-10
TATATGCATTCCGTTTCTGCGTATCGTGTTGTGTCTTTCTATGTGCTGTTTTGTGTGGCTACCTCATTCTCTGCTGTATTCTCTGCCGTGTTCTGCAAAGTCTTCTGCATTCTTGCTTCCTCTTCGGCGAATTTTTTCTGTTCCTCCGCCCGGATCCGCTTCGTGCGCTTCTTGATCTTTTTCAGGATCAGTACAATGATCACGATCACGATGGCCCAGATCACCAGATAGGGGATATGGATCACGAACCAGATGGCTGCTTCCTTAATACCCTCGCCGATACTCTTTAAGCTGTCCATAAATCCTGCAGAAATACGTTCCCATGTGGTCTCTTCCTCTACCGGAGTATAGACCTCTACTTCATCAATATAGAGGTATACAGTGCTGTAGTCAACCTGATTATCATAACTTCTCAACTGGGATTCCATACTTTCCAGCTGGTATCTCACATCGGACAGGCGCTGTTCGATGGTAATGATGTCTTCGATGCTCTCCGCCTGTTCCAGCAGCTGCAACAGTCTCTCCTGTTCCGTCTGCAGGGCATCCCTGTGACTTTGCAGATCCACATAGGTCAGTGTCACATCCTGTACATTCTCCGAACGACTGGTCACATTGCCCAGCTCTGAGACCGTATTTTGGAACTCCTCCAGTCTGTCCTTCGGGATGCGGATGGTCAGATTGGCATTCCTTGTAGAACGATAACTATAATATGTACTGCCGTTATAGGCATCCAGACTTTCAATATAGCCGCCGAGCTCTGTTACTTTATTCTCTACCGCGCTTAACAGCTTATCATACTCCCTGGTCTCGACATCCATATTCACGGTCTTGATCAGCTTCCGCTCTGCTACAGCTGTGTCTGCAGACTCCTCAGGCACTGTATTACCTGTGTCCTGGGTGTTTTCTGCGGAATCGTACCCTTCTGTCATGCCAAATCCATCTTCATAAGCGGACGCCTCCGGTGCAGCTGCCTCCTTGGAAGCAACAGCATAATCCGCATCCATGAGATCACTGATTCCGTAACTGCCGTTCGATGAGCTGCCGCAGGCGGTCAGCGATAATATCATGCCGGCAGTGAGCACCCCTGTAATGATCTTTGTTTCAAAATTTCGTTTTTTCATAACCCTCTCCGTTCTGCGGACGGCATCCTGACAGCCTGTCGGATCCGCCTGCTGTTGACTTTTTATTGTTCACCTCTATAAACGAAATAATATCACAAAAGTTCTTTATTTATTTGATCTTTTTACGATTCAGAACCACTTTTGCAAAATCGCAGCTTTCCTTTTGCCGTTTTAAAAAAGATTTTCCACCTTCAGGAATCTCTCCTGTTCTTCCTTTACTTTAGAAGCCGTACCTACGACACAGAGCAGATCCTCCTGCATGAATGCCCGGATATGCGCGGACAATGCCCGGATATCCTCAACGGTAGCGGACAGCAGTTCCTCACGTTCTCTCTGTAATGCTGCATCGTCCAGTCCCGTCATATAGGCACTCAGAGAATACAGTCCCTTCGCTGCCGGATTCATAGGCACATCCAGATCACTGACAGCACCGATGATATACTGGGTCATGGTACGTTCATCTGCTGTGAACTCTGCAATGGCATCTGCAGCTTTCTCGTAAGTTTCAATGGTCTTGCCCAGATTCGGATCTCTGTAGGAGACAAAGTAGCTGTCACCGGATCTGCCGAAGCTGCACATACAGCCGTAGGCGCCGCCCTTTACACGGACATTGACCCACAGATATTCATAGCCCAGCATGACCTTCAGCACTCTTAGGGCTCCGGTATATTTCAGTCCGCTCTTGCGGAAATTACCGGCACGACATACATAATTGACCTGACCGGAGGTTAAGAAGCCTTCGTTCTTCCGGGAGACCTCCGGAATATAATGTGCTTTTTCCACGGATCCGGTATAGAGTGCTGCCTTGAAGGCTTCCACCGGGGCATCCAACAATCCCACTGCCTTCTCTTCACCGACGAAATCCACCATAAGATTCTCCGGACGGAAGATCATCTTTAATAACGTCTGTAAGATCTCCACCAGTTCTTCTTTTTTCTCGTCAAAATGTGCTTCCAGCCCGGTGATCAGGCGGTAGAACGGAATGCCGGAGATCTCCTCACTGACAGCTCCGGGAATACTGCCGTAGGACATGGCTCTTCCGGCTGCCACGCTGTGTCCGCCGGAGGTCATCTGTGCCTGCATGCGGGACTTGCCCTCCGCCAGGATCTCATAGAGACGCTTGGTGTCCGTGAAATCACTGGTCATGACGATCTCACGCATCAGATCGATGGCATCCGCAATACGATCATAGAACACCTTCGTCTTCAGCTCCAGAGTCAACGTAAATTCATCCGTATCCTGCAATCTGCCATACACATTGTTCACCGCAGCCATGCCGCCGGTGACCAGGTTCATCTCATTATAGAGATCTCCATAAGTATAGTTTTCTGTATTGAGGAGTCCAAGACAGCCTTTTAAGATGCTGATATACGGAAAATATTTTCCGGGGATCTGATCCAGTCTGAAGATCAGACGTAAGTAACCAATACCGTTGGTAAACAGATCATGATACAAAAGTGTGGTATCACCAATACTCCGTACCTCGTTCACCGGGAGATTTGCCTCTTTTTTCATATCCTCCCGCTTCAATAGAGGAATCTTCTCCAGGTCTTCCTTCGCATCCTCGCTCTCCTGGAACTCGGTCAGTTTACGGAAGGTCTCTTTTACAGCTTCCAGTTCTTCCGGACTCATGACCGCTTTCACCTGTGCCATTTTCTCACGCTGTTTCTGTTCCTGTTCCTCTAAAAGTCCAAGCTTCGGCTGCAGGATCACCACGCTGCGATGCGTATTGTCCAGCAGGTATTTTTGTACCAGGCCCTCAAAATATCCGGTCTTAACCTCCTTACGAAGCTCGGCAAAGGTATTGTTCGCCTCGATATGAATGAACGGCAGTCTGTCGTCATACAGCCAGCTGTCCAGCACCTGTAAACCATACATCAGTCCCTTGGGATAAGAACCGAAATCTGCCTCTCTGTATTTGAATTCGTAGTAATTGATACCGGCAAGCAATGCCTTCTCGTCGAAGCCTGCCGCTGCCAGCTTCTCGAGTACTTCTTCCGTTACCTGTAAAAATTCCTGTTCTTTTTCTACGGAAGTATCCTTCGCCACGACACTGAAATACGGCTGACGAATACCGTTCTCGTAGATGCTGTAGACATCCTTGCCAATGCCACGGTCTACCAGCGCCTGCTTTAAGGGTGCACCCGGTGCGGAGCACAGCGCATAGTCCAGGATCTGAAAAGCAATGTAGAGCTTCGGATCCAGGCTGTCACCGACACAGAAGTTCTGGGACAGATAGGTATTCTCTTCTTCGTCCTCTCCCTCGCCGATGGGACAGTCTCTGACAATACGGCCGGGCTTGTCGAAAGCCGGCTCCTCGGTCACTTCGGAGTCCACCTTAAGAGCATCGTAAGCAGACAGATAATGTTCGTCGATAAAGGTCAGCTTCTCCGCCATATCCATGTTACCATAGAGATAGATATAGCTGTTGGAGGGATGATAGAACTTCCGGTGAAAATCCAGAAACTCTTCGTACGTCAGCTCCGGGATCACCTCCGGATCACCTCCGGACTCACAGCCATAGGTGGTGTGCGGATACAGAGAGTTCATGATCTCCCTCTCCAGCACATCATCCGGAGAAGAAAATGCTCCCTTCATCTCGTTGTAGACCACACCGTTGACCTTCAGCTCTTCCTCGTCACCTTCCAGCTCATAATGCCAGCCTTCCTGCCGGAAAATGGATTCGTTTTTATAAATATTCGGGTAAAATACGGCATCCAGATAGACATGCATCAGGTTCTGGAAATCTTTGTCATTGCAGCTTGCCACAGGGTATACGGTCTTGTCCGGATAAGTCATGGCATTTAAGAACGTGTTTAAAGAACCTTTTACCAGTTCCACAAAAGGATCCTTCACCGGGAATTCCTTCGATCCGCATAATACGGAATGTTCCAGTATATGGGCTACACCGGTGGAATCCTTGGGTGTGGTGCGGAAACCGATATAGAATACCTTGTTCTCGTCATCATTGGATACAAGTGCCACCCTTGCTCCGGTCTTCTTGTGACGGCACAGATAGGTCACGCTGTTAATGTCCGGGATCTGCCGTTTCTCTATAATCTCATATGTGGATAAATCTTCTACTCTCATTTCTGATGTGTCCTCTTTTATTCTATCTTAATCGATTTCTCCGTGCTACGCACTCTCGAAATCGTAACGACCATTCGCAATCCGGACTATCGTCCTTCTTGCTCATGTTCGTTTGCTCCCCTCATAGAAAGCCTTCGCTGCCTGCAAGCAGTCGCGTATGCTTTCTATGGGTGAGCTTAATCTATCAAAAGCCTGCCAGTGCCAGCTTGCTCATGGAAATTTCCTGGATCACAACGCCCTTTGCCTCTTTTTCTTCCGGGGTCATGGCGGTCAGTTCCCGGATGTTCAGCTCCTTCGTCACATACCGTTTCTTCCCTCTGCCGAAGATCCCTTTTTTCTCCTCGATGATATTAATCTTCACTCTTGCCTTGATCCGGTCGTAGATCTTGACCAGAAAGCTGTCCGGCTTCAAATAATACAGATGGGTCTCCAGCGTATCTTCGGGATCCACTTCCTTTTCCGCTAAAATATAGCGTTCCACGATCAGGCGGAATTTAAACGCCACATCATCCTGCTCCAAAAGCTCTGCAAAAGTATATTTTGCACCTATGTAGACCTTTGCCGTGTCCTGCAGGCTGTATTTATAGTTCTCATAAACTGTCTTTTGCATTGTTGTCGATATCCTCAATCTTGAAACCGCTCATTCTTATGGCATCCTCGATCATCTTGCGGGACATACCGGTCTCTTCCATCAGTTCCTCCGTGGTCACCTTGCGGTGCAGTTCTTCCGCCAGTTCTCTGGCCTTATCCGCTACCTTGTTGACCTTATCTTCCACTCGCTTGTCGATCTTGGAATTTTCTGCATGTTCGGCAATGTATTCTTCCATGGCATCCATGATCATTTTGCCGAGCATTCCCTCGACTTCGTCCGGTTTCTCCAGACTGCCCAGCATGGTCACACCGAAGGAAAGCGCCAGATTGCCTTCTCCCACCAGATCTTCCAGCAGGACACCCTGTCCGGCATAGAGTTTTGCGATCTCTGCCACATCCGCCAGATGCAACTCGATCAGGCGCTGCTGCGCATCCGTCTCTCCCGCCATGGCTGCGATGGAAAATGCCAGTTTTTCACCGTCACTGTAGGTCGGTAATGCTGCTACTTCATCCAGATATTCCTGTAAGTAATCCTTTTCTTCCTCCGTCAGGAATTCATCGGGATCCATAGGCTGTCCAATACCGATTTTATGTTTTAACAGATAGTCAAATACCATCTGCAGCTGTTCATTGCTCAGATCCAGCTCGGCGAATGCTTCCTTTACCTGTTCTTCGCTGATGCAGTTGCCCTGCTCCTTGGCGGTCTTGCGGACCTGCTCTAAGGTCTGGGCAAATAATATTTCTTTGTTCATATAAAAATTCTCCTTTATAATTCTCCGTGCTTCGTGCCCTGCCTGCGAGCAGTCATGCATCTGCCTCTTGCAATAATACACTTTCTAATACACTTTCTCCGTGCTTCGCACTCTCGATAGTGTACATCCATTCGGGGTCCGGACTATCGTCCTTCTTGCTCATGTCTGTTCGATTTGCTAATCGTCTTTGCGCATTGCCTGCAAGCAGTCATGCGTTACAGACGATTGCAAATCTTATTATTTCACGTGCTCATGGGTAAATAAATGATACTGGCAATATTCGTAATTACCGTTGCATTTGGAGCAAAAACGGAACTCCAGGCTCGGATCGTCCTCTTCCGTCCTGCCACAGATCGCGCATTTATGTCTCGTAACTTTTGCCCGTCCGGCATTTGATTTTTTCTCAAACTGCGCCCTGCGGTGCATCTGCTTCGGCGAGATGCGGCTTCTGTGCATTCTGTAAAAGTATAACACAAAATTAAGTAAAGATGCTATGATCGCAAATTTGGTGAACACACCACCTTTGATCACGTAGTACAGCATTAAGACTGCATCCAGGATTCCCATCCATTTTACCTTCACAGGGATCACGAACATCAAAAGCACCTGCATATCCGGATACGTTGCCGCAAATGCAAGGAAGATCGACAGATTAATATAATATGTGCTGAAAGCATAAGATCCTTTGTAAAAATATGCGGATGCAATTTCCGTAGGCAGACTGCCATACATCAGATACACCACCCCCATACACAAAAAGCTTCCAATTATGGTGAACAGCATGCCCGAGAAAATATACACATTATAACGGTAGGTCCCCCAGGTGCGCTCCAGCGTAGTACCAAGACTGTAATAGAAAAACAACATAATGATCGTGAAAATGCCCAGACTTTCCGGAGGTACAATGACCCAGGTCACCAGTCTCCAGATCTGTCCGTGCAGGATCCGGTAAGGATCCAGCGTCAGAAATCCCAGCAGATAAGTATTGCTTGCCCTTCCCATCATTTCGATCACATATCCCGCCACGTAACACATGATCAGAATCAGCGTCAGGTTCGGAATGGCATATTTGCCGAATTTTTTTTCAAATTTACTCATAAAGTCGATTCTCCGTTTCTATTCATTTCTATTCGTTTCTATATTGTAACGATATGGAACGTTTTCCAATAGTTACCTATTCGTTTTTTCTCTATCGAGATTGTAACATCCACAGGACAATAAGTAAACCGCACGTTCAAAAGTTTATAGAATTACTATTTATTTCATTTTTTCTTTACACAATTTTAACGACAGCGTTTTGTCTTTGTTCGTTGCAATATCGTTTTTTTTGTCGTATAATGAAAAAAGTTTTGTAAAAGAAAAGTCGCATATATTAAGAAGTAATTCTGTAACTCATCATTGACCTTCTGAATGGTTACAGCATTTTATCAGGAAGGATGTATCACATGAATTCACAGGAAAAATACGCAACACTCGGCATAGATATCGGTTCTACCACTGTCAAGATTGCGATTTTAGATGAGCACCACAATATTTTATTTTCCGATTATGAGCGTCACTTCGCCAATATCCGGGAGACTCTGTCTGCCCTTCTTAAGAAGGCTTATGACCAGCTTGGCGAATTGCAGCTGCACCCCATGATCACCGGCTCCGGCGGACTGACGCTAGCCAATCATTTAGGCGTTCCTTTTACGCAGGAGGTGGTAGCTGTGGCTACTTCCCTGCAGGAGCTGGCACCCAAGACCGACGTAGCCATTGAGTTAGGCGGTGAGGATGCGAAGATCATCTATTTCGAAGGCGGTAACGTGGAGCAGCGTATGAACGGCATCTGCGCCGGCGGTACCGGTTCCTTCATCGACCAGATGGCAAGTCTGATCCAGACGGATGCTTCGGGCTTAAACGAATATGCGAAAAATTATAAATCCCTCTACACCATCGCGGCCCGCTGCGGCGTATTTGCCAAGACCGATATCCAGCCGCTGATCAACGAAGGCGCTACCAAGGAAGACCTGTCTGCTTCTATTTTCCAGGCTGTGGTGAACCAGACTATTTCCGGTCTGGCCTGCGGTAAGCCGATCCGCGGTCATGTAGCATTCTTAGGCGGACCGCTTCATTTCCTGTCTGAGTTAAAGGCTGCTTTCATCCGTACTTTACATCTGGATGACGAGCACATCATCGATGTGGACAACTCGCATCTGTTCGCAGCCATCGGCTCCGCACTGAATGCCAAGGAAGATGTCTGCATCAGCCTGTCCGATATGGTGAAAAAGCTGTCCTCCGATATCAAGATGGAATTTGAAGTGGAACGCATGGAACCCCTGTTTGCAGACAAGTCTGCATATCAGGAGTTCGTAGAGCGTCACAGTAAGCATCATGTAACCACCGGTGATCTGCAGTCCTATCAGGGCAAGGCATTCCTGGGTATCGATGCCGGTTCCACCACCACGAAGATCGCTCTCGTGGGCGAGGACGGATCCCTGTTATATTCCTTCTACTCCGGCAATGACGGAAGTCCATTAAAGACTGCGATCCGTTCCCTGAAGGAGATCTACTCTCTCCTGCCCGAGGGTGTGGAGATCGTGCGCTCCTGTTCCACCGGTTACGGTGAAGCGCTGATGAAAGCTGCTTTCCTGTTAGATGACGGCGAAGTAGAGACCGTGGCACATTACTATGCCGCTGCATTCTTCGATCCCAGTGTCGACTGTATCTTAGACATCGGCGGTCAGGACATGAAGTGCATCAAGATCAAGAATCAGACCGTAGACAGCGTACAGTTAAACGAAGCATGTTCCTCCGGCTGCGGCTCCTTTATTGAGACCTTTGCCAAGTCCCTGAACTACACCGTACAGGATTTTGCTCAGGCTGCCCTGTTCGCAGAGCATCCGATTGACCTGGGTACCCGTTGTACCGTATTCATGAACTCCAAGGTAAAACAGGCGCAGAAGGAAGGCGCTTCCGTAGCAGATATCTCCGCAGGACTTGCTTACTCCGTTATCAAGAATGCTTTATTTAAGGTGATCAAAGTATCCGATGCATCAGAGCTGGGTAAAAATATCGTGGTACAGGGCGGTACCTTCTACAACGATGCGGTGCTTAGAAGCTTTGAAAAAATTGCGAACTGCCAGGCCATCCGTCCCGACATCGCCGGTATCATGGGTGCTTTCGGTGCGGCTCTGATCGCCAGAGAACATTACGAAGACAGTTATGTGACCACAATGCTGGATTATCAGAAGATCTGCGATCTCCAGTTCGAGACCAGCATGGCGAAATGTAAGGGTTGTACCAACAACTGTCGTCTGACCATCAACAAATTCTCCGGCGGCCGTCAGTTCATCTCCGGCAACCGCTGTGAACGTGGTATCGGTGGTCAGAAGAATGCCCACAATGTACCGAATTTATACGAATACAAATTACATAGACTGTTCTCTTATGAATCTCTGGACGCTGACAAGGCTCCCAGAGGTGTAGTTGGTATCCCCAGAGTGCTGAATATGTACGAGGACTATCCGTTCTGGTTCACATTCTTCACCGAACTGGGCTACCGCGTGGTGCTCTCTCCCAGCTCCAACCGTAAGATCTACGAGCTCGGTATTGAGTCTATCCCGAGTGAATCCGAGTGTTACCCGGCAAAGCTGGCGCACGGTCATGTGACCTGGCTGATCCGTCAGGGTATTAAGTTCATCTTCTATCCTGCGCTGTTCTATGAGCGTAATGAGTTCGAAGATGCGAACAACCATTACAACTGCCCCATCGTTACTTCTTATTCCGAGAATATCAAGAATAACGTGGAGGAAATTGCCGGCGGTGAGATCACCTTCCGCAATCCGTTCATGTCCTTTAGAGATCTGGGAACAGTAACGGATGCACTGACGAAGGAATTCACCGAGATTCCCGCTGGCGAGATCGCTGCAGCCTGTGAAAAGGGCTGGCAGGAGCTGGCGAATGCCCGTCACGATATGGAGAAAAAGGGCGAAGAAACGCTGGAATACTTACGTCAGACCGGCAAGCGCGGTATCGTGCTGGCTGGCCGTCCTTATCATGTGGACCCGGAGATCAACCACGGTATTCCCGAGCTGATCACCTCCTACGATATGGCAGTACTGACAGAGGATTCCATCTCCCATCTGGCAAAACCGGAACGTCCTTTGATTGTATCCGACCAGTGGATGTACCATTCCAGACTTTACGCTGCCGCAAGCTATGTAAAGACGGTGGAGAATCTGGATCTGATCCAGTTGAATTCCTTCGGCTGCGGTCTGGATGCCGTTACCACCGATCAGGTGAACGATATCCTCTCCGGCTCCGACAAAATCTACACCTGTTTAAAGATCGATGAAGTCAACAACCTGGGTGCGGCACGTATCCGTATCCGTTCCCTGTTGTCCGCGATCCGTGTCCGTGAGAAACTTGGCAAGCACCGCACCATCCGTTCTTCCGCTATTGAGAAGGTACCGTTTACCGAAGAGATGCGCAAGGACTACACCATCATCTGTCCGCAGATGTCCCCGATCCACTTTGAGATCCTGCAGCCTGCGTTCAATGCCTGCGGTTACAATTTCGTCGTATTGGACAATGACAACAAACATTCCGTGGATGTAGGTCTGAAATATGTCAACAACGATGCCTGCTATCCTTCCCTGTTGGTAGTCGGTCAGATTATGGAAGCACTGTTGTCCGGCAAATATGACCTGAACAAGACCGCCATTATCATGAGTCAGACCGGCGGTGGATGCCGTGCGACGAACTATATCGGCTTCATCCGCCGTGCCCTGAAGAAGGCAGACATGGAGCAGATCCCTGTCATCTCCCTGAACCTGGCGGGTATCGAGAGCAATCCCGGCTTCCACCTGAACGCAGATCTGATGCTGCGTGCAGCGGTAGGTGCCGAGTTCGGTGATATCTTCATGCGTTGTGTCTACCGGATGCGCCCTTATGAAGCAACTCCGGGGTCTGTGGATGCCTTACATAGAGAATGGCTGGCCAAGGTACAGAAGTTTGTATCCGCAAAGCATATCAGCATAGGCAAGTTCCGCAGGATGTGTACCGAGATCATCCGGGATTTCGATGCGATACCGGTACTGGATATCAAGAAGCCCCGCGTCGGCGTCGTTGGCGAGATCCTGGTGAAGTTCTCTCCTGCCGGCAACAATCATCTGGTGGAGCTGTTAGAGAGTGAAGGTGCGGAAGCTGTGGTTCCCGACCTGATCGACTTCATGCTATACTGCTTCTACAACCAGATCTACAAAGCAGAGCACTTAGGCACCAGCAAAAAGACTGCGAAGATCTCCGCACTGGGCATCTGGGCCATCGAGCATATCCTGCGCGGCTCTGCCGTGAAGGCATTTGAAGAAAGTAAGCATTTCGATGCACCCACCAGCATCTACAAGATTGTCTCCTATGCGGAGCCCATCGTATCCATCGGCAACCAGACCGGTGAAGGGTGGTTCTTAACCGGTGAGATGGTGGAGCTGATCAAGGAAGGCGTACCGAACATCGTATGTACCCAGCCCTTCGGCTGCCTGCCGAACCACGTCGTAGGTAAGGGCGTTATCAAGGCCCTGCGGAAGGCATATCCTTCCTCCAACATCGTGGCCATCGACTACGATCCCGGTGCCAGCGAAGTCAACCAGCTCAACCGAATCAAACTCATGCTCTCCACCGCCCAGAAGAATCTGAAGAAGGGTGAAGGAAGCGCGGAATAAAACATTTATAGTCTGAAACCACTGCCCGCGGCAAGGGATTCCATTGGAATTCCATGCCGTGGGTGTTTTGTATTCAGATCTCTTTTCCCAAACAAACATCTTTTCAGAATCTCCCCTGTCATGCTATAATGCACTCAGATATGCTTGTGCCTTCAAA
>OOCG01001395.1_pt1 | contig 11238 bp, 10 predicted proteins | sample 1671521 | NCBI WGS metagenome assembly OOCG01 (sample SAMN06348165, study PRJEB24527) | human gut metagenome | biome: human gut; feature: ankylosing spondylitis patient; material: feces | host: Homo sapiens | place: China | collected 2015-10
CCCTTAGCAGTTGCATGCAGGCTTAGAGGAACCATCCCCGCATTCCGGGCGCCTCGGCCCGGAAGCTCACCGCGTACTCCCGCCAAAACTTTCTATCTCATCAAAATCCCGGTCCAATCTCCTGCTCCGTCGTCCCTTCCGTCTCCGGCGCAAACCCCGGTCCGACACTCTCCTGATCACCGCCCGCCGCAGGCGTTGTCGGCGCTTCCGTAGTCGGTGCCGCTGTTGTAGGAGCCGCTGTTGTCTCCGGTGCCGCTGTTGTCGGCGCTGCTGTCGTCTCCGGTGCTGCCGTCGTCGCAGCAGCCGTAGTCGCCGCCGTCTCATCCTTCTTCGTTCCACTCGTCGAAGCACTCTCCGTACCGTCTAAATGGTAGCACAGGACCGGATCGCCCGCCGAAATATTCTCGTAGATCGTCTTTGCGACCGCCGGCGGCAGATTGACACATCCATGAGAACCGTTCGTCTTGTAGATCGTCCCACCGAACGTCTTTCTCCAGTTCGCGTCATGAAGACCGATCCCTCCGTTAAACGGCATCCAGTAAGATACCGGCGTCGCATATCCCTGTCCCTTTAAAGTCGCATTCCGCTGCTTATAAGTGATCGAATATGCTCCTGCAGGAGTACTCCATCCCTTCGCCGCATTTCCCGATACGAAATCCGACTGGACTACCAGCTTTCCCTTTACGTAGAAATAAAGATGCTGTGCCGTAAGGTTGATCTCCACATATGTATTCCCGTAATCATTCCCCGTCCGGCTCGCGCCCTTCTGGGAATACTCCGGCTCCCTCGAGGTCTGTTCCCCGTTTTTGATCAGGCTCACAAGCGTCGCTGCCTCCTTCGCCTTATTGATCTTATAACCGTAGCTTCCGCCGGTGATGGAAACCGTCTTCCCGTAGGATGTCTTCAGACTCTTCGCTTTATACGCAGTATCATAAGAGGCAGCCAGCTTCTTGACATACTCAGTCGCCTTTCCCTCATTGATTCCGACACTCGTTCCGTTCACAGTCAGCCAGTTTTGGATCTCATCTCCGCTCAAAGTCTCAGACTTGTCACCGAATTGATAAGTGATCCTTGCCCCGACATACTTGTTCATCGTCTCACAAGCCGTCTTTAACGCCTCATCCTCGGAAGTGATGGACGGAGACACATAACATCCCTGTTCCTCCAGATCCACGCTCTCCGCCAGAGACATGACCGCAGCGGCCACCGCCTCTTTCACCTTGTCCTCCAGAAGCTCCGTTCCCTCATCTTCTTTGATGATCGTGTAGCCCCCGGACGTATAATCAGAGATCTTCGCGTCCTGCGGTTCTCTCATATTTTCCTTATCCATGCAGGAGAGACTGTCCACCGCTTCGCCCAGCATCTCATCATTGTATCGAATCAGCGCGTCCGTATTCACCTCATTCACGGATTTTCCGAAGCGGTATTTTCCCCACTCCATCGGTTTCTGGGCCGCGATCGCCTTCGCCAGGGTATCGTCAAACTCCGCGTAGAGTCCCACTTCTTCCCCGGTGATCGACTCGGAGAGATCCTCACGCCCGTTGATCGTGAGTTTGTAGCCCTTTAACTGCTCCATGATCGCGTCTTCCACTTCCGCCGCCGTCTTTCCTGTCACATCCATCCCGTCAACGATGGTTCCCGGCAGAAAACATGTCTTGTATTTTAAAGATTCATGCCAGTAAAGTCCGCCGCCAACGGCTCCGACGAGGACGACCACGCCGCCGCACACGGCAGCGATCTTCACTGCAAGATCCTTATTCATTCCAGGTCCGCGGTCTCTTCCCCGTTTTCTTCCTTTCTGGGCTTTGAATTCCGCATATGTCATCGTCGGCTTCTGCCCGGACGTTCCTTTTTCCTCGCCATCCGGCTTATTTTCTAACTCCAATTTTCCTTCTCCACTTTTCCAATCATTCTGCCGCCTTTTTTCTTTCAAGATCCAGGCGCATCCTTTTCTGACTCTGTTTTATCTGTATTCAGCCAAGATGGCTTTTCTGAAAAGAGTGATAGCGTTCCCTGCACTCCCTGATATCATGATCCAGCTGCGCTTTCAGCGCGTCGATCGATGCAAACTTCATCTCCGGTCTCACAAAATCGAGGAGTTCCACTTTCATCTTTTTTCCGTAGAGATCCCCCGAAAAATCATAGAGATATGTCTCCACACCGATCGGATTATCCCCGGAGATCGTCGGTTTCGCTCCTACATTCGTAAGGCCTCCGTAGACCTTTCCGTCCACAGTCACCCGCGTCACATAGACGCCGAACTTCGGAAGATGCTTCACAGCCGGCGGGATCAGATTCGCCGTCGGATACAGCTTTGTATGCCCGATCGCATTTCCATGCTCCACTTTTCCGGTGACAAAATAACAATATCCCAGCAGGTCATTCGCCTTCCGGATATTTCCATCCGCCAGCATTTCCCGGATATAGGTGCTGCTGATGATCTTTCCTTCCGCATCACGCTCTTTATCCACGATAAAATAGCGATAACCATACTTTCCGGAAAGCCGCTCCAGCATCGCACAGTCCCCGGCCGCTTTGTATCCGAAATGGCAGTCCGGTCCGGAGACAATGACTCCGGCGTTCATCCGCCCGACAAGAATATCGGAGATAAATTGTTCCGGTGCCATATGGCAGACTTCCTCGTCAAACGGGTACTCCACGATATAATCCACGCCGACCTGCTCCAGGAGCATCTCGCGCTCCGGGTTCGTCATGATCATGGTCTGCATTTTTCCCTTCACGAGCGTCCACGGAGGCGTCGCGAACGTGAACACGGCGATCTTAAATCCCTGTTCCTTCCATTTCAGCATCTCGTGCATCAGCTTCTGGTGACCTCTGTGAAGTCCGTCAAACTTTCCGATGCTGACAACTGTCTTCTCTTTGATCTGAAACTCTCTGGTTTCTGCGATGTACTGCATGTCAATTTCCTCCCAGAAAGATTTTCTCCGGATAGTACATCCGTTTTTCCGCGTCATACCGAAATACGCCGATAAACGTTCCATCCGAATGGTAAACGCGGAACATGTCCCCGTCTGTTACATTCTTCACCGCGCGGCTGCGGAACGGATTTCCGTTCTTTAAGAGCTTATCCAGCTCCTCCGTCTCCGATCGGATCTCCGGAAGATCTTTAAAGACTTCCTCCACCGGAAGTACCACCTCACCGAGGCGCCCTTCCTCCTTCAGCTTCTGAAGATCATCCAGTTTCAGGCTGTCTTTGATCTCAAATCTCCCCACTTTCGTGCGGAGCAGTTCCTTCATGCATCCGCCGACGGAAAGCTTCGCGCCGATATCATGGCACAGGGTCCGGATATACGTTCCCTTTGAGCAGGACACGGTCATCGTGACCTCCGGGAGATCCATCGTCTCGATCTGAATATCGAAGATCTTTACCGGGCGCGCCTTCCGCTCCACGGTCTTTCCCTCTCTTGCAAGTTCATATAATTTCTTTCCATCGACTTTTAACGCCGAATACATCGGAGGAACCTGGTCATAATCCCCGATAAAGGAGAGGACTGCCTCACGGACCTGACTTTCTGTAAGTCCTGACGTGTCCTTTGTCCCGATCACTGTCCCCGTTGTATCCTCCGTGTCCGTCTCCGTTCCCAGAAGAAGAACAGCCCGGTATGTCTTATCATGATCGGTCAGCATATCGCAGAGTTTTGTTCCTTTTCCGGCACACACCGGAAGAACGCCTTCCGCCGCCGGGTCAAGAGTCCCTGTATGACCGATCTTTCTCTGTCCGAGGATCCCTCTCATTTTCGCCACGACATCGTGGGAGGTGAATCCTTTTTCTTTATATACGTTAATAATTCCGTCGTACATTCTTTCCTCCGCTCTTATGGACACACGGTCCCGGAATTTTCATTCCAGAAAATTTTTACCCATGAAGAGCAGCATTTTCATCCCACTGCTCTTTGATCTTTCCGCTGATCTTCTCTGCGATCTCCTCCGGCTTTCCTGTCATCGTGCAGCCTGCAGCCTTTACATGACCGCCGCCGCCGAAGCTCTGGGCAATCCTGCTCACATCAACCTCCGAGTTCGTCCTGAGGCTCACCTTATATTCGTCCGGATTTCCCGTCTCATAGAGCAGGAATACGACCTCTGCGCCCTCAATGACTCGCAGCTGGTCCACGATCCCGTCCGTCGCCTTGACCGTGCATCCGTATTCCTTTAACTCATCCGTTGTCACCACAGTATAGATGCAGCGGTCGTCGAGGATCCTGACACTGTCGAGGAGCGCACGTCCGTGAAGTTTTGCCTGACCGTATGTCTTTGCGAAAAAGCTCTCATCGATGATCTTCGGGAAATCGATCCCTTTCTCCATCAGGAACCCCGCGATATCCATGGTCTTCCTGGAGGTGTTGGAATACTTGAAGACGCCTGTGTCATGGGCAATCCCTGTATACAGGCACTCTGCGACCGCTTTGCTGATCTTGTCCTGATCGAGGAGACCAAACAGCACTTCGCTCGCGGAGCTCGCCCCGCTTTCGATCACATTGACCCTGCAGAGACCTTTGTTTGTGATATGATGGTCGATACAGAACGTGTCCTTTGCCGTCTCCCGGTAAGGTGCGAACGCACCGAGGCGCGGAACATCGCTGGCATCCGATGTGATGCAAAGATCGAATGTTTTTGTTCCGTCATATTCTGTGTGTACATCATTATAACCGGAAAGATAGGAAAATTTCACTCCCATTTTCTCCAGATAGACCGAAACCTCAAGTCCCTCATAATTTTCCTTCAGATAATTATAAAGTCCCAGGCAGGATCCGATACAGTCCCCATCCGGGTTTACATGTCCTAAGATCACGATGCTCTTCTTTCCCTCCAGCATCTCATCAAGAATTCCCAAAGCTTTCGCCTCCTCGTAATCAGAAAAATCCGGCAGAATCCGCGCCGCGCGCGTCTGACCGGATTCCTCCATATGATCCTCCGCGGCTGCTTCATTTCCGCAGCCGCGGTGCGTCTTCTGTTCCGATCGTTCCGGCTCCCAGATACTCCTCCGGACCGCTCCGATCATTCCCCAGATTTTCTACTGGTTGTCGTTTTCTTCCTTATCATCCTCATCCGGCAGATCCTTTGTCACCTCATCGATGAGCTTTGACATGCGGACGCCGTACTCGATGGACTGATCCAGCACGAAGAAGATCTCCGGAGTATTCCGGAGGTTGATCTTCTTCGCGAGCTGGGTCCTGATAAAGCCCTCCGCGCTCTTTAAGCCGCGGATCGTATCTTTTGCCTGCTCCTCATCCGCAAGAACGCTGATATACGCCTTGCAGATCTTGAGGTCCGGTGTGACCGAGACCTGGACCACGCTTGTCATCGGATGAATGCGCGGATCCTTGAGCTCGGAGCGGATGATCTCGCTCAGAGCTTTCTGGACCTCGCCGTTGATCCGGATATTTTTAACACTGTTTTTTCTCATGATATTACCTCTTCTTTAAAACCTATCTCGGTACCTCTACCATGATGTAAACTTCGATCATATCGTCTTCCTGGAGATCGTTGAATCCCTCGAATACAAGACCGCACTCGTAACCTGCTGCAACTTCCTTCACATCATCCTTGAAACGCTTTAAGGATGCAAGCGGTCCCTCGAAAATCTGCTCACCGTCTCTTGTGATGCGTGCCTTGCTTCCGCGGGTGATCTTACCGTCAAGCACATAGGAACCAGCGATCGTGCCGACTCCGGATGCCTTGAATGTCTGGCGGACAACCGCATGACCGGTTACCTGCTCCTCGTATACCGGGTCGAGCATACCCTTCATGGCTGCCTCGACATCCTCGATCGCCTGGTAGATGACACGGTACAGACGCATATCGACTTTCTCGCGGTCTGCGATGGACTTCGCCTGTGCGTCCGGACGAACGTTGAAACCGATGATGATCGCGTTGGAAGCGGATGCAAGGGAAACATCGGACTCGTTGATCGCGCCGACGCCGCCATGGATGACTTTGACAACAACTTCCTCGTTGGAAAGTTTTACGAGACTCTGTTTTACAGCCTCTACGGAACCCTGTACATCGGCTTTTACGATGATCGGAAGCTCCTTGACATTTCCGGCCTTGATCTGGGAGAACAGGTCGTCTAAGGAAAGTTTTGCCTTTGTATCTTCGATCAGCTTGTTCTTGCTCTCAGCGATGAATGTCTCAGCGAAGCTTCTCGCCTCTTTCTCGTTCTGGTGGGCGATGAAGATCTCGCCTGCGTTCGGAACGTCATTGAGACCGAGGATCTCGACCGGAGTGGACGGGCCTGCCTCTTTGACACGGTTGCCCTTGTCGTCCATCATTGCGCGGACTTTACCGTAGCAGCAGCCTGCCGCTACTGCGTCGCCGACTCTTAACGTACCTTTCTGTACGAGAACAGTTGCGACCGGTCCTCTTCCCTTATCAAGCTGCGCCTCGATCACAAGACCTCTTGCGCGGCGGTTCGGGTTTGCCTTTAACTCTTTTACTTCTGCTGTTAAAAGGATCATCTCGAGAAGTTCCGGGATTCCCTCTTTTGTATGTGCGGAAACCGGTACGAATACGGTATTTCCGCCCCAGTCCTCAGGGATCAGCTCATACTCGGATAATTCCTGTTTTACTCTCTCTACGTTTGCGCTCGGCTTATCGATCTTGTTGATCGCAACGATGATCTCAACGCCTGCGGCTTTCGCATGGTTGATCGCCTCAACGGTCTGCGGCATAACACCGTCGTCCGCTGCTACTACGAGGATCGCGATATCGGTTGCCTGGGCACCGCGCATACGCATGGCTGTGAACGCCTCATGACCAGGTGTATCGAGGAATGTGATCTTCTGGCCGTTGTAATCTACAACATAAGCACCGATGTGCTGTGTGATGCCGCCTGCCTCTCTGGAGGTAACGTTTGTCTGGCGGATCGCATCGAGAAGAGAAGTTTTACCGTGATCGACATGACCCATTACGCAGATGACCGGCGGTCTCGGAACCATGTCCTTCTCGTCCTCTTCATCCTCTTTTAAGAGTTCCTCGATGACATTGACTTTCTTCTCTTTCTCGCAGAGAACGTCATATTCCATTGCGATCTCTTCGGCTTTCTCAAAGTCGATCTCCTGGTTGATCGTCACGATCGTGCCCTGTAAGAAGAGCTTCTTAACGATATCAGCCGGACGTAATTTCATCTTTTCCGCGAGTTCCTTGATGGTGATAACCTCTGGGATCACGATGGTCTTGATCTCCTCGACCTTCGCCTCCTCCTTCTTCGGCTGCGGCATAACCGGAGCTTTTACGCCCTTCTGGCCCTTTCCTGGTTTGCCTTTCATCTCCATGTCGCGGTCTTTCTTTGCGTCATGCTCTTTCTTGTAAGCATTCTTGCTCTGCTTCGTATTCTGCTGCTTCTGTGCAAGCGGAGTATCGAAGGACGGTTTGGACATGCCCATTCCGCCGCGGTTTCCACCCTGACGGTTGTCATTTCTGCCCTGGAAGCCACCCTGGCGGTTTCCATCATTTCTTCCCTGATAGCCGCCCTGACGGTTTCCGTCGTTTCTTCCCTGGTAGCCGCCCTGGCGGTTTCCATCATTTCTTCCCTGGTAGCCGCCGCCCTGGCGGTTTCCGTCGTTTCTTCCCTGGTAGCCGCCCTGGCGGTTTCCATCATTTCTTCCCTGGTAGCCGCCCTGGCGGTTTCCGTCGTTTCTTCCCTGGTAGCCGCCCTGGCGGTTTCCGTCGTTTCTTCCCTGGTAGCCGCCCTGGCGGTTTCCATCATTTCTTCCCTGATAGCCGCCCTGACGATTGCCGTCTCTGCTGCCCTGGTAACCGCCCTGACGATTGTCGCGATTGCCCTGATAGCCGCCCTGACGGTTGTCACGATTGCCGTCGCGGTTCGGGAACGGACGGCTCTCTCTCGGCTGGGACTGACCGTCTGTTCTTCCCTGGTTCGGGAGCGGACGGACATTCTCTCTGAGATCCTTTGCAGGTGCCTCAGATTTTGTCTCCTGTTTCTGTGCAGGTGCTGCCGGTGTCTCGGCTGTCTTTGCCGGTGCTTCTGCCGGTGCGTTTCCTGTCGTCGGTCTTACCTGCATGCCGGAACCGTTGTTCGGTCTTGCCGGTCTCTGTCCGCCCTGTGTACGGTTTCCCGCCGGGCGCTTCTGTGTACTGTTCTGCGGACGATAAACCGCAGCAAATTTCTTCTTTGCCGGTGCTGCCGGCGCATTATTTTCTCCCTCAGCCGGAACTGCCGGCTTTGTGGAATTCTCCTGATTCTGATTCAATGTATCTGTTCCCTCTTTTTTCTTTCCTAAATCCTTTTCAAACTCACTCACGCTCGCTACCTCCAAATCACGTTACAGTGCACAGCCACTTTTCGCCCGTGTACCGCAACTGGATCTTGCCGATGCTTCACATTCCTAATCGGCAAAATGCTTCAACAGTGCCTCGGAAAAATTCGGATCGATCACCGCCAGGGACGCTCTCATCTGCTTTCCCAGGATGTGGCCGAGTTCTTCCTTGTTTCCGAACTCAAAGTACGGGACTTTATAGTAAGTACACATGTTCCGGAACATTTTCTTCGTGTTGTCCGAAGATTCTTCCGACACGATCACCAGCCCGGCTTTTCCGGACTTTACCGCTTTTTCTGTGGAAAACTCGCCGCTTCTGACCTTTCCGGCCTTCTCCGCGAGTCCTAAAAGTCCAAGGACCTTATTTCTGTTCATCGATCTGTTCCATCTCCTTTTTCAGACTTTCGTAAACTTCTTTTGGAATTGCCATTTTAAAGGAGCGTTCCAGTCCACGGCTCTTCACTGCCTTTTCAAAGCATGCCATGGATGGGCAGATGTATGCGCCGCGTCCGTTTTTTCTCCCGGTCGCGTCGATGGAAATCACGTCGTCAGTACCTTTTAAAACCCGGATCAGCTCCCGCTTGTTTTTCATTTCACCGCAGCCGATGCACTGTCTCTGCGGAACCTTCTTTACTGTACTCACTGTCGTCGTTCCCTTCTCTCCTATTCTTCTGTCTCAGCCTGTGCTTCGGAAGTCTCCTCTGCCGGAGCTTCATTTTCTGTCGGAGCTTCTTCTCCTGCCGGCTCTACATCTTTCTCGTACTCGCCCTCAAAACCTTCCTCGCCGAAGTCCATATCATCGAAGAGTCCAAGCTCTCTCGCCTGTGTCTCGCTCTTGATATCGATCTTGTAGGTGGTCAGTCTTGCGGCCAGTCTTGCGTTCTGTCCTTCTTTACCGATCGCTAAGGATAACTGGTAATCCGGAACGATGACCTGTGCCTCTTTCTCGTCCTCATCCGCAACAACGGAGATGACCTTTGCAGGGCTCAGTGCGTTCTCGATCAGGAATGCCGGGTTGTCGTCCCAGTTGATGATATCGATCTTCTCACCGCGGAGCTCATTTACGATCGCGTTGACTCTCGCGCCGTTTAAGCCGACACATGCGCCTACCGGATCTACGTTCGGATCTGTGGAGCTGACTGCGATCTTTGTTCTGGAACCTGCCTCACGGGCGATCGCACGGATCTCAACGGTACCGTCACGAACCTCTGCGATCTCGGCCTCAAACAGACGTCTCACAAGGTCCGGATGAGTTCTGGATACGGAGATTCTCGGTCCTTTCGGGCTGTCCTTGACTTCCAGGATATAAACCTTGATACGCTCGGTTCTCTGGAAGGTCTCGCCTTTGACCTGCTCAGCCTCCGGGAGGATCGCATCGATCTTTCCGAGATCTACGCTGACATTGCGGCCGATGTAACGCTGAACGATACCGGTAACGACCTCTTTCTCCTTGCACTGCCACTCGCTTAACTGGGATTTCCGGCTCTCCTCGCGGATCTTCTGTAAGATCACGTTCTTCGCGTTCTGGGTCGCGATACGGCCGAAATCATGGGAATCAATGGGGATCTGGACGATGTCGCCAAGGACATGTCTCGGAGCGATCATTCTTGCGTCGGCGAGGCTGATCTGTGTGACCGGATCCTCCACGTTCTCAACGACCTCTTTTTCCATGTATACGGAATAATGGCAGCCATCCGGATCAATGATGACTTTCACATTGTCGGCCTTGCCGAAATGGTTCTTGCAGGCAGTGAGAAGGGAGTTCTCGATGGCCTCCAGCAATGTGTCCTTACTGATGTTGTACTCTTTTTCGAGTATGTTCATCGATTCCATCAGTTCCTTGTTCATTTTTTATCCTCCTTATTAAAAATCGAATGCCAGACGAATTAAGGCAATGTCTTTTCTATTGAATGTACTCTCGGAACCATCCTCGTAGCGGATCGTCACGGTGTCCGCATCATATGCTGTGAGGATCCCTGAAAAATCTTTCTGTCTGTCGATCGCGCGGTACAGCTTGATGTCGACCGCCTCACCGAGACTTCTCTTAAAGTCTTTCTCTTTCTTTAACGGTCTTCCGAGTCCCGGGGAGCTCACCTCAAGGATATAGCTGTCATCGATAAAGTCCTCTTTATCGAGCCAGTCGCTCAGACGTCTCGATACCATCTCACAGTCATCCACTGTGAAGCCGCCCTCTTTGTCGATGTACGCTCTCAGGTACCAGGTACCAGCTTCCTTCACGTACTCCACGTCGACCAGTTCATAATTGTTCTCTTCCATGATCGGGGTTAAAAACTTCTCGACCCTGGATTCATATTCCTCTCTTCTTGCCATGGGTTTCCACCGCCTCTCTGCCGGAATATTCCGGTTATGCAAAACGAAAGAGTGGACGTTTCGTCCACTCTTTTGACCGGTTACTTATGTTATCGATAGTTATCGTACCACAGAAGCTCGGAAAAATCAAGGGGTTTCCTTGGAAATATGCCTATTTGCGGGATTTCTGTGCATCTTTGCCGGATCGTTCTCCCTCTGCCAGCGCACTGCAGCAGGATTTTACCGATGGTTCTTCCGTCTCATTGCATGGATGACGGATTTCTGATATACTGTTCCTATCTTAATTATTTAGAAAGCAGACCAGATAATATATGAAACGATTCGTGATCGGGATCCTCGCACATGTCGACGCCGGCAAGACGACCATGTCCGAGGCAATTTTATATGAAACAGGAAAATTAAAGAAAATGGGGCGTGTGGACAACCGGGACGCGTTTTTAGACACTTTCGCGCTGGAACGCGCCCGGGGCATCACAATCTTTTCGAAGCAGGCGGTCTTTCCGTTAGGCGACGCCTCCGTGACGCTTCTTGATACGCCGGGACATGTGGATTTTTCCGCGGAGATGGAGCGGACGCTGCAGGTCCTCGACTATGCGGTCCTCATCGTGAG
>OOCG01001403.1_pt1 | contig 11172 bp, 8 predicted proteins | sample 1671521 | NCBI WGS metagenome assembly OOCG01 (sample SAMN06348165, study PRJEB24527) | human gut metagenome | biome: human gut; feature: ankylosing spondylitis patient; material: feces | host: Homo sapiens | place: China | collected 2015-10
GTCGGACTTATAAATATCAAGTGTGCGGGGCTTGATATTCAGCAATCAGTATCCATCCAAGTATCTAACCACTGCCCAAGTGTCTGTTTATTGGGCTCTATATAAGAGCCGCAGTCGATTTGTGGTAATGACTTTTAGTTTTTCTGCGACCACTTTCTGCGTCTTTCCTGATATAGAACGTTGAATCTGCTTTCCTGTACCGGGGTCATACCCAACTGTATATCCAACCTGGCAGTAAGTATATTCTTTACCATTTTGATATTCCCCTTCATGTTAAGGCCCGGCTGGACACATTCCCGGCAGGGAGCATCACTTCTGATGGGACCGAGGACATGGCGGCCCTTGGGCTGGTAGCGGACGATGCCTTTGCGGCCCGTCTGGCAGATATGGACTTGGTTTCCAAAAGTCTCCGCCTCCGCTTTGATTTAGATGGGACAGACGCGGAGAAGCTGAATTGCGCGGAAGCGCTTTTGGCCGTTTCCGATGGGGCGTTCAGTGTCAGGAGCCATCAGGACATGGCGGTGGAATTTTATACCATGTGCGGCGGCTTCCTGTTTTTGGGAATTTTCTTGGGCCTGCTGTTCCTGCTGGCCACCGTGCTCATCATTTACTATAAGCAGGTGTCCGAGGGCTATGAGGACCAGCGGCGCTACCAAATCATGCAGCAGGTAGGCATGAGCCCCGGAGAGGTGGCCCTGTCCATCCGGGGGCAGATTCTGCTGGTATTTTTCCTGCCGCTGCTGACAGCGGGACTTCATATCTTAGTGGCATTTCCCATGATCTGCTGTATTTTGGAGCTGTTCAGCCTGTATGACACGCGGCTGTTTGCCCTCTGCACGGCGGGGACGCTGGCGATGTTTGCCGCTGTGTATGCCATGGTGTACGGTCTGACGGCCCGCACCTACGAGCGCATTGTGGGCGGCATCGGGTAAGCCGCTGAACGCATGACCTGCACGAACAGGATTTTGCCGCAAATTTTCAGATGCCTCTTGACAAGTAATCGATCGGTAGCTAAACTATAAGTTACCGATTGGTTACTTCTTTTTTGGGGGGACATGATAACAGTGGAGACAAAAGAGAGGATTCTGGAAACGGCGCTGGAATTGTTCGCGCAGAACGGCTATCTCGGAACATCCATGAGCATGATCGCGGAGCGGTTGGGAATCACAAAGGCCGCGTTATATAAGCACTACACCGGTAAGCAGGAAATTTTAGACCGAATAGTGGAACGGATGAACGAGCTGGACCGCGAGCGGGCCGCGCAATACCAGATGCCGCAGGCAGAGACAGTGCAGTTTGCAAAGGCGTATTTAAGTGCGCCTGCCGAAAGGATTTTGGCCTACAGCACGGCGCAGTTCAACCATTGGACACAGGAGCCCTTTCCCGCAGATTTTCGCAAAATGCTGACGCTGGAGCAGTACCGGGACCCGGCCCTTGCGCGGCTTTATCAGAAGTATCTTGCAGCCGGACCCCTTGATTATATGGCGGCGATTTTCCGGGAATTGACAGGGGATGATAAGACCGGTATGCAGCTGGCCTTGGAGTTTTATGGGCCGATCTACCTGCTCTACAGCATCTATGACGGTGCGGAGGACAAAGCTCCCGTGTCGGCCTTGCTGAATACACATATTGACCGGTTTATCGCTCAGGTTGAAGCCAGCGATCGAAAGAAGCCGGAAATCAAAGAAACGCACCGGTGAAGACCGGTGCGAAAAGGGGGGGAAGGGTATGAATATCACCGTCATTTATGCCACTGGCAGAAGGGCGCAGTCCAGTACATACAATCTCGCCCGGCTGCTGATCTGTGAGCTTTTGGACAACGGGCGGCTCTTTGAATTTCAGCTTCCAAAGGATATGCCCCATATCTGTATGGGGTGCTATGCCTGCATCAAGGGACAGGAGCAGAAATGCGGCGGCTCTGCCGCGCTTGCCCCGATTCTTGCCGCTATGGAGCAGTCCGAATTGCTCATTTTCTGTGCACCGACGTATGTGTTCCACGTTCCGGGGCAGATGAAAACACTGCTGGACCACTTCGCTTACCGCTGGATGGTCCACCGCCCGGACCTGTCCTTTATGAAAAAGCAGGCGGTCATCATCAACACAGCCGCAGGCGGCGGCACACGCTCAACGACCCGCGAGCTCAAGGACAGCACCGATTACTGGGGGATTGCCCGGACCCATATTCTCTCCCAGAAGGTGTGGAATTACGATTGGACGAACCTGCCCGCGTCCTTCCGTACATCGGCGGAAGCCAAGGTCCGGCGAACGGCCCGGCGTGTCCGGCGGTGTGCGGCGAATTTGACCCCATCTTTCAAGGTAAAATGCCTGTTTACGCTCTATCAATTCCTGCATAGAAAGCAGAAAATGTCCGCAGTGGACGATGCCTATTGGCAGGAGCAGGGGTATACCACGAGAAAGCCGTGGCAGTAGGCGGCAGGAAAGGGAAGTCCCTTACTGCGCGGCGCGGGCCGGTGTACACAGGAGGTGCTTGAGTAAAAATACGATTCCGCGTACCAAAAGGTTGATGGCAAGGATAAAAAAGGACAGAACGGCCGCCCCCTCCGGGTTGATCTGGTCGCTGTACTGCGTGACCAGCATGGAAAGCGGGCGGGTCTGGGCGGTGGCCAGAAACGATACCGCCGAGATCGTGACCATGGCATTTAAAAAGAAATAGGAAAACATATCCAGCAGCGTTTCGGCACACTGGGGCAGAAATACGTTTGCAAACAGGCGGAAAGGAGGGACTCCGAGCACCCGTCCGGTGCCCTCCAGATTGGCATTCAGCTTGCCGAAGGTCTGATAGAGCATCAGGTAGGGCGTTGTGAAGAAATGGATGATGCTGGAGAAGATCAGGATTCCCATGGTCTCATAAAGCGCAGTCCGCTTGAAGGCCAGCACATAGGCAAGTCCCAGCACCAAGCCGGGAATCGACAGCGTCAGAGTGGAAAGCAAATGGACCGATCTTGCAAGGCTGCCCCGGTGTCTTGCCGCGGCATACGCCGCAAAGGCCGCAATCACTGTCCCGCCCAGCGCGGTGCCTGCGGAAAGCAGCAGGGAGTTCTTTAACCCCAGTACGCCCCGGGCATTCAGGCAGTCCCGGATGTGCCGCAGCGTCAGTTCCATGTGCAGCGGATAATCCTCTAACAGCATGGTGAAAAGAAAGGCTAAAATAGGCAGGACAAATAGAAGTCCGATGACACAGCACAGGCAGAAGGCGGCTATGTCGGCCGCCGGGCGACGCGGGACGAAAAATTCCCGGCGCGTTGTGCCGGAGGCGCTTTGTCTGCGCCCGGAATCAAAGAGAAAGGCCAGCAGGGCCGGAATTAGCAGGCAGACGCCGATGATACAGCCTTTACCGAATTGCTGCTGCCCGGCAACGCTGGCATATAGAACCGTAGCCAGCGTTTTCACCTTGCCGCCCACGGCCAGCGGGATGCCGTAATCCGTGACCGCCATGGAAAAGACCAGAAAGGCGGCGGCAATGCTCTCCCGCCGGTGATGTCCCAGCGTGAGACTGGCAAAGCGGCTGCGTGCAGGCACGCCCAGCACCATAGCCGCCTCATGGGGGGTATAATCCTCATACCGCAAAATGTTGCAAAGAAGCAAAAAGGCCACCGGGGCCGTGTATAGGACCTGCCCTAAAACAATGCCGTGGAGGCCGTAGATACTGCCGGAGAGGTGCAGGAGCCGGGTCAAAAAGCCGTTGGCCCCCAGCAGCAGTACCAGCCCTGTACCCAGCGAGACCGAGGGGACCAGCATGGGAAGAATGAACACCACCTGCCAGACAGCCCCGCCCGCATGGGTCCTGCATACCAAAAGCGCCATTAAGAGCGCCAACAGCATGGAAAAGACCGTTGTGAAAGAAGCGGAGACAAGGGAAGAACAAATCGCCTTACGGAAAACAGGGGAGGAAAACACCTCCACAGCGCTCTGACAGGTGATCGAGGAAAACATACGCCCCACCGGCCAGACTACAAAGCAGGCGAAAAAGAGCAGCAGCAGGCAAGCGGAATTTCTGACAAAAGTAGATTTGTTCTCCATTTTGTCACTGTTCCTCCGCCATATTGGTATACTGCTGTAGATCCCGCAGCCGGCGCAGCAGATTTTGCCCCACGAATTGTTCTACATAGCTGTCCGCCGGGTGATGCAGCAGGTTTTCCGGTGTGTCTAACTGATGAATACGGCCCTGCTCCAAAACCATAATGCGGTCGGAGAGGGCAAATGCCTCCTCCTGGTCATGGGTAACATAGAGGATGGTGGAGTCAAAGCTGTGCTGCAGCTTTTTGATCTCGTCCCGCAGTGTCAGGCGGTTTTCCGCGTCCAGCGCGGCCATGGGCTCGTCAAAGAGAATGACGTCCGGCTTCATGACCAGCGTCCGGGCAATGGCCGTTCTCTGCTGCTGCCCGCCGGAGAGCTGCGCGGGATACTTGTCCAGCGCGTCCCCCATGCCGACCCGCTCCAAAATGTCCTTGGCCATGGCGGCTTCCTTTCCGCGGAAGGCAGCGTGAAAACGCAGTGCGTAAGCAACGTTTTTCAGCACGGTCATGTTCTCAAACAGCGCGTAGTTCTGAAACACGATGCCGATTTTCCGTTGGTCCGGCGGCAGGTGGGTGATGTCCTGCCCATCCTTGAGAATCGTGCCGCTGTCAGGGGAGACGAGACCGGTCAAAATCCGCAGCAGCGTGGTCTTTCCGCAGCCGGAGGGGCCCAGGATGGAGAGGAACTCTCCATCCCGGACGGTAAAGCTGATGTCCTGTAGAATCGGCTGGCCGCTGTACGCCTTGCTGCAATGAAGGACGCAGAGCTTGCTGTCGGGGTTTAATGCTCCCATTTTGCCAGCAGAGCCTCTTTCACATCCGGCGTATTGTTGGACATATCGGCGTAGGGAATATCCGTGGGGTAATTTTCAACGCTGTTGACCTGATCCACCTTTACCTTTTCGGGCAGATAGGTGCTCAGGTAATCGTCGATCACATCACTGTAGAAATACGTGACAACGTCGATCACCGGCTGCCGGGTCTCGTGACCGGCGATGATGGACAATCCGGCAGGGGTATAGGGCGCGCCCTCTTTGAAGAACAGGATGTCCAGATCGGCCCCCTCGTTGATCAGGTCCACGGCCTTGAAGGTCAGGCTCAGGGCGATGGCACATTCCCCGGCCACTGCGTCTTTCACCGGTGCGGAGCCGCCGCCGGTATATTGCAGGATATTTTCATCCAGCTTGTCGAAGTAGGCCAGAGCTTCCTCCTCGCCCCATGCGTTGGCAAGGCTTTTCAGGAAAAGATAGCCGGTGGAGGACTGGGTGGGGTCCGGCATTTCGATCAGTCCGCGGTACTCGTCGGCTAAAAGATCGTCATAGCTCTGGGGAATAGGCAGGCCCTTTTCCTCCAACAGGTCGGGACGGACAATGACAGAGCCGCTGTAGCGGTCCACAGGCATATACTTGTTGTCCGGGGAGCGCATATCCTCTACAAACTGGTCAGGGTCAATGAAATCGATCACCGCCAGATTGTCGCTGAGGCTTTCCAGATAGCCGTATTCGCAGTCAAAAATAATATCGCAGGAGGTGTCGGCGCCCTCGGCTTTCAGCTTGGCCGCCAGATCGCCGGAATGGTAGTATTCCAGAGAGATGTCATACTGGGGGAACTGCTCGTCCAACCGCTGCTGCATATATTCAATGAGATAGTCCTCGGTGGGGGTGTAGATCACAACCTTTTCGCGGTCGGCCCCATCGGCTGCCGGGGAATCGGGCGTCTCCTGCTTGGAGCCGCAGGCGGTCAGCCCCAGCACCATGGCTGCGGCGAGACCCAACGCTCCCAGCCGCTTGAAGCGGTGCTCTGTGCGGGAGGTGTGCAGGGATGGTGTGTCGGCAATGGTGAGAGACTTATTCTCCATACCGACACCTTTGCCGCTATGCTTCGCGGCAATGCTGAATGCGTTTTTCATTGTCATTCTCCTTTTTCTGCATTCGTTTTTTATAGCGGTGGAAGGTGGTGTCCCCGATCCGCCGCTGCAAACGCGCCCAAGCGCGCTGCGAACAATAAAAAAGAATATGCATAACTGCATATTCGTAGGTCAAACCGTTTATTTCCCTACGTTGGCATTACCCAAATCAGGTCGCGGGTCCCGGCAAAGGCAGCCGTATCTCAGCCTGCTGACGCAGGCACCCCGTTGTTGTGGATTTATTAAAGCATATCTGACGAAAAAATGCAATCCCTGTTTTATAAAGTAAACGGTTTGGTGTTGGTACGATTTCGTTTGTCGGGTGCGGAAGACAGGATTTTGTTGGATCAATATAATTGAACAAAAATAAATTTTTGTTCAATTATGAGTGGAGGGACATATAAATAAAAGATTTGGTGCTGGATTTGTAGTAATTTTTTTAATTGGTCGAATATAGCCGAAGCCACTGTTGGAAGTCATGAATGAATAATTTAAATTTGGTTTTCTTTATGGGCGGACTGCTGGCGGTGGCCGCTTATTTCACGCCGTTTTCCATTCTGCGTGCTTTGGGCGATTCTAAAACGCCGCTGATCTTTTTGGTGGTATGCAGTCTGCTGAATATCGCGCTGGACCTTCTCTTTGTGGTGGGCCTGAACACAGGGATCGCCGGAGCCGTGATTGCCACAGTGCTGTCTGAAGCGCTGGCCGCTGCCGCCTGCATCATCTATGCCTTTAAGAAGGTTCCTCAATTTCGGCAAGCCTTTCAGTATAGAGCCATCAATAAGGGATTGATACAGAAAACTCTGCGGGTCGGTGTTCCGACAGGTCTACAGTACGCCCTGATTTATGTGTCCAGCATCATTTTGCAGCGCATTGTCAATGACTTTGGCGAGTCCGTTATCGGTGCTTTCACCGCGACAACGCAGATCGAGCTTCTGGTGCAGCAGATCTTTTCCGCACTGGGTGCCGCCATCATGACCTATACCGGGCAGAATATCGGTGCCGGCAAGCACGAGCGGGTCTTGCTGGGCGTGACGGCCGCCATGAAAATCAGTGCCGTGGTCTCCGTCATAGTTTTGATAGTGTTTTGGCTGTTCAGCCGGCCAATTATGAGCATTTCCGTAACCAATACAGAGATTATTTCCATCGCGGCCAATGGCATCCGAATCACCAGTCTGTTCCTGATGGGGTTGGGCGGTGTCCAGATTCTCCGCTATATGCTCAACGGCGCAGGGGACTCTATGTATGCCCTGGTGAACGGTATTGTGGAGGTGATTGCGCGGGTAGCCTTTGCCATTGGCCTGACAGCGATTCCTCTCATTGGGATGTGGGGCATTTGGCTGACAACGGGCCTGACATGGACGGTCACGGCGCTTTTTGCCTTGGTGCGCTATAAACACGGCGCGTGGATGTCTAAGAAGCTGGTTAGGGCAGTGAGGGTTCCCCTACGGCAAAAGGAAGCGGATACGCGCTATAGAGCGCGTATCCGCTTCCTTTTCTGTGGCCCTGCGGGGCAACGTATTTCAGCTATTCAAGAATGTCATTACCAATATGCGGCCTTACTGTGACCCGCCCTATGCCCAAACCGAGGACTGCTATCAGGTGGAATTCTCAAAGGAGGACTACCAGCGGCTCCATAATGTCCTGCTGACTTGTCAGGGCAAGGCGATGCTTCTCTTGAAAGGACATTATTTGATGGTCAGCAGCAGCTGGCCGCCCTTGACGGTGTCACCCTCCTTGACCTCCACGGTGTCCACCGTGCCGTCCATCCGGGCGGTAATGGCGGTCTCCATCTTCATGGCTTCGATGGTGACCAGCGTCTGGTTCTTTTCCACCCGGTCACCGGCCTTTACGGCGATCTTACTCACCGCGCCGGGGATGGACGCGCCTACCTGACTCTTATCCTCCGGATCGGCCATGGGGACTTTGACGATATTCTTCTGCGCAGCCTCATCCGGCACCTGCACTTCCCGGCGGATGCCGTTGAGCTCAAAGATAACGGTGCGCATTCCGTCCTTATCTATATCGCCAAGGCCCAGATACTTGATGACCAACGTTTTACCGTCGGCAATATTGACCTTATTGGTCTCACCCACAGCCAACCCATGGAAGAACACATGGCTGCCCAGACGCATGATGTAGCCGTATTCTTTCTGTTGCTTGACGAACGCCTCCACTACCTTGGGATAGAGGCAATAACTCAGCACGGCACGCCGGCTGGGATCGGGGTCGAACGCCTGCATCTCTTTTTTCTTGGCGTCAAAATCCACCGGGGGAAGCAGTTGGCCGGGACGGCAGGCGATGGGCTGCTTTCCCTTAAGGACTACCTTTTGCAGCTCCTTGGGAAAACCGCAGGCCGGCTGTCCCATCATGCCGGAGAAGTAGCTGACAACGCTGTCGGGGAAAGCGAGGCCCTCGCCCTTTTCCACGATGGTCTCTGGAGTCAGATCGTTCTGGGTCATGAAGATGGCCAAATCGCCCACCATTTTGCTGGAGGGGGTCACCTTTACAATGTCGCCCAGCATTTGGTTGACCAACCGGTAGTTTTCCTTGACCTCTGTGAAACGGCTGCCGAGACCCAGTGACTCTACCTGCGGCTTGAGGTTGGTATACTGGCCGCCGGGAATCTCATAGCGGTAGATGTCCGCGTTGTTGCACTGAAGGCCGCCTTCGAAGGAGTCATAGCGCTTGCGCACATCCTCCCAGTAGTTCGTGAGGAACTGCAAACGCTCCAAATCCAGTCCAGTGTCCCGTTCAGTGCCCTGCAGGGCCGCCGCCACAGCGTTCATAGAGGGCTGGCTGGTCATGCCGGCCATGGAGCTGATTGCCAGATCTACCACATCTACTCCGGCCTCCGCTGCCAGCAGGCAGGCAGCTACCTGGTTGCCGGAGGTGTCATGCGTGTGGAGCTGGATGGGAATGCCGATTTCCTGCTTGAGGGTGGAGACCAGCTTTTTAGCGGCATAGGGCTTGAGGATGCCGGACATATCTTTGATGCAGAGCATATGGGCGCCCCGGTGCTCCAGCTCCTTGGCCATTTTCACATAGTAATTCAGGGTGTATTTGTCCCGCTTGGGATCCAGAATGTCGCCGGTGTAGCAAATGGCGGCCTGACAGATCTTATCCTGCTTGAGCACCTCGTCCATGGCAACCTCCATGCCGGGCAGCCAGTTCAGAGAGTCGAATACGCGGAACACATCAATGCCGGAGCGGGCAGCTTCCTTGATGAACTCCCGGATCACGTTATCGGGATAGTTGGTATAGCCCACGGCGTTAGCGCCCCGCAGCAGCATCTGCAGCAGCAGGTTGGGCGCTTTTTGGCGGATGAGGTCCAGCCGCTCCCAGGGGGACTCATGGAGGAAGCGGTAAGCGACGTCGAAAGTTGCGCCGCCCCAGCACTCCAGAGAGAAGGCGTCGGACAGAATCTCACTGGTGCCGTCCATGCCCTTGACGATGTCCCGGGTACGGACGCGGGTGGCCAGCAGGGACTGGTGGGCATCGCGGCAGGTGGTGTCAGTGATAAGCAGCTTCTTCTGAGCCAGCACCCAGTCCGCTACCGCTTTGGGGCCCTTGGCGTCCAGCAACTGCTTCAGACCGTCTGGACGGTTGCCGGTCACCGGCGGGAACCGGGGCGCATCGTAGAACTTATGACCGTCCCGCTCCTTTACCACGATATTGCCGATATACTTGAGCATCTTGGTGGCCCGATCCTGACTCTCACCCAACTGGAACAGCTCCGGTGTCTCGTCGATAAACTTTGTATGGCAGCCGCCGGCGATAAAAGTGGGGTTTTTCAGGATATTGGTGATGAATGCGATGTTGGTCTTAACGCCCCGGACATGCACCTCGTTGATGGCACGGGCGGCCTTCCGGCAGACGCCGGCGAAGGTGTTGTCCCAAGTGGTGACCTTTACCAGCAGAGAATCATAATAGGGGGAGATCACCGCGCCGGTGTAGGCATTGCCGCCGTCCAGACGAATGCCGAAACCGCCGGAGGAGCGGTAAGAGGTGATCTTTCCGGTGTCCGGCGCGAAGTTGTTGGCCGGGTCCTCGGTGGTAATGCGGCACTGGATGGCGTAGCCGTTTTGATGGATGTCCGCTTGGGAGGTGATGCCGATCTCCGGGTCGCTGAGAGGCTTGCCCTCGGCAATGAGAATCTGAGAGCGTACCAGATCGATGCCCGTTACCACCTCCGTGACCGTGTGCTCCACCTGAATGCGGGGATTCATCTCGATAAAGTAATGGTGGCCGTCCTTGTCCACAAGGAATTCCAGCGTTCCGGCGTTGACATAGCCTACGTGCCGGGCAATCTTCACTGCGTCGTCACACAGCGCCTGCCGCACCTCCGGTGCGACGGAGAAAGCAGGGGTGAATTCCACTACTTTCTGATAGCGCCGCTGCAAAGAGCAATCACGCTCGTAAAGATGCACCACATTGCCGTATTCATCGCCCAGCACCTGAATCTCGATGTGCTTAGGCTCCACCAAAAATTTCTCCATGAAGATGTCGTCATTGCCGAAGGCCTTTTTTGCTTCAGCCTTCACCAGATCGAAATTTACGCCCACATCTTCCACGGTGTCGCAGCGGCGCATACCTCGCCCGCCGCCTCCTGCGGCGGCTTTCAAAATCACAGGGAAGCCGAACTCCACGGCCAGCTTCTGTGCCTCTGCCCGGTCTTTCAGCGGCTCTGCCGTGCCGGGGGTGGTGGGCACGCCGCACTCCAGTGCCATCTGCTTGGCCGAGAGCTTGTCGCCCATCATATCGAGAACCCTGGAACTGGGGCCGATGAACTGGATGCCTGCTGCCTCGCAGGCGCGGGCAAAGTCACCATTTTCGCTCAGAAAGCCGTAGCCGGGATGGATGGCATCTGCCCCATGCTTTTTGGCAAGGCGAATGATCCGGTCGATATTCAGATAGGCCCCCAGAGGGCTTTCATTCTCGCCAATGAGATAGGACTCATCCGCCGCTGTGCGGAACAGGCTGTATGTATCTTCATTGGAGTAGATCGCTACGGTCTGCAGCCCCAGATCGTGGCAGGCCCGGAAGATCCGCATGGCAATCTCGCCCCGGTTTGCCACCAGGACCTTTTTGAACGTTCTTTCCATATTGTCTCCTCCTTATCAAATGTTCCTCAGCGTTTTAATTTTCCTCAGTATACGCTCCTATATCTGCGAACTGCAACGGTTTTCTTGCCCGCTTTTTTATTTTCTGAAAAACGAACATGATTTA
>OOCG01001407.1_pt1 | contig 11145 bp, 15 predicted proteins | sample 1671521 | NCBI WGS metagenome assembly OOCG01 (sample SAMN06348165, study PRJEB24527) | human gut metagenome | biome: human gut; feature: ankylosing spondylitis patient; material: feces | host: Homo sapiens | place: China | collected 2015-10
CAGATGCAGGGATATGTTCTGCACCATCCCAGTTTCGGAAAGGGTTATCCAAATTTTGTGCCAGCCATTCTGGTTTTCGAGCTTTTGTAATCCGCATACTCATTCCTTTTTTGCCTTTCCAAAGTTTTTTTGCCATTTTCGCTGCATCCTCCGGCAAACTGGTCATCCAAAACCATATAAGTGCAGGCATCTGTTCCGGAGTAGGAATATCATCTGCTGTAAAGCCAAACAGATCATATGTTGAAAAATCTGTCAGTTCCCGAAACTCTCGCACGGCGGAAAAGTTCCTCAGATTTCCCGGTGCACCCGAAAGGTGCAGTTCTTTCAAATGAGGATGCACCTCAGAAAGACAATGTAAATCAAAGTCTTTGATACGAATGCCATGAAGTCCCCATAGATCAGGCAATTCTGCGTGTGAGCAGTATTCCCCAATGAATTGAAGTGTCAAAAGATTTCCGTCTTCTGGAGCATGAATGGCGCAGTTATCCACCCCTTCATTCTGAAACAAGAGCTGTTCTATTTCCTCTCCCAACCATAGTTCCTCCAGACCTGTCATGTCCAGCATCAATCTCTGAACACTGGTTCCACGAAAATCCAAAGATTTTTGACCATGGTTCAACAATGTCAGCTCATAAATGAAAGGATTGCTCCGCAAAAATTCCAGCAAATCCGGGTGCCAGTTTTCGCAAACAATAGACGAAAGACACGGAAGTCTATGCAATGCAAAGGCAGAATCAAAGGGTATATTCGTATCCCATATAGCATGACTGCATACCTTTACCTTCACACCAGCAATTTCCGTTTCCTCTTCACTTTCCATCGCTTCCTTAAATGCTCGTCGCCGTTTTTCCGGGATCTTCTGCCATAGCAATTGATAATAAATATCATCACCATAATACCATGAGCCATAAGTATGACTATCTTCATTTGATAGTGGTGGAATGTTTCCGACATATTGGTAATTGTCTGGCACTTCTGCTTCCACATACATAGAACAGATCCTGCGCTCCCAGTACATAAAATCCTTATATAACGGCGCAAGGCCATCTATCTGGTCTGCCCGTAAAGGTTCTTCCCCTGTCCAATCAAGTCCCAGGCACAAAATCTTTTCATCATCCACTTTAATCATCTGACAGGCAGTATATCGTTTTAGCCTTTTTTGATACATGGTATAGATGTCGCCAATTTTTGCTTTCATTCTATCGAATCCTTCCTCATGCAATTTTCCAAATAGAATCCCCACACGCAGTTGGAAAACTCACCAGCGGCAAAACATCGAATCTGTCCCCCAATTTCTGTCTGCCAAATCTCAAAGATATGATCCTGACCATAAATAGGATCTTGTACTTTTACCCGCTTGCCGGTACTTTTCCAATCATAATCAAATATGTTCACATCAAACAGTTTACATTGTCCATCCAGACCTGATGTTTCAAATTTCCAAGACATTTTATTTCCTCACAATCCGCTCCTCTGCCAGCCATCCAAACGCTCCTGCAAAGCATCGATTTTCCATTTTCCATCTGCTCGTTTCATGAGGAAACGACGTTCAAACCCTGTGTTTTTCATTTTTGTGTAAATATAAATCTTATTCTTTGTCAGCTGTTCCGCATCTATAAACACTTCTTGGCTGTAAGTCCCTGTGGGGCTGTAAGAAAGCGCCAAAGGACGATATCCCAGTCGTGGCTTTTCGCTGACGTACCGTTCCCAAATGTCCAACAGACGAGGCTTTACTTCTTCATCCTCGAACCCTTTTTCGGATACATACTTTTCCCATGCAGTCATGGCTTCAAAAAAGTCTTTCAATATCTTCTGGCATTCTTCCACAGCTTGCTGATCGAGCTTCACCGATTTTTTCGCCTTTTCTCTCTGTAAATTTGAGAAGGTTTCCATTTGTTCCTGGGTAAACTGTTCCTTAGAAACTGGCTCTATCCTTGTATGCTCCGCAATATTAATAAGTCCCTCATAAGTAACTGCCGTATGGTCAATCTGGATATGTGTAAGTTTCGGAATAGAAGCCGCCTGCATCAAACCATCGTCATTCAGTCCTGTGTGATTGAGTGTCAGCAAATCAATTTTACATTCCCCCATCACAGATAATCCGCTTCCAGTGATTTGACTGTTACCGTCAAGGAGTAAATAACGCAGCTTTGGCATCGTTGCAAACACGGAAAAACAGGCCTCTGTTAATTGACCATATTCCACACCGAAATTCACCATATTTTTAGAGCCAGTAAAAGGCATCAGCAATTTGTCTGTTACAGGATTGTTTTTCACATAAAATCCTACTGGCTTATACTCTGCCAATTTTTCCATGATTTCCGTGGTCAGTTCCGGAAGTTCCATGGTTTTTTCTCCATCGAATGTTAAAATACCATTTTCCCACCGTATGGTTCTTGCACGCTTTGGAAATTCTGTCATTATGATTCTTCCTTTCGTAGAGAGGTCAGCTTTGCTCCACAAAGCGCACCTGTTTTCCTCCAATTTCAAACTCCAGCTTTACTGCATAATCATCTGCCCAAGGGTAACACTTGTTGAGCAGTGCTAAAATGAGTTGGTCTGGTTCTTCATCAAAAGTCACTCGCAAAATTACAGACCAATCTGCATATTCTGCTTGGAATACTTCACTTTGTGTATGATTCAGGTATCCCTCCATCTTATCCAGCAGCGCTTTTTGCGTTTGCTGAGAACCATCAATAAAGCCGTTGCAGACCAAAACCATTAAAACTTCTTTGGTTTCGCTCTTCTCCGCCAAAATGTCGATTTTTTTAAATCACCGAACATGTCTTCTATGGTCATCGTTCTCACCAATCCCTTTCACGGTTCGTTTTCTCTCATATTTTTTAAGTGTGTTATGTAGTCACTTTCGGAGCCGTCCCAATAGCAATGGATACATCTGCCATTTTGAAAATGATGAGGGCAGTTTGGATAACCATAGAGAATATGCGCACATTCTGGACAAAGCGCCATCATTTGAGAACTTCCGTTGAAAAACAAGCTGCCACACTCATTACAAGCGGCAAATTCCTTTTTCTGAATTTCCATTACCAGTCCCTTTCTCGGATAGCCTCCTCTATATCAATGGGAATGTCAAACCATTCCAAAATATAAGCCACAGTTACTCCAATACAGTCTCGTGCTACTGTTTCAATCTCACTGTCATTCTCGTCAAATTCCTCCTGTAAATCATTGATGCCGCAAACTGCTTCGTCCAGTTTTTCCTGTACAACTTCTATATCTGTTTCACCGCTTTCCAGCAAATCAATGACTTTCTGGAGTTCGTCTTTTACTTTATCTACCAAAAAAGTGGGATAGTAATCATCATTGTACATCTCATCCAAAAGTTTATAGTTGGTATCAAATAGTTTCATACTTTCTCACGCCCCTCATTCTTCGTATTCTTCCGCAACATCAATAAAATGAATATACACACCGCAAACATTTCCTTCCGCATCATAGCCAAAATAGGACGGGTATACGCCATCTCCCCAACCTGATGCAAAAATAGGCAGATTACAGTCTGTATTTGGGATGTTCCAGTTTAGCCAGTCCCCATATTCTCTTTGATACTTCGGATATTTTTCTGCATTTTCCTCTAACAAATCACAAAACAAATCGTTGTAAGGGTCAATGTCTGGATCTTCTTTCAGACGTTGTTCCCAATATGACTTGAATGCTTCTTGTGCTTTCACATCCGCAATACATCCCATTCCTGCATCCACGCCAAACCCAAAAAAGGAATCTTCTTCCAGTTCTTCATCCAAATTTTCAGTTCCCATCATTCCCAATTCATAACGTACGGGTTTCTGCTGACTGATTTCTACTTTTACACAAGCATAGCGATCCCCATATTTTTCACTTGGTACCACACAGATTTTTACTGGATAAGTCCCTGTTGGAATGGTCTGCATAAAAGGGTCCATATCCTCCAGCTCAATCAACGGATCACAGGCAAATATGGTACCTGTAGGAAAAGATACATCCCCAATTTCCAGTACATCAACGGTAGTTTTTCCGATTTTGTTTTCTGTGAAATAGGCATCTAAATCTATTTTACAGGTCAATTTTTCTTTCACTGCTTCATATTTTTCCATCCACTCTTTCGTAGGCATTGTATTTCCTCCTTTTTATTGTCCTTGCATTATTTTATGCAGCCTTTCCAGCCATACGGTTTCTTCTATAATCTCATCATTCTGGTAAAAATGGTATTTATCACGTGCCAGATGGTCAGCAAGGGGATCAACTTCCAACGGGGTACATACAGTGAAGCTTTCTCTGTCAGCCCCTTTCATCTCTCGATTGAGGTAATACACACGCTTGTCATCGTAAGAATACCAATGAGGAAGCAATTTCCATGAAGTCAAATCTGCTTTGGGAAGCTGTTTTCCGTAAGCATAAATCCGTTTGCTATCTACGGCAAAAAAGGTATCTCCTAATGAGCGAAAAGTGGAAACTTCTGCTCCCTTGATAATTTTCACCTTGCCATCTCCGTTGTGAAAGTAGACCTGCTGGCTGTCCTTTGCATATCCCTGCGGCGCACCTGATTCACACTGACCGTTGTCCAACACCTGAAAGGTTTCTAAATTTACACCGAAAATTCTTCCGCTAGTGGTATAGACTGCCGTTTTATCTATTGCATAAGCGTAGTTTAACACTTGAAAAGATACGGGATCTGCTCCACGCAGACGAACTCCTCCCATAAAACATGCTGTATAGGATTTACCCCAGTAATGCCAGCAGTGGAAATCTTTGGGTGCTATACCTTTCAAAATCATGTTTTCGTATAGACCTGAAAAATAAACATATCCATCCCGAAGAAAGAACTCATTTTCAATCGGTTCTGTGTTCACAATAGGCTGCATCATTTTGATTCCCCCTTAACAACACTGAAGAATCAGCCAAATGTTATCAAAACGGCGTGCTTTTAAATCTTCTTTGGTGATATAGAAATAGATGTGACCGCAATCTCCAAACATCAATTCAAAATCATCACACTCCACTGTGTCCAATTGAAGCAAAAGCATCCAACGATCTTTGGCGGTTTGCTCAGCTTCCTGACGAATGTCCTTTGGAATTTTTCTCCATCCTTCCGGATTGCCCAGATAGTACCCTTTTGCGGCAATATCACATTCTTCAAACATACTGTTCTGGATGACATCTGGCCAGCCCAATAACTGAGAACGATCCGGCAAATCCTCCTCATCTTCTCCCGTCAATTCTTCCCACGCAGTATTGAAAGCTTCATCATCGTCATCATCTGGAAACGCTTCTGTGAAATCCTGCCAAGATGGATAAGAAGGTTTTTGTGATAATGCTATTTTTACCATAGGCAGGATAAAATCCTCCTCCATATCTGCCGGAAACTCTGCTGCTGACAGTGCAGAAATATCTTCAAACCAGTACACACGAGCACAACCCTTATCTTTTGGATCAAATCCCCAGAACATGGAATCCAATTCATAGAAAAAAGAAAGTAATCCATGATCCGGCAGAAGGTGTTCGGTATCATATTTTGCGAAATCCGCACAGTTCAACTGAGCCAGAAAAGAAAGCGGACGCTCTTTTACTACATGATCGTAACTCTCTCCCATGTAGGTAGGCCAAATGAAATCTGACGGTACATCAGGCTGACCTCCAAAGCGAGTTGCGCCCAATTGATATACCGCATTGTCTTGTATTTTTAGTTCAATGCTGTTTTTTGCCATTGACTCTAATTTTTCTTTGATATTCATATTCGTTCCCCCTTCTTTTTCAAATCTTTCCATCCAATGCCTCAACCGTTTTCATGGCAGCGGAATCAAATTTACACTGTCGCAGTTCTCTCTCAATCAAAGCAAATACATCAGGAAAACACTCAATTTCATCCTGATACTCATATTTCGCATATAGTTTTCCATGCTCCGAAATCCAGACTTCTGCAGGATAATAGTAGCCGATATGTCCGATGGGCTGACAACACTCACCTGCCACTTGTTCGATTTCTGCCAGCCTATCCCCCGTCATGTCCCGAAAATAGGCATCCTCCAAATGATTTTTGATACCGTTGACAAGATAAGGAAACAAAGCAAATTCAAAATCCGCAGCCCAATTCATCTTTTTCTGTTCCAAATACCACTGACAGCACAGACCAAAATACTTGCGGTAAAACCTCTGGGTGGTTTTCATCATTGGAACACCATGTGCAGCGTAATACTGCTCCGCAATGGAGATATCAACTTTTCTCCCTTCCTGCCACCCGGCATATTCCATGAGTTGGTTGACTTTGCTTTTGAGGTCGCCGGAGACTGAAATACGTTCTTTGATCATGGCAAAATCCTCCTTTTTCTTTGCATTTCATCACAAAGACAGCCATGTGGTTAAATTACTGATTTCTTCACAGAGCAACGCTGATTTCCCTGCATCAGAAAATGCCTTTTGGATTTGACCATATCGCCGTCCAGAACGATCTACCCGTTCTAAAGCTGCCCCTTTCAAATTCGGAATCGCCATTACAGCTTCTGCCAATCTTCCAGCTGACAGCTTATCCGCAATCAAGGAAGCTGCAAAGTAATGCAGATTGCTGTGAGAAAGTGCCGTCAAATCATTTAGTTTATGTAATTCATAAAGTTTCATAGCATGGAGGTTTTGAAACTGCCCCAGATTAGGCAGGGTTTGCACTGCCGGGAGGGATTGGAGATATAACTTTTGCAAATGGTCCGCAGGCATCAATAAAGGCGAAATATCTTCTATTTTGCGCATTTCTTCCAAATGGAGAAATGTAATGCCAGAAAGCAGCGGCGTGACGTCCCCGTTCTTTTCTCCCCGCAGATGAAGATATCGCAATTTCGGGAGGTGAATGTTTTCCCAGAAAACAGGTGCAGAAAGCCAAAGCGTCAGATGACGCAGCTGTTTCAGCTCTGAAAGAACCTCCACACCTTCACATTTTTCCATTAGAAGCAATTCTTCCAGATTGGGATACGCCTGTAAAAAGGATACATCCACCTTCCGTTCTCCGGTAACAGAAAGATACCGCACCGCTTCTGGTTCTAATCCATGCAGGTCGATTTTTTCACCGCCGCGCCAGAAAACAGCGGTACAAAAATTTTGATCCATATTGCTTCCTCCTCACCTCCACAAATCATAGATCATTGGGATACCCAATTCTATCCAGTCCAGCTTTGATTTCATCCCATTCACTACGTTTCGGATTCAGAGCTAAAATCATCTCTTTTGTCAAGGGTACTTCTTCACAAAGCTGACCTACAACTTCCAGAGGCAAGTCAGCGGAATGCCATTTGCCATACTCCACATAAGTCTGTGGATTGCCATCAATCATGGAAAGCAAATCTTCAGAAGCATCCTTACCATTTATGGGATTACATTTCCAAGTAGCTCCATCTTCTGTCCAGACACAAAAAGTGCTTTTCATCTTCTTGACTTCGCGGCTATGCATCAGTTTTTTCAAAACAGGCGGTATCCCCTCTGTCAATTCATCAATGTTTGGAAGTTTTTCCTCCCAGTCGTAAAGTTCGGAATCCACACCGTTGATTACACAGCCTTCAGGCGTAAACATGACAAGCATGCTTTGATCACTGCCATCAGTGGCAAAGAATGCTTCCTTGCCTTTTCGCCATACAGGATTGTAGCTATAGTGGCGGATGAAACTCCATTCTTCCTCCAGCATGATAATGTCCAGAGCCGCCAGCCCTTTGCAGAAATTTTTTAATCGTCTCACATTAGGTAACGCTGACAAATCTTTTGTTGAAAGCATGATATAATCCTCCCTTTTGTTACTGAGAAGTAGAGCAAGTTGTGTATATATTTTGTCTGATTTTCTATCTAAAAAATGGTCAATGAATCGATAGATCCTGTAAGTTGCATCACATTCAAAATGTCATGCACAGAATATCAGAGTCCTTTTCAATAATAATATTCCTTCTATCAAGCTAATTTTTATAATATCAACTTCTATCCCTCAATGTTGGCATCTCTGACACCCTTTTTCAGGGAGCCATATACTGTTACTGCATGGTCGCTGAACATCTCATCGCAGTCAAAATATGCGGTGAAGCTGCCTCCGGAAGTAACTACTAGGTTGACCATACGAATGCGCCAAGCAAATTCTTCCTCTGTGATGGGATCTGTTTCTGGATTGCGGGCGTTTTCATCATCCTGCGAAAGCCATTCATTTGCAAGTTGAGTCAGATTATTGGCAGCAAGCTCCCGCATAGCTTTATCCCATATTTCACAATCAGCCAGTAACTTCTTGGCAGCACTGCGTGCACGGGTCCAAGATGGCTTGCTTTCGGCATTTACTTCCAGAGATAGGAGTACATCCTTTCCGCACCACTTGATTTCTCCCTCGAAGGCACCATAGTTCTTATCCAGCGTGAGCACACCCAACACCTTATCCTCAATCACCACAGGCTTATGATACTCATCCAGAACAGCCTGAAGCTCAGGACAGTCCTCATGGGCTTTGACTACTTCAGAGATACACCAAGGACGCACCACCAGATCCTTTGCCCATTCTTCTTTCATTCGACGAATCTTCAGGCGGCAGATCTGCTCGTTTCGAAAGCGTCCCCAGCCCTTTTCGCCATTCCGGTCCTCGTCAGTAACCGACCAATCCAGCCTCTCCTCTTTGGTGCTGACCTCACCGGTGTCACAGAACACTATACCCAGTGTCACAACGGTCATTTCCCAAAACTTGCCTTTCCAGTTATATCCGCCTCCTATACAGCGATTGATCAGAGCAACCACTTCCTGCTCCTCGGACTCGTACATCTCATAAAATTCTTCAAACATATAGAAATTCTCCTTTATAACACAGCCAAAATAGCAGTGATTTTAGGGGCAAATTTTTCTGATACTTCTTTTTCTAAAGCACTGCGATAAGCCAGTACCGCCTGCCAAGAATAGTAATAAAAGCTGTAAAAGAGGTCATCAGGGAACACCTCATCATCCTCATAACGCATCTCATCCTCTTCTTCGTCGTACTCCTCTGACCACAAATATTCTTCTTTCAGCATATCAGAAAAGAATGGCAATGGATCAGCGTGTTCCATCTCATCCCCTTCGTGATAGCACTGGAGAATACAGTTGAAAAAGTCTAAAAGCTCGTCTGCAAGGAAATTGGCAATGGGGTTCTGTTGGCTTTTATTCAAAGCTTCTATTAAAACACGGCTCATAAATATCATTCCAAAAGGTGTTCCGTGCCATAAAGTGCTTTGATGCTCCATATTCGTGGTAAGCTCATAAAGAGCTTTTTTAACTGCTTTTAAATCATCCATCTTGAAAAGGGTTTCAAAATATACAGGAAAATCTGTTCCTCTGCCATAGGCGGTGGTAAGCCGGTGCCACGGAACATCACGGACATCTAAACCGGTAATATATGCTTTGTTTTCTTCTTTCATCATGCCTTTCTCCTTATCCCTTTATTACACTCTGGTATTCCTTCTCCAGTGCGACGTACCACCGTTTCAGCATGGTTTCCAAACTGGTTTTTCCTTTCCGATCAAAAAAGGCAAGGAACTTGTCCAGTAACTCAGGGAATAAATGCTTACCGGTATCGGTCAGATCCCGGTTGATATAGACCATACGCAGGATACGGCCCTGCCGGTCCAGAGGGTTCTCTTTCAGCAGTTTCTTTTCAAAGCAAAAGCGCAAGAACACTACATTTTCATCATAAAATTCTTCCACCACAGCAGCTCCAATGCTGGTATAGGTGATGTCATACACTAGGCGGTTCCAGTCAAATTTCTCCGCATAGAGCAGTTTCAGTGTCTTCTCCCAGTGTTCCTCCGGAATCACCAGCATTCTGTGTTGTGCAGTGCTGGAATAGCCTCGATATACGGGTTCAGGGTATCCCAACAATTCGCTCACTCCATCGGCGTAAACAAAGCACAGTTCCTCATCGAACAGACCGCCGATAAAGTTGCCGTTGCAGTATAGCATATAATTCTTGGACTTCGCCGGAGAATAGGAAAGGTTGTATTCCTGCGAATCCAGGTTTTTATGTACCTTGTTCAGAAAGTCTATCGATGTCATATCAATTCTCCTTATTCTTCAAACTCACCCTCGATCATTCCATTCAAATACCTACCGGGATTGGTGATGAAGTCATCCCATTTTGCCAGAGGATGAAATTCTTCGTGTTCGATGTCCAGATACCACAGCTTTTTGTCCCTTGGGCTCCACAGTAGGAGATAGTCGCTGTAGTTATCCATCTGCACCATCAGGGAGAGTAGCTTCTTCCGTTTCCAGGTTATCTCCTGCACATCCATGTAGGAATACAACTCAGCCCATTTCACCCATTTTTGTTCTGGGAACTCTAGCCGCAGGGGACCAGTTTTCAAGTATTCCACTAGCTTGGCAGGCAGTTTGTAGGGCATGAGCTGTCGTATCTTTTCCTGCTCATTGTGCCATTCCTCTGGTTCCAGGGTCTTCAGGTAATCGGCTAGCTCCTGATTTTTATTCTGCACCGCCACAGTGTAAGGTCGGTCACCGTATTTGTCTGCAATGGTGATGTCTGCTCCTTGCTCAATGAGCCAGCGCACCATGGGGAGATTTTTGTGTCGGACAGCTTCGGTGACAGCGGTGGAGGCGTTTGGAAACACCATGTTCGGCTTATGGTAATTGATGTCCGCTCCTTTTTTTCAAAAGCAGCTCTGCCAGTTTTCGATCACCATCTGACACAGCAGCACGAAAAGCCTCGCCGCCAAACTTGTTCACTGTGATCCCAGCCTGCTCCAGCACCTGGATATTCTCCGGACGCTTGCCCCAGCGCACTTCCTGAAATGCTCGCTCTTTCTGCTTAGGGCTGAGTTGTGCAGCTTGTCCAGCAAAGAGCGCCACCACCTCCGGTCCACAACAGCGGGAAGCGGTGAGCAGTAAGGGCTGTTCCTCTGACAGACCGGGATCAGCTCCATGCTCCAGCAGGAAGTGAATCATGGGAACATCATTCTGAAAAACCGCAATCTCCAGCGGTGTGAGTTTAATATACTCGCTGAGCTGAATGGGAACATTCAGATCCAACCCATCTCGAAGCATTGCTTCAAGCTTGGGAGTGTCATGGTCACAGATGGCAGCAGCCGTTTCCGGGAGGGTCTCCCAGCGGCCAATATATGCAATTTGGTACATAAGGCACCTACTTTCGTTGTTGTT
>OOCG01001424.1_pt1 | contig 10999 bp, 10 predicted proteins | sample 1671521 | NCBI WGS metagenome assembly OOCG01 (sample SAMN06348165, study PRJEB24527) | human gut metagenome | biome: human gut; feature: ankylosing spondylitis patient; material: feces | host: Homo sapiens | place: China | collected 2015-10
CAAAATTGCACTGTTTTGCGTGATCGCCCTAGTCTGTCTCCTCTCTTTCATTATCGTTTGCGTGTCAACGCGGCTTTTGAAAATTCTTGGAGAAACCGGAAATAATGTGATGATGAGACTGATGGGGCTGATTCTGATGGTCATCGCCGTGGAATGTTTCATACACGGGATGCAACCTGTCCTGACAGATATTTTGAAACAAGCACACGCTTGCCCCTGAATATGAAAAATAAAAAATAGTACCAACATTAAAAATTAGATTCATTATGACCGAGAATTTACAAAAGGCCCTGAACGGGCAGATTACTGCGGAATTATGGTCCGCCAACCTGTATCTTTCAATGTCCTTCTATCTGGAAAAGGAAGGTTTTTCCGGCATGGCCCGCTGGATGCGCAAGCAATCGGCGGAAGAGACAGGACACGCATGTGCCATCGCCGAATATATGGCCAAACGTGAGGCGGAGGCAAAAGTGGACAAGGTCGATGTGGTTCCACAGGGTTGGGGCAGTCCCACCGAAGTCTTTGAACATGCCTTGGAACACGAGAGACATGTTTCCAGATTGATTGACGAACTGGTACATCTGGCTTCCGAGGAGAAAGACAATGCCACCCGTGATTTTCTTTGGGGATTTGTCAGGGAGCAGGTGGAGGAAGAGGCGAATTTCCTGAACATCGTAAACCTGATGAAGAAAGCCGGAGAGAGCGGCATCCTTTTCATGGATGCAAAACTGGGGGAACGCCAGTCCTGATTTGGAATAAAAAAACGACTGACATGAGCACGATTATTGATTTGTTGGGAACGCAGGCAGGATACTACCTGGACCATGTATGCAAGACAATAGACAAGAAACTCATCCATATCCCCGAGCCGAATATGATAGACAAGGCATGGGTGGATTCCGACAGGAATATACGCACCTTGGAGAGCCTGCAAGCCCTGTACGGGCACGGGCGTCTGGCCAATACCGGGTATGTCTCCATCCTGCCGGTGGATCAGGGGATAGAACATTCTGCCGGAGCATCCTTTGCACCCAATCCTCTTTACTTCGATCCCGGGAACATTGTGAAACTCGCTATCGAGGGAGGATGCAACGCCGTGGCATCCACATTCGGAGTTCTGGGAGCTGTGGTACGTAAGTACGCCCATAAGATTCCTTTCATCGTGAAGTTGAACCATAACGAGCTGCTGACTTATCCGAACAGTTATGACCAGGTCATGTTCGGTACAGTGAAGGAGGCATGGAACATGGGTGCCGTTGCCGTGGGGGCAACTATCTATTTCGGTTCGGAACAAAGCCGCCGCCAGATTGTGGAGGTCTCACAGGCGTTTGAATATGCCCATGAGTTGGGGATGGCCACGGTATTGTGGTGTTATCTGAGAAACAGCAGTTTTAAGAAAGACGGGATTGACTATCATGCGGCAGCAGATCTGACAGGGCAGGCCAACCATATCGGGGTCACCATCAAGGCTGATATCGTGAAGCAGAAGCTGCCGTCCAACAATGGAGGTTTTAAAGCCATCGGATTCGGTAAGACCGACGGGCGTATGTATACGGAACTGGTCTCCGACCATCCGATAGACCTCTGCCGCTACCAGGTGGCCAACGGGTATATGGGAAGGGTTGGCCTGATCAATTCGGGGGGCGAGTCCCATGGGACATCTGACCTGCATGATGCCGTCGTAACCGCAGTGGTGAACAAACGTGCCGGAGGTATGGGACTTATCTGTGGGAGAAAAGCCTTCCAGAAGACGATGAAAGACGGGGTCTCGCTTCTGAACACCATTCAGGATGTCTATCTGGATCCTTCGATAACCGTTGCATAAAAACTATATGGCATGAAAAGGATCGTATTGTTGAGACATGGCGAGAGCCTATGGAACAAGGAAAACCGCTTTACCGGTTGGACCGATGTAGACCTGAGTGATAAGGGGATCGTAGAAGCCTGTAAAGCCGGTGATATGCTGAAAGAAGCGGGATTCTCTTTTGAGGCGGCTTACACATCCTATCTGAAACGGGCTGTGAAAACGTTGAATTGTGTTCTGGACCGTCTCAATGAAGACTGGATCCCGGTGGAGAAAAGCTGGAGGTTGAACGAGAAACACTACGGCATACTTCAGGGACTTAACAAAAGGGAGACAGCAGACAAATATGGCGAGGAACAAGTCCATATCTGGCGGAGAAGTTACGGCGTGTCGCCCGAGCCGGTGAAGGAAGACGATCCCCGCTATCCGGGGAACGACACCCGTTACGCCGGTGTTCCCGAAATGGAACTGCCACGGACTGAATCCCTGAAGGATGCCGTCATGCGTGTCATGCCCTATTGGGAATGTGTCATCCTACCCACATTGATGCATAGGGACAACCTGCTTGTCGTTGCCCATGGAAACAGTCTGCGCGGGATAGTCAAGCATCTCAAGAATATTTCCGATACGGACATATCCCTCTTGAACCTGCCCACGGCAGTACCTTATGTATTCGAATTTGATGAACGGCCGGTGCTTGTCAGGGACTATTTCCTCGGAGACCAGGAGGAGATACGGAGACGGACGGAGGCTGTAGCCGAACAAGGTATGATCAGACGATAAGAGTCAGTCAATCAGACTGATTTGTATTGTCTTTTTGAATATTTTATTTATTAACAATTTAAAAAAGGAGGTAAAAATGGTACCTGTAAAAACAAACTCAAACTGGTTGCCGAGTATTTTTAACGATTTCTTCGAGAATGAGTGGCTGGCAAAAACGGGAGTTACGGCTCCTGCCATCAATGTCATTGAGAATGACAAGGACTACAAGGTTGAAATGGCGGCTCCCGGAATGACGAAGGATGATTTCAAGGTGAATGTTGACGAAAACAACAACCTGACAATCTGCATGGAAAAGAAAGAAGAGAAGAAGGAGGAGAAGAAAGACAAGAAGTATCTCCGCCGCGAATTCTCTTATTCCAAGTTCCAGCAGACCATCCTGCTGCCTGAAAATGTGGAGAAGGATAAGATCTCCGCAAAAGTCGAACACGGGATTCTGTCCATTGAAATCCCGAAAATGAAGGAGGAAGAAAAACAAAAAACTTCCAAGGCTATCGAGGTTAAATAATTCCAGATCTGGAATGTCGTAAGGTCGGACAGGCTTTTCTTGTTCGGAAAAGCCGTCCGACCTTTAACAGACACTTCCGGAACAGGGAACCGGCACAACCGATGAAGGAATTCAATTTTGAAAAAGAACTACTTGGCGTACAGGACGAACTGTTCCGTTTTGCGTACAAACTGACAGCTAACAGGGAGAAGGCGGAAGACCTGTTGCAGGATACCCTGCTCAAGGCAATGCTTCACAAAGAAAGTTACAACAAGAACACGAATTTCAAAGGGTGGCTGTTTATCATCATGCGTAACACGTTTATCAACGGTTACCGGGCGGAGGTCGGTCATACCCGTCTGTACATATCCTCCGATCCTGCATATTATTCGCGGATCATGGACGAGTCCCGTACAGAGGAGGTGGACAGGAACTATGACCTGGAAAAGATACGTAATGCCATCAAAAGTGTACCGGAGTCACATTTCATACCTTTTGAGATGTACCTGTCAGGATTCAAATACCGTGAGATAGCGGAAAGAACCGGCGTGAGTTTGGGAACTATAAAGAGCCGTATTTTTCACTGCCGGAAAAAACTGAAAGCTATATTGGCAGAATGAAACAAAACAAGAACTGAGATAGATGAAAAAAGATGAATATATAGGAATTCTGACTTCCGGAGGGGACGCTTCCGGAATGAATGCGGCAATCCGTGCCGTGACCCGTACCGCCATTTTCAACGGCTTCAAAGTCAAAGGAATTTACAGAGGGTACGAAGGCCTGATAGCGGGCGAGTCCAGGGAACTTACGACCGAGGATGTGAGCAGCATCATCCAGCGTGGGGGAACCATCCTGAAAACGGCACGTTCCGAAGCGTTCACCACCCCGGAAGGACGCAGAGAGGCATACGATACCATGAGGAAAGAAAAAATCGGGGCGCTGGTAGTCATCGGGGGCGACGGTTCACTGACTGGAGCCCGCATATTTGCCGAGGAATACCCTGTCACGTGCATAGGACTGCCCGGTACCATCGACAATGACCTGTACGGTACCGATTTTACAATCGGATATGATACGGCCCTGAACACCATTGTGGAGTGTGTGGACAAAATCCGGGATACAGCCACCTCGCACGACCGAATTTTCTTTGTCGAGGTGATGGGACGCGACGCCGGTTTCCTCGCCCAGAACAGCGCAATAGCCTCGGGAGCCGAGGCCGCCATTATTCCGGAAGACCGGACGGATGCGGATCAGCTGGAGACTTTTATCGGACGCGGATTCCGGAAGACCAAGAACAGCAGCATCGTCATCGTGACGGAAAGCCCGGGCAATAAGAATGGCGGAGCCATGCACTATGCCGACCGGGTAAAAAGGGAATACCCCGGATATGATGTCAGGGTCTCTATCCTGGGACATCTACAACGGGGAGGAGCGCCAAGTGCCAACGACCGCATATTGGCCAGCCGGCTGGGTGAGGCCGCCATACAGGCCCTGATGGAGGACCAGCACAATATCATGGTAGGCATACATAACAATGAGATTGTCTATGTTCCTTTTGACCAGGCTATCAAGAACGACAAGCCCATTGACAAAAACCTGATCCGTGTCCTTAACGAGTTGTCCATATAAAATGTTACTCCTATGTCGGAAGTTGCCCCTTTAATATCAGACCTTGCCACTATCTTGATTATAGCCGGTATCATAACCGTCATTTTCAAATGGCTGGGACAGCCGGTCATAGTGGGATATATTGTGGCCGGTATTATGGCAGGTCCTTCCATTTCCCTATTCCCGACTGTTTCCGACCAGGCCAATATCAAGATATGGGCGGATATCGGTGTTATTTTCCTCCTGTTCGCCATAGGACTGGATTTCTCGTTCAGAAAGCTGATAAGTGTGGGAGCCTCGGCCATATTCTCCACTGTTATCATCGTCTGCGGCATGATGTTCCTGGGATATACGGCAGGCAATGCGATGGGCTTCTCACACACGAGCTGTATCTTTCTGGGCGGAATGCTGTCCATGTCCTCCACCGCCATCGTATTCAAAGCATTCAGTGACATGGGGCTTCTCGATCAGAAATTTACCGGTATTGTCCTGGGGATACTAATCATTGAGGACGTGGTGGCGGTAATCATGATGGTGGTCCTCTCCACATTGGCTGTAGGCAAGCATTTTGAAGGCTTCGAAATGCTGGAGAGCATATTGAAACTTGCGGCCTTTCTTATTTTCTGGTCAGCCTTGGGAATCTATCTGATTCCTACCCTTCTGAAAAGATTGAACCGCTTTATTAGCAATGAAATACTGTTGACAACCTCCCTGGGACTATGCCTGGGAATGGTGATGATAGCGACAAAGGCGGGATTCTCCGCCGCGCTGGGTGCGTTCGTCATGGGATCCCTGCTGGCAGAAACAGATAAAGCGGAAGAAATCGCACATATCGTGCAACCGGTAAAGGACCTGTTCGCCTCCGTTTTCTTCGTATCAGTGGGAATGATGATCGACCCTGCCATGATATGGGAATATGCCGTTCCTGTTTTTATCCTGACGGCACTGGTCCTATGCGGGCAGGTCCTGTTCGGGAGTTTCGGCGTGTTGCTTTCCGGACAACCGCTAAAGATTGCGATACAAGCCGGCTTTTCCCTGGCACAAGTGGGTGAGTTTGCGTTCATCATCGCTTCGTTAGGAATCAGTCTGAATGTAATGGACAAATACCTTTATCCGGTCATAGTGGCAGTATCGGTCATCACCACTTTCCTTACTCCTTATATGATAAGACTGTCGGATCCCGTCTACTGTTTTGCAGACAGGCACTTGCCACAATTCCTGAAAGATTACCTGACGCATTATTCTTCTGGAACAATGACCACAAGACATCAAGGCTCCTGGCACAAGCTCATCAGGTCCATGTTGGTATCCGTCACCCTTTATCTGGTGGTATGCCTGTTTTTCATAGCGCTGTTCTTCTCCTATGCGTATCCTCTGGTAATGGGACGTATTCCGGGGATGAAAGGAAGCCTGCTGAGCTTCGTTCTTGTCCTCCTTATCATATCCCCGTTTTTGTGCGCCATCATCATGAAGAAAAACAATTCCGTCGAATTCCGCAAACTTTGGGCGGACAACAGGTTCAACAGGGGGCTGCTGGTATCAATGATAGTGATCAAGGTGTTGATCTGTATCATTATCGTAATGGGTATCATCATCCGTCTTTTCAATGTCGCTTTGGGGTCAGGACTGATATTATCTTTCCTGATCATTGTCGTTATCTATTTTTCCAAGCGGATACGGAAACGATCGCTAAGTATGGAAAAACAGTTCCTCGAGAATTTCCAGGGTACAGCCGGGACATTTCCACAGGAAGAACCGGAAACAGGAGAAACCTCCACAGAAAAAAATCATGAACTATCAAATAAGTAAAATGTTATGGAATATTCAAGTTATCATGTAAACGTCCCACAATGGAGGGAGATTACAGTCGGTTCACACCTTCCGGCAGAATTGCGGAGATTTGCGGAGATGGCACATAATCTTTGGTGGACCTGGAACGAGGATGCGAAGAGTTTATATAGTGGTTTGAACCCGGAACTATGGGAAGAGGCGGAACAGAATCCGGTACTGTTTCTGGAACGGATGGATTATGAAGAGCTGGAGGCACTGACACATGACGGAAACTTCATGCGTAAGATGGAAAACGTATATTCCACTTTTAAGGCGTATCTTGATGTGGAGCCGGACCACAGCCGTCCGTCAGTTGCCTATTTCAGCATGGAATATGGTCTGGACAGGGTTCTTAAAATCTATTCCGGCGGTCTGGGCATATTGGCAGGTGACTATCTGAAGGAAGCTTCGGACAGTAACGTAGACCTCTGCGCTGTAGGGCTTTTATATCGTTATGGCTATTTTGACCAGGCTCTGGCGATGGACGGGCAGCAACAGGTTCATTATGACCCACAGAATTTCGGGCAGCTTCCGATAGAGAAAGTGATGCAGCCTGACGGGCGACAACTGGTAATCCATGTTCCCTATGCCGACAGTTTCACGGTCCATGCCAATGTATGGAAGGCCAATGTGGGACGTGTTTCCCTCTACCTGCTGGATACGGACAATGAACTGAACAGCGAGTTCGACCGTCCGATTACCCATCACCTGTATGGCGGTGACTGGGAAAACCGGCTCAAGCAGGAAATACTGCTCGGCATCGGAGGAATGATGACATTAAAAGTATTGGGCATCGAGAAAGATGTATATCACTGCAACGAGGGGCATGCCGCACTGATCAATATCCAGCGGTTATGCGACTATATATCCGAAGGCCTGGACTTCGGACAAGCCATGGAACTGGTTAGGGCTTCCTCGCTTTACACTGTGCATACACCTGTGCCTGCCGGCCATGACTATTTCGATGAGGGGCTTTTCAATAAATATATGAAAGGATATCCTGATAAGCTGGGCATTACGTGGGACGAGTTGATGAACCTCGGACGGCAAACTCCGGGCAACAAGGGAGAACGTTTCTGCATGTCGGTATTCGCCTGCAAAACCAGCCAGGCGGTAAACGGTGTCAGCAAGCTGCACAAGTCCGTTTCACAGCAGATGTTCGCGCCTCTCTGGAAAGGCTATTTCCCGGAAGAGAACCATGTGGGCTATGTGACGAATGGCGTACACTTTCCCACTTGGTGTACGGCGGAGTGGAAAAAGCTGTTTAAGGACAATTTCGATGAGAATTTCATGAACGACCAGTCCAATCAGGAAATATGGAAAGGCGTTTATAATATACCCGATGAAGAGATATGGAACATGCGGAAAAGGTTGAAAACCAAACTGATATCCTACATCAAGTGGAAATGCGGCCGGGACTGGCTCAAAAGCCAGGTTGACCCGGCATTGGGTGTCTCCATTTTCGAGAAGTTTAATCCGAATGCTCTTCTTGTCGGCTTCGGAAGGCGCTTTGCAACTTACAAAAGAGCTCATCTTTTGTTTACCGATTTGGATCGTCTGGCGCGGATTGTGAACAATCAGGAACATCCCATACAGTTTGTCTTTGCAGGAAAAGCCCATCCAAACGACACTGCCGGGCAAGGGCTCATCAAGCAGATTGTGGAGATATCCCGCCGTCCTGAATTCTTGGGTAAAATCATCTTCCTTGAGAATTATGACATGGACCTGGCACGGCATCTTATTTCTGGGGTTGACATCTGGATGAATACTCCCACCCGTCTTGCGGAGGCTTCCGGAACTTCCGGTGAGAAGGCTCTGATGAACGGCGTACTCAACTTCTCCGTGCTGGACGGTTGGTGGTACGAAGGCTACCGCAAGGAGGCGGGATGGGCCATCACCGACAAGGCCACCTATCAGGATGAACAGTACCAGAACCAACTGGATGCGGAAACAATTTATTTCCTGCTGGAACATAATATCCTGCCGTTATATTATGAACGGAAAGAAAAAGACTATCCGGAAACCTGGGTCAAGTACATCAAGAACTCGGTTGCGCAAATAGCTCCCCGCTTCACGATGAAAAGACAGCTGGATGACTACTATGACGGATTTTACAACAAGTTGTCGGAACACTTTCATGTTTTGGCGGCGGACAATTATGCAAAGGCGAAAACGCTTGCCGGCTGGAAGGCAGCTGTCGACAGCAGATGGAATGCCGTGGAAATCGTTTCCGTGAATGCGGGAAAAGGATTGGACGCCACGGTGGAGGCTGGTAAGGAATACGAGATGACGGTCGTCATTGACGAGAAAGGGCTGGACAACGCGATCGGATTGGAATCGGTCATTATACGGCATGAGGAGAATGAGGATCGCATCCATGAGGTCATTCCTTTTTCTTTGACATCCAAAGACGGAAACCTATACACTTTCAAGGCAATAACCAGAATGTTCAGCGCTGGAAGCTTCAAACAGGCATTCAGAATGTATCCCAACCATCCCCTGTTACCTCACCGGCAAGATTTTTGTTATGTACGATGGTTCTGAACGGACATGAATAAGCAAGAGTTACTGACAAATGGACGGTGTAAGAAGAAGGCGGACCGAGAAACCGTCTGGCCGGTTGTCATCATGAACTTCACCGGTGTGTATGCCCATGAGGTATTTGCACGGAACAATCAGTTCATTTGGCTAGACTGCCGTCACCTTTCTGGAACGAGAGGTTACTGTGACAAGGAGGGGATACGAAAATTGAAGCGGGTGATTGCCGGTTATCCAGCGGAAGGTATCCATTTCATTGATTCGGGCAATTATCATTACCTGACCAAATTATGGACAGACAAACTTCGAGTTCCGTTCTCTCTGATTGTATTCGACCATCACCCCGACATGCAGCCTCCCTTGTTCAAGGGCATGCTTTCTTGTGGGAGCTGGGTAAAAGACATGTTAGACTGGAATATGCTTTGCAAGAAAGTGGTGATAGTCGGTGCATCGGACAAACTGATACGCACCGTACCGGAAGAATACGGACAACGAGTCAGTTTTTATAGCGAAGCGACGTTAGCTCACGAGAAGGGCTGGCACAATTTCTCCTCTGCGTATATTGAAGGACCGGTTTACTTGTCCATAGACAAGGATGTCCTGAACCCGGCATCCGCAGTAACAGACTGGGATCAAGGGTCTTTCAGCCTGCAGGAACTGGAGGAATTACTGGCAATTGTCCTTCGAAAGGAACGTGTAGTCGGCATTGATATCTGCGGGGAATGCTCCGCAACGCTTACTTTGTTTGAGGAGAGGCGGGAAGCCACCGTGGACAGCCGGGCGAACAAGGAGCTGCTCAAACTCATACAGTCATTCTCCTGTTTTTTATAAAGCTGTTGGATATTGTTAATTATATTATCACATAAACCATATTTTATTATTATGATGAAAACAATTGTTCGTAAAATCGGTCTGGTTGCACACGATGCAATGAAAAAGGACATGATAGAATGGGTTCTTTGGAACTCGGAACGTCTGATAGGGCATAAGTTCTATTGTACGGGAACCACCGGTACACTCATTAAAAAAGCGCTCGAAGAGAAACATCCTGAAACAGAATGGGATATCACGATTCTGAAATCCGGTCCTTTAGGTGGTGACCAGCAAATGGGCTCACGTATTGTGGAAGGAGAGATTGATTATTTGTTCTTTTTCACGGATCCGATGACATTGCAGCCACATGACACGGATGTAAAGGCACTGACCCGGCTGGCGGGAGTTGAAAATATAGTTTTCTGTTGTAACCGTTCGACAGCGGACCATATTATTTCCAGTCCTTTGTTTCTTGACCCGACCTACAAACGGATTCATCCAGACTATACCAATTATACACAACGCTTTGAAAACAAAGAAATTGTATCGGAAGCAGTAGAACGGGTGAAGAAACGGATGAGCCGAAATGAAAACAATATGATCGAATGAGAATGTAATGTCCAATAAAGGGGATGTGATATGTTTCAGTCATAAAAAGCAGGTTCCTATCCTTTCTGTGAGTATAAAAAAAGATTAAAAGATCAACTGTGTGATAGCAAACTTGCGAGGTATCCTCAAATGGTTTGAAACAGTAATAAACTTTTATCATAAGTTTCTATTATTCCCTTTTATATGAGCGAACACGCCTTTTTGTAGGATTCCAATATAAGAATGAAGACTTCCATGTGGTTGAAACTTAAAATCCTTTTAGGATATGTCATACTGCTTCTCCTGCTCGTCCTGACCATTCATATCTTCCGCAAGGAACAGACGAGGCGGAACAGCCTGCGACAGGATGAGCATGAACTGGCCTGTATCCGGCATCTGGCCGGAGAAACATACGCGGGCTTGCTGGGACTGGCCACTTACGGTGAAACAGCCAGCGTCTGGGATGAAAGCGACCTTGGACTCTACCACACAAAAAAAGACAGTGTCTGTAACATGTTGCAGACACTGAAAAGGTATGTGAAGTCTCCCGA
>OOCG01001427.1_pt1 | contig 10958 bp, 10 predicted proteins | sample 1671521 | NCBI WGS metagenome assembly OOCG01 (sample SAMN06348165, study PRJEB24527) | human gut metagenome | biome: human gut; feature: ankylosing spondylitis patient; material: feces | host: Homo sapiens | place: China | collected 2015-10
TTTTTTTCAAGCAGAAGACGGCATACGAGATGTAGCCGTGACTGGAGTTCAGACGTGTGCTCTTCCGATCTAGATCAAAGGAATCCGGGAAAAGATTCCGGCAGAAATGGAGATTGAAAGCTTTGTCCATGGTGCAATGTGTATCTCTTATTCCGGCAGATGCCTGCTGAGCAATTTTTTTACCGGGAGAGATGCCAACAGAGGCGCCTGTACCCATCCCTGCCGTTGGAAGTATGCTGTGGTGGAAGAGACCAGACCCGGAGAATATCTGCCGGTATATGAGAATGAGAGAGGAACTTATATTTTTAACTCCAAGGATCTGTGTATGATCGAGCATATTCCGGAACTGGTGGAAGCAGGTATTGACAGCCTGAAGATCGAAGGCCGTATGAAGACGGCATTGTATGTCGCAACTGTGGCCAGAACTTATCGGAAAGCCATTGATGACTATTTTACCGATCCGAAATTGTATGAGAAAAATATGGACTGGTATCAGATCGAAATTTCAAAGTGTACCTACAGACAGTTTACCACCGGATTTTATTTCGGAAAACCAGATGAGAATACACAGATCTATGATAATAACACCTATGTGAATGAATATATCTATCTTGGAATCGTGGAGGCGGTAAAGGATAATCTGTGCCGGATCGAACAGCGGAATAAATTCTGCGTGGGAGATACGATCGAGATCATGAAGCCGGATGGAAGAAATATTTCCGCGCTTGTCCGCGGCATCTACACAGAGGAAGGCGAGAGCCAGGAGAGCGCACCGCATCCGAAACAGATCCTTTATATCGATCTGGACGGGGAAGTGGAGCAGTACGATATTCTCCGCAAGAAAGAGGCGGAGTAAGATCCGGATCCGGATCCGGAAAGAAGACAAAGCTGAATGGCTGCGTGCAGGATTTAGAAAGGAGGCATGATCGTGACAGTATTTTTTGGCATCCTGGGAATATTGTGTCTCATTTATTATGGTGTGATCGTGATCTACTCCGGTGCGGGAACCTCATTTTCCGCCATCTGGATCGTGCTGGCGCTGGGATTTTTTATCATGGCGGCCGTGGGAAAGTTTTATCCGCGGATCCGTGACAGAGTACCGGTGCAGATCGAGGTAGCTGTGATCACATTCTTTTCAGCGATCGCATTCATCTTCATCGTTGTGGAGCTCCTTATGGGATTCGGCGCGCTGTCTTTTCAGAAAGAGAGCGTCAACTATGTGATCGTTCTCGGTGCGCAGGTGCGCGGAAATACGATCAGCCGCACGCTGGAGCGGCGTCTGGAAAAGGCTGTGGAGTACGCGGCATATCATCCGAACACGGTATTTGTGCTTTCTGGCGGACAGGGGGATGACGAGGACGTGACGGAGGCATCCGCCATGTACCGCTACATGAAGAGCCGCGGGGTCCCGGATTACCAGCTGCTTCTTGAGGAATCATCCCGCAGCACTTACGAAAATATGGTATACAGCAAAATGCTGATTACAGAGCGTGAGCGGATCCGCCGTGCGACACTCCGCGCCGCCATGGCGGAATCCGGATATCTTCTCCCCCCGGATGAGGAGATCGTGATCCGGGTAGGGATTCTCACCAGCAATTTCCACGAACTCCGCGCCAAAGGGATCGCCCGCCACGTCGGCCTCCCCAACGTCAGCGGCATCTCCGCAAAGTCGGATCCCGTGCTGTTTGTACATTTTTGCGTGAGAGAGTGTTTTGCGATATTAAAAGATAAATTTGTGGGGAATATGTAACCAAGGGGATCAAGCTTAGAAGCCCGACGCAAGCTTGCTTGCAGGCGGGATTATAAGTTTGAGACCCACTCCCCACATGAGTAAGTAGCCATTTTTTCGAAGAAAAAATGAGCGGATTACGAATGTGGGGGGCAGGATTGCGGGAGCACGAAGTGCGGAGCAATCCGGTTACGACTATAGCGTAAAAAAGAAAGGATTTTTTCAGACATGGAGAGCCAGATCGAATCAGTCAAAGCCCTTGACGCGTATCGTCTTCGGCAGGTAAAACATATCCCGGAACTGAATTCCGACGGTATGATCTTAGAGCATAAAAAAACAGGGGCAAATATTTTCCTCATGAGCAACGAGGATGACAACAAAGTATTCTGCATCGGTTTCCGGACACCGCCGGCGGACGGCCCCGGTGTTCCGCACATCATCGAGCACACCGTGTTCTGCGGATCTGATAAATTCCCGGTGAAGGACCCGTTTGTGGAACTTGTAAAGGGATCTTTGAATACATTCTTAAACGCGATGACCTACCCGGACAAGACCGTGTACCCGATCGCGAGCTGCAATGAGACGGATTTCCAGAACCTTATGGACGTATATATGGACGCCGTATTCCATCCGAATATCGGAAAAGAGAAGAAGATCTTCATGCAGGAAGGTTGGCACTATGAGCTCGAAAGCCCGGAAGATGAAATCACCTACAACGGCGTTGTATACAACGAGATGAAAGGGGTATTTTCCTCCCCGGAGAGCGTTCTGGACAGCTTCATCCACACGGCAATGTTCCCGGATACCTGCTACGGAGTGGAGTCCGGCGGAGACCCGGAGGACATCGTTAAGCTGACTTACGAGGATTACCTTGCGTTCTATCATAAATATTATCACCCGTCCAACAGCTATATCTACCTCTACGGAGATATGGACATGGCGGAAAAATTAAAATGGCTCGATGAGGAATATCTCGGAAAGTACGACAGAAAAGAGATCGATTCCGAGATCCGGATCCAGAAAAAATTCAAGGAGCCGATCGAGCGGGAGATCTTCTATTCCGTCTCCGAGTCCGAGAGCCTTGACCATGCGACTTACCTTTCGATCAACACGCAGGCCGGAAACGAGCTCTCCCCGAAGGAGTACGTGGCGTTCCAGATCCTGGAGTATGTGCTCTTAGATGCGCCGGGCGCACCGCTTAAAAAAGCACTCTTAGACGCGGGGATCGGCGACGATATCATGGGCGGCTACGAGTATGGGATCCTGCAGCCGTATTTCTCCGTGATCGCAAAGAATGCAGAGCGTGAGCAGAAAGATGAGTTCGTGAAAGTCGTAAAATCCACACTGAGAAAACTGGTGGACGGCGGCATCGAGAAAAAGAGCCTGAAGGCCGGGATCAACAACTACGAATTCCAGTACCGCGAGGCGGATTACGGTTCTGCGCCGAAGGGACTCATGTACGGTCTCCAGTGCCTGGACAGCTGGCTCTACGGCGGCGATCCGATGATGCACTTAGAGTATGAGGAGACCTTCGCAGCCTTAAAAGAGGGCGCTGACCATGGATATTTTGAAGGACTTATCAGGACATACCTTCTCGACAACCCGTATGAGGCGGTTGTGATCGCAAGCCCGAAGAAGAACCTTACCGCCCGGATCGAAGAGCAGACTGCAAAGAAGTTAAAGGAATACAAGGACAGCCTCTCCAAAGAGGAAATCGATGCGCTGATTCGCCAGACAAAGGAATTAAAAGAGTACCAGGACACCCCGTCCCCGAAGGAAGACCTCGAGAAGATCCCGATGCTGACGAGAGATGAGATCGGAAGAGAGCCTGCGAAGCTGATCTTTGAGGAGACAAAGCTTGACGGCATCACCGTGGTCCGCCACGAGATGTTTACATCCGGGATCGGATATCTGAAAGTTCTCTTCAATACGAACCGGGTTCCGATGGAAGACCTGCCGTATCTCGGACTCTTAAAATCCGTCCTCGGATATGTGGATACGAAGAACTACAGCTACAGTGATCTGAGCAGTGAGATCTTCTTAAACAGCGGCGGTGTTTCCTTCTCCGTAACCTCCTATCCGGATCTTGCGAAAGCGGGAAGCTTCACAGGAGTTTTCGTTTGCAGCGCGAGAGTCCTCTATGAGAAACTTGACTTTGGATTCGAGATCCTGGAAGAGATCATCAACCGATCGGTTCTCGATGATGAAAAGCGCTTAAATGAGATCTTGAGCGAAGGAAAGTCAAAGTCCCAGATGAAACTCATGGGATCCGGTCACACGGCGGCCGTTGCGAGAGGGACCTCTTACTTCTCCGATACTTCCTATTTCAACGATATGACAGGCGGGATCGGATACTATAAATTCTTAGAGGACCTGGCAAAGAACTTTGAGACAAAGAAAGACGAGATCATTGCCGGCCTGAAGCGTGTGATGGCAGCGCTCTTTACGAGAGAGAACATGACAGTCAGCTACACAGCTGACCAGGAAGGATTCTCTTATCTGGAAGGCGCGATGAAGAAGCTTTCTGAGAAGATCCCGGCAGGAACCGGAAAAATCTATCCGTTCACAGCACCGAAGGAGAACAGAAATGAGGGCTTTACTTCCTCCTCCAAGGTCAACTATGTGGCACACTGCGGAACCTTCGCGGGAAGCGGATATTCCTACACAGGCGCGCTGCGGATCTTAAAAGTGATGTTAAGCTATGATTATCTCTGGATCAACATCCGCGTGAAAGGCGGCGCATACGGCTGCATGAGCGGCATCGGGCGTTCCGGTGAGGGATATTTTGTCTCCTACCGTGATCCGGAGGTGAAGAAGAGTGATGATATCTATCTCGGAATTCCGGATTATCTGGAGAATTTCGAGGCGGATGAGCGCACGATGACAAAATATGTCATCGGAACCATCAGCGATATTGATACTCCGCTGACGCCGTCCTTAAAGGGAAGCCGCGGACTCTCCGCCTGGTATTCCGGAGTGACGGATGAGATGCTGAAAAAAGAGCGCGAGGAGATCTTAAACGCGACCGTGGAAGATATCCGCGCCCTCGCACCGATCACAAATGCAGTCCTTGAGACAGGAGCCGTGTGCGTGGTAGGAAATGAGGACAAGATCAAGGCGGACAGGGAACTGTTTAAAGAGATCAAACCGTTATTTGAGTAAGGAAAAGCGTAACTGTGAAGGTACTGGACAGCTACGGAAAAGCTAAGGAGAATTCATGAAAAAAGGATATAAATCAGGTTTTGTGACACTGATCGGCCGTCCGAATGTTGGAAAATCCACACTGATGAACCATCTGATCGGACAGAAGATCGCGATCACGTCGGAAAAACCGCAGACCACGAGAAACAGGATCCAGACCGTGTATACAGACGAGCATGGTCAGATCATCTTCCTCGACACACCGGGGATCCACAAAGCGAAAAACAAGCTCGGTGAGTACATGGTAAACGTTGCGGAGCATACACTCCGTGAGGTCGACGTGATCTTATGGCTCGTGGAGCCGGGAACCTACATTGGTTCCGGTGAGCAGCATATCTTAAAAGTGCTGCAGACCGTAAAGACACCGGTCATCCTCGTCATCAACAAGATCGATACGGTGAAGAAAGAGGATATCTTAAAGACCATCGAGACCTACAAGGATGCATACCACTTTAAAGAGGTGATCCCGGTATCGGCGATGAAGAAGACGAACACCGACACGCTGATCCACACGATCTTCCAGTATCTGCCGGAGGGACCGCAGTACTATGATGAGGACACCGTGACCGACCAGCCGATGCGCCAGATCGCTGCGGAGCTGATCCGTGAGAAAGCACTCCGCATGATGTCGGATGAGATCCCGCACGGGATCGCAGTGACGATCGAGCGGATGACGGAGCGCGACAACGGCATGTTCGATATCGATGCGACGATCATCTGTGAGAGAGAGTCCCACAAGGGGATCGTGATCGGAAAAGGCGGTCAGATGTTAAAGCGCATCGGAACCTCCGCAAGGATCGAGATCGAGAACCTCATGGACACGAAGGTCAACTTAAAGCTCTGGGTCAAGGTCCGCAAGGAGTGGAGAGATTCCGAGCTGTATATGAAGAACTACGGATATAATTCTAAAGATATCTGATCACTCTGCTGCAGCATGGCTGGTCAGGCAGACAGATTTCTGCCTGCGGCCGTAGCAGGAAAGATCTGGATCAGATGCAAGAGGTTATTAAAGGAACGAAGAAATGAGAGAACAGGTAGTCCTGACCGGGATGGTCATTAAATCTGCCCCGGCAGGCGAATATGACAGAAGACTCGTGATCTTAACCTGCGAGCGGGGAAAGATCACGGCTTTTGCAAGAGGCGCGAGAAGACCCGGAAGTACGCTGATGGCGTCCTCCGCCCCCTTTGTGTTCGGCACATTCTCCCTCTATGAGGGCCGGGACGCCTATTCCCTCGTCTCTGTGGAGGTACAGAATTACTTCCGGGAGATCACGGAAAATATGGAGGCGGCATGTTACGGCTCGTATTTTCTGGAGTTCGCGGACTATTACGGGAGAGAGAACCTGGAGGCGGTCGAGACCTTAAAACTTCTCTACCAGTCACTCCGGGCACTCTTAAAGAGCACGATCCCGAACCGGCTCGTGAGGGCTGTCTTTGAGTTAAAGCTCATGGAGATCAACGGCGAGTACATGGAAAAGCCTCTGGGAAGGCTGGAAGACTCCACGATCTATACATGGGAATACGTTCTCGCGTCGCCGGTGGAAAAGCTTTACACCTTTACAGTCACGGAGAAAGTCCTGGAAGAATTCACAAAGTGCGTGGCGGAAAATAAGCGGCGATTTGTGGATAAAACCTTCCATTCACTTGACATTTTGGATGTTCTTGTATATAAATGATGTTAAAGGTTTTTTGACTTTTTTGGCAATGGATCATTCGTTGCTTTTCACGGGTAGGAATTTTCAGAACTGAAAATTCCGTATGATACAGTAGCGGTCGCGGATTTTGCCGATTTGGAATGCGAAGCATCGGTATCATAAACAGGTTTATCCTTAAAAATCGTTTTTGAGGATCAAGGAGGAATTATGAAAAAAGGACAGACGGCGGCAGCCATTCTCCTTCTCGCATTTGCCTTAAACGGCTGCGGCGGCGGAGTGGGAAAGACCGCATTTGCCCCGACGGAGCCCAGCCTTTATGTCACAAAGGAAGGCACCGTCACCAGCGCAGATGTGGAAATCTGCGAGAATGATTATTACAGCGCCGATGAATTAAAAGCCTATGCGCAGGAGATGCTGGATGCATTCGAGAGCGAAAATCAGTCCGGAAGCAGTGAGAAAAAGGCTGAGATCACGGAATGCACCGTGAAGGACGGGACTGCGAAACTTCTCATTACCTTCCCGGATGCGGAGGAATACCTTCGCTTTGCGGCGGAGTATCCGGATGAGGAGAGCGGGATCCAGGTCGAGAGTCTGGATGTGGTTTCCGTGCAGGACGGAGTGGAAAAAGGCTATATCGTCGGTTCAAATTTCTATAAAGCAGGCGATGAAAAGACGGAAGTATCCGCTGTGGACATCACAAAACAGAAAAAGCTTTATGTGGTCTGTGTGACCGGCAGCGCGAAGCTCCAGACGGACGGCGCGATCCAGTATGTGTCCGAGGGCGTGACCTTAAACGGGAATACGGCCGAGACGCCGGAAGGCGAGACGTCTTATATTATCTTCAGATAAAAGGATCCGGCGGAAATCCGCGGATCTTAAAGAGACGGGATCTTCAGTTTAAGATCCTGTGATCATGGCAATACGCCGGATGGGATGGAATCACCCCGAAATCCCAGGTGGTTGTAGATAGAATTACTTTCCGCATAAACCAGTGCGGAAGAGATCAAGAGGAGAGTCACAATGGAAAAGACAATGGAAAAAATTGTAGCACTTGCGAAATCCAGAGGCTTTGTATATCCGGGTTCCGAGATTTACGGAGGTCTTGCAAACACATGGGATTACGGCAATCTGGGCGTAGAGCTTAAGAATAACGTAAAACGTGCGTGGTGGAAGAAATTCATCCAGGAAAATCCGTACAACGTAGGTGTGGACTGCGCGATCTTAATGAACTCCCAGACATGGGTTGCATCCGGACATATCGGCGGTTTCTCTGACCCGTTAATGGACTGTAAGGCATGTAAAGAGCGTTTCCGTGCCGACAAGCTCATCGAGGACTACATGGCAGAGAAAGGCGTTGAGCCGGAGACTCCGATCGATGGCTGGAGCCAGGAGCAGATGAAGAAGTACATCGACGACAACCAGATCCCGTGCCCGAGCTGCGGAAAGCATGACTTCACAGATATCCGTCAGTTCAACTTAATGTTCAAGACATTCCAGGGCGTTACCGAGGATGCAAAGAACACGGTTTACTTAAGACCGGAGACAGCACAGGGTATTTTCGTAAACTTCAAGAATGTCCAGAGAACATCCAGAAAGAAAGTTCCGTTCGGTATCGGACAGATCGGTAAGTCCTTCCGTAACGAGATCACACCGGGTAACTTCACATTCCGTACCAGAGAGTTTGAGCAGATGGAGTTAGAGTTCTTCTGCAAACCGGGTACAGACCTTGACTGGTTCGCATACTGGAAACAGTTCTGCATCAAGTGGCTGCAGGATCTCGGCATCAAACCGGACGAGATGCGTGCGCGTGACCATTCTCCGGAGGAGCTCTGCTTCTACAGTAAGGCAACCACAGACCTTGAGTTCTTATTCCCGTTCGGCTGGGGCGAGCTCTGGGGTATCGCGGACAGAACCGATTACGACCTGACACAGCATCAGAACGTATCCGGACAGGATATGTCCTACTTCGACGATGAAGTAAACGAGAAGTACATCCCGTACGTTATCGAGCCGTCACTCGGCGCAGACCGTGTAACACTTGCATTCCTCTGCTCCGCATATGACGAGGAAGAGTTAGAGGGCGGCGATGTCCGCACCGTTATGCACTTCCATCCGGCGATCGCACCGGTGAAAGTCGGCATCCTTCCGTTATCCAAGAAGTTAAACGAGGGCGCTGAGAAGGTATACGCAGAACTCTCCAAATACTACAACTGTGAGTTCGATGACAGAGGAAATATCGGTAAGAGATACAGAAGACAGGACGAGATCGGTACTCCGTTCTGCGTAACATACGACTTTGATTCTGAGACAGACGGCGCTGTAACCGTTCGTGACAGAGACACGATGGAGCAGGTTCGTATTCCGATCACAGAGTTAAAGAGCTATTTTGAGGATAAATTAAGTTTCTAATGGAGTCCAGAACATGCAAAGCACATGCTTGACTGCGGAGCGGATCTGCAGGCGGCGTGTAAAGTGCAATGACTTTGGACTTTATGACAGGATGAGGCGGCTGGATCTTATGTCAGACCGCCTCTTTCTTCTATAACAGGAAATGACAGACAGGAAAGAAAAAGGGGAAAAAGTAACATCATTCTGGCATCCGGTTCCCCGAGACGGAAAGAGCTGCTTTTGCAGATCGGGATCGTCCCAGAGATCATCGTGAGCCATGTGGAAGAGAAGATCACATCGGACGTCCCTGCTGAGGTCGTGATGAGTCTCGCGGAGCAGAAAGCCGTCGATGTGGCAAAAGAGATGCCGGAGGGAACCGTGATCCTTGGGTCCGATACGGTCGTCGCGGCGGACGGAAAGATCCTCGGGAAGCCGAAGAGCCATGAGGAGGCGTATGAGATGATCAGGCGTCTCGCGGGGCGCAGCCATCAGGTCTATACGGGCGTCTGCCTCGTGAAAAAAGGACTGGAGGGAGAAGCGGATACGGTCGTTTCCTTCTATGATGAGACGGACGTGAATGTTTCCCCGATGACGGAAAAAGAGATCCGGGAGTATGCGGATTCCGAGGAGCCGATGGACAAGGCGGGATCGTATGCGGTCCAGGGATTTTTTGCAAGATATATCGACGGATTAAAGGGATCTTACGCGAATGTGATGGGACTTCCGGTGCATCTTGTATATCAGGAATTGAAAAAACTTGGTGCTTTATAAATGTGCAGACGGGTTGATTCAGCAGGTCAGCGCATCTTGCTGTGCTGACCGTAATAAAACATACTTGCAGACAACGATCTGTGAGGTCTGCGTACCTGTTGCGGGAGACACAGGAAAACATAAGCTTGAGGACAGAAATATGGGAAAATGGAACCGGTGGGGAAGGACGCTTGCGGCGGTCGTCCTCACGGCAGTGATCGTCTGCGGATGCGGCGTGAAAGAGACGCTGCTTTCCGGCAGAAAAAGTGAAAGAGAGTACGGGAAAGCCGAGACCATGGTGATCGTCACCACGGAGCGGCTCCGTTATGAAGAATTATATACAGACAAGATCTGGGATGTCGCGGTGGACGAGTCCGGAACTACGTTTGAGGAGACTCTGGTAAACCAGATCCATGATTTTTTAAAGGAATTAAAGACCATGAGCCGCATGGCCGACGAGGAGAACGTCACACTCTCGGGAAAAGAGCGGGAGCTTGTGAAGCAGGCGGCGGCGCAGTATATGGAAAATCTGAAAAACGCCGGGGACAGCTTCGAGATTACCCGGGATGTGGCAGAATCCTTATATGAGGACTACTGGAAAGCGGAAAAACTGGTGGAGACACTGACGGAAAATGTCAATCTGGAGGTCAGCGACAGCGAGGCGAAGGTCATCACGGTCGATGAGATCGTACTTTCCGACAAAGATCAGGCGGATGAGACCTTAAAAAAGGTCCGGACGGAGGGAACGGATTTTATGACGGTCGCAAAAGAGGTGTCCGAGGACCAGGAAATCGAGAAAAAGATCTCCAGAGGCATGAGGTCAGAAGAATATGAGCAGGCCGCTTACGCGCTGGCTTCCGGGGAGATCAGCGATGTGATCGGGGCAGACGGAAAATATTATATCCTGCGCTGCGTGAGCGATTACGATGAGGCCGCGACGAAGATCCGGAAGGAAGAGATGGTCCGGGAGAAGAAGAACGAGGCGTTCTATGAGACATACTCGGAGTACGCGGCGAAGGTCCATCTCGCGAAGGATGACAGTCTGTGGAAAAATCTTTCCATCACAGACGGGGAGAAGACATCGGCAGATTTCTTCGAGATCTTTGAGACGGTATGTAAGGAGACGGAATGACGGTCCCTCTGGTCTGCGCATCTGTTTGCGGACTGTGAGATCACATAGACGGAACGGCGTAACTATTCAGTAGGTCTGCGCACTTGCTGCGCTGACCGTAATA
>OOCG01001447.1_pt1 | contig 10831 bp, 9 predicted proteins | sample 1671521 | NCBI WGS metagenome assembly OOCG01 (sample SAMN06348165, study PRJEB24527) | human gut metagenome | biome: human gut; feature: ankylosing spondylitis patient; material: feces | host: Homo sapiens | place: China | collected 2015-10
GGACACCCTTCTTGGGTTTCCCGCGCACACCCTTCCTTACCGTTGCGGAGGATTTACCACTTTATCGACAGTCTCAAAGAAGCGGAGGCTTACAGCCCCCGCTTCTTTTTCAATGTCCGAATGTCCTCGCCCACAAAGGGCAAAAGCTGATATTCCCCCTCCACGCGGGAGGCGATCTGCTCGGAGTACCGCTGTCCCAGCGCTTCCGGCATCAGGTTCGTGCTGATAATGGTGGATTTCTTTTCCAGCAGCCGCCCGTTTATGATCTGGTACAGCGCGCTCTGGACAAAGGCGGTCAGCATCTCCGTCCCCAGATCGTCCAAAATCAAGAGGTCGCAGCCCATGACCCGCTCCACATCCCGGTCGGCCTCGTCCCGGCCGAACTTCTGAGCCTCAAAGCGCTCAAAAACGTGCCCCGCCGTGTCATATACCACGGAAAAGCCCTTGCCGCTGACCTCCCGGGCAATAGCGGCGGACAGATGCGTCTTTCCCAGCCCCGGCCGCCCGAACAGCAACAGATTTGCCGGTTTTTTCCCGAAATGATGGGCGTATTCCACACAGGTGTCATATACCCACTCCATGTGCTCCCGGGCGGATTTGCTCTTTCCCGGCGCCCGCTGCCCATCGTACCAGTCTGTGTCAAAGGTGTCAAAGCTCTGCCCGCCCAAATCCAGCAGACGGGAAAGCTCCCGGCGCTGCTCCTCCACATAATAGGTCTTCAGGCAGCGGCACAGCTCGCCGCCCCGGAACCCGGTGTCCCCGCACAGCGGACAGGCCGGGGTGTCCTCCAGCGCGTCCTCCGGCAGTCCCAGCTCCGATAAAAGCTGCCGCCGCTCCGCCTGCAGGCCGAGATTTTCCTCCCGCAGCCGCGCGATCTCCGGCAGCGGGTCCTGTCCCCGCCGCAGCGCGGCGGCCATCACGCGGCTGGCCGTGCGGCGCAGCTGCTCCTGAATTTCCCGCAGCCGGGGGCGGCGGGCATAAATTTCCTCCCGCTGGGCGGCAAGCTCCGCCTCCCGCCGGGTGCGGTCCGCCTCATAGCGCTCCTGCGCCAGGCGCAGCAGCCTTCCGTCATATGCCATGCTGCCCCTCCCTTACACGTATTTCCACGCATCGCCGGTCTCCCGGACCGGCGCCTTGCCTGCCGGGGGCCTGTCCGCGCGCTGAACGTCCTCCGGCGTATGTAGTCCCGCCTCGTGCCACCGCTTCAGAATACCGTTGCAGTACGCCCACTTCAGCTCGTGGCACTTAAGCACCGTCTTGTCGCAGGCCAGCGCCACCGTTTCCGGCGGAAAGCCCATCTCCTGCCACGCCGCAAGATACTTTTCCTCCGACGCCACCGGCATCCGCTCGCCAAGGCCCAGTGCCCGCATATACTGCGGGATGGCTCCCTGCCGCTCCGTATACTTTTTCAGGTACTCCACTGCCGCCCGCTGGGTGTCGATACCTCTGCGGGCCCATGCGTAGCCCTCTTTTTCGATCTGCCGCAGCGTGGGCCGCCGGCCCGCGCCGTACTTCCGGGTAATGCGCTCTACGCAGTGGTTCACCAGCAGGAAAATAACGTCCGCCGGCAGGCCCAGATAGTCGTTCAGTCCCAGCAGCACGCCCACATCCGGCGTGGTGAGGCGCTTGCCCAGCTTTTTTTCCACCTCGGCGGTGAGCATACGGAACTCCTCGCTGCTCTCCAATCGGCGGGCAATGTCCTCCCGCTGATAATCCGGCCGCTCGTCCGCCGGCTCCGGAACGTCCTCCGCAGCCGGGGCCAGCAGCCGCAGCTCCCGCAAAACGCTCTCCGCAGCCTCGATGCGGCTCCGCTCCCAGCGCAGCTCACCGGCCAGTGACCGGGGCTGTACGCTGCCGTGGTGCCGCAGGAGCGCCAGATATAAAAGCGCCGCGTCGCCGTCGCCCCGCTCCAGCAGCCGCTTTGCGGCCTGCGCTGTCAGCGTGACGGGCTCCTCCGCCGTGTGGATGAGAATACTTGCCATCTGCCGCTCCCTCCTTTCCGCCTGTTTCTTCGGTCTTCTATTCTACACGAAATTTTCCTCCGGGGCAAGTATCTCCCACCCGGTTGTAAACTTTTTCATTTTTTGCTGATTTTACTGGAACGCTGCGCTAAATCATGTTATACTGGAAACTGTAATATCATGTGCTTTCCGCACAGAAGGATAGAAGGAGGAAGCGCGTATGGCAAACCGTGTCACCATCACGATCTGCGGAGAGGAGTACACCCTTGTGGCGGACGAATCCTCCGCTTATATGCAGAAGGTCGGCAGCTATGTCAGCGATAAGATGACGGAGGTGCTGGAGGGCGCCAAGGTCGCCCGCACCGACGCGGCGGTGCTCACCGCCGTAAATCTGGCGGACGAGCTGTTCAAGTCCCAGACCGCCGCCGAGCAGCTCCGGGTGCAGATCAAGGGCTATCTGGACGAGGCCTCCAAGGCGCAGAACGAGGTCAGCGAGCTCAAGCGGGAGGTTTTCCGCCTCCAGCAGCGCTTGGACGCCCGGAAGTAATGGCGTTGGAGCTTCTATCCCCCGCCGGTTCGCCGGAGGCTCTCCGTGCCGCCGTGCAGAGCGGCTGCGGCGCGGTGTATCTGGGCTGGGGCGCGTTCAACGCCCGCCGGGGCGCCAAAAATTTCACGGACGAGGAATTTGCCGCCGCCATTCGGTACTGTCATGTCCGGGGCGTCCGGGTCTTTCTCACCCTGAATACCCTTGTAACGGACCGGGAGCTGCCCGCCGCGCTGGACGCCGCCCGCACCGCCTGCCGTCTGGGGGTGGATTCCGTTCTCGTGCAGGACTGGGGCCTTTTTTCCCTGCTCCGGGAAACGCTGCCGGACCTCCCCCTCCACGCCAGCACGCAAATGAGCCTGTTCACCTCCGGCGGCGCCAACGAGGTGTATCACGATGGCTGTGAGCGGGTGGTGCTGGCCCGGGAGTGCTCCAGGGAGGACATCGCCGCCGTGTGCCGTGCCTGTCCTGCCGAGGTGGAGGTTTTCGGCCACGGCGCTCTTTGTATGTGCTATTCCGGCCAGTGTGCTTTCAGCGCCCTCATCGGCGGCCGCAGCGGCAACCGGGGCACCTGCGCCCAGCCCTGCCGCCTGCCCTACGGCTTCAACGCCCCCGCGAAAAACACCTACCCCCTCAGCCTGAAGGATAGCTGCCTTGCCTCCCGTCTTGAGGACATGGCGGACATGGGCGTTTCCTGCGTCAAGTTAGAGGGCCGCATGAAGCGCCCGGAATACGTGGCAGTGGTCACGGACATCTACGCCCGCTTGATTCGCGAGCGCCGCCGCCCCACCCCCGCCGAAACACAGGCACTGGAGCTGGCCTTTTCCCGCTCCGGCTTTACGGAGGACTACTGGCTGGGCCGCCATGGCCCTGCCATGTTCGGCACCCGGCCGGAAAATACCCCGGAGCCGAAAGAGTTGTTTGCCGCCGCCCGGGCCCGCTGTGAAAAGGACGATGCCCGGACGGTCCCCGTTCACTTTTCCTGTATTTTAGCGGCGGAGACCCCCGCCTCTCTCACCGTTTCGGATGGAGACGGTCACACCGTTACCGTTTCCGGCCCCACCCCGGAGCTGGCCCAAAACAAGGCCCTGACCGCCGCCGAGGTCTCCGCCCGTCTGCAAAAGACCGGCGGCACCGCCTTCCGCTGCGCGGACTGCGCTGCACAGGTCGCGGGCGGTCTGTTCCTCTCCGCCGGGGCGTTGAACGCCCTCCGGCGGGACGCCCTCTCCGCGCTGGAGGAGGCCCGCTGTGCCGTGCCGCACCGCCGGGAGCTGCCGGTGCCGCCTTTGCCGGACCTGGACTGCGCCGCCCCCTCCCCGGCCCTGACGGTCTCCGTCGCCTCATGGGCACAGGCCGAAGCGCTGCTGCCCCTTTCCCCCGCACGGCTCTGCGTCCCCCTCGAAATTCTGGCGGAGCAAACGGCCCTCCCCGCCTTTTCCGGGGAATGGTGCGCCATTTTCCCCCGCGTCTGGCGGGATTCTGACGAACCGCAGCTCCGCGCGTGGCTGGCCCACGCCAAGGCCATGGGTGTCACCGCCGCGCTATCGGGTAACCTCGGCCACCTGCCGCTGCTGCGGGACAGCGGCCTGACCGTTTCCGGCGATTTCGGCCTCAACGTGTTCAACAGCCGCGCTCTGGACTATCTCCGGCGCAAGAATCTTGCCGCCGCCTGCCTGTCCTTTGAGCTGCGCTTCCCCCAAATGCGGGATATGCAGAAGGTGATTCCGGCAGAGGCCATTGTCTATGGCCGCCTGCCGCTGATGATCACGGAAAACTGCCTCGTGCAGAACGGTACCGGCTGCCGCCTCAGTGAACGCGGCGCCGCCGTTCCGCAGGACGCCCCCTGCCGCAAACCCAACTACCTTCAGGACCGCACCGGCGCCCGCTTTCCTCTTCTCCCGGCCTACGGCCACCGGACGGAGCTGCAAAACAGCGCCCCCCTCTGGCTTGCGGACAAGCCGGACTGGCGGCACTGCGGCCTTCGCTTTGCCCGCCTCCGCTTCACAACGGAGTCTCCGGCAGACTGCGCCGCCATTTTCCGGGCCTATGAAAACGGCGCTCCCGCCCCCGCCGCCTTTACCCGTGGGCTGTACTACCGCGGTGTGGATTGACTCTTTGCGGGCCTTACCTGCCCAAAGTGCCGCCATGCGGCACAAAATTGCACCCCCATTTTCTTTTGCCCGGCAACATCCAGCGATTCGCTGTGCGAATGCGGCGTTTCGCCGCAGAAATGCACCCCCCATTTTCTTTTTGAGACATCAAAAAGAAAATACGCCGTGCACGGTGGAAAAGAAAAAATGTTATATCCAAACTTGCACTTACGTGCAAGTTTGGGGAAACGGATTCTGTGAGAACCCTTGTGCAAATGAAGAATTGCCTGCTAAATCACGGGCGGGGTGCAAATTTTTTCCGGCCCGGTACACCGTGACGATAAAGCATCAGATTCCGGGGTGTAAGAGGACACACGCTACTACTCTTTCCGCTGCCGCTCCTGTCTATCCCGCGGTACAGACCAGCGCTTAGCGAAGCGGAAAGCGCGGAAAGCTATGCTGAATCAAGTCCGATTCTCCATCCCAATTTTCAACCGCCCTCCCAACTGCGGGCGTACACCCCTTCGCGGAACATTTACCAGCGCAGCCGGTAGTAGACTTCTGGATTTTCTCGCCACTCCGTACCGATCATCCCCTATCCCCGGGAGGGGTTTCCAAAGGGGAGGGCCGCCGCCCGCCCCTTTGTGCCCAGAGGGGGTATGGGGGGCGGCGGCGTCCCCCATGTTTCTCTTTCGGGGGTCGGGGGGACATTCTCTTTTCAAAAGAGAATATCCCCCTGACTTCGTGTGCCGCCTCGCGGCACTTCCTACAGCAAACTGCTGTATTTTCAGCGCCCTTTCAGTTCTATCCGTATAATATATACGTTATAATACAAAAAGTTTTCAATTTTGGAGTTTCATATGAAAGAGATCAAGGTAAAATATTTTGTGGACGGTATCGACGAGCTGTGCTACGTGGCCGGAAAGTCGGACTGGATCGACCTTCACGCCGCCGAGGACGTGGATATGAAGGCCGGTGAGTTCCGCCTGATTCCCTTAGGCGTGGCCATCGAGCTGCCGGAGGGGTACGAGGCCCATGTGGTGCCCCGCAGCTCTACGTTTAAAAATTACGGCCTGCTGCAAGCAAATTCCATGGGCGTGGTGGACTACACCTACCGGGGAGACAATGACCAGTGGCACGTTCCCATGTACGCCACCCGGGATGTCCACATCGACAAAAATACCCGCATCTGCCAGTTCCGCATCATGGAAAACCAGCCCGCGCTGGTCTTTACCCGGGTGGAGCGCCTCACCGGCCCGGACCGGGGCGGCTTCGGCTCCACCGGCAAATAAGGAGGAGCGTATGCCGCATATCGTTTTGGCCTCCGGCTCCCCCCGGCGGCAGGAGCTTCTGCGCCGCATCGGCGTCACGGAGTTCGACATTCGGGTGCCCCGGACCGATGAGCACTATCCCGCCGGGCTGACGCCCCAAGGCGTTGTAGAATATATCTCCCGGGAAAAGGCGGACGCCGCCGTAAAGCTCTGTACCCCAGAGGAAGTGGTCATCACCGCCGATACCATGGTCTTTTTAGATGACCAGCGTCTCGGCAAGCCCCGGGACGAGGCCCACGCGCTTGAAATGCTCACGGCGCTTCAGGGCCGCCGCCACACCGTCTGCACCGGCGTCACCGTCCGGCAGGGGAACCGCAGCCTGACGGAAAGCGAGTCCACCGCCGTGATCTTCCGTCCCGCCACAGAGACGGAGCTTCGCAGCTATATCGCCACCGGCGAGCCCATGGACAAGGCCGGGGCCTACGGCGTGCAGGGCAAGGGCGCTCTGCTGGTGGAGCGGCTGGAGGGGGACTTTTTCAACGTCATGGGCCTCCCTGTCCTTCGTCTGAGCCGGATGCTGGCGCAGTTCGGCATCCGCCTGCTGTAAGCGCGTTCCCGCTCATTTTTCCTGAAATTTTGAAGGAGACCTTCATTTGAAAGACTTTCTGAAAAACAATGGGCTTTGGATTCTCTTTGCCGGGGCGGTCATCGCCGTGGCTCTGGCGCTGCTGTCCTACTTCAGCACCAACTCCTCCCCGCTGGTGAATTTGGCGAACACTGTCACTGCCCCGTTCCGGGCGGTCTCCGCCTCCGTTTCCGGCTGGTTTGCGGATAAGCAGAATTACTATGCCGACAACAAATCGCTGAAGGAGGAAAATGAAGCGCTGAAGCAGCAGATCGCGGAGATGGAGGCCACTGTCCGGCAGGGCGAGGCCGCCAGCCGGGAAAATGCCTTTCTCCGGGACCTGCTGGACCTGCGCCAGCAGCGCCGAGACCTCAGCGACTTTGAGACCGCCACCGTCACGGAGCGCAGCGTCACCAACTGGACGTCCTCTCTGACGCTGGACAAGGGCTCCGCCCACGGTGTCGAGGTGGGCGACTGCGTCATTGACGGCGCCGGTGCGCTGGTTGGCCGCGTTTCGCGGGTGGGCTACAACTGGTCCACGGTACTGACCGTTGTGGATACGGACACCTCGCTGGGTGCCCGGGTCTACCGCACACAGGACATCGGCATCGCCGCCGGCGATTTTGCCCTCATGGGAGACGGTCTTTTGAAGCTGGACTCCCTTCCCGCCTCCGCCCAGCTTTTAGAGGGCGATCTGGTGGTGACCTCCGGCTTCGGCGGCTATATCCCCCCCGACCTTGTTATCGGCTCCGTCACAGAGCTCCGGGCCGAGGATTCCGACACCACCGTCTACGCTGTGCTCACCCCCGCCGCGGACCTCGCGTCCTTAACAGAGGTCTGCATCATCAAATCCTTTGAGGTGGTCAACTGACCGCTTCCCCCGATTTCCCGAAAAGGAGTGATTTCCATGCTGGCCCGCAGCGCCACGATTTTTAAATGGACGCTTTACGCGCTGGCCGGTCTGCTCTGGGCCGCAGTGCAAGGCGCCGTGCTCCGGCACTTTTCGGTGTTCGGCGTCCTCCCCTTTCTCTATCCCCTTCTGGCCGCCATTCCCGCCACGCTGGAGGGTCCCGCCCCCGGCGCGGTGTACGCCCTCGTCTGGGGCGTGGTCTGCGATTTGCTGCTGCCCTCGTCCCTCCCCTGCTTTTATACCCTGATTTTCCCGCTGGTGGGGCTGGCTGCCGGCCTTTTGTCCAAGAGCCTCATCCCCGCCGGCTATCTCTGCTCCGCCGCCTCGGCCCTCCCGGCCTATCTTCTTACCGGCGTGTTCCACTGCATCGTCCTCTGGGCGCAGGGCCACGCCGCCTGGAGCGCCGGAATGTCCGTTACCCTCCGGGAGCTGTGCGCCTCTCTTTTGTGGAGCCTTCCGATGACATGGCTGTTCCTCCGCGTCTTCCGTCGGGTCCACGCGGACGATTGACCTTTCCCCTTAAACCGATCAGCGAGGTATCTCCATGAATCAACGCCCAACTCAGATCACCCGGTTCCACATCATCGCCGCGCTGTCGCTGGCGCTGCTGTGCGTTTATCTGGTGGTGCTTTTCAATATTCAGGTTGTCCACCACGAGGATTATCTGGCTCAATCCATCCAGACCATCACCCGCGTGGAAAACGTCAAGGCCTCCCGAGGCATCATCACGGACCGTTCCGGCCGCACCCTTGTCTCCAATCAATACACCTACAGCCTGACGTTTGACCCCACCCTTCTCCGCTCTGGCGAGGACCAGAACGAGGCCATTCTCCGCCTTGTCACCCTCTGCCGGGAGCAGGGCGTCGCGTGGGAGGATAACCTCCCCCTGTCCCTCTCCGCCCCGGCCCAGTTCACGCTGGATGGCTTTACGGACACGCAGAAGGCCCGCTTTTTCGCCTATCTCCGGGATTTGAAGCCCGCCCAGTCCCTTCTGGCCGCCTACGCCCGGACACATACCGAGCTGCTCAAGCCCCCGGCAGAAGGCTCAGAGCCGCAGGACCTCACGCTCTTAAAGGATGCGGAGCTTGCAAAGCAGATCGACTCCTCCCTTCTCACCACCGCGCTGCTGGAGGACATGGGCTTCACCCCGGCGCTTTTGATGCAGTGGATGCGTGCGGACATGAGCCTTTCCGAAGACTATACCGATGAGGAGGCCCGCCTGATTTTGGGCGTGCGGTACGAGCTGAAGCTCCGCAAGCTGGGTGCCAACAACAACGCCTACGTTTTAGCGCAGAATGTGGATGTCCCCTTCTGCTCCCTTATCAGCGACGGTGACTTCCGCGGCGCCCGCATCATCCGCTCCTCCACCCGGGCCTACAGCACCACCTACGCCGCCCATATTCTCGGCACGGTGGGCGGTATTTCCGACTATACGGACGAGCTGAAGGCACAGGGCTACAAAATGAACGATACCGTCGGCCTCACCGGCGTGGAGGCCGCCTTTGAGCAGTACCTCCGGGGCACGGATGGAAAGCAGATGATCTCCGTCAACAGCGACGGGAAGATCACCGGCGAATACTATAGCGTAGAGCCCCGCTCCGGCTACACCGTGGAGCTGACGATAGACCTGGACCTTCAGCAGTCGGTGGAGGACGCTCTGGCCTCCGCCGTGGAATCCCTGAACGCCAAGGATGGGCTGGACAGCCGGGGCGCGGCCGCTGCCGTGGTCAAGGTGGGTACCGGCGAAATTCTCTCTCTTGCCTCCTATCCCACCTTTGACCTTTCCACATGGCGGCAGGACTATGCCGAGCTTTCCTCGGACCCCGCCACTCCCATGCTCAACCGCGCCGCCTCCAGCGCCTACGCCCCCGGCTCCACCCTGAAGCCCGCCACTGCTGTGGCCGCACTGGAATCCGGCGCCACTACCCCCTCGGAAACTCTGTTCGATACCGGCTACTGGAAGTACCCCAGCACCACATGGAACGGCGGTACCTGGTGCTGGAAGCACAGCGGCCACGGCAAGGTCAACGCCACCACCGCCATCACCAATTCCTGCAACTATTACTTCGCCGAAATGGGCTACCGCATGGGGCTGGACACCCTGAACGAATACTACTCCGCCTTGGGTCTCGGTGAGCCTACCGGCATTGAGATCGGCGAGAAAACCGGCCGTCAGGCCACCAACGAGGGCGGCAGCAATCAGGCTCCTTGGGCGGCCTACGGTCAGGCAGATCAGCTTTACACCCCCTTGCAGTTGGCCAATTACATCGCCACGCTGGTCTCCGGCGGACAGCACTGCCCCGCGCATCTGCTCAAGAGCGTAAAGTCCTATGACAATTCCGAGATCATCGCCACCGGCGATACCGCGCCGCTCAATACCCTGAACATCAGCGATTCTACGCTTCAGGCCGTGAAAAAGGGAATGTACGGCTACACCCAGCCCGGCGGCATGGTCTATTCCTACTTCAAGGACTGCATCGTTTCCGCCGGTGCCAAGACCGGCACGGCCCAGTTGGGCGGCGGCCTGAAAAATAACGGCGTGTTTGTGGCCTTCGCCCCCTACGATGACCCGGAGATCGCCATTGCCCTCGTGCTGGAAAAGGGCGATGCCGGCGCGGCGCTGGCCTCCACCGCCGTGACCATTCTCAATTCCTACTTCAGCCGGGAGTCCACCGGCTCCATTCTCTCTGACAACGAGCTCATTCCTTGATTTGGGAGGGTTTTCCATGCGTGACCCCTTTGTATTCGATTCCCGCAGCGAATTCTGCAAATCCCCCTACGGTGCCGCCCCCTGCGGCGGCCGTGTTACATTTCATGTCCGTCCGCTGTACGCGGAGGGCTATTCCCGCTGTGTCCTTGTGGCATGGCGGGAATTTTCCAATTCCGCCGATACGCTGGAGCTAATGCCGGAGGGTACGGACGGAGACCGCACCCGCTTTTCCGGCGTTCTCACCGTTCCCCAAGAGCCGGAGCTGATCTGGTATTATTTCCGCCTGTTTCGCCCGGATGGTTCCACCCGCGTGTTCGACCGCTCCGGCTGGCGGGACGATGGCACACCCCAAAGCTGGCAGCTCACGGTCTACGAGCCATGCCCTACGTCCCGCTGGCTGTCTCAAGGCGTGATTTACCAAATTTTTCCAGACCGCTATTGCCGCCTTTCCGTCCCGGACCCCACCGGCCTTGTGGGAGACCGCACAGTGCACGAGAACTGGTCCGACTGCCCGGACTGGCGGCCGGACGAACACGGCGAGGTCCGCAACCGGGACTTTTTCGGCGGCTCACTGGCCGGCATCACCTCCCGCCTGCCGGAGCTGGCGGCTATGGGCGTCACCGTCCTTTACCTCAATCCGATTTTTGAATCCGCCTCTAACCACCGCTACAATACCGCCGATTACTGCGCCATCGACCCTATGCTGGGTACGGAGGCAGA
>OOCG01001459.1_pt1 | contig 10729 bp, 12 predicted proteins | sample 1671521 | NCBI WGS metagenome assembly OOCG01 (sample SAMN06348165, study PRJEB24527) | human gut metagenome | biome: human gut; feature: ankylosing spondylitis patient; material: feces | host: Homo sapiens | place: China | collected 2015-10
CTCTTACCATGCTCCGTGATCGGCCTCAAATAGCCATAGGGCCGCCGCCACTCCCCTGCCCTGCGGCTGTCCCGGCAGCCAGAGCCGGGCCATCCGCCGGCCGGAAGCCGCCCCCACCGCTGGAGATATCCCCAGTGAACTGCGCCAGTGGCCGGTTCAGATCAAGCTCGCTCCGGTCAACGCGCCCTACTTTGACGGCTGTGATCTTCTCATTGCTGCCGACTGCACCGCCTACGCCTACGGCGCCTTTCACCGGGACTTTATCCGGGGCCGGGTGACCCTTATCGGCTGCCCCAAGCTGGACGAAGGGGACTATAGTGAAAAGCTCACCGCCATTCTGGCTCAAAACGACATCCGCAGCGTCACCGTTGTACGGATGGCGGTCCCCTGCTGTGGGGGCATTCAGCGGGCCGCCGAGCGGGCCGTGTCCGCCAGCGGTAAACCGCTCTCCCTCCATACGGTCATTGTGGGCACCGACGGCACGCTGCTCCGCCAGGCTTGACACACACTTTACAATTGTGTCTTCTGTTTTTCCGGCGAAACTTGTATAAGCATACGAATTTCCGCCCCCTCCCTTGCAAAGCCCACGGGAATTCGATATATTATACTCATTCTGGGTCAGGGAGGTAGAGCCATGACGCCGGTGCACGAACTGCGCTCTGGGGTTTGGATCATCAATGGTTCCCGCCTGTCCAATTTTCGGCGGTAATAAGTGCAGGGTATCTGTGTAAGCAGATACCCTGATTTATTTTATCGTTTCCTAAAAATTTATTTGGCGCTACAGGAGGGTTTTATGAGCAAAAAAGTTGCCGTCATCATGGGTTCCGACTCAGATCTGGACACCATGCGCCCCTGCATCCAGCGGCTCAAGTCCTTTGGCATCCCCACAGAGGTCCACATCATCTCCGCCCACCGTACCCCCGCCGCCGCCGAGCGCTTCGCCTCTCAGGCAAGGGAGAACGGCTTCGGTGCGATTATCGCCGCAGCGGGCAAAGCCGCCCATCTGGCCGGTGTGCTGGCCGCCTATACCACCCTGCCCGTCATCGGCGTGCCCATCAAGACCTCTATGATGGGCGGGCTGGACTCCCTTCTGTCCATGGTGCAGATGCCCAAGGGAATTCCCGTGGCCTGCGTGGCGGTGGACGGCGCGGACAACGCCGCCATTCTGGCCGCCCAGATGCTGGCCCTTTCCGACGAGGCCCTGAGCGACCGGCTGGTGCAGTTCAAGGCCGGCATGGCCGCCGAGGTGGAAGCAAAGGATCATAAAATCCAAATGGAGGAGTTTTAATATGTCTTACGAGAAACTGGAGCAGCTCTACGAGGGCAAGGCCAAGAAGGTCTTCGCCACCAGCGACCCCAATGTTGTGATCGTGTCCTACAAGGACGACGCCACCGCCTTCAACGGCCTGAAGAAGGGCACCATCACCGGCAAGGGGGCCATCAACAACCGCATGACCAACAACCTGATGCGCCGCCTGGAGGAGAAGGGCGTGCCTACCCACTATGTGGAGGAGCTCAGCGACCGGGAGACCGCCGTGAAAAAGGTGTCCATCGTCCCCCTGGAGGTCATCATCCGCAACATCTCCGCCGGCTCCTTCGCCAAGCGCTTCGGCGTGGAGGAGGGCATCGTGTTCGACGCGCCCACCATCGAGTTCTCCTACAAGAATGACGACCTGGGCGATCCCCTCATGAACAGCTATCACGCCCTGGCTCTCAAGCTGGCCACCCAGGAGGAGATCGACCTGATCAAGAAGTATGCCTTTGCGGTCAACGACCTGCTGCGGGGCTTCATGAAGAAGATCGGCATTGATCTGGTGGACTTCAAGCTGGAGTTCGGCAAAACATCTGACGGCACCATTGTGCTGGCCGACGAGATCTCCCCCGACACCTGCCGCCTGTGGGACGAACAGACCCACGAGAAGCTGGACAAGGACCGTTTCCGCCGGGACATGGGCGGGGCCGAGGAGGCCTACGAGGAGGTCATGCGCCGCCTGATGGGGGATCAGTAATCCATGGGCGGTTTCTTCGGCGCGATTACCAAGCAGGACTGCGTGCTGGACGTGTTCTTCGGTACCGACTACCACTCCCACCTGGGCACCAAGCGGGGCGGCATGGCGGTCTACGACCGGAAGGATGGCTTTCAGCGGCAGATCCACAACATTGAAAACACCCCCTTCCGCACCAAGTTCGACAAGGATCTGGCGGAATTTCACGGCTGCTCCGGCATCGGCTGTATCAGCGACACCGATCCCCAGCCCCTGCTGGTGCGCTCCCACCTGGGCCTGTACGCCATCACCACCGTGGGCATCATCAACAATGCCGACGCGCTGGTGGAGCGTTATTTCTCCGACCACGGCCACCAGTTCATGGCCATGAGCTCGGGTAAAGTCAACGCCACCGAGCTGGTGGCCGCCCTTATCAACCAGAAGGACGATCTGATCTCCGGCATCCGCCACGCCCAGGACGAGATCGACGGTTCAGCCACCATTCTCATTCTGGACGCCGACGGCATCCTCGCCGCCCGTGACAAGCTGGGCCGCCTGCCCGTGCTCATCGGCCAGGGCGAAAACGGCTGCTGCGTCTCCTTCGAGTCCTTCGCCTACCATAAGCTGGGCTACCATGACGCCTACGAGCTGGGCCCCCGGGAGATCGTACGGGTCACGGCCGGCGGCTGGAAGACCCTCTCCCCCGCCGGAGAGCAGATGAAGATCTGCGCCTTCCTTTGGACCTACTACGGTTACCCCAACTCCAACTACGAGGGGATGAATGTGGAGGTCATGCGCTACCGCAACGGGGAGATCATGGCCCGGGACGAGGTGCACCGGGGCCAACTGCCCAAGGTGGACTATGTGGCCGGCGTGCCCGACTCAGGCGTGCCCCATGCCATCGGCTTTGCCAACCGCAGCGGCAAGCCCTTTGCCCGCCCCTTCGTCAAATACACCCCTACCTGGCCCCGCTCCTTCATGCCCACCAGCCAGGAGGCCCGCAACCAGGTGGCCAAGATGAAGCAGATTCCCGTGCCCGAGCTCATTGAGGGCAAGAAGCTGCTCTTTGTGGACGACTCCATCGTCCGGGGCACCCAGCTCCGGGAGACCGTGGAATTCCTCTACGAGTCCGGCGCTGAGGAGGTCCACATGCGCTCGGCCTGTCCGCCCGTCATGTACGGCTGCAAGTACCTGAATTTCTCCCGCAGCAACTCCGACATGGAACTGCTGGCCCGGCGAACCATCCAGGAGCTGGAGGGGGACGAGGGGCAGCAGCATATCGAGGAATACGCCGACGCCTCCACGGAGCGCGGCAGATGCATGCTCCGCGCCATCTGCGAGAAGCTGGGCTTCGACTCTCTGGGCTACCAGTCCCTGGACGGCCTGCTGGAGGCCATCGGCATCGACCGGGACAAGATCTGCACTTACTGCTGGACGGGGAAGGAGTAAAAACGCTCCAAGGGGGACGCTGTCCCCCCTGGATACCCCCCCGCGCCGCCCCCGGCGGCACAGCGGGTTTGATCCCCCCTCACCCGCGCACGGCGCAGGTGGTCGCCCGCCGATGGCGGAGCAAGCAGCGGCGTACTCCGGCGAACTGAATTCGCCTGCGGACCTCTTTTGCAATTCTTTTACCCGCAAAGCGGGTAAAACTCTGCAAGGCTTTTTCCTCTACCCCAGCGCCCCATTTCCTCATTGTTATCTGGAGGTTTTGACATGAAGAACTCCCATTCCGAATCCTACGCCGCCGCCGGCGTGGACGTCACCGCCGGCTACGAGGCGGTCAACCGCATCAAGCCCCTGGTGGAGTCCACCTACATTCCCGGTGTCATGGGCTCTCTGGGCGGCTTCGGCGGCCTGTTCGCCCCCAATGTGGCGGGCATGAAGAAGCCCGTCCTGGTCTCCGGTACCGACGGCGTGGGCACCAAGCTGAAAATCGCCTTTCTCATGGATAAGCACGACACCGTTGGCATCGACTGCGTGGCCATGTGCGTCAACGACATTATCTGCTCCGGTGCCTCTCCCCTGTTTTTCCTGGACTACGTGGCTGTGGGAAAGAATGTGCCCAGCCGCATCGAGGCCATCGTCTCCGGCGTCACCGAGGGCTGCCGCCAGGCCGGCTGCGCCCTCATCGGCGGCGAGACCGCCGAGATGCCCGGCTTCTACCCCGAGGACGAGTATGATCTGGCCGGCTTCTCCGTGGGTCTGGTGGACGAGTCCGACATGATCGACGGCTCCACCCTCTGCGAAGGGGATCTGCTCATCGGCCTGTGCTCCAACGGCGTCCACTCCAACGGCTTCTCCCTGGTGCGCAAGGTGCTGCTGGACAACCCCAAGGCTCTGGATATCTATGTCTCCGAGCTGGGCCGCACCATCGGCGAGGAGCTGCTGCGCCCCACCCATATCTACGTAAAATCCATCCAATGCCTGCGCCAGCACGGCGTAACTGTCAAGGCCATCAGCCACATCACCGGCGGCGGCCTGTATGAGAATGTGCCCCGCATGATGAAAGAGGGCCTCACCGCCCGCATCCGCACCGCCTCCTACCCCGTGCCCGCCATCTTCGAGCTCATTCAGAAGTCGGGTGACATCCCCGTGCGGGACATGTATAACACCTTCAACATGGGCATCGGCCTGGTCATCGCCATCCCCAAGGATCAAGTGGGCCACGCGCTGGACGTGCTGGCCCGGGCGGGCGAGCAGTCCTATGTCATCGGCGACGTGATCAAGGGCGACGCCGGCGTGGAGCTGGTCTGAGGGCAGGGCGCATGGTACGAATTGCCGTCTTGGTTTCCGGCGGGGGCACCAACCTCCAGGCACTGATCGACGCCCAGAGCCGGGGTGAGCTGAAAAACGGCCGCATCGCCGCCGTGCTCTCCTCCCGGCCCGACGCCTACGCCCTGGAGCGGGCCGCCCGGGCCGGCATCCCCGGCTATGTGGTGGCCCGGAAAGACTTCGCATCCAACCGGGAGATGACCATAGCCCTGGTGGACAAGCTCCGTGAGCTGAATATCGGGCTGGTGGTACTGGCCGGCTTCCTGCACATCCTTACCGGGGAGATGGTGGCCGCCTTCCCCAACGCCATCCTCAACGTCCACCCCGCCCTGATCCCCTCCTTCTGCGGCGCTGGCTACTACGGCCTCCACGTCCACGAGGCCGCCCTGGCCTACGGCGTGAAGCTCACCGGCGCTACCGTCCACTTCGTCAATGAAGAGCCCGACGGCGGCCCCATCGTCCTTCAGAAGGCGGTGGAGATCCTGGAGGGGGACACCCCCGAGGTACTCCAGCGCCGGGTGATGGAGCAGGCGGAGTGGCATATCCTTCCCCAGGCCGTCTCCCTGTTCTGTGAGGGGCGGCTCCGGGTGGAGGGAAGGATCGTCCATATTTTATAATTTCATAGGAGGTATGGAGACATGAGCGATCTGCGTCTTCTGGCATTTGTCCTCAGCGGCGGTTTTCTGTTCCTAGGCGGGATCTGGCTTGGCGGAGACTACGGTCTTGCTCTGTTGCTGCTTGGCTTGGTCGTTCTGCTGGTTCCTGTTGTTCTGGCGTGTATTTCCCTGATCCGCTGGCTGGTACCTCCTAGCCAAAGCTCTCATGAGTAGTCCAGGTAGGAGATGTCTTCATATGAAACGAACCGCAGTCATTGTAATCCTATCTTTGCTTGCAGCATTCGTATTTTCTGCCTGCGCGCCCGCAGCCCCCAGCGGTCAAACGCCTGAATTTTTGAATGACATCGGGAAAACACTCATCGAATTAAAAAATGAGCATCCAGAAGGCGAAATAATTGAAAGCTTAGATTCATCCCCAGATTGTGCCGCTATATGCTTTGGGGAGCCGGAGGCGGAATATGCTTATTACTTTTTCGGAACGCAGAGCGGCGATTCTGAAAAGGCCATGAGCGAATGTGAGGAACAGCTGAAATGTGCGGGCTTTGTCACCACCGCAAACATACTTTTCCCAGACATGGAAGATGACATGTCCTTTGAAGATTTTTTCTCCTTGATCGGTGTGGACGATTATGAGTATTTCGGGGAAGATACGCTTGCAGCAGGTTGGTTAAGATTCATGTATCAAGATATGGAAGTAATGGTGAATACAAACGAAATTACTCCTCGTGGCGGATGGGATTTTACAGGAGCAGAAATCGTGAAGCGTGATGCTCCGGTGTCGATTGCAGACCCAGAAATATTAAATACCAATAGTGACCTAGCGGGTGCAGTTATGTTCGATGAAACTATTTTGTGAGAACATATTGCTGCAACTGGTATGTGCATTTCTTTCCCGAGGGATTGTCGAAATAATACATCCCCCTGTCTGTAGACTTATTTCAAGAATTCCTCACAAGTGTTACATTCAGCAAGGCAATAACAATATGATATCGTAGAATGGAGATTATCATGAAAAACCTGGATCTTACCGCGCTGCTACGCGGCAACCCCTATCCCGGACGCGGCATCGTGCTGGGCAGCTCCCCCGACGGGGAGAAGTCCGTCATTGCCTATTTTATCATGGGACGCAGCGAGAACTCCCGCAACCGGGTCTTCGTGGAGACCCCTGACGGCATCCGCACCCAGGCCTTTGACCCCTCCAAAATGACCGACCCCTCCCTTATTATCTACGCCCCTGTGCGGGTGTTCGGCACCTCCACCATCGTCACCAACGGCGACCAGACCGACACCATCCGCGAGGGGCTGGCCGCGGGCAAGACCTTTGCCCAGGCCCTCCACACCCGAACCTTTGAGCCCGACGCCCCCAACTACACCCCCCGTATCTCCGGGCTGGTAAAAAAGAACGGCGACTACACCCTCTCCATCCTCAAGAGCGCGGACGGCGATCCCGCCTCCTGCCGCCGGTATTTCTTCGCCTATGAGGCCCCCCGCGCCGGGCAGGGCCATTTCATCCACACCTACATGGGCGACGGCACCCCCCTGCCCTCCTTTGTGGGGGAACCGGAGCAGGTGGAAATCCCCTGCGGCACCCCCGCGGAGCTTGCCGATCTGTTGTGGGACAGCCTCAACGCGGAGAACAAGGTCTCTCTCTTTGTGCGCTACATCGACCGGAAAACCGGAGATTGGGAGACTGTGATCAAAAACAAGCATGCATCAGCCTGACGGACGGCCGCAGGCCGCCCCAGATACACACAGTCCGAGGGCGGCCCGCGGCCGCCGCTCACTTGACGGAGGTTTATCGCAATGACAGAACTGGAACTGAAATACGGCTGCAACCCCAACCAGAAGCCGGCCCGCATCTTTATGGAGGAGGGCGAGCTGCCTATCCAGGTGCTCAACGGAAAGCCGGGCTACATCAACTTTCTGGACGCCTTCAACTCCTGGCAGTTGGTGAAAGAACTAAAGGAGGCCACCGGCCTGCCCGCCGCCGCATCCTTCAAGCACGTCTCCCCCGCTGGCGCCGCCGTGGGTACCCCCCTCACCGACGTGGAGCGGAAAATCTACTTTGCCGAGGATATGGAGCTCTCCCCCATCGCCTGCGCCTATGTCCGCGCCCGGGGCGCTGACCGGCTGTGCTCCTACGGCGACTGGGCCGCCCTCTCCGATGTGTGCGACGCCGACACCGCCCGCTACCTGGCCCTGGAGGTATCCGACGGCGTGATCGCCCCTGGCTACACCGACGAGGCCCTGGCCATCCTCAAAACCAAGCGCAAGGGCGGCTATAATGTGGTGCAGATCGACCCGGACTATGCCCCCAAGGCCGTGGAGCACAAGGACGTCTTCGGTATCACCTTCGAGCAGGGCCGCAACAGCTTCGCCATCAACGAGGCCCTGCTGGACAACATCGTCACCGACAACAAGGAGCTGCCCGAGTCCGCCAAGCGGGACATGCTCATCGCCCTCATCACCCTGAAGTACACCCAGTCCAACTCCGTCTGCTATGTGAAGGACGGCCAGGCCATCGGCGTGGGCGCGGGCCAGCAGAGCCGCATCCACTGTACCCGTCTGGCGGGGAACAAAGCGGACAACTGGCTCCTGCGGCAGCATCCCAAGGTGCTGGGCCTCTCCTTCGTGGACGGCATCCGCCGTCCCGACCGGGACAACGCCATCGACGTCTACCTCTCCGACGAGTACGAGGACGTGCTGGCCGACGGCGTGTGGCAGAACACCTTTGAAATCCGGCCCGAGGTGCTCACGGCGGAGGAGAAAAAGGAGTGGATCGCCCGCCAGTCGGGCGTGACCGTGGGCTCCGACGCCTTCTTCCCCTTCGGCGACAATGTGGAGCGTGCCCGCAAGAGCGGCGTACAGTACATCGTCCAGCCCGGCGGCTCCATCCGGGACGACCACGTCATCGCCACCTGCAACAAGTACGGCATCGTCATGGCCTTTACCGGGATGCGGCTGTTCCACCACTAATGGAGGCACACCGCTACGGTCTGAGCGCCGCCGCTCTCAAATGTCTGGCCGCGCTGTTTATGCTGGTGGATCATATCGGGATGGTCTTTCCCACCATGCTGACCGAGCTGGGCCTGCCCACCTGGGCGGATGGGCTGCCCCGGCTCATCGGGCGGCTGGCCTTTCCCATTTTCGCCTACTTCGTGGCCGAGGGCTGCCGCCGCACCCGCTTCTTCCACCGCTATCTCATCCGGCTGGGAGCGTGTGCCCTTCTCTCCCAGGCGCCCTTCACCCTGGCCACCGGCGTCTGGGGCGGAAGTGTGCTCCTCACCTTCTTCCTCAGCGCCGGAGCCATCTATGGCTATGAGCGTCTGTCCAAAGCAGAGCACGGCCCGGCCGTGTCGGCCATTCCCCTGTTCGCGGCCTGTGCGCTGGCACTCCTGCTCAACGTGGACTACGGCTTCCCCGCCGTGCTCCTGATCTTCGCCCTTTACCTCTGCGGTGATAATCGCCACCGAAAGCTGCTCTGTCTGGGAGCCGGTCTGGCTCTCCTCTATCTGCTCTACCAGCCCCTGATAGGGCTGCTCTCCCTCCCACTGTTCCGGCCGGACTGGATGGCGGGCTATCTGCTCCATGCCCTCCCTGTGTTCGCTCTCTACGCATTGTGCGCCGAGGCATCCCTCCTTCTGTTGGCCTGGTACCGTGGGCAATTGGGTGTGCAGAGCAAGTGGTTCTTTTATGTGTTCTATCCCGCGCACCTGCTGGGCCTATGGGCCCTGGGGCTGGCGCTGAATTGAGGTGTAAGCAATGAATGTTTTGATTGTCGGCGGCGGCGGGCGGGAGCACGCCATCGCCTGGGCACTGTCTAAAAGTGAGCAAGTGGAACAGCTTTACTGCGCTCCCGGCAACGGCGGTATCGCCGCCCTGGCCCAGTGTGTCCCCCTCTCCGCCACCGACGTGGATGGAGTGGTGGCCTGGGCCCAGACCCATTCCATTGATTTTGTAGTGGTGGCGCCGGACGATCCCCTGGCCCTGGGCATGGTGGATGCCCTGGAGGATGCGGGCATTCCCGCCTTCGGCCCCCGGGCGGACGCCGCCATCATCGAGGCCAGCAAAATCTTTTCCAAGAATCTGATGGCCAAGTACCACATTCCAACCGCAAAGTATCAAACCTTTACAGAGCTCGCCCCTGCTCTGGCCTACATTGAGGCCGAGGGCGCGCCCATCGTGGTGAAGGCTGACGGCCTGGCCCTGGGCAAGGGCGTTATCGTGGCCCAGACGGTAGCCGAAGCCCAGGAGGCCGCCCGTTCCATGATGGACGGCCGCAAGTTCGGCCAGGCCGGCGCCAGGGTGGTCATCGAGGAGTGTATGACCGGCCCGGAGGTCACCGTGTTGGCTTTCTGCGACGGGGAGCATCTGGTTCCCATGCCCTCCTCCCAGGATCACAAGCGGGCCTTTGACGGCAACCAGGGCCCCAACACCGGCGGCATGGGCGCCATCTCCCCCTCTCCCAACTACACGCCCGAGGTGGCCCGCCGCTGTATGGAGGAGATCTTCCTGCCCACGGTGGCCGCCCTCAAGGCGGAGGGCCGCCCCTTCCAGGGAGTGCTCTACTTTGGCCTGATGCTCACCCCCGACGGCCCCAAGGTCATCGAGTACAACTGCCGCTTTGGCGACCCGGAAACCCAACCGATCATGCTGCGCATGAAGTCCGACCTGGTCGAGCTGTGCCTCGCCGCCTGCGCGGGCAAGCTGGACGGGAAAACCTCCGAGTGGGATGACCGCGCGTCGCTGGGCGTGGTGGTTGCCGCCGGCGGCTATCCGGGCAGCTACAATACGGGCGATGAGATCTACGGCCTGCCGCAGCAGGAAGTCGCAGACGGTAAAGTCTTCCACGCCGGCACCAAACTGTCTGACGACCAGCGCGTGGTCACCAACGGCGGGCGCGTGCTGTGCGTCACCGCGCTGGGTGACTCCGTAGCGCAGGCGCAGCAGCGCGCCTATCAGCTGCTGACCGACATTCGCTGGGACGGTAGCTTTAGCCGTAGCGATATCGGCTGGCGCGCCATCGAACGTGAAAAGGCTAACGGCTAAGTTTCGCCAGCAGCGTTTTGCGCGTAATGCCTAACTGACGGGCGGCTTCAGTTTTGTTGCCGCCCGTTTTTTCCAGCGCCGCCAGAATCACCTCTTTCTCCACTTCCACTAACGGCTGAATTCCTCCCTCCTCGCTCCCGCCTGATGGCAGCGGCGTACCGGCGATCGCCAGGGGCAGTTCTCGCTCAGAGATATAGTTTCCGGTCAGTAGCACCACCGCCCGCTCCACCGCGTTTTCCAGCTCGCGAATATTGCCCGGCCAGGGGTAGTGGATCAGCAGGTCCATCGCCTGTGGCGTGAACCCCT
>OOCG01001470.1_pt1 | contig 10642 bp, 7 predicted proteins | sample 1671521 | NCBI WGS metagenome assembly OOCG01 (sample SAMN06348165, study PRJEB24527) | human gut metagenome | biome: human gut; feature: ankylosing spondylitis patient; material: feces | host: Homo sapiens | place: China | collected 2015-10
AAAAGTGACGGATGAGATATGGTTAAAGCTGGATTTCTATTGCAATTTGTATGCAGCCAATATGGGTTTATAGCAAAAGAATAGGCTTACAGTCAGCATTTACAATGGAAATGTCAGGAAAGAAGGGGAAAAACCCGCAAAAAAGTATCAGTATGAAATGAGAATGTTAAAAAAACAGGTGAAAATGACGGTGCTCTTGGAGGGGAAAGTGTACCCGTCAATGCTATTATCTTTTGCTAATGGAGGGGCTCACGGCTTATTTTGCAGGCCGTAAAAGGTTTTTACGGCAGTTTTTCTCTGTGCGTTATTTTGGCGTTTTTTACGAGAAAACAGGCAGAAAAGAAAGGAAAAAAGCAAAGATAGTTAGGCAGTTTAGAAAGCTTTTCAGAAGCCTTGTGAGCAAGAAAAAGAGAGAAGCGTAAATGCTTCTCTCTTGTAATATCAATCTTACCAGCCATTCTGGAACTGCAGTACATCGTCAGGGATGTTGTCTGCTTCGTAATCAGCCATAGCTTCATCCAGGATTGCAAAAGCTTTGCGGAACAGATCGTGGTCGATGTTCAGAGGCGGCTGAATTCTCAGGATATTGCCGGCAACGGAGATTACCAGCAGACCTTTTTCGTAAGCGCGGTAGAGGATTTTGAAAGTACCGTCTAAATCAGGTTCTTTGGTACCGTCAGCATTTGTTTTTACAATACCGATACCACAGGACATGCCCAAACCGTTGGTTGTGCTGATGATATCGCCGTGTTTTTCTTTCAGCATCGCGAAGGATTCCTGCAGGATATCGCAGTTTGTTTTCAGGATATTCTGGAATTCTTCTGTCTGCATATAGTCAAAGGCTGCAATACCAGCGGAACATGCCAATGCGTTGCCGCCCAGTGTAAACAGATGGGCAGGAGCAGGCAGGCAGTCCATGATTTCATCTCTAGCCATGAAAGCACCCAGTGTTAAACCTGCACCAACAGATTTACCCAGGATGATGCCGTCAGGAACGATGTCATAATGTTCGATACCATACATTTTGCCGGTACGGTAGAAAGCCTGCTGTACTTCTTCGGAAATAAACAGAATGCCGTGTTTCTGGCAAAGTTCATACAGTTTTTTCATGAAGATAGGATGTGCGGGGATCAGACCGCCGTCACCCTGTACAGGTTCGATGATCACTGCTGCCACATCGTCTGCAGGCAGATAAGTGTCAAAAGCACGCTGCATTTCTTTCAGACATTCTTTTTCACATACATCATCTGGTGTGTCAGACCCGAAGAAGGGGAAAGGATAGATTTCCGGCAGGAAAGGTCCCATTTTCTTTCTCATACGGGTTGTAACAGTTGTCATGGAAGAAGAACCGTAGGTATTGCCATGATAACCATTGATGAATGTGATGATTTTGGTGCGTCCGGTAAATGCTCTGGCGAATTTTACAGCTGCGTCATTGCCGTCAGAACCACAGTTACCAAAGAGGATTTTTGCTTTTACACCGCCAGGATATGTGCTGACAAGGCGTTCTGCATATTCAATGGCAGGAATATTATATGTATAAGCAATGGTATACTGTGAATATTTTTTCAGCTGTTCTTGTACAGCAGCTTTTACATGGTCATTGCATGTACCAAGGTTTAAGGAAGAAGCGCTGCTGAGGAAGTCAATATATTCATTGCCATCCAAGTCGCGGATAATAGAATCTTTACCGCTTTCTACAACAAGTGGAAAGTAAGAAAGATGCTGGGTAGGAGCGATTACCTTTTTATCTCTTTCTACCCATGAAGTACATTTTTCTGTGTTCATAGTTGCTACACCCCTATCTTTTGTATGTTTTTTTATTAGATACAACGTATAAAAATAAATCTTGCTCAATACTGTAACACCATTCATGTTTTTTGACAATGGCAGAAATCATAAAAAAACGAGGGAAAAAAACAGATTATTATTGTGAAAAAAGATGGGAAGGTTTTGCATAAACATGGAAAAAATTGTGTAATCTATTTCTTTACAAAAAATAGGACAATATGGTACAATCTTCCATATTCGATTTGTTGTATTTAAATCGATACAATTCTGGTTTCAAAAGAGGAATCTGGAAAATGCAAAAGAGAAAGGGGAACAAGGTATGGAAAACAAGGTGAGTATGGCAAATGTCGTAAAATTTGCCGGCGCATATGTGGCATGCGCCATCGGTTCAGGCTTTGCAACAGGGCAGGAGATTATGCAGTTCTTTACAGCGCAGGGAATTATGAGTATCCTGGGCAGTATCGTAACAATGGTAGTCTTTGCCTGGGCAGGCGGTATGTTTATGAAGCACGGGAAAGAGCTGCAGCTGAAAGTTCCCGGCGCAATTGTACGTTTTTATTTTGGTCATACAGTTGGTAAGATTTTCGAAATTCTGTTCCAGGCATTCCTGTATGCGATCTTCGTTATCATGATTTCCGGCGCAGGTGCTACATTGGCAGAATACTATGGAATCAATCCTTATGTAGGACGTGTTGGCATGACACTGGCAGCATTCTTTACAGTTATCCTGGGTCTGCATAAACTGACAGACATTCTGGGCAGCCTTGGTACAGTTATCATCGTCTTCTCTGTAGGCGTTGGTCTGATCAGCTTCCTGAGCAATGCAAGCGGACTTGGTCATGCTGCAGAAGTTATTCCTACATTGGAAATCACAAAGAACAGCGGTGGCTGGCTCTTCTCCAGTATCCTGTATCCTGGTTTCAATGCCATTGCCGTATTGATTTTCTCTGCAGGTATCGGTGCTAGTGCAAACAGCAGCAAAGAAGCTCTGTATGGCGGCCTGCTGGGCGGCGTACTCTTTGGTCTGGCAATCCTTTGCATGAACCTGGGTCTGCTGGTAAATATCGAAAGCGTTTATGACAAAGCGGTACCTTCTCTGGTACTGGCAGACAATATCCATCGTGCAGTTGGTGTTGTATTCTCTGTAATCCTGATCTGCGGTATCTATACAACAGCAGTTCCTATGCTGTGGGGCGTAACCAGCCAGTTCGCACAGGAAAAAACAAAGAAATTCATGGTAGTTGCCCTGATCCTGACAGTGATCGCTTTCTTCCTGGGCATGACAGACTTCAAAGTTCTGGTAAATACCATCTATCCTTTCAGTGGTTACATGGGTATTATCCTGATGGTTGTAGTGCTGTATCATATGCTGTTTGATAAACGGAATAAAGCAGAAGTGGGTGCATCCCTCAATGAAAAATACAAAAAAATGGAACAGCAGCAGTAATGAATTTGTAGACTGCTTATAAAAAGAAAACCTCATGGGACTTTGATTCCATGAGGTTTTTTGTATGCTTTGAAAAAAGAAAAACCCCGCTGCAAGAGCAGCGGGGGCGTGGTATCAAAATTAGATGATACCCATTTCTTTTGTGATTTCGATGATGGCATCAGCAGCTTTTTCCAGATCTTCTCTGGTGTGTGCTGCGGAAATCATAACACGCAGACGAGCGGTACCTCTAGGTACAACAGGGAATTTGATTGCCTGTGCGTAAACGCCTTTTTCATACAGACGAGCGCTCAGTTCTTCTGCTTTTTCTGCATCGCCAACGATAACGGGAATAACGGGTGTTACAGTGGAGCCTGTGTTCAGACCTGCTTCTTCCATACGTTTTGCGAAATATTCTCTGTTTTCCCACAGACGTTTTACCAGTGTGTCGTCATCAGCAATTTTGTTGATGGCAGCCAGTGCTGCTGCTGTCAGGCAGGGAGCCAGAGGAGAAGCGGTGAAGATGAAGCTGCGAGCTTTGGGACGCAGTTCTTCGATGAATTCTTTGGTACCTGCTACAAAACCGCCAGCTGCACCGAAAGCTTTGGACAGGGAACCTGTTTCTACAGTTACTTTGTCACGCAGACCAAAGTGTTCAACAGTACCTTTGCCGTAAGGGCCCATTACGCCGTCGCCGTGCGCATCGTCAACCATGAACATAGCGCCGTATTTTTCAGCCAGTGCTGCCATTTCGGGCAGGGGAGCCAGATCGCCGTCCATGCTGAATACTGCGTCAGCAACCAGCAGTTTTTTGCCTTCTGTGGGTTCTTTCAGCATTTCTTCCAGTTTTGCCAGATCCATGTGAGGATATACTTTTACGTTTGCGCGGGACAGACGGCAACCGTCGATGATGCTGCCGTGGTTCAGTTCGTCACTGTAAATGGTATCGCCTTTGCCTACCAGTACAGGAATAACGCCTGTGTTTGCAGCTACGCCGCTGTTGAATACCAGAACAGCTTCCACGCCTTTGAATTTTGCCAGCGCTTCTTCCAGTTCATCATGGATTGCGAAGTTACCGACAATGTTTCTGCTGGCACTGGGGCCAACACCATATTTGTCAATGGCTTCCTTTGCTGCGGCTACCAGATCGGGGTCATTAGCCAGACCCAGATAGTTGTTGGAGGCCATATTGATGATTTCTCTGCCATCCAGATTGATGTGTGCACCCTGAGGGCCATAAAGGGTTCTGTACATGTTGCATCCTTCTTTCTGTGATAATCCCTGATTTTGCTTTCAAATGAAATTTTAATAAAAAACCCTAAAAGCATTATAACACCATTGTGAAAGATAAGTCAATGAAAGGCGACGGAAGGAAAAGAAAAGTGGAACATTTCACAAGAAAAAAGGACTTCTTTCGGGGAAAGAAATCCTTTTTTTGTAATAATTTATAATTCCATCTGACCGGGAACATCATTGGAAGTTTTGTCTTTTTCCTGAATGAAATGTCCGGTTGTTGGAATTTTTCGTGTTCGATAGTATTCCGGATTGTCTGTCTGGAACTCAGCCGCAGGGCAGACTTTGGTGATGCTGCTGTTTTTCTTGAGGGTATAAAGCTGCACACCGGATGCACTTTTGGAAGCATTTGCTGGAATCAGTTCTGTGTTTAGCAGTGTGGCTTTGTCGTGGTTGCGCATAAGCAGGAAATCTGCATCCGCATCTAGTTTTTCCATATATACCAGTGGAGAACGAGCGGAGTAGGCATTGACAAGTTTCCGTCTGTTTGCTTTGGTGGCATAAGCAGAAAGATGTACCTTTGCACCTTTCCCGTTTTCAAAGAAAAATACCATAAAACCGCTGTAATCCTGTGTGACGGTCATGTAAAGGATTTTTTCTTCCGCATCCATACCCAGAAGGTTCTGGAGATATTCCCCCATGGAGCTTGCTTTACTGTCGGGAATGTCGCTGAGCTTCATTTTGTAAACGTTGAACTGATTGGAGAAGAACAGCATTTCTCCGCGGTTGGTGCTTTCCAGCTCCTGCATGATATAGTCGTCGTCCTTGACTTTCTGCTCGCCGGCAGAACGCAGGGAAATCAGAGGGATTTTTTTGAAATAGTTCTGTTCTGTCAGGAACAGTCGTACGCCGTAATCTTCAATGAAATCATCTTTGGTAGGTGTCACAATTTCTTCTTCCTGAATGATTTCTGTCAGACGGGGTTTGCCATATTTTTTTGCAACGGCTTTCAGCTGACGACAGATCAGATTTTTGATTTTGGTGTTGCTTTCTAATGTTGCTTTCAAATCTGCAATTTCATTTTCCAGAGTTTTCATTTCCTGCGTACGTTTGAGGATATATTCCTTGTTGATGTTACGCAGTTTCATTTCCGCAATATAGTCCGCCTGCACTTCATCAATGGAGAAACCTTCCATCAGATTGGGTACAACCATAGATTCCAGTTCTGTATGACGGATGATGGAAATGGCTTTGTCAATATCCAGCAGAATTTCTGCCAGACCTTGCAGAAGGTGATATTTCTCCTGTTTTTTCTGGATATCAAAAGCCAGCTGTTTGCGGATGGATTCCATACGGAATTCTGTCCAGTGTTGCAAAATGCCGCCAACGCCTAAAGTCATGGGTTTCCCTTGAATCAGCACGTTGAAATTGCAGCTGAAACTGTCGGAAAGCGGTGTCATAGCATAGAGTTTATGCATGAGTAAATCCGGATTGGTGCCTTTTTTGATGTCGATGGTGATTTTCAGACCATTCAGGTCGGTTTCATCACGAATATCAGAAATATCACGGATTTTTCCGCCTTTTACCAATGCAATGATTTTGTCAATGATGACTTCCAGATTGGTAGTGTAGGGGATTTCATAAATTTCGATGCAGTTGGCATCTTTGTCATAGCGATATTTTGCCCGAAGTTTCAAACTGCCGCGACCAGTACGGTAAATCTGTTCCAAGGAGGAACGGTTGTATATCAACTGTCCGCCTGTGGAAAAATCGGGAGCAGGAAGCACATCGCAAAGATCAATGGAATTATCTTTGATGTAAGCAGCGGTAGCTTCGCAAAGTTCCGCTAAATTAAAACTGCAAATGGAGCTTGCCATACCAACGGCAATCCCGATGTTAGGATTTGCCAGAATATTGGGAAATGTGGTGGGCAGTAAAACGGGTTCCTGCATGGAACCGTCATAGTTGTCCACGAATTCGACAGTATTTTTGTCAATGTCCGCGAAAACTTCCTGACAAATGGGTGCCAGTTTCACTTCTGTGTAACGGGAAGCGGCATAAGCCATGTCACGGGAATACTGTTTCCCGAAATTCCCTTTGGAATCCACAAAAGGTGTCAGCAGTGCGCCGTTGCCTTCTGTCAGACGTACCAATGTTTCATAAATAGCAGCATCCCCATGAGGGTTCAGTTTCATGGTCTGACCAACTACATTGGTAGATTTTGTACGTTCGCCCCGTAAAAGCCCCATGTGGTACATGGTGTAGAGGAGTTTCCGGTGAGAGGGTTTGAACCCATCAATTTCAGGAATGGCACGGGAAACAATGACACTCATGGCGTAGGGCATATAGTTCTGTTCCAGTGTCTGGGTGATGGGCTGCTCCTGTATGAAATTATCTTTTCGTTCAATGACTGTTTTTTTCTTTCTTGCCATAACAATCTTACCTTTCTTAGCTGATATCTGTTAAATCCAGATATTTGTAGCCTTCTTCGGCAATAAATTCTTTTCGTCCTGCCAGATTTTCACCCAGCAGAAGTTCAAACATTTCCTGTGTACGCTGCACATCGTCAGGTGTTACCAGAATCAAGCGTCTGGTTTCAGGGTTCATGGTGGTTTCCCACATCATTTCCGGCTGGTTTTCACCTAACCCTTTAGAGCGGTTGATTTTTACTTTTCCTTTCAGCTTGCTGACGATGTTTGCTTTTTCCGCGTCAGAGTATGCAAAGTAAGTGTCTTTGCCGTTGACAATCTCATAAAGAGGGGATTCGGCAATATATACTTTCTTTTCTTCAATAAGAGTTGGTACCAGACGATACAGCATGGTCAAAAGCAGAGTACGAATCTGGAATCCGTCCACGTCCGCATCGGTGCAGAGAATGATCTTGCTCCAGCGAAGCTGATTGATGTCAAAGGAATTCAGACCTGTGTTGTGCTTGGATTTGATTTCCACGCCACAGCCAAGCACTTTCAAAAGATCTGTGATGATGTCACTGTTGAAAATTTTGTTGTAGTCTGCTTTCAAACAGTTCAAAATCTTACCGCGAATGGGAATGATTGCCTGGAATTCCGCGTCGCGTCCCTGTTTACAGGAGCCCAAAGCGGAGTCACCTTCTACAATGTAGATTTCCCGACGGCTTACGTCTTTGGTACGACAGTTGACGAATTTTTCTACACGGTTATTCATATCCAGAGAGCCAGTCAGCTTTTTGCGGATGGAAACACGGGTTTTTTCTGCGGTTTCGCGGCTGCGTTTGTTTGCCAGTACTTGGTTGGCAATTTTATCTGCATCCATTTTGTTTTCGATAAAATAGATTTCCAGCTGTTCCCGGAAGAAATCCGTCATGGCATCCTGAATGAATTTGTTTGTAATAGATTTTTTGGTCTGATTTTCATAACTTGTGATGGTAGAGAAAGAGTTGATGACCAAAATCAAACTGTCTTCAATGTCAGAGAATGTGATCTTTTTCTCGTCTTTTTTATACAGATTGTTTGTTTTCAGATATTTGTCGATAGCGGAAACAAAAGCACTTTTCACTGCTTTGTCAGGTGCACCGCCGTATTCCAGAAAACTGGAGTTGTGGTAGTATTCCAGCAGATTGATCTGATTATTGAAACAGAAAGCCGCTTCAAATTTCAGCTTGTATTCTGGTTTGTCCTCACGGTCACGGCCTCTGGTTTCTGTCTGGAGATAGTGAACGTCTGTCAAGGAAGTGTTGCCAGCAAGTTCTGCCAGATAGTCCCGGATACCGTTTTCATAGTAATAGGTAAATGTTTCGCCGCTTTCTTCATCGAAAAGCTCAAAAGTCAGACCAGCATTGACAATGGCCTGTCTGCGCAGAATATCCTGAAAATAGGAAAGGGGAATGGCAATATCTGTGAATACATCACGGTCAGGTAGCCAGCGAATCTGTGTGCCTGTGACGCGCTTGTGCGTGGGTTCTTTTACTAAACCGCCAATGTTTTCACCTTTTTCGAAGTGCAAATCGTAACGCATACCGTCACGGTAGATGGTTGCATCCATATAAGCAGAGGCATACTGTGTGGCACAAGTACCCAGACCGTTCAAACCTAAACTGAATTCATAGTTTTCGCCTGAATTGTTCTGGTATTTGCCGCCTGCATAAAGTTCGCAGAAAACCAGTTCCCAGTTATACCGTTCTTCTTTGGGATTGTAGTCAACGGGAATACCACGGCCATAGTCCTTTACGAGAATGGATTGGTCTTTGTAACGCACTACCTCGATTTTGCTGCCAAAGCCTTCTCTCGCTTCATCGATGGAGTTGGAGAGGATTTCGAAGACAGCATGTTCACAGCCTTCCAGTCCATCAGACCCGAAAATAACCCCGGGACGCAGACGGACACGGTCAGCACCTTTCAAAGAGGTAATACTTTCATTATTATAGTTAGAATTTTGATTCGATTGCATCGTTTCACCTGTTTCTATATTATAATAGGAAAGAATCCTATTTTTTATATGCTCATCTTCTCTACTTTACAGAAATTCCAAGGGAGTGTCAAGGGGAGAAGGGGAAAGAATGTTCGATTTGAAGGGAAAAGAATGTAGATTTGTGGAAAAAAGATTGCAATTTTAATTGCCGACTGGTATACTATATAGGCAATTCTGAAAAGATGGTTATTTTGGAGACGTACCGAAGTGGTCATAACGAGGCTGACTCGAAATCAGTTGACGGGTCAAACCGTCCGTGGGTTCGAATCCCACCGTCTCCGCTCTGGAAACCTTGATTTTCAAGGTTTCTTTTTTTTCGTGTTGCATTTTGTGTTGCATTATTGGAAATGGTCTGAAAAAAGTGATTTCCAAAGACGGTTTAATTTGATTTTTTATGCACATATTCAGTATGTCTCCGTAAAATTGGTCAATCTTTTTTACTCTGCAATGCATTACCGATAGCTGCGGCGGATTGCTGTTTTGCATGATAATCAATATGAGAATAGATGTCCGCCGTGGTGGAGAAATTAGAGTGTCCCAGCCATTCTTGAATGGATTTCATGGGAATACCTTCTGCTACCAGCATACTGGCACAACTGTGACGCAGTTCTTTGAATGTGAGTTTTTTCAATCCGTATTTTTTCAATAACCAGCGGAAGTGGTCGCTGACGAAATTAGGGCGGAACAGCTTGCCCATTTCGTCTACGCAAACATAATCCATATATTCTTTGCAGTAACTGTTTCCAAATAATTTCTGATTTCGTTCCAGCTTTGCTTTGTGTTCCAACAGCTTTTCTTCTACAACAGGGATTAGGGGTAGGGTACGATAGCTGGATTTTGTTTTCAGCTTGTCCTCTGCGTAAATAATGGTCTTTCCGTTTTCTGTCAGCTCTGTGACCTTGTGATTGACGGTGATGGTCTTGTTTTCAAAATCAATGGCACTCCAACGCATCCCTAAAGTTTCGCTTCTGCGGAACCCATAGTAGGAACTTAAAACGATGGGGATGTAAATGGAATCGTCTTTTGCGATATCCAGCAAGGTCAAAATTTCCTCCTTGGTATAAAAACTGGAAATATGTTTGTTCTTCTTGGGACGCTTTACCCGATCCGCAGGATTACTGAGTATGTAATCGTTTTTCACAGCATAGGCAAGTGCCTGATGGAGAACTGCGTGATAATGGATGACCGTATTGGTGGTGTAGCCTTGTTCCAAAATTTCGTCATAGAGCATTTTGATGTGCTTCGGTTCTACTTCCGTCAAAAGCAGATTCAATTTTTCAAAATGAGGTCGGATACGAGCGGAGACCATATTGTCATAACTTTTATAGGTGGCTCGTTCCACCAAAGGTTTTACGATTTTCAGCCATTCATCCATGTAATCTGTCATCAAAAGCCGACTGCCGTCCATATTTTCCATGGATTCTTTCGTTTCGTATGTCCGTTTCAGGTTCTCTAGAAATTCCAAAGCACGACGTTTGTTTCCTTTCACTGGCAAGCCTGTGCTGACGGATTTCTGTTTTCTTCTGCCGTCCACATAATAGCTGACGATGGCGTAATAGATGCCTTTTCTTTCATAAATACTTCCTGTTACCATAAAATCGCTCCTTTCTTTAGAAATCATCCGTCTCAGGTGTTTGGGTATGTTACCATGGTCGGATGACTTTTACCACTCTTTTTCTGCTTTTCTTTTCCATAAAATCCGTTGTAACCGTTTATTTTTCTGATTCGCATAAAAATCGAATGACG
>OOCG01001471.1_pt1 | contig 10635 bp, 10 predicted proteins | sample 1671521 | NCBI WGS metagenome assembly OOCG01 (sample SAMN06348165, study PRJEB24527) | human gut metagenome | biome: human gut; feature: ankylosing spondylitis patient; material: feces | host: Homo sapiens | place: China | collected 2015-10
TATGCACTTATTTTTTTTTTCAAGCAGAAAACGGCATACGATTTGTAGCCGTGACTGGAGTTCAGACGTGTGCTCTTCCGATCTCTGCCGCAGCAGTGCTGCTTTGCTGGGCGTGGCGTTCATCCAGAACATCTACGGCACGGCGGGCATGGCCCCGCTGATGATGCTGGGCAGCGTACCGCTGTTCAACATTTTTGCTGTGCTGATTCTGATGCTGGAATCGCCCGAAAAGAAAGGTGCCCCCTCGCTGAAGCAATTGCTGATAGGCGTGGCCACCAACCCGATCTTGCTGGGCATTATCACCGGCACGGTGTTTGCGCTGCTGCCGGTCAGCCTGCCTGCTGTTGCCACTAAAACGTTGAACAATCTGGCCTCCGTCACCACCCCGCTGGCGCTGCTGTCCATCGGTGCAAGTTTTGAGGGGGCCAAGGCCATCAAAAAGCTGGTGCCCACGCTGGTAGCAGCCCTGCTGAAGACCGTGGGGCTGGCGGCGGTGTTTGTGCCGGTGGCTGTGGTGCTGGGGTTCCGGAATGAGGAATTGATCGCGCTGCTCATTATGCTGGGCAGCCCCACGACGCCCAGCTCTTACGTCATGGCGAAGAATATGGGCCATGAGGGTGTGCTGACGTCAAGCTGCATTGCCACCACGACACTGCTCTCGGCGCTGACGCTAACGGGGTGGATCTTTCTGCTAAGGAGCGGGGGATACTTATAATATGGTGCCTCTCATTTTGTAGGGGTCGATGCGAGCATCCGCCCCTGCAGCAGCAAAGGTATTACTTCGCCTGCATAAACAGCTGGCGGTTCTGCCACAGGTAGATGCAGCCGGACAGCAGCGTAGCCGCGCCGCACAGCCAGCACAGCACCACGGTCACCAGGCTGACCACGCCCACATCGGTAGGCCCGGCCAGCGCGGCGGCAAAGTAATAGAAGATGATGGTCAACATCTGCAGCACGGTCTTTACCTTGCCCCACATATTGGCGGCGATGACCTTGCCGTCCTTGGCACCGGCGGCCACCATGCGCAGGCCGGACACCGCAAACTCGCGGGCCAGAATGATGCACAGCACCACGGGGCTGCACACGCCGTCCCGCAGCATGTAGATAAAGGCCACGGTGGTCAGCAGCTTGTCGGCCAGCGGGTCGGCAAACTTGCCGAAATCGGTGACCATGTGCCACTTGCGTGCCAGATGGCCGTCCAGATAGTCGGTAAAGCTGGCAGCAGCGAACACGATGCCGGCCAGCAGGTAGAAGGTGGCGTTAAAATTGCCATCCACGATGCTGTCCAGACTGGTCAGGGACACAAAGATCATGAACACCGGCACCAGAATAATACGGGTCAGGGTAAGTTTATTGGGCAGATTCATAGGTTTTATCCTCCAATTCGTTATTTTACGACTGTACCATACAGATCGTAAAGGTCGCTGTCCTCTACCAGCACATCATAGAACTGGCCGGGGTACAGCGGTTCCTCGCTGGAAACGCAGACGCAGCCGTCCACTTCCGGCGCATCGCCGGTGGTGCGGCAGAGGTACAGACCGTTTTCCTCGTCGATGCCGTCACACAGAACGTGCACGGTCTGGCCCACCTTTTCGGCCTGCTTCTGCGCCATGATGCCGGTCTGGATCTGCATTACCAGCTCGGCGCGCTTGTCCTTGACTTCCTGCTCGATCTGACCGTCCATCTTGGCTGCCACAGTGTTCTCCTCGGCGGAGTAGGCAAAGCAGCCCAGACGGTCGAACTGCACCTCCTTGACGAAGTTGCACAGATCCTCGAACTGCTCCTCGGTCTCGCCGGGGAAGCCCGCGATCAGGGTGGTGCGCAGGGTGATGCCGGGGATCTCGCGGCGCAGCTTGCCGATGACCTCCAGCAGCTCCGCACGGGTGGAGCGGCGGTTCATGTTCTTGAGGATGGTATCATTGCAGTGCTGGATGGGCAGGTCAAGGTAGGGCACCACCTTCTCGTTGCGCTTCATGGCGGCGATGAATTCATCGGTGATGCGCTCCGGGTAGGCGTACATGATGCGGATCCATTCCAGCCCCGGCACCTTGTTCAGCTTGTCCAGCAGCTCACAGATGCTGCCGGGCTTGCCCCAGTCCTCGCCGTAGGCGGTGGGGTCCTGCGCCACAACAATAAGCTCCTTCACGCCCTCACCGGCCAGCCAGCGGGCTTCGGCAACGCAGTCGGCCATATCGCGGCTGTGCAGCGGGCCGCGGATGCCCGGGATGGCGCAGTAGTGGCAGCGGTTGTTGCAGCCCTCGGCGATCTTTAAGTACGCATAGTGGGCGGGCGTGCCGATGACGCGCTTGCCGCCCAGCGGGAAGTCCTTTTTGGCACCGTAGCTTTCCAGATGATCCTCGCCGTGGAACAGCCGCTCCACGATGGTGTCAATGGCCTTGTTGGAGGCGCAGCCTACAACGGCGTCCACCTCCGGGATCTCTTCCTCGATCTGGCTGCGGTAGCGCTCGGCAAGGCAGCCGGTAACGATGACCTTCAGGTTCGGGTTCTGCTGCTTATAAGCGCAGGCTTCCAGAATGTTTTCAATGGCTTCGGTCTTGGCGCTCTCGATAAAGCCGCAGGTGTTCACAAGGATGACATCGGCTTCGGCCAGATCGGCCACAGTCTCGTGCCCGGCAGACAGCAGGATGTGCACCATCACATCCAGATCCACCTGATTCTTCGGGCAGCCAAGGGAAATACACGCAATTTTCATAAGGGATGATACTCTCTTTCTCTTTTGAGGGATGCTTTTAAAATTTTACGGGAGGGTCATTCCCCCTCCTCCACCCTGCGGATGGCTTCCTTGATGACGGGGTAGGCAAAGCCGCGGCGCTGCAGCGCCGCCACCACAAGGTCGCGGCGGCCGATGGCCAGCTTTTTGCGGTAGCGGCTGTCCACCAACGCGGCGGCGGCCTCCAGCTCCGGGTCGTCGCCGTCCTCCGGGGCGTAGACCGCTTCCAGCGCGCCCGCTACCTCGGCGGGGGCAAGCCCCTTCTGGCGCAGGCTCTGGGCGGCGGCGCGGCGGCTTTTGCGGGCAGCCAGCAGGCTGTGTGCCCGTGCTTCGGCGTAGCGGGCATCGTTCACATAGTCCAGCTGCACCATCTCCGCCACAGCGGCGGCAGCGGCCTGTTCGGTATAGCGGCGGCACAGCCGCTCATACAGCATATTGGCAGAGACCTCCTGCCCGGCCAGCGTTTCCAGCGCACTGGCCCGCGCCTTGGCGGGGTCGGCGCACTTTTCCGCATCCGGGCGGGGTCGGCGGCGGTAGAAGGCCATTTAGTCCTCCACCATGATGTCCAGCTCGCTCTCGCTGCTGCGGGTGGGTGCCTTGACTACCGGCTCCTTTGCGGCGGGGTCGGCGGGCTTTTCCGCTGCGGCGGCTGCGGCGCGGCCGGCCGGGCGGCGGGTGGCGTACAGCTTATCGGCATTGGCGCGGATCTGACCCTCGATGTCATTGGCGATCTCGGGGTTATCCTTCAAAAACTGCTTGGCGTTGTCGCGGCCCTGACCCAGACGGATATCGCCGTAGTTGAACCATGCACCGCTCTTCTGCACGATGCCCAGCTTGACACCCACGTCAATGAGCTCGCTCATTTTGGAGATGCCCTCACCGAACATGATGTCGAACTCGGCCTCACGGAACGGCGGAGCTACCTTGTTCTTCACGATCTTGGCGCGGGTGTGGTTGCCAATGAACTGACCGGAGGAGTCCTTCAGACCCTCCACGCGGCGGATGTCGATACGCACCGAGGCGTAGTACTTCAGGGCACGGCCGCCGGTGGTCACCTCCGGGTTGCCGTACATGACGCCCACCTTCTCACGCAGCTGGTTGATGAACACGCAGACCGTGTTGGTCTTGCCGATGACGCTGGTCAGCTTGCGCATGGCCTGACTCATCAGACGTGCCTGCAGGCCCACATGGCTGTCGCCCATCTCGCCCTCGATCTCGGCGCGGGGCACCATGGCGGCGACCGAGTCCACTACGATGGCATCAATGGCACCGGAGCGCACCAGCGCTTCGCAGATCTCCATGGCCTGCTCGCCGGTGTCCGGCTGGCTGACCAGCAGGTTGTTGATGTCCACGCCCAGCGCCTCGGCATAGGTGGGGTCCAGTGCGTGCTCAACGTCGATAAAAGCCACCTCGCCGCCCTTCTTCTGGGCTTCGGCAAGGATGTGCAGTGCCAGCGTGGTCTTACCGCTGGATTCCGGGCCGTACACCTCGATGATGCGGCCGCGCGGCACACCGCCCACGCCCAGCGCCAGATCCAGCCCCAGACTGCCAGTAGAGATGGCATCCACCTGCATGGAGGCGTTGTCGCCCAGCTTCATGACGGCACCCTTGCCGAACTGCTTTTCGATCTGCGCCAGCGCCGTAGCCAGCGCGTCCTTCTTGGCTTCCGGCTCGGTCTTTTGGGTGGCCGGTGCAACGTTGTTGTTCTGATTTTTTGCCATAGCCTGCTGCTCCTTTTATCCTTTGGGCCCGCAGAGGGCGGGCTGTCCTTCGCTTTCCTTCTTAGTATAACACAAAATCAAAATATTACAACAAGAAGTTGTTTGTTTTTTCCAATTTATTTTGGGCGGCGGGCAGTCACGCAGCGGTCGTTGCCGCCAAAGTCCTGAATGCAGCGGATCTCTGCCCAGCCGTACTCCGCCAGCAGGGCGGTTACGGCTTCCCGCTGCTGCCAGCCGATCTCCAATACCAGCGCCCCGCCGGGGCACAGCGCGTTTTTGTAGTGCTGCGCCAGCGCACGGTAGAACACAAGACCGTCCTCCCCGGCTTCCAGCGCCATGGCAGGCTCCTGTGCCACCTCGGGCTGCAGCTGCTCCATCTCGGCGGCGGTCAGGTAGGGCGGGTTGGAGACGATGAGCTCCAGCTGCCCCTCCGGCAGCGTTTCCCAGTAGGTGAACAGGTCGCCCTGCACCGGCTGCACCGCGTAGACAGGCTTTCTGTCTGCCCGCAGCGCGTTCAGCGCCGGGCCCCAATCAAAAGTAGGCGCATTTGCCTGCTCAAGAGCGGTAGGCTCCAGCACATTCTCGGTCTGTCTGCCCTGTCCGGTCAGGGCGCAGCGGGCGTTCTTTTCCAGATAGACAAAGGCCGCAGGGCTTTTTTCCACGCAGGTCACCTGCGCGGCGGGGCAGAAGCGCTTGACCCCCAGCCCCAGACAGCCTGTTCCGGCGCAGAGGTCCAGCACCCGGGGCGCTGCGATGCCCGCAAGGGTCTCGGCGGCGGCCTGCGCCACCACCTCGGTGTCTGCCCGGGGGCAGAGCACCCCGGGGCCTACTGCCAGCTCAAAGTCTAAAAAGCTCCAGCTGCCACAGAGGTATTGCAGCGGCTCCCGCGCGGCGCGGCGGGTGCAGAGCACTTCCAGCGCCGCCGCCTGCTCTGCGGTCAGCGGACGGTCGGAAAGGCGCACGTCCCGCCCGGTCGCCAGCCGGAACAGCTCCCGCGCGTCAAAATCCGCGTCCGGGCAGCCTGCGGCGGTCAGCCGCTGCTCCACCTCCCGCACCGCTGCGCGGGGGAGCATTGCTTCGCTTACCATTTGCCCTCCTCCGGGTTTTCAGGCAACACGGGGGTGATGGCTGCAATGGCCACCTCGATCATACTGTCGTCCGGCTCAAAGACGGTGAGGTGCTGTACCCAGATGCCCGGCTGCCGGATGATGCGGGTGGCGATGTTATCCGACCGGCCGCACCACTTGAGCAGCTCGTAGCTGATGCCCATGACCAGCGGCAGCAGCAGCAGCTTACACACCACCCGCAGACCGATGCTGCCCCACGGCAGCACGCTGTACAAAAACACACTGACGATGACCACCAGAATGAGGAAGCTGGTGCCGCAGCGGGGATGGAAACGGGTATACTTGCGCACGTTCTCCACGGTCAGCGGGTCGCCCGCTTCGTAGCAGGCAATGGTCTTGTGCTCCGCACCGTGGTACTCGAACACGCGGTGGATTTCCTTCATTTTGGAGATGCCCACCATATAGGTCAGGAAGATGGCCACCTTCAGCACGGCTTCCAGCACCACCTTGCCCCAGCGCCCCAGCGGCAGCAGACGGTTCACCCCGCCCACAAGGAAGGTGGGCAGTACAGTGAACAGTAAAATGGCCAGCAAGCCGCCCAGCACCGCTGCCACAGTCATCAGCGCATTCTCGGCTTTTTCGCCCAGATGCTCCCCCACCCATTTTTCAAAGGCAGTCTCCTCCTCGGCGGGGTCGTAGTCGTCCCCCATGCTCACCTGTGCCGAGTACATCATGTAGCGGTAGCCCACGATCATGCTTTCGATCATGGCAATGGCACCGCGCACCAGCGGGATCTTCATCCATACCCCGTGGGCGGGGGTGGGGTCGAGCTTGGTCTCAATGGTACCGTCCGGCTTGCGCACGGCGCAGCACATCTGCTTGGGGCCGCGCATCATGATGCCTTCCATCAGTGCCTGCCCGCCTACGCTGGTCTTAAAGCGTTCCTTTTTAGGTTGATTCATTGGTTTCTCCCGATATCCGCCCCTGCCGCTTTGGGCAAAGAGCGGTCTTTTTTATATTTTATCCGGGGCATATCCCCGAGCAAAGCTCATTTTAGCACACAAATGTGACAAAATCTGTGTTTTGGGCGCTGCTCACGCCTTGTGGTACAGCGGCAGACCCAAGGTGACCACGGTGCCGCGCCCGAGGGTGCTCTTGATATCCAGCGTGCCGTCCAGCGCGGTCATGATGGAATCCACCAGCGCCAGACCGATGCCGCTGCCGCGCACCGAGTTGCTGCCCTTGTAGAACTTGGTTTTTACGTTTTCCAGATCCTCCGGCGGGATGCCGCGCCCCTGATCGATGATCTCCACAAAGGCCTTGTACTCCCCTGCCCACAGCTTGACCGTGATACGCCCGCCGGGGGCAGAGTATTTGATGGCGTTATCCAGAATATTGATGAACACCTGCCGCAGACGGTCCGGGTCGGCGTAGACGGGGATCATCTCCTCCGGCTCGGCGTAGTGGAGCAGCAGCCCCTCCTGCCGGATGCGCGCCTCGCAGAAGAGCACCGCATCGGTCAGTTCTGCCACCAAGTCCAGCGGGCGGCACTCCATGCGGATGCGTCCGTTCTGCAGGCGGCTGAAATCCAGCAGCTCCTCCACCATATTGTTCAGCCGCCCGGTCTCGTTGTTGATGATTTCCAGCCCCTTGCGGTAGTTCTCGTCGGTGGGGTCGTCCAAGGTCATCAGGGTCTCTACCCAGCCCCGGATAGAGGTAAGCGGGGTGCGCAGCTCGTGGGACACCGAACTGATGAACTCGTTCTTCATCTTCTCGGTCTCTTCCAGTCCCTCGGCCATCTGATTGATGGTACCGCGCAGCCGGTCCACCTCGTCGTGGGGGTCGCCGGTCAGGGGCAGACGCACGTCCAGCTCGCCCCGGGCGATGCCGGCAGCGGTGCGTTCCACCTGCCCCAGCGGCACCACGATGCCCCGCACGAAGTACAGCCCGGACATGATCGTAAACAGCAAGATCGCCACCGCAAGGAACACACTGATGATGATGGCGTTTTTGACCTGCCGCTCCACCAGCGCCAGACTGGTGACCAGCCGCAGCGCGGCCACGTCCTCGGCGTCGTAGGGCACCAGCGAGCAGGCCGCCATGACTACCTCGCCCGACTGGGTGCGGTACACCGCCACACCCAGACCGTCCGGGCCGTTGAGCGCCTGCTCAAAGTCCTTACTGCTGACGATGCCTTCCGCATCCGTACCGCTGGAGGAGGCGATCACGCCACCGTAGCTGTCCAGCAGCATGAACTCGTATTTATCCTTATCGGCAAACTGTTCCACCATGCGCCGCAGCGCCAGACTGCGGCTGGCGGCGGCGCTCTGGGCGGTATCGCCGGTATACATTTTCAGCTGACCGGTCACCGAGGAGAACCGCCGGTACATGATCTGCTGCACACTGCCATAGTAGCTGCGGGTATAGCTGTACAAAAACATTGCCTCGGCCAGCAGCACCACCAGTACGGTGATGAGCAGGTTGCCCCGCAGCCAGCGGCGGGTGATACCGCTTCGCATAACAGTGTCCTCCTTTCGGTGAGTATAGATAATAAAAAATATTTTTTTGTGATTCAGGAAAGTCCGTAGGACTTTCCTGAATCACATTTTTATTCTTCCCACCGGTAGCCATAGCCCCACACGGTCATGATGTGGGTAGGGTGGCTGGGCTCGTCCTCCACCTTCATGCGCAGGCGGCGGATGTTCACATCCACGATCTTTACATCGCCGAAGTAGTTCTCGCCCCAGACGCCTTTCAGGATCTTTTCGCGCACCAGCGCAGTGCCCGGGTTGCGGAAGAACAGCTCCATGATCTGGAACTCTACCTGTGTCAACTCAATGGGCTGACCGGCCTTCAGCAGCACGCGGCGGTTCTCGTCCAGCACGAACTCGCCGCTGGTCAACGTGCCCAGTGGGGTGTTCCCGTTGCTGTCCTCCTCCTTGGTGCGGATCACCCGGCGGCACAGCGCCTCCACACGCGCCAGCAGCTCGCTGACGCTGAAGGGCTTGGTCATGTAATCGTCTGCGCCGATGGACAAACCGCGGATCTTATCCTGCTCCTGCCCCTTGGCGCTGAGGATGATGATGCCGATCTGCTGGTCGGTGCGGCGGATGGTCTCGCACAGCGAGAACCCGTTCATGCCCGGCAGCATCACGTCCAGAATGGCGGCATCACAGCCGGGCTTCTGTGCCAGCAGCGGCAGGGCGGCTTCGGCGCTTTCGGCCTCCACCACCTCCATCCCCGCATGGCGCAGGTTCAGGGCGATCATATCGCGGATATTGGCTTCATCTTCTACAACAAGCACTCGTACCATGCAGCATCCTCCATTCCTTAATTCAGCAGATACAACGCCTTGGAAAGGCGGTAGTTCGTGTCAGAAAGCAAAACGTCCGGGCCCATTTTGGCCTGCACCTGACGGGACGCTACCACGCCCAGCCGGGTCCAGCCGGTGGAGTTGGCCGAGGTCCTTGCCAGCCGTACCGTCAGCACCAGCTGATCCTCGTCCACCGTGCGCAGCTCCACTGCGCCGTCAAATTCCTCGCTGTCGGTCAGCTTCAGGTTGCCCTCCCACTCGGCGGGCAGCTCGATATAACAGTTGGTCTCTTCGTCCAGCAGGCCAAAGCTTTTTTCCGGGTGGCTGCTGGTGTAGTCCATCCAGACGATAAAGTCCATGCGGCGGCTCTGGCTCAGGTTCAGCAGACCCGCCTCGTCCGGCTGGGTGGGGATCTCCACGATGCCGTCCCCGTCCAGGTCCCGACTGACCAGCGTGGGCACGTTGCGCAAAGAGGCATTATACAGCCGCTGGCTGCTGATCCGTGTGGCGGGCACCATCTGCTGGCTAGTCTCGTCGTAGCACAGCAGCACTGAGGCCAGATTGTTGCCGGAAATGCCGGTCCAGCCGTCCAGCACCAGATAGTGCCGTCCGTCCGCGCCTGCGCCCGCCGCCACCGAGGCGCAGCCGGAAAATTTATCTGCGGAAAGGCCGTTGACCGCCACCTGCCGGAAGCTGCCCTTGCGGTCTGCGGTCAGCAGTTCGATCTGCACGCTGCCGTCCTCCTGTGTGGACATCAGGATCAGATCCTGACTGCTGCCGCCGGTGATATTTTCCACCAGATACTGCTCGTACTGCTGTTCCAGAATGGTGGACAGAGTGCCGTCCTGATAGGAGTACACCGCCAGATAGTGGTCATTCTGGGCAGCGGTATAGCCCACCACCAGCTGGCAGCTGTCTGTATCCTGCAATTGGGCAAGGCTGACGTTCTCCACCGTTTCGGCAAGACCTTCCACGCTCTGGCGCACCTGCCAGCTTCCGGCATCATCCCGCTGCAAAATGGCTACGCAGACGTTGGCGGTCTGGGCGGTGGTATACAGCACCGCCGCATCCTGCTGACCGTCACCGTCCAAGTCCTGCAGCACAAAGGGGGAAAGCAGCTCGCCCTGAATAGGATATTTCAGCTGGGCACTCTCCCCCAGCCAGTCGTTCAGGGCAGTTTGCAGTGCGCCGTAATCGCCGGAGAGTTTCGGGGCGCGCAGCAGTTCCTCTACCTGTGCCTTTTCGTTGGCCGGCAGCAGCGTCTGGCAGCTGCACAGCAAAACACACAGCAGCGTACACAGCACCAGCCGCAGCCTGCGGGTTCTGTTCATACCGGTCAACCTCCTTCCGGGCATAAAATACTATTTTCAGTATACCACACTTTGCGGACACAAAAAAGGGGGTGGGACATATCCGGCAAGCTTGCGCGTGGGACGATTTTGAATGCGCGCCGCGACTGAGGGGGTAAAACACAAAAAAAGAAACCACTGCACAAAAGCTGTGCAATGGTTTCTCTTGTTACTGTATCAAACAGTCAGAGCAGGATCAGACGAGCTCCAGAACTGCCATCTCAGCTGCATCGCCGCGGCGAGCGCCGATCTTGATGATGCGGGTGTAGCCGCCGTTGCGGTCAGCGTACTTGGGGCTGATCTCGTCAAACAGCTTCTTTGCAACATCTTCCTTGGTGATGTAGGCGTAGACCTGACGCTTGGTGTGCAGGTCGCTGGCCTTGCCAAGGCTGATCATCTTCTCGGCCATGGAACGAACGTCCTTAGCGCGAGTGACAGTGGTCTCAATCTTGCC
>OOCG01001472.1_pt1 | contig 10624 bp, 10 predicted proteins | sample 1671521 | NCBI WGS metagenome assembly OOCG01 (sample SAMN06348165, study PRJEB24527) | human gut metagenome | biome: human gut; feature: ankylosing spondylitis patient; material: feces | host: Homo sapiens | place: China | collected 2015-10
TTTTTTTTTTCAAGCAGAAGACGGCATACGAGATGTAGCCGTGACTGGAGTTCAGACGTGTGCTCTTCCGATCTGTGTTCAGCGCAAGCCCCAGCAAATATAATGGAAAAAAGGACTGCAGCTCTGTTTTCAATGCGCCGCCGCAAAAAAGTAACATTCCGACACCTAAAACTACCAACACAATTTTATAAATTACTGCCACCGTCATAAGCACTATGGTACAGTCAGAACCTTTGTTTCCATCTTTGTTCATATAATAAAGCTGCACCGGCTGCCCACCTGTTGCGGATGGTGTGATGCCCGAATAAAAAAATCCAATAAACGAATATTGGATACAACGCCACAGAGAACATACCTTTTCTTTTCCAACAACACAGAGAACAGTTGTCTGACTGTCTGTTTTTTTTCGCATGGATGTGAGCAGATACCAGATCATGCTGCCCTCTGCGCAGATAAAAAATAACGCCAGTCCTGCCGCTGCAATCAGGTACGGAACTGACATATTTTTTACTGCCTGATAAATTTCTGACAGATTCTGTCCATGGAGTAACGTATAAAAAGTCAAAAACATAATCCCAAGAAACAAGACTGTCTGCAAGATTTTCTTTTTCATATCCACGTAGCCACCTTTCCTCTTTTTTGGACAGAACTGTTACGCAATTTTTTCAACAGCACAAACCGTTTCTTCCTGCACAGACATTTCCACTAATTCTCTCAAACTTCCTTCAAAAATCCGTTTCCGTCCAAATTTTTCCATGAAATCCTTTGGTGTCACAAGGGAAAAATGTTTTTCCCAATGACAGACGCCGTACTCCTCTAATACCCGTGCCACGTAGGAAGAACAGGTGTAATGGTTTTCCTGGTAAAATGGAATGTTCCACAAAATAAATGGTAATCCTGCAACTGCATAATGATAATGAAATCTTTCCTGCATAGCCAGACGCAGTTCCTGACGGATTGCCTCCTTTTGTGCAAGCGAACACTCAATACTACACACCATATAATCAGCCGTTGGAAACACCGTTAAGATTTTTCTTTTATCCTCTTTTTCAAATCCGGCAAACAGCGGAACCGCAGGATTTCTGCGTCCCACACTGTATGCCTCCTCAAGTTCCGCATCCATCGAAAGAACCACATGAATGTACTTCTGTTTGATGACCTGCCGTATCATTCCGGCAAAAAATCCCGGTGTATCTACAAATGCAATATAAATCTGTGCCATATCTTTATTCCTCTGTACTTTTTTCTTATCACTGGAACTGATAAATTTTTCTTGCCATGCGGTAGCCGCCGACTGTGATTTTTCCACCTAATCTTCCCGGCAGATAAGTAAGACCGCTTAAGGTAGAACATCTTAACCGGTAATAAAGTATCCTGTCATAATCCTTCACCTGCTCCCACATCCTTTTACGTTTCTGGAACGCCTCCTCTGTTTTGATCAGAAGAAGATGGATTGAAGAAATGGACAACATGATCGAAATATTGCGCATCATGTAAACGGCCAGTTTTGGATACATTTTTTTCACTTCTCTTAAATCCACACTTTTTGCAACAAGCTCTGTCACGCGGATCTGCTGGTCGATACGCTTCATCAGGACTTTCTCGTTGACCGACTGATCTTCCCTTCCAAGGTAGTAATGATACAGGTCAATATCCATGTAGTAGAGATTCTTCGCATACGGAAGCGGCTGATAGGAAAACAGGTTATCCACATAAAACGTGTGCTCCGGCAGTTTTACCCCCGACTGTCTCAATACTTTCGTCTGAAACATAAGTGCATGCATAATCAAATACTGCGATGGATGAAAATGTCCGATTGTGTTCCAGTTGCACATTTTTTCAGTTGGAAATACATTTCTGTAATTCATCGGTTTCTGGATTCCCTCATCCAGATGATCGTACACATAATTACAGATGATCAGATCCGGGAACTGTGCGACTTCAAAACTTTTTATTTTATCTAACATTTTCAGATAAGCATCACGGTCGAACCAGTCGTCGGAATCCACGACTTTATAATAAAGTCCATGCGCCAGCTCCAGCCCTTTGTTCACACCGGAACCATGACCGCCGTTTGGCTTATGCACCGCTTTTACAATGTTTGGATAAAGCATTTCGTATTCATCTGCGATCGCACCTGTCCGGTCGGAAGAACCATCGTCAATAATGAGGATCTCGACATCCTCGCCGCCCACCAAAAGTGAATCCACACATCTTCGCATATAATTTTCTGAATTGTAACATGGGATTGTAAATGTGATATATTTCATTTGGAATGACCTCCGCTATACTCTGTAACATTTTTACTGTTAACGAGTATAACGGTTCATTCTTAAAATACACATGGATTATTCTAAAGAAAAGGTAAAGATTACCTATACAAAATGTTAAATCTTCAATAATTCGATCATAAACAGCCAGACCAGTCCATAATAAGTGACCACTGCTACCAGATCATTCACGGTTGTGATAAGTGGTCCTGACGCGACCGCCGGATCGACTTTGATCTTATGGAAAAGCAGTGGGATCGTTGTTCCGACAAGGCTCGAGATCACCATCGCAAGCATTAAGGAAACTCCCACACAGCCTGAGATCAAAAACGAATAGGAAAGCGCATTTCCTTTTATGAAACACACATAGAGTCCGATAAATACAAATGCCATAATTCCAAGAAACAGTCCATTTGCAAAACCAATGCGCATCTCTTTCAAAATCAGTCCAAACTTATCTTTCCGGTTTAAATTCTCATCCATCAGCACACGGATCGTCACCGCCAGCGACTGGGTTCCGACATTTCCTGCCATATCTAAAATCAATGACTGGAAACACATCACAATCGGGATCACTGCAACGACCGTCTCAAAAATTCCGACAACCGAAGATACCACCATTCCCAAAAACAGCAGGATGATCAGCCACGGGAGACGTTTTTTCATACTCTGAAACGTTGTCTCCTCCAAATCTTCTTCTGCAGTAAGACCGGCTAACTTCGCATAGTCCTCTCCCATCTCTTCATCCACGGCTTCCACGATGTCGTAAGCTGTGATGACTCCTAAGATTTTTCCTTCCTCTGACAATACCGGAATGGAATCCTCTGCGTAGTCTTTTAACCGTTCGATACACTCACTGATTTTCTCATGTGCTCCCACATACGGATAGGAAGTCGAGATCAGATTGTCCAGATCCTGATAATCTCTTGCCACGATCAGGTCTTTTAAATCGATTGCTCCATAATACTGCTCATTTTCATCTACTACATAGATCGTTGAGATATTATCGTTCTCTCCCGCCTGACGGATCAGCTCATGCGTAGCCTGACGGATGTTCAGATTCTTTCCTATGACGATAAAATTCGTTGTCATTTTGCTACCGATCTCATCATCTTCATAAGATAAAATCAGTTTTACATCTTTTTCCGCATCATCATCCAGCAGATCGACGATCCTGGTCTTAGTGTCCGCATCCAGATTCTCCAGAACATCGACCGCATCATCGGAATCCATCTCCGAAATGACTCTGGCAGCATTTTCCAGGTTGATCTCCTGCAAATACTCTGCCGCATCCTCGGTATAGGAAAGGATTTCCGCAATATACTCCTCTCCAAGCAACGGATAGAGTTTTTTTCTTTCCTCCGGTGTCATCTGCTCCATTGCATCCGCAATGTCGCTCTCATGATAATCGGAGATTTTTTCGAGCAATTCTTCTTTTCCAAGATTGCTTCGGAATAATGTTAATAATTCTTCTACATAAGTCGGTTCTTTTAATACTTCTTTTTGCATTTCTGCCTCCTGTTCTCCCTGAAAAAAGGGCATAAAAAACCACCGCTTTACTTCCAAGCAGCATGTGTAAGTTTCTGCTGTTATAGTTCATGACAATAGATTGTCCGCGAAGCGTGCACTCTATTGTATAGGCATGTAAACCGGTGGTTTCAGAAGGCATATTCTATTATCACAGAGGTCAGACGCCCACAGACATCTGCCCTATGCCAAAGCATTCAGAAAATCCATCGGTTTTGTTCTTTCGCCCCGCACTATCACAACTGTCCATGAATGTCACCTCCTAAAAAATTTCCATTGCTATTATATAATCGTGACCGGAAATGGTCAACTCATTTCTGCCTCATTTCTATCTGTCTTTCATAAATGCTTCGATCTCGTCCGGATCACGGATAATTGCCTCTGAGAGACACTCACAGCCGTTCTCTGTGATCAGAAGATCATCCTCGATACGGATTCCGATCTCCCATTCGTCAATGTAAAGTCCCGGTTCATCAGTAATGATGGCACCCGGTTGTAATGTGTCATTGCAAGCCGCTGTGACATCATGCACATCGATTCCAAGATGATGGGATACGCCATGCATATAATAAGTATCAATCTCGTCCTCTTTTTCGATCAGACCGAGTTTCATGCAGCCTGCTGCAAGCACTTTCTTTGCAATCTCATTTAACTCTTTTAGCGTCATGCCCGGTTTTGCAGTCTTTGCGACCTCACGGTTTGCAGCTAAAACAATGTCGTAAACCTGTCTCTGGCGCTCTGTGTATGTTCCGTTTACCGGATAAGTTCTTGTGATATCTGCGCAGTATCCGCGGTATTTTGCCCCGAGATCCATCAGCAGTAAAGAACCATCCTCACAAATGTCAAGGTTTGTGTCGTAGTGAAGCATGGTTCCGTTCGCACCGCTTCCTGCGATGGTAGGGAATGCAGTTCCCTCCGCTCCGTTATAGCGGATCATGTATTCAAAATCAGCCTGTGCCTGATATTCTGCCATTCCCGGCTCTAAATGTTTCATCACATACTGCAATGCTTTATCGGTAATGCCGATCGCCTCCCGCACAAGTGCTACTTCATCCCCGTCTTTTTGCATACGCAGTTCTGCGATCACCTGCGAAATATTTTTCACTGCATGTCCCGGATATTTTTCTGCAAATTCTTTTGCTTTGATCATATTGTAATCCGGCATGTCCTCAAACTGATATCTGTAACAGTCAAAATACAGGCTGTCGATATCTTCCCTTGCCATCATGCGGTCAACAGCGCCCTCAAAAGAATCTAAAAACATCACATTATCGATACCGGAAATCTCTTTTGCCTCATCCACTGTCACTTTTCTTCCGTACCAGCGCTCCTGTGTCGGGTCTGCTTCTTCGATAAATAAAATCACCTGCTCCTCTTTCAATGTCTTTTTCATCAAAAGAATCATATGGTCTCTTCTTAATCCTGTCAGATAAAAAAAGTTTCTGTCTGCCTCAAATGGTGCATATTCATCTGCACTCACATGGCTCTCAATCCCGGAAAATAAGATCAACGCTGACTGTCTCTCCATTTTCTCAAAAACCTGTTTTCTTCTCTCTGCAAAATTCATGGTTGTTCTCCTCTTTTTTCAATCATCTATTGACAGAAACTCAAATCGTATTTTCTGTCATAATAAAGGCAGGTTCTTTCATCTCTGAAAAAGCCTGCCCGAAAAACTTATTGGTTGTCACCTATGCCTCTGCGCTCATCTGGATTCTCGTTGTGATCTCTTTTACTTCAGCCATCAAAGCAGAATACATCTCCATCTCGATTCCAACCGGCGACATATGCGGATGCTCCTGTTTCATACGGTATGCCTGTACCAGTAAACTTCTCTTCACATCTTCAAGTTCTAAAAGCTGCTCTCTGCTCATAACCAATCTCCCATATAACATATTTTCATTTGCAGTGCACTATATCTCGTACGTGCGCCTCAACTATAATAGCATATATGGTAGATTTTAGCGCATGAAATTCATCGGCAAAAGTAACAATATTTTTTCTGACATTTGGCACATTTGTCTATTGCCTGAAAAATTTTCATCACTTTTTACAATTGCATCAGCGTTTGCAGTGCCTCATTTTCTACAATACATTTTCCGTGTTCTTTTATAAATGCAATTTGTCCGACCTCAGCATAACGGCAATTGTTATATTCTACAATTGTAAACGCAAATGGCCGTAATTCTTCCCTTGAAAAATGGATCAGATCCATCACAAGATAGTATTTTTGTTGGAATTTATAAAGACTGCTTGTAGGCATTTTTTCTGTAAATGGTGCCAGACGGATCAATCGCAGCATTTCATCCAGACTGGAAAACTCCAGACTAAACGGAACCGATGTCTCAAAAATTTCATTGTCCTCTTTCTGCTCAGTACCATTTGCATCTTCTGTCTCTGTCTTTTTTGCATCCTGGCTGTGCTTTGCCTTATATTTTTCGAGGAAATCATCGATAGCACTCTGTTTTTCCTCTTTATTCATCTGCCGAAATTCTGATAATTTTTCCGGTGCGAGCTGGTTCATCAGCTGTCCGACCGTATCCACAAGATTCTTAAAACTCATCTCGGAATCTCCGCCAAACGTGATCGCCATGCTGTGATCCTGCAAAAGTTCTGCCTTCACTACCGGTGAAATATTCTGCATACTGATATTGCCCTGCTCCTCTACCAGTTCCACCACCGCACGCATAAACTCCTGCGTCACCTCGGTATTTCCAATAATCTCATCAATATTGTATCCCATTTCACGGATTTCTTCTTCAGACAGTGCACATCTGATCTTATTTTCACCTAATCTCTCAATTTCCATATGTATTACCTTCTAAAACATCTTTCCGATGCTTTGCAATCCAAAAATACTTTATACCTTTCGAATGGCTTTGCATTCTTGGAATGCTGTTTCTTCTTATAAAGAATATGTTGTTATTTTCACAGCTATTATCCTATTTTTTTATGCATTTGTAAATAGGGTTTCGATTCCACATATCTGCCACAAAATAGGTCAATGCTGTCCATGTATACACGGAATAGAAAATGCCGTACTCATCAACACCGTCCTTTAAAATTTTCTGCGCCTGCTCTTTTGTCAGAAAAGAAAAGCCGTCAAAACACTCGCTTCCCTCTGCACCGTCCTGTGACATACCTGTCAGAGTATCCCGGTTTAACACGATTTTCACAAGTGCGTTGCTCTCATCCGTCATTCCCGGTGTGCTGAAAAGGCATGGATTGATCACTTCCAGTTCATCTGTATCCAAAACCTCAATTCCGTTTTCTTCTTTCAGTTCTCTTTTCGCAGTCACAAGCAATGGTTCGTCTTCCTCTTTATCTGCCGGATCGATCAGTCCCGCCGGGACGCTCAGCAAAAATTGTCCTGCCGGATACCGGAATTCACGATTCAGCAGGAGCTTGGGCTCACCGTTGGATGGATTCCAGATCGTGATGCAGCTCACCGCATCTGGAAGCATATTTTGAAATTCTTCCGTAGACTTCACTGCCACAAGATCATCTGCGCTCCGTCTTGTTGCATTATAGTAATGTCTGCCCTCGGCATACTGAAGATCAAATACTTTGATAAACTTTGTTTCCAATAGAGTTTTTATATTCTGTTTTTTGATTGTTGGACGCATGGCAGGCTCCTTTCTTATTCACAATTATTTACACCCGATAGCGATTCAGGCAGGAATAAATCTCCTGAATTCTTGGGATTGCGTATCCACCGGAGATAACGCCATGCTCTGCGGCAAATACCATTCCTTCCTGCTCTAACTTATGTTCTAACCACTGTGCCGTTTCTGAAATGGTACGCTTTCCATCCACCAGATGTTCCACAGTATATTTCAAAAGCAGTCCCAGTGCCGCCGTCTGCTCGCTGTCGATCAACTGCTCGATATAGCGCAGGTCGACATTCTGTTTTCCAAGCATAAAGCCATCCACACCAAGCGTCTTTACCTTCAAGCGCTCCGGCTCGCCTTTTTTCACTTCTCCGCTCCGGTAGTCCCTGCGTTTTACCGCTCCATTCCTGTCTTTTTCCATGACACGGTGGCTATCCGGTAAAACAAATGGTTTTGCTGTCTCCTGCATGATTGGAAATTGTCCACACAGGTTCTTTGCTTTCTCTGTGATATCCACAGGTTCATACTGATCCATCTGGATCACAGTGTCTGCAATGTGGAAAAATGCTCCCGAACTTCCCGCAACCAAAATGGTAGAAATTCCTGCTTTTTCATACAGATCCACTGCTCTGGATAAAAACGGTGTGATCGGCTCTTTGTCCGGGCTTACCACTTTCTGCATAAAGGCATCCCGCACCATAAAATTGGTGGCAGAAGTATCCTCATCCAGCAAAAGCAGTCTGCTGCCAGCCTCAACCGCTTCCACGATGCCAGCCGCCTGGGACGTGCTTCCACTCGCATCAGCAGTCGAAAAATCCTTCGTATCCCTACCGTTTGGAAGATCATTGATAAACATGGAAATATCTACGTTTTTGATAAATCTTCCATCCTCAGAGCGGAGCTTTTGTGCCGTTTCATCTGCGATCACATACTCCCTGCCATCTCCGGCAATATGATTGTATACGCCTAATTCCAACGCATTTAAAAGCGTAGATTTTCCATGATAACCGCCGCCTACGATCAGGGTGATTCCTTTGGGAACTCCCATTCCTGTAATCTTACCCCGGTGCGGCAGTTCTAACGTCACACGCATTGTTTCCGGAGAAACAAATTTTACAGACTGCTTCATTGGCTTGGAAGAGATACCGCTCTCCCTTGGCAGCACAGAGTCATCCGCCACAAAAGCAGCCAGTCCAAGTTCTGGCAGCTTCTCACGGATTGCCTGCTGATCTTCTGCCAGTTCCACAGCCTCTTTTACTTTTTGCGCATTCAGATTTTTATAATAAAAAGACTGCTCCACGCACTGTGGCAGATATTCAAATAAGATTTTTTCGAGTTCTTTTGCATTGATTGTTCTTCCATTTGCAGGAAACCCGACTGCAAATCTGGCGGTAATCTCTTTTTCACTGATTTCACATGCTGTCCTCTGCAGCACTTCCTGTCCACAGTGTGTCACTGAGATCAGCCCGCTTTTCCCGGAACCCTTCGCTTTAAAGTTAAACTGATTCACTTTTGCCGCAAAATTGCGAAGCAGTTCATCCGCCAATGCGGTTCTTGTCAGCTTATCTTTCATTGCAAATGCCGGAAATCCGGCTGCCTTCGTATCTACTGTCACCCTCACATCCGATGGTGCCGCAAACGGATCGCCCTGCACATGGTCAATTGACAATATGTATTTGGGGAACTGGTAACTTCCACGCAGGGATTTGTATAATGGGTAACTTTTATGGTCTATTGTTTTTAATTGTGATTGTAGGTCGTTGTATGATTGCATGGAGGGACTCCTTTTTGTATTGTGTTTTTATGAAATTTTTGTGCTATTTGCTCGTCTTTCTTATTTGCAAATATGTACCGCCTCTAATTAATTACTTCATTTGACTGAAAACTATGAAAAAGTATCAAATAGGTTTTCTTTATAGTATCCATGATATCATATAAATAACTTTATTGGGCAGATATTTTTATAGATATTACAGAAAGTAAGTTATTTTCATTCAGCAGTAAAACACTTGCTGCTTTGCTGCGTAAAGAAGTGTTTCACGAATGAGCAGGCTTCTTTTACGATGCAAAAACTTAAAATGAGTTTTTTTCATCTATTAGAATCACTTTTTACTTGTTTTTTGAAAGATAAAACCCTGCATAATCACTGGGATTATGCAGGGTTTACCGTTCCCTATTATAACATACCAAGTAATAACCGGGAACTACAGCGGCCTTTCGCCACGCGGACGATGATTCCTTATTATAACATACCAAGTAATAACCGGGAACTACAGCTACTCATTAAAAATTGTTTTCGACATTTTATTATAACATACCAAGTAATAACCGGGAACTACAGCTTCTTAACATGCTGGAAGCTAATACTGGTAATTATAACATACCAAGTAATAACCGGGAACTACAGCACGGAAGAGAGCAGGAGAAGATCCACAACAAATTATAACATACCAAGTAATAACCGGGAACTACAGCTTATCAGGAATTTGTGTTTCCCCCATTGGGATTATAACATACCAAGTAATAACCGGGAACTACAGCAGTTGGCGAAGAAATCCGGAATCGGAAAATATTATAACATACCAAGTAATAACCGGGAACTACAGCGTCGATTCAGTTCAAACATGACCTCTCCCTATTATAACATACCAAGTAATAACCGGGAACTACAGCAACTGTTTTAAATATTGCAATAGTTCTAAAATTATAACATACCAAGTAATAACCGGGAACTACAGCGTTAAAGGTAGTCCATTTATGAGCGTATCTATTATAACATACCAAGTAATAACCGGGAACTACAGCTCTCAATCTGTTTGGGAATCGTTTTTAGAATTATAACATACCAAGTAATAACCGGGAACTACAGCTAACGGCTTTCACGGGTTGTATATCGAATTATTATAACATACCAAGTAATAACCGGGAACTACAGCGTGCATTGGTAACACTCATTATTGTTCCAAATTATAACATACCAAGTAATAACCGGGAACTACAGCCGTTCGCCTTGTTCGTTCTCGATAGCTATATTATAACATACCAAGTAATAACCGGGAACTACAGCCTATAGATATCTATTTGTCGGTTCGGTTGTATTATAACATACCAAGTAATAACCGGGAACTACAGCATGGGGCGAAGAGCAGAGAAGAAAACGGAAATTATAACATACCAAGTAATAACCGGGAACTACAGCATTATGGAAAAATATAATAT
>OOCG01001474.1_pt1 | contig 10609 bp, 8 predicted proteins | sample 1671521 | NCBI WGS metagenome assembly OOCG01 (sample SAMN06348165, study PRJEB24527) | human gut metagenome | biome: human gut; feature: ankylosing spondylitis patient; material: feces | host: Homo sapiens | place: China | collected 2015-10
AAAAAATCCGAACCGCTAAAATACAGAAAAGAGATAAGACAAACACTCTCTCAACCTTATTAAATCAATCAACTTCCTTTCAGAATCAGTCCATCATTGCTCTTTATCTCATTCATTATTACTCCTCTCCCAATCTATTAACAAATAAATTATTCTTTATTACTGATAAACTTGCTTTTGACGAACAGATAACTTACCTTTGTGTAATAGCAAACTATAAATGAAAGTTTTGATTATAAAAACAGAACTTTCATTTTTATAAACGCAAGTTGCATTTATAAAAACAAAACTTCCGTTTACAGTTTACATTTAACCCAAAGGAACTTTTCTATTAGAGGAAAGGAAGTTTACTTCCAATAGAAAAGAACTTATCTATTAATACTTTAAACAACAGATAGTATGGCACGATACATTATGGAGGAGATGCCCGACATACAAAAGACGGGCAAAAGAATTACATATCCGAAGTTTGCACGGATAGACAATGCAAGCATAAAAGAGTTGGCACGACGGGTGGGCGATGTCAGCGGCTTCAGTGCCGGAGACATAGAAGGCGTACTGCTTCAGACAGCTATTGAAATGGCACACCTGATGGCAGAGGGACGTTCGGTAAAGATAGACGGGATAGGTACATTCACTCCATCGCTCACCTTAGGCAGAGACAAGGAACGGGAAGATGCGGAAGAAGGTGGAAAACACCGCAACGCACAAAGTATTTTTATAGGAGGTGTTAATTTCCGGGTAGACAGGGAAATGGTAAGAAATATCAGCGATAGATGCCGGTTGGAAAGAGCTCCTTGGAAAAAGCAAAAATCCTCGAATAAATTCACACCGGAACAACGACTGACATTAGCCCTAAAGTATCTGGACGAACATCCTTTCCTGACCGTTTGGGAATATCGGAAACTAACCGGATTGCTACAAACAGCAGCAACCACTGAACTGCGACAATGGGGACATCAACCCGATTCGGGAATAGAAATCACCGGAAGAGGAACACATAGGGTATATATAAAGAAGAAAATAGTCGAAGAAGGGCAATAATAGTATGAGAAATGACTTAAAAAAGTATGAGAAATAACTGTTTTTAAGGCTTATTTCACCCGGAAATGATGAGAAATGCGATTTATTAAAAACATTTCTCATACTATAATTCACTGATTATATGCTGATTAATGTAAAATCATGAGAATATGAGAAATAAAAACGTTTTTTCTTTTTTAGTAGAAGATAATCAATGACGTTAAAAACTGCGTTTATAATTAGATAAAAAAATAAGCGTAAAAGAATGGAATATCCATTTCAAAAAAACTATCTTTGGTAATTAATTGTTTGGAAAACAAGAAGAAACAATCTGAAAAAGTTATGGGAACAATAAAAGGAATTCCTTATGGTATGTCCAATTTTGAGGATGTAATCACGCAAAACCGCTATTATGTGGATAAAACAATGTATATCCCCATGTTGGAAGATCAAGCCAACTATCTGATATTCATCCGTCCGAGACGCTTTGGCAAGAGCCTGCTACTAAGCATGCTTCGTTCATATTATGACCTTTCACAGAAAGATAAGTTCCAGCAACTTTTCGGGAATCTCTGGATCGGGCAGAATACAACTCCGCTTCAAGGCAAATATCAGATGCTTTATCTTGACTTTTCCAAGATTGGCGGCAACATTGATGAACTGCCGCAAAGATTTGATTCGTATAGCGCAGTGCAACTGGATGGCTTTCTGAACCGTTATCGTGAATACTACACGGATGAGTTTATTGAGCGCTTCAGCACAGCGGAAAAAGGGATTGATAAACTGCATATACTAGACGATGAAGCACGCCGTCAAGGGTATCCCCTATACCTTATTATAGATGAGTATGACAATTTCACAAATGTCGTACTCAACGAGAAAGGAAATGAGATATACCACGCCATCACCCATGCCAGCGGATTCTACAGAGATGCCTTCAAGAATTATAAAGGAATGTTCGACCGTATATTCATGATTGGGGTCAGCCCCGTAACTTTGGACGACTTGTCAAGCGGATATAACATAGGTTGGAACATCAGCACTAATCCACTGTTTAATCAAATGCTGGGATTTTCTGAAGAAGACGTACGTACTATGCTCCGATATTATCAGGAAGCAGGGCAGTTACAAGGAGACATTGAAGAAATGATTCAGGAGATGAAGCCATGGTATGATAATTATTGTTTTGCTCGCCAAAGTCTAAAGTCAGATCCTAAAATGTTTAATTGCGACATGGTACTCTATTACCTACGTAATCGAATTCAGTTAGGAGAATCCCCTGAACAAATGATTGATCCTAATACCCGTACGGACTACAATAAGATGAAAAAACTGATTCAACTTGACCGTCTTGACGGTAACCGCAAAGGTGTTATCAAACGAATTGCCGAAGAAGGGAAAATCATGACTAACCTATACCAGTCTTTTTCTGCCGACCAAATTACGAATCCGGAAATATTCCCCAGCCTATTATTTTATTATGGTATGCTAACTATCATCGGAACACGTGGAAATCTGACTATCCTGGGAATTCCCAACACGAATGTCCGTAAACAATATTATGAATATATCCTGGAAGAATATCAGAATCACCATTATATCAACCTGATAGATATAGAGATTCTATTCAATGATATGGCTTTTGACGGACAATGGCGACCGGCATTGGAATTCATAGCCAAAGCTTATAAGGAGAATACTTCCGTACGCAGCAGCATTGAGGGCGAACGTAACATTCAGGGATTCTTCACCGCTTACCTTAGCGTGAACGCCTACTACCTCACAATGCCTGAAGTAGAACTGAATCACGGCTTTTGCGATATGTTTCTGATGCCCGATCTGCAACGTTACGCAGAAGTAGCGCATAGCTATATCTTGGAATTAAAATATCTGCCGAAAGAAAAATACGACACCCAAGGCACCGCACAATGGCAGGAAGCCGTAGAACAAATTCATGGTTATGCTGCCGGTCCGAAAGTTCGCCAACTATGTCAGGGAACTCAACTTCACTGCATTGTCATACAATTCTGCGGCTGGGAATTAGTCCGTATGGAAGAGGTTTGATTACAAACTCTTACTGTGATGCCCGGCAAATCGCATGAAAGCTTGAGATAAACCTCCCTCCTGCCCTTGCAGTTGCACAAAATTAAACTCGCGCTGCATGGGCATTCCTTTTATCTCAACCACACGAAAATTACCGGCAACCAGTTCCTTATAAACAGAACGGATAGAAACAATTCCCATACAATCTGTATGTTCCAAAAAAAGCTTGATGCTCTCCGTACTACCGAGATACATCAATACATTCAAAGAAGAAAGTTTTAAATTATGGCGTAACAGGGAACGCTCAAACACATCCAACGTTCCTGAACCTCTCTCCCGCAAAACTAAGGGGATATTTGGCAAATCTTCCGGAGCGATCTCATCCGAAACAGCCAATTTACTATGGGTATGAACCACAGCAACCAGTTCGTCTTGCAAAAATGGAGTATACTTCAGATTAGGCAAACGGAAGATACCTTCAACCAATCCCAAATCAATCCGATGTTCTTGTAAAGCAGCTTCCACTCCCCGGGAATTTCCATTAATCAAAGAAAGATTGATTTGTGGAAACTTGGCTATAAAATCCGCCAACAAAGGAGGAAGTACATATTGCGCAATCGTAGTACTGGCACCCAGTTTCAGTTCGCCGATATATTCATTATGCAACAAATGCATCTCATATTCCAACTGTTTATAATCGTCCAAAATCTTTTCGCTATGTTTCAATAATAGCTCTCCGGACTTAGTCAACGAGATCTTACTGCCCTGACGATCGAACAAACGAGTCTGATAATAAGCTTCCAGTTCCTGAATGTGCTTAGTGATAGCAGGCTGACTGACAAACAGCTCTTGCGAAGCCTTCGTAAAACTTAAATTCTTCGCCACGCTCTGAAATACTTTTAAACGAAAATCGGACATGGAAAATAGTGATTAACTTATTAGTGATTAGCGATTAATGACTGAAATGGGTAGCTATGGCTATAATTCATCGGCTCTGATTCCCAATGCCTGCATGACAGGAAAAGCCAACATATCCCATTTATAAGCTACCGGAGTATCCGGTTCGTTCATTCGGAATTGGACAATCTCCTTACCCTGTACTTCATTCAAAGCATCAGTCACTTTCTTTCCATATTCTTCATTGAAAGATACCAGAATCATTTTTTTCACATCGGCCGAATCGGCTACAATGGATAATAAGTCTAAAAACAACTCCTCTCTCGACACCATCCCTTCCGACGGAACACTAGCAAACGAATATTCTCCATAAGGGCTTTGAAAAGCAACTCCATTCAACTCTTTCTCCAAGTCAGAAGGCCGGCAATGCGCAAGATTACCCGACTCTTTATCATAAACAAAAAGAAACTGCACTTCATTTTTTCCTTCCGCAATCCCAGCATCCAAAGTCAGATAGGTAGTCAACATCGAAAGATCGATCTCTTGTAAAGAACGTTGCAAAGTCTCTTCGAAGTATCTCTTCATATCCGTAATTACGAAATTCAGGAAAGCAGCATCAATCAGCACCACTGTCTCTGATAATTTTATTTGTGGTTTATCATTCATATCATTAGTCATCAATTAGAAAACAGATTTACTCTCTACTATAGGACAAAGATAAACTTTCTTATCTTCTCCGGAAAGAATATTTAAAAAAAAGAGAAATTATCAGGCTATTACTCAACAAAGAGGTGTACCTTTGGAGAAAATTGACAAATTTATTAAATGACACGATAATGAATAAGAAAAAGAACCAAACTTCGATTGATCTCGATGCGATTATGACTGAAGTATTAAACTTGTTTACACCCGAAGAACAACAAGAAGTGATAGATATATTAAGCAATAACGGATTAGAAAAAATCTACCAACAAATGGAAGAAGCTTTCTATCACTATCAGCATCCGGACTATAGCTCGGAAGCAACCCCCATTGCAGCTTACCTGCAAAGGCTTTGGGATATGCAGACATGCAAAGACTACCCATTTGACGAGTTTAAAAAAGATTGCACGACAGTACCCGCTGCCGAATTAGAAAAAGATTTGCGCAACTTTATCCTGCATCTATTCATCCATTATCAAGGACCTCTCGAAAACGCAAAAGAAGAAGACAGGCCTTTTAAGTTATGGTATATCTACTGGGCTATGGAACATTACCGAATGGAATCTTCTTTAAATATCATCTTGGAAATAATGCGGCAAAGTCCAACTTTCCTCGCTTCCTATTGCCACCTCGTACAGGATGAAGCTACCATTGCCATCATTTACCAACTCGGACAGCACCAATTGCCTTTGCTATTTAGTTTCATGAATGAAGACGGAATCGCTCCTTTCGGAAAAGAAGATATTTGTAGTGCTGTCGCACAAATTGCCATAACCAACCCTGAACGAAGATTGGAAATTATTAACTGGTTCTGCCAATTATTGAATTCTTATTACGATCGGTTTGAGCGTGGGGAAGATAATAATATCGCGATAATTGACTATATCACAAATACGTTGATGAATATCCGTGCCATAGAAACGTTGCCTATATTGGAAAAAATCTATAAACGATTCAAAATTCCCAATACATTAACGAGAAGAGGAATCAAAGAAATAAAAAAAGAAATGCCACACGCAGAACTGAAGGGATTGGAGGTGGACAGTATGGAAGAACTAATGAACTTATTGAATGAGTTCTTTGCCTTCAATGAGAATAATGAATTTGATGATAACGAATTTGATGAAGAATACGATGACGAGTTTGACGATGATGAATACGACAACTCTTTCTACATTGGAGAACAAACCTCTAAAAAACTCAATATAAAAATTTCTTTGATTGATTCTGACCCGGAAATATATCGTATAGTGGAAGTTCCTTCCAACATCCGTCTGGAAAGTTTTGCGGATGTCATAAATACCGCAATGGGTTGGGAAGGCTATCACATGCATCTGTTTCAAAAAGGGAAAACAATATATACAACCGAAGAATCCGATGACGAGTTTTTGTTTGATCCCGTTAAAACAGTCAACTCATACTCTCTCTCTTTAGGAGAGATCCTTACCCGAAAAGGCTCACATATTAAATATGAATATGATTTCGGAGATAGTTGGATGCATCGGATTACCCTGGAATCACAACAAGCATATAAAAAGGACGAAACACAAGGCATCTTTCTCATAGACGGAGCAAATGCATGTCCACCCGAAGATTGCGGAGGAATATATGGTTACCAAGAGATGTTGGAGGCATTAAAACAACCACACTCAAAAGCTGCAAAAGAATATCGGGAATGGCTGGGAAAGAATTTCAACGCACACAAATTTAATGCAAAAAAAGTAGAAAGAGAGCTTAGAGACTTCCCGATAAGAATCTTCTAACAATTGTTTCTCCACAGAATAGTAAACTTCATTGAAAACCCATCTTATTCTGAAGCCCATCCTATTCTGTGGAGTATATGGTAAATTCGTCAGTCATATCTAGATAAAAAAGGTCATTTTGTCCTTTAACTCCTTAATACTCATGCTATTTTGTCATATTTTTATACTTGGCAAATCTTTTGAGCCCCTTTAGGTGTTATTAAAAACGTGAAATAAGAAAGGAGAACAAAGATATGAACTTTAACAATTTTACCATTAAATCTCAAGAAGCGGTACAGGAGGCCGTAAACCTGGTACAAAGCCGGGGACAACAAGCCATTGAACCTGTCCACATCATGCAGGGAGTAATGAAAGTAGGCGAAAACGTCACTAATTTCATCTTCCAAAAACTTGGTATGAATGGACAGCAAGTAGCTCTCGTGGTCGACAAGCAAATCGACTCCCTGCCGAAAGTATCCGGCGGAGAACCGTATCTAAGTCGTGAATCCAACGAAGTTTTGCAGAAAGCAACACAGTATTCTAAAGAAATGGGCGACGAGTTTGTTTCATTAGAGCCTATCATACTGGCATTGCTGACTGTTAAGAGTACCGTCTCCACGATCTTGAAAGATGCCGGTATGACGGAAAAAGAATTGCGCAACGCTATCAGCGAATTGAGAAAAGGAGAAAAGGTTACATCACAATCCAGTGAAGATACTTATCAATCATTGGAAAAGTATGCTATCAACCTGAACGAAGCTGCCCGTAGCGGAAAACTGGATCCCGTAATCGGACGTGATGAAGAAATCCGCCGGGTATTACAGATATTGAGCCGCCGTACAAAGAACAACCCGATTCTGATTGGTGAACCGGGTACCGGTAAAACGGCTATCGTAGAAGGTTTGGCACATCGTATTCTTCGCGGAGACGTGCCCGAAAACCTGAAGAACAAACAAGTTTATTCACTGGATATGGGAGCACTGGTTGCCGGCGCAAAGTACAAAGGTGAATTTGAAGAACGATTGAAATCAGTTGTCAATGAAGTGAAGAAATCAGAAGGTGATATTATTCTGTTCATTGATGAGATTCACACGCTGGTAGGTGCCGGAAAAGGTGAAGGTGCCATGGATGCTGCCAACATTCTAAAGCCCGCCTTAGCTCGTGGAGAACTACGTTCCATCGGAGCAACAACCCTTGACGAGTATCAAAAATACTTCGAAAAGGATAAAGCATTGGAGCGTCGTTTCCAAATCGTGCAAGTGGACGAACCGGATAACTTGAGTACCATTTCCATCCTTCGCGGATTGAAAGAACGTTACGAGAACCATCATCACGTACGTATCAAAGACGACGCAATCATTGCAGCTGTCGAATTGAGTAGCCGTTACATCACCGACCGTTTCCTGCCGGATAAAGCCATTGACCTGATGGACGAAGCCGCAGCCAAACTGCGTATGGAAGTAGATTCCGTTCCTGAAGAACTGGATGAGATTTCCCGTAAAATCAAGCAGCTGGAAATTGAGCGTGAAGCTATCAAACGTGAAAACGATAAACCGAAACTGGAAATTATCGGTAAGGAACTTGCCGAGCTCAAAGAACAGGAAAAGTCCTTTAAAGCTAAATGGCAAAGTGAGAAAACGCTGATGGATAAAATCCAGCAGAACAAGGTTGAGATAGAGAATCTTAAATTTGAGGCAGAAAAAGCCGAACGTGAAGGCGATTACGGTAAAGTAGCCGAAATCCGTTATGGTAAACTTCAGGCTTTGGATAAAGAAATAGAAGATACTCAAAAGCAGCTGCGTGATATGCAAGGCGATAAAGCCATGATTAAGGAGGAGGTAGACGCTGAAGATATTGCTGATGTTGTTTCCCGCTGGACTGGTATTCCTGTCAGCAAGATGCTGCAAAGTGAAAAAGATAAACTGTTGCACTTGGAAGAAGAACTTCATCAACGTGTAATTGGTCAGGACGAAGCAATTGAAGCGGTGGCAGATGCTGTGCGCCGTAGTCGTGCCGGATTACAAGATCCAAAACGTCCGATCGGGTCATTTATCTTCCTGGGAACCACCGGCGTAGGTAAGACCGAATTAGCAAAGGCATTGGCAGAGTTCCTGTTTGATGACGAAACGATGATGACTCGTATCGATATGAGTGAGTATCAGGAAAAACATAGTGTCTCCCGTCTGGTCGGAGCGCCTCCGGGATATGTTGGATACGATGAAGGTGGTCAGTTGACAGAAGCTATACGGCGAAAACCTTACTCTGTTGTTTTGTTTGACGAAATAGAAAAGGCTCATCCGGATGTCTTCAATATTCTGTTACAGGTATTGGATGACGGACGACTGACTGACAATAAAGGAAGGGTGGTCAACTTCAAAAATACCATTATCATCATGACTTCAAATATGGGCAGTTCTTATATACAAAGTCAGATGGAGAAGTTGCATGGTTCCAATAAGGAAGAAGTAATCGAAGAAACGAAGAAGGAAGTGATGAATATGTTGAAAAAGACAATTCGTCCGGAATTCCTGAACCGTATTGATGAAACGATTATGTTCTTACCATTGAACGAAAAAGAAATCAAGCAAATCGTACTTTTACAAATTAAAGGAGTACAGAAAATGCTTGCCGAAAACGGAGTGGAACTGCAATTGACAGAAGGAGCATTGAACTTCTTATCGCAAGTGGGTTATGATCCTGAATTTGGAGCTCGTCCGGTGAAGAGGGCTATTCAACGCTATCTGCTGAATGATCTATCCAAGAAGTTACTATCACAGGAAGTCGACCGAAGCAAAGCAATTATCGTTGATGCTGACGGAGACGGATTGGTATTCAAAAATTAAAAGTCATCATTCAAATAGAATGGGGCTGTCTAACAAGTCTCTAAAATTGAAAATCACTCCTATCAGAGTTTGTTTGAACTCTGATAGGGGTGAAATTGTTAAAAAGAAACTTGTTAGACAGCCCCTTTTTTATATCCCTAAATATGTAATTCGCCGAACTTCCGGTTGGCAGTTCGGATGACTCATCACCAAAACATAAGTGCCCGGTTGGGGTATTTCCATAGTCAATGAAGGCAAAGCAAATTTATGTTTGCCTCTTAGTTCTCCCTGTGAATCGTAAAGGAATACCATTGTACCTGCCAACAAACCTGTCAGGCATAATGTCCCTTTTTCATTGTCCAAACGGACGTTTACTTCTTTATTTGTTATTGTCTCCATACCCAACATTAAAAAACGTTATTCAGCATCCACGAGCTATATTCCCAAGAATGGTGAACAGCGACAAAGATACATAAAAAGCATCATTATTTACAATATAAGTAGAAGATATTTATTATTGCAAAAGATTACCCAAATAATACTAATTTTTTCCTAAACCCACAAGTGTTTATATAAAAAAAACATGATAACCACCTTAAATGATTATCATGTTCTTTATTCCTATCAAATAAACTATACAGATTACTCTGCAACTTCTTCTTCCTTAATCTCTCCTTGATCTGACACACAAATATATGCCAGATCTCCTTCAAAATGTATTGCCGTCTGCATATCTTATGCCTCTGTCATTGGTTTTATAAATTGCACCATCATTGTCTTTGCTGCATATTCCTCCATCATCATCTGGAGTTTTCCATCCTGCTGATGCCGGATCAGTTCATTTAGTTCATAAAAGCGGCTTCCCTTGCAGTACTTCAAATGATCTGTCACGACCACCTGGTCACGATATCTTCTTTCTTCTCCTTCTATGGTTACATAATGGTCATTTAATTCATGATCAAATATAGAAGCTGAGAATACATAATATCCAGGAAGCAGCTCTTTCATCACTTCCTCTTTCCATGCTGCACTTGTCCCATCCATAAAATGGAATATCACTGTCTGCCCACTCTTTGCACGAAATTCTATAAATGTTCTAGCACCAAGATACTTTGGAAGTTTTATCACATCCAGATATTGGAACAACACTGGAAGAACATGATCCGTCTGAACCACCTGATGATCTTTGATCTTCTCGATGCGTCCTTTACATCTGTCACTTAAATTCTCTTTTTTATCTTTATAATAATCAAGATAGAGCTGCTGATACATCCAGTCCATCTTTCCGATATCGATCTTCTTTCCGATCAGTTCATAAAATTCCTCTGGAAGTATCTGATCTTGTTCATATGCAAAATTCACATATTCTACTAACATCGC
>OOCG01001475.1_pt1 | contig 10589 bp, 6 predicted proteins | sample 1671521 | NCBI WGS metagenome assembly OOCG01 (sample SAMN06348165, study PRJEB24527) | human gut metagenome | biome: human gut; feature: ankylosing spondylitis patient; material: feces | host: Homo sapiens | place: China | collected 2015-10
ACGGCATACGAGATGTAGCCGTGACTGGAGTTCAGACGTGTGCTCTTCCGATCTCAAATGAAGTGAAACAAAAGCTTTCCATGATCGGATACGAATATGATGAATCAATAAATCAGTTTAAGTAGCAGACTAGTCGAATCAATGAAAATATGTTAAAATTGTACGTAAAGGAGAACATATTTATGGAGTTGATTCGATTAGAAAATGTAAAGAAAATATATCAGACAGGAGAGGTGATCACCAAAGCCGTAGATGGGATCGATTTTACGGTGGATCAGGGTGAGTTTGCCTTGATCATTGGCGCCAGTGGTGCAGGAAAAACTACCGTTTTGAACATTTTAGGAGGTATGGATACTGCGACCAGTGGCGCTGTTTATATTGATGGAGAAGATATCTCCAAATGGAATAAAAAACAACTGACAGGATATCGAAGAGATGACATAGGATTTGTATTTCAGTTTTATAATCTTGTTCAAAATCTGACTGCACTTGAGAATGTTGAGCTGGCATTGCAGATATGTAAGGATCCGCTGGATGCGAGAGAAGTTTTAACGGATGTCGGATTACAAGACAGAATGTTGAATTTCCCTGCACAGTTATCTGGAGGGGAACAGCAGCGTGTTGCTATTGCAAGGGCACTTGCAAAGAATCCGAAACTTCTTTTGTGTGATGAACCGACAGGAGCATTGGACTATCAGACAGGTAAAGCCATTTTAAAATTACTTCAGGATACATGCAGGCAAAAAGGAATGACAGTTGTTGTAATTACACATAATATGGCAATTGCACCGATGGCAGATCAGGTAATCCGCTTTAAAAATGGACAGGTAAGGAATATTACACGAAACAGTGAGCCAACACCGGTTGAACAGATTGAATGGTAGGTGATTGCTATGAAAAAGAAAGCACTGGCCAAAGAATTTTTTATGTCCATAAAAAAGACATACAATCGATTTATATCTATATGCCTGATCGTTATGCTTGGGACAGCTTTTTTTGCAGGTGTGAAAGCAGCAGAACCGGATATGCAGGAATCAGCGGATATCTTTTTTGACGACAGCAAGTTAATGGATATCAGAGTGCTGTCTACATTAGGATTAACGGAAGATGATGTTAATGCAATTTCTGCAATTGCAGGTATAGAATCTGCGATACCTGTATATACATATGATGTTTTGACGGAGAAAGATGAAAAACAGCATGTGATCAAGCTAATGTCAGAAACAACGGATATGAATAAAATCACTGTGACAGAAGGCAGGATGCCGCAGAAATCCGGTGAATGTCTGGCAGACTGGCTTTTGGAACAAAATTATGGGTATAAAATCGGAGATAAGATCACAATCAGCTCTGGAGATGACAAGGCAATTGAAGACATTGTCAATACGCAGACATATACGATCACCGGATTCGGAAAATCGTCATATTATCTTGATCTGACAAGGGATTCCAGCACGATTGGTAATGGTTCCATGTCAGGATTTCTGATTATTCCGGAAGATAATTTTACGCTTGAAGCATTTACGGAAATCGATGTTCTTGTTGATGGTGCGATAGCATTGGATTGTTATAGTGATGCTTATGAAGATGCTGTTGATGAAGTAACACAGAAAATCAAAGATATTGCAGGGGATCGATGCGAAATACGATATGCCGAAGTTGTACGTGAGGCACAGGATGCGATAGCTGAAGCTGAGACAGAAGTTTCTGATGGTGAACAAGAACTTGCAGATGTAAAAGAGGAATTAGAGGATGGATGGGAACAGCTTGCAGATGCTAAGAAGGAAGTTGCAGAAGGCCAGACGGAGCTTGCAGATGCGAAAACGCAGGTCAGTGATGGGGAAAAGGAGCTTAATGCAGCTAAGGATAAAGTTGCTGACGGTGAAAAGGAACTGGCAGACGCAAAAACACAGCTTGCAGATGGACAGAATCAGATCAATCAGGCGAAGCAGCAGATTTCAGATGGTGAGGCTTCTATCGCAGCGTATAATACAGAATTAGACAATGGAAGAAAGCAGCTTGAGAGTGCTGCAGGGCAGCTTGCAGATGCGAAAACCGGATTAGAAACATTAAAATCAGGGATTGAGCAGATGGAAAATGCTTTAAATGCCAGTCAGACGGAACTGGATGCTTCCGGTGAGGATTTAAAACAGGCAAGAACAGAACTTGAAGCGAACCGTGGGCAGATCGATGGTTACAGAACACTTGTCGCAACAATGGATTCACAAATAAATGCTCTGCAGACACAGATGGATCTTCTTGTTGAGGGCAGTGAAGACTGGCAGACATTAAATACTCAGCTGCAGGCTTTGATCACACAAAGAGATGCGATGAAGGCTGGTATTGCTGAATTTGATCAAAACGAAGCATTGCTTTTACAAAATGAAGCGGCTTATGAAGAAGGAAAAAAGGCATTAGATGCAAAATGGGCAGAGCTTGCTGCATTGAAAAAAACATACGACAGCGGCATGGCAGACTACACGGCAGGTATGTCGGCATATGAAGACAACCTGTCAGAATTAAATGCAAATCAGGCGAAGCTTAATGCACAAAAACAGGTATTAACCGAGTCAAAACAAACCATTGCGGCGAAAGAGCAGGAATTAGCTTCTGCACAAAACACTATTGCAGAAAATGAAGCCTCCTTAGATTCAGCGAAAGCCGAAATCGCAGAAAATGAGCAAAAATTAAATGATGCACAGTCAGAGATAAATAAAAATGAGAAGAAACTGGCAGATGCAAAAAATGAGATCAAAGAAAATGAACAAAAGCTGACAGATGGCCAGGCTGAATATGATGCCGAATATGAAGAAAATCATCAAAAGCTTGAAGATGCGAAGGCTGACATTATCCAGGCGAAAGCAGATCTTGCTGATGTTGATGTACCGGAGTGGTATGTACTCGACCGTAATTATATCACTACCTGTGTTGCATACGCCCAGGATTCAGAACGTATAGGAAATATTGGAAATGTTTTTCCGGTTATATTTTTCCTTGTAGCAGCACTCGTCAGTCTGACAACGATGACGAGAATGGTGGAAGAAGAACGTGTTCAGATCGGTACACTGAAAGCGTTGGGATATAGGAAATCCAGTATTGCAGCAAAATACGTCATGTATGCATTTCTTGCTACGATGTTAGGCGGCACGATTGGTACTTTGATCGGACAGATTATTTTTCCGGCAGTCATTATGAATGCCTATAAGATCGCATATGTTACATTGACAGATTTTGTAACACCGATCCATTTAAAATATTCTCTGATTTCAATGATCGCTGCGGTTGTCAGTACCACGGCTGCCACGCTTGCGGCATGCTATAAAGAACTTCTTGCTGCACCGGCGGAATTGATGAGACCGGCTGCACCTAAAATCGGAAAACGGGTTTTTCTGGAAAGAATTACATTTATATGGAAACATCTTAATTTTTCCAATAAAGCGGCAGTGAGAAATCTGTTCCGATACAAGAAACGTTTGTTTATGACTGTACTTGGCATTGGCGGTTGTATGGGATTGCTGCTTGTTGGATTTGGTGTAAAAGATTCCATCATGACGATCGGAGACAGGCAATATAATTTCATTCATACATACCAGGTTAAGATGACACTGGCCGATGCGGATACGGATGAAGAGAAACAGGAAGTTTTAGACAGTGTTCTTAAGGAGTCGACGACAAAGGCAGCTATGCTCAGTCATGAATCTACGATTGATGCATGTTGTGGAGCCAATGGAGAAAAGAAGCAAAGCACGTATTTGTTCATCCCATCCGACGCGGATGAGTTAGATGAATTTGTATCTTTGCAGAATCGTATATCCGGGCAAAAATACACGTTAGATGATGAAGGTGTGATCATTTCAGAAAAGCTGGCAACTTTGCTGGATGTATCCGAGGGTGACGATATTTATCTTGAGGTTTCAAGCTTAAATTATAAACCTGTTAAGGTAATGCACATTGCGGAAAATTATTATTACCATTATGTTTATATGACACCGGAATGCTACCAGTCATTATTTGGGAAAGAGATTGCGTATGATGAAATATTTGTCGTAAATAAAGACCCGGAAGATATTTCTTATGAAAATGATTTTTCGGCAAAATATCTTGATAACAATGCAGTGTCAGGAATCACATTTACGCGTACAATATCAGACCGGATAGAATCAATGATCACAAGTATGAATATTGTTACCTATGTACTTGTTGTGTCTGCAGGACTGCTTGCATTTATTGTTTTATACAATTTAAATAACATTAACATCAGTGAGCGTCAGAGGGAGCTGGCGACGCTGAAAGTGCTTGGCTTTTATGATGGGGAAATATCAATGTATGTATTCAGGGAAAATATTATGCTGACAGTGCTCGGTACAATTTTTGGTATTTTCTTTGGAATATGGCTGCATCGGTTTGTCATCTTAACAGCAGAACTTGATATCATGATGTTTGGCCGGCAGATTTATACAAAAAGTTATATCTATAGTATTTTACTTACAATCGGTTTTTCCATTATTGTGAATATCGTGATGCATTGGAAAATGAAAAAAATAGATATGATCGAATCATTAAAAAGCGTCGAATAACTCCTGCTTGCATATATTATTTGCAGACAGTATAATCGTATGGTCAGTCAATTGACATATATTAATACTAAGAACTAAGGAAGAACTACTGTATGTTAAATAAAAAAGATTTCTTAAAATATGCATCGACATTAGCATTTCCGATTATGCTCCAAAATTTGATCGGAACATTGGTAAACATTGCCGACACGGTAATGCTTGGTTACGTGAGCCAGACTGCCATGTCGGCTTCATCGCTTGCGAACCAGTATACATTTATTCTTTTCTGCTTATATTATGGAATGGCAACAGGTACTTCGGTTTTATGTGCCCAGTACTGGGGAAAAGGTGATAAAAAGACGGTAGAGAAGATTCTGGGGCTCGCAGAACGGATCTCCCTGATTATCTCGCTTATATTTTTTGTTATCTCCTTTACTATGCCAACGGCAATTATGAAGATTTTTACAAACAGTCCTGAGACGATCGCTGCCGGAAGTGAATATCTTAAGGTGATTTCATTTTCATTTGTATTCATGGGATTCTCACAGATTTTTATGAGTGCTCTCCGAAGTATCGGAAAAATCATGCTGCCGTCGGTTACGTATATTGTTTCGCTTTGTGTCAATGTACTTTGTAATGCAACCTTTATTTTTGGATTGTTTGGCCTTCCAAAGCTCGGTGTTACCGGTGTTGCACTTGGTACTGTGATCGCCAGAATCTCAGAAGTGCTGATCTGTCTGATTTATTCATTGCGCAGTTCAGACGTCAGATTCAGAATAAAATATTTTTTTGCAAAATCAGATATTTTATTACAGGACTTTATAAAAATTGCCACTCCGGCGGTGATAAATGACGTTGTCTGGAGCTTTGCCAATTCAGCATTTGCAGCAATTCTTGGACATATTGGAGATGATATGGTTGCAGCAAATGCCGTTGCTGTTATGGTGGTAAATATCGGTGCTATCGCCTGTCGTGGTTTTGCCAACGCTACTACGATCATTGTCAGCCAGGAGCTTGGGAAAGACCGCATTGATACAGCCAGAGAGTACGGGAAACGAATGCTTAGAATAACATTTATTGTCAGCCTGATCGGATGTGCCGTTATTCTGGCGATCCGACCTGTGATACTGGATTTCTACCGGGATAAATTAACAGAAACGGCTATTTATTATCTTGGCATTTTTATCATTATGACAACCTGGCGTTTTGTGGGCGAAGGCATTAATACCTGTCTCATATGCGGCTGCTTCAGGGGTGGCGGTGATGCCAGATTTGGAATGATCGTAGATACCATATTTATGTGGCTTGTTGCAGTCCCACTTACCTTCCTTGCAGCATATGTTTTCAAACTGCCGCCTGTCTGGGTATACTTTGTCATGACACTGGACGAGTTTGAAAAAATGCCTGTGGTATTTATTCACTATTTCAGAAATAAATGGCTTACGAATATTACCAGAGATTTTGAGTGATGGCCTCAGAAATAAATGATTGACAAATCAACATGAACGGTGTATATTTTCAAGATGAACAGCGTTCATATATGAAAAATAAAAGAAATGCCTGAATGTCAAAGGGGGAAAATATGAATCGTCTTGCTACTTCAAAAGAAGATATATTGGCTGCCAGCAGGGAGCTGATCAAGGAAAACGGATGGGCGGCTGTAAGCATAAGATCAGTTGCAGCGAAATGTTCCGTTTCAGCCGGCACGATTTATAATTACTACGAATCCAAGGCAGAGCTGCTTGGTGCTACCATTGAGAGTGTCTGGCAGGAAATCTTTTTTCATCCGGAAGACGAGCAGGTATTTCATGATGTTACAACTTGCATTTCATGGATTTATGAACGGTTCAAATATGGCAATAAGCGGTTTCCGGGATTTTTCTCTTTACATTCCTTTGGTTTCATGAAGGAAGGGAAGGATGATGGAAAGAAAAGGATGATGCGTACATGGGGACATATTTTAAATGGACTATGTGAAGTTTTAAAAAATGACCCTGAGATCCGTCCGGGCGTATTTGATGAGAATTTTACAGAAAGGCAGTTTGCAGAAATCCTGTTTTCCCTCATGCTGGTATCAGTGATCCGCGAGGATTATGATCCGTCCTCTGTGTTGATGCTTATCAACAAAACATTATATTAAAAGCAGTTATTGTTCACATTGTGTGTGATCAGTAACGGAAATTCTCCCACTTAGAAAGTGGGAAAATTTTTGAACCAAAATGAACAGTGTTCATATATCGTAATTTTTAAATGTTTGCAATTAGGTTGAGGCTGTTTTAGCAGAGCAACGTAATTCAATATAAAATTTTAAAATAAGAAAGGAAATTTATCATGCAGGCAATTGTAGAAACTTTATTTGACACCGTATATTTAATCTCGGTAATCACGGTCGGAATTTTAATGATCAGAAAGAGTAAAGGAAACCGCCAGTTTACTATGTTTGGAATTATGGCAGTTCTTTTAGGAAGTGGAGATGCATTCCATCTGGTTCCACGTGCGCTGGCTCTTTGCACAACAGGTCTTGAGAACTTTACTGTACAGTTAGGACTGGGCAAATGGATCACATCTGTAACGATGACAATCTTTTACGTTGTACTTTATCACATCTGGCGTGAACGCTATCAGATCAAAGGTCATAATGCAGCGACAGCAGCTGTTTACGGTCTTGCAGGATTAAGAATTATTTTGTGTATGATGCCACAGAATAACTGGCTTAGTGCATCAGCTCCGCTTTCCTGGGGTATTTACCGTAATATTCCGTTTGCACTGATGGGAATCCTGATCATTGTTTTATTCTATAAAAGCGCAAAAGAGAACAATGACAAGTCTTTCCGTTTTATGTGGCTGACAATCGTTTTAAGCTTTGCATTCTATATCCCGGTTGTGCTGTGGGCGGATGTCATTCCGATGATCGGTATGCTGATGATCCCTAAGACATGTGCATATGTCTGGACAGTCGTGATCGGTTACAATGCGATGAAAAAAGAGATTGTTTAAGAAAAACTTTTTTATGTAACAATAAGAGGGCATATGTTCGTCGACGGTGAATAAAGTAATAAAAACGCTGAATTTAAAAAAAACAGTGATTTTCTTTTGGAAAAGTAGTATTATTTCACTGTAGATGAAAGGAGTGTGTGGATATGGAGCCATATAAAGCAAAAAAAATGCCTTTAGAATACAAAATTGATAAAGAAATGCTGATGTTGATATCAGAAGCAAATGTGAAGTATGGGGAATATAAGTCTCTTTTAAACACTTTGGAATTTGATGCAGGTTTCTTCCTGGATTCTGTTATTTTGAATGAAAGTTATAAATCAACACAGATCGAGGGTACCCAGATTTCACAAGATGAGATGTACTACCTGAAGTACATGGAAATAACGGATGATAGCAGAGAAATTCAAAATCTTAAAAAGACAATAGAATATGCATCTTCAAATTTACAGGTGGGAAATAAGATCAGCTATGAGCTTGTCAATGAAATGCATAGGATCATACTGGATAGTGTCCGTGGATCACAGCGAAATCCAGGTCAAATAAGAACTACACAAAATTGGATCGGACCAAGGGGATGTACCATTGATACCGCAACATTTGTTCCGCCAATTCCTGAAGAGGTATATGGATTGCTCAAAAATCTATATGAATACATGAATGATGAATTTGAGGATCCGTTGTTGGTAAATATTGCCTTATCACATATGCAGTTTGAAACTATTCATGCGTATAAGGATGGAAACGGACGTCTTGGCAGAGCCTTGATACCGGTACAAATGGCGATGTTGGATCAAAGCACACCTATTTTGTATATGTCAGAGATACTTGAGTTATATAAACCGTCATATCAGAGAAATCTGATGGAATGTAGACGAGGAAATGTATCCGGATATATTAAGTTCTTCTTACAATGCATTATTGACCAGTGTAATGCATATATTTACAAGTTGGATAGAATCAAAGAAATATATAAAGAAGACATGAAAACTATTGAAGCAATAAAAGGTAATTCTGTTTATAAGATAATGCCGGTTATCAGGAAACAGATTGTTTTTACTAAAAAAGAGATTCAAGAGTTATCTGGTGTATCTCCAAATGTTGTTTCAAAAATTATTAATCAGTTAGTTGATTTAAATGTAATTATTCCTGACTCAACAAAAATGAAAAAGGGATATAGATACCAAAAAATATATGAAGTATTTGTTGGAACAAGAGAATTCTAACAAATAGAATGATTCCCCTAAATTAATTAGGTATTGCATCACAGTAGTATAGAACAAGTCCCCTTGCAACTTTCCTGAAACCATGCTATATTCCCATCTTTGACAGTTGGAAAACGAAAAACGGTTGTATAGCTAGTAAAATCAAGGCTGGCAGCCGTTTTTTGTTTTCTGATTTTATATGATGTATAATGAAGCATACAATCTCGCAATGGGATTTTTTTTAGAAGGAGCAGTAAAAGAATGTCAAAAGATGAATATTTGATAACAGATAAACCTCTTAAAGCGTTGACTATTTTCGCGATGCCAATGATTCTTGGCAGCTTTTTTCAGCAAGTCTATAATATGGCTGATTCGATTATCGTCGGTCAGTTTGTCGGTTCTTCTGCACTGGCAGCAGTCGGTGCCTGTGCGGCACTTACGAATGTTTTCATATGTGTGGCACTTGGTGCCGGTGTAGGTGCGGGAGTGCTTGTGAGCCGCTATTTTGGTGCCAGAAATTACAGTAAAATGAAAACGATTGTGTCAACATCACTGATCAGCTTTTGTATTTTAAGCATACTCCTGGGTGCATTTGGATTTGGGTTTTCCCGCCTGATGATGAGCTTGTTACAGACACCTGCTGATATACTGGACGAAGCAGTATTGTATCTGCAAGTCTATTTTGTGGGTTTTCCGTTTCTTTTTATGTATAACATTCTATCTACCATGTTTACATCAATCGGCGAATCAAAAATTCCGTTAGGACTTCTGATATTTTCATCTGTATTGAATATTTTTATGGATCTTTGGATGGTAGCGGATCTTGGACTGGGTGTGTTCGGTGCAGCTCTTGCAACGCTCATCGCACAGGGTGTTTCCGCAGTGTTTTCGTTTTTGATTTTTCTTTACCGGATGCGTCGGTATAAGTGCCGGTATAGATGGTTTGACAGACAGGAGTTACAATTAATGCTTCGAATTGCCATTCCATCAGTTCTTCAACAGTCTACAGTATCAATAGGCATGATGATCGTACAGGCAGTTGTAAATCCTTTTGGTACACAGGCACTTGCAGGTTACGCAGCAACGATGAGAGTAGAGAATGTTTTTTCATTGATGTTTGTATCGATTGGTAATGCAGTTTCACCATATGTTTCCCAGAATCTTGGCGCAAATAAAACCTCACGTATCAAAAAAGGCTATCGTGCGGCATTGTTATTAGATGCATGCTTTGCAGCTCTCGCTTTCATAGTTATTGAAACACTGCATACTCAGATTTCATCATTATTCCTGGGCAAAGACGGAACAGCCCTGGCATATCAGGTGTCTGGTGATTATATGAGATGGCTTGGTTATTTCTTTATCTTTATGGGTATCAAGATGGCAACAGATGGGGTGCTTCGTGGCCTTGGAATTATGCGTCCATTCCTTATTGCGAACATGGTAAATCTTGCGATTCGTTTATCGGTCGCACTGATTTTTGCACCACGTTTTGGTATTGCATTTGTCTGGCTTGCTGTACCTGCAGGCTGGCTTGCAAACTTTTTGATTTCTTATGCAGCCCTTAGAAAATCATGGCCGACTGATGAAACAGAACGTGCTGTATCATAGGGTTGCATAGATTGGAAGGAGTATTTCCACGTGGATACGATTTCAGAAAAAGACACACAAAGTGCAGATGATAAAAAGAAGGAGAAAATTTCTTACATAGAGGCGATACCTGAATGGCAAGCTTTACGTCGGGAATATAGAAGTCAATTACTTGCGCATTGTGTCGGATAGGTCGGGCGGTTATTCGGGCAAGTCCACCTTGCCAACAAAAGAATAATAAATCTCA
>OOCG01001480.1_pt1 | contig 10546 bp, 5 predicted proteins | sample 1671521 | NCBI WGS metagenome assembly OOCG01 (sample SAMN06348165, study PRJEB24527) | human gut metagenome | biome: human gut; feature: ankylosing spondylitis patient; material: feces | host: Homo sapiens | place: China | collected 2015-10
GATGACCTCGCCTCCCTGTTTGTCAAGCGAAGCGAGGTTGAGTATTTCGAGTTGTAGGAATTTCATAATGATGATGTCGTTAATAAATCGGATAACATTTTCTCCTGTCTTTCGTTCATCGGAGCGTTGTGTCTGATGGCGAAGGCTTCTTTCAGCGTGTCGAGCGGAGGACGGTTGATGATGTCTTCTATGCTGGTGATGTGCTGGGAACCCTGGATGGTGGAGAGGTCCAGTTGCGGGATGATGCGCTGGATTTTGCAGAGCACGGCATCCTTTTCGTTGACGAGTTTCTCCAGTTCCTTGATGTCATCGCTGGTCAGTTTCTCCTGTTTCACCTTCAGCATCACGTAGTCGAAATGGTCGCTCAGTTCGCCGTCGGTTCTCTCCGAGAGTTCAGAATTGATGAGCTTCTGCCATTTCTTGAAGGTCAGCTCCTCCTCATCTTCGGGCAGGATGCGGAGGGCGTGCTGAGGCTTGTATTCCAGGAAATCTACTTTCCATTCCTTACTCTTGCCGGTTTCCTTTCCTTCCTCCTCTTCTCCGTGTTCTATGGTGATGAGGTCGATGCCGTGTGTGTAGTCTTTCTCGGCAAACGACATCGGGAGGATACTTCCCGTATATCTTGCCCAGTCGGTGTTCCAGATATGTTGCCGTTTGTGGATGTGTCCGCAAGTCATATAGTCAGGATGGTCGTTCCATCCTTCCAGGTCCACTTCCTCCTGTCCGCCGATGATGATTTTCTCGCTCGCATCCTTTTTGGCGATATCCGAACCCTTGGCGTACATGTGTGCCATCATGATGCACTTCCTGCCCGGGTATTTCTGTCGAGCCTCAGCCGTCAGTTCTCTCAGAAAGTCGTTGACTCCCTGCGAGTAACTGGCGTTCTGCACCACATCGCTTCTTAGGAAAGGTACGGCGAGGATGATGACTTCTTCTCCTTCCTCGTTGGTTACGGGGATGATGAGGTCATCGAAGGAATAGATCCAATGTCCGCCGGTTTTATCATCGTCCTCGCTTTCTCCCTGCTGCCAGATTTTCCTTACGTTTCCTCTTATTTCCACGTGGTATCGGGTGAGCAGCGGACGGGGAGCCTCCAGTCGGCTGGCGGAATCGTGGTTGCCGGCGGTAATGATGACTTGCATGTTCGGGTACAGTTGGGTAGCATCGGCAAGAAACTCGTAATAAACGGTCTGTGCCGCTGCCGATGGATTTCCGTTATCAAAGATGTCTCCTGCTATGAGGAGAGCATCGGGCTTTTGTTCAGCGATTTGTTCCAGGAGCCATTTCAGGAAATGCTTGTGTTCCGGCAGACGGTCGTTGCCGTGAAACAAGTTGCCCAGGTGCCAGTCGCTGGTTGCTAATATCTTCATACTCATAAGAATGTCTAATCTTAGTCTTTTTCTTTGTCATTGGCTTGCAATCCTTTGACCTTTGGTTTGCAATCCTTTGACCTTTGTCTTGCAATCCTTTAGCTTTTGGTTTGCAATCTGACTACAAAGTTAACACAATTATTTGGGATACGCAAAGAAATAAGCTCAAAAAACGAAGAATTATGGCCGGAAAAGTAAAGATATTCAGGAAAAGTCTTGTTTTATATCTGATAAAGTTGTATCTTTGCAAGGTAGAAATCTTCGTTCGTAAACATTGAATGTCCGTTCAGTGTCTTTGAACGGCGGTTCATAGACTTTGAATGTCGGTTCAATGTCTATGAACGGAGATTTCTCCTAGGATTAAATACTTTTCTTCCTAGGTTTGTGGTCTTTTCTTCTTAAGTATAACAATAAATACTATAGGATGTAAAGGCTGTTGCAATTAGAAATACTAATAAACTAAAATAGGAAAGGAAACAGATATGGCTAAGTACAAATTGCAGGAAATGGGGGATATGCGCTATGATGGCAAGCGCAGAGTTTATCCCAAGATGGTGACCAACCGTACACTATCCAGAAAAGAGTTCGTCAAGATGATGCAGAACTACCATCGCGGTATTTCGGAAAGTACCACGGAGGCTGTATTGACTGATGTGGTTGATATGCTGGCAGACATGCTCTCCATGGGTTACAACGTGAATCTGGAAGGTTTCGGCACCTTCTCCCTCTCCCTCGCTTTCGAGGATGAGAAACCTAGGGAAATTCTGAATCCAGATGATAAGATGACGTATCGCAAGGTAGGCGTGAAAGACATCAACTTCAAGGCGTCCCCAGAGTTTATCAAGGATGTGAAGCGTGAAACCGACCGTGACCTGGAGCGTGATATGGGTGGCGTAAAGGTTATCCGTAAGCAGCTGTTTTCCAGGGAAGAGCGCATCGCCCGTGCCCTGGAGGTGATAGAGAAGAACGGAGTCCTCACCCTAGGCGATTATGCCTCCATCAACAACCTGAGCCGTACTGCTGCCTCTATGGAACTGAAGGAGCTGACAAATGACAAGACTTCGCCGATAGATTCACTAGGCCGCGGTAGCCATAAGGTTTGGGTAAAGAGAAAAGAATAAAAAACAGGAGTGTGGCAATAGGTGGCAATAGGTGACAATAAGAAAAGCCTTTATTGCCACCCTTAATTCGCTAAAAACCAGAGCGTTACCAGAAAGTGTGGCAATAGTGACATTAGTTTAGAGAAAAAAGATTTTTCTTTATATAAAAAATGACTCGCTTGCAGTTCTAATGGGATGCAAACGAGTTCTGTTGCTGCAAAGATACAAAGATTCTTTGATAAAACAAACTTTTTGAAAAGAAAAATCACAAAAAGTAGCTTCATTTTATATAATTGAAGGGCATTTGCCGAAGGTGAGTCAAGTTTCGCATGTGGTTCAAGCATGGGCTGAAGACACAAAGCTCCTAGCCACCACACGCCCTGAACCAACGGTCACCGGCGCGTAGCGGAAAGGTAAAGGGTAGAAGCTCCTAGCCCAGGGCAACACCCCTGGGTATTAGGGTGTTGTAACCTTGCGCCCTGTAAGGGAAAAAGCCTTGAATATATGCTGCTTTATAACCAATTTTATTTGGGATTTGCAAGAAACTATTTCTCTTTTAAATCATTTGCCGACTTTTCGAAATCAGCTTTGATTTCATCTAATAGTGGATTTCTGTTTTAGCATAAATGTCAATGCCATCATATTGTTTTGCTCTTTCGAGCATCTCCTCTTTATGTTTTAGGAGTTGTTTAAACTTTCTGATGTTTTCCTCCTTTGTATTGTTCTTTGTTGCTTGCATAATAGCCTCCTTTTTAATGTTATTGTTATTAATTTGGTGGCAAAGATAAGAAAAGTAAATGAGATATGCAAGAAAAAAGACCCAAAATTTTGTGAAGCCAATTCTTTTTCGTACTTTTGCAGTTGTCTTGCTGTGGATGGCTGGCGATGAGTCGCTGGCTAGGTAAAAGTCCATGGCTTGGCCTATCATAATTAAGAAAGACGTGTACTACGTTTTCTTCTGATCTTTCGAAACCTAGGAAATTTCAAAAGTTACACTCAGATGAAGACAGCGGTAGGCGCCTTCGCTTTATGTGTGTATGTACACAGGCATAGGTGTGCCCTTTCCATTCGTTTGGATAGGGTACATCCTATGCTATTATATATACAAGTTTGGCGTAGGTTTCTGTTGCTTCTTATCCTTGGTGTATAAGGTTTTCCTAGGACCTCGAAAGGCAAGGGTAATGCGAGTGATAGATTCCCTACGCCATTTCTGTTTTGGTAGCAACCATACAAACTAACAAAAAGTTTCTGCTTAGGGGAATGGCAGAAGTGCCAATATCCTAAGGAGATACAACAGATGAGCACTAAGTTTTTCAATAATACTCCTGATAATTCCCTGTTCGAGAAGTTCAAGGGAATAGCCCATAACATGCTTGATTTTCATACCTTTCAGGCAGTAGTAGGATATTTCCGAAGTTCGGGCTATTTCAAACTTCGTGAGGAATTTGAACAGGTCAAAAAGATACAGATATTGGTAGGTATCAATATCGACAACCTATTCCGTAAGCAATCCAAACTCTTTTTCGGACAGATTGATGAACAAGCCGTCATCGATGCCTATTCTCACGATTTCGTTGAGGAGGTGAAGAATGCAGGCTATGATGAGCAGACGGAGAGAGGTATCCTCCAGTTTTGCCAGGATATCATCGACAAAAAACTGGAGATGCGTATCCATCGAAGCAAAAACCTCCATGCCAAATTCTATCTTCTTCTCCCGGAAAACCATAATCCAAACTCTGATGGCTGGGTTATCATGGGGTCCTCTAATCTATCCGATTCCGGTATGGGAACCATGCCTAGCAACCGGTATGAGTTGAACGTGGCGATGAAAGATTATGATGATGTGGAATATTGCAAGCAGGAATTTGAGCAGCTTTGGGAGCAGGCCGTTCCTCTGAATCTGCAAGACATCGAACAGATGAAGGCGAAGACTCATCTTGCCCAGTTGCCTACACCATACGAACTCTACATGAAGGTGCTGATAGATACTTTCGGTTCGCAGGTGGAGGATGACTTTACGATGGAAATGCCTGAGGGTGTGAAGGATATCCGCTATCAGCACGATGCCGTGATTCAGGGTTATCAGATGCTGATGCAGCACAATGGCTTCTTCCTTGCCGATGTGGTGGGTTTGGGTAAGACCATTGTTGCCACGATGATTGCCAAGCGATTTGTAGAAGCAAATGGAAGATACACCAATATCCTGGTGGTTTATCCGCCAGCCTTGGAAAAGAACTGGACTGATACTTTCAAGCTTTTCGGTATCAAGCGCTACGCCCAGTTTGTGAGTAATGGCAGTCTGAATAAAATCATAGAGGGCGAGGGCAACTTCCGTGAAAAGGGAGAGTATGACCTGGTGATTGTTGATGAGGCGCATAACTTCCGTGGAGCCACCGCTGGCAGATACGATGATTTGCAGTTAATCTGCAAGACTCCTCGCATAAACGAAGGTTTGGTAAAAGGCCATCACAAGAAGGTGATGCTGCTTTCGGCTACTCCGCTCAATAATCGTCCAACCGATCTTCTGAATCTCTTGCTTCTCTTCCAGAATGCCCGCTATTCCACCATCGAAGGCATCCAGAATCTGCCTGTAACCTTCTCTCCATGGATAGAAGAATATGATAAGCTGATGCGTGAGCGTAAGTTAGACAAGAAGAACGAAAGAAATGCAGAATTTGCCAAGCGTACCGATGACCTCTACGAGAAGATAAGAACGCAAGTGATTGATAAGGTGACGGTTAGACGAACTAGAAACAATATCAAGAATGTGCCTGCCTACAAGAAAGATTTGGATGACCAGCACATCGTATTCCCGGATATTCTGCCTCCTAACGAATTGATGTATGAATTAAATGGCGGTTTGAACGATCTCTTCTATAGTACGATGGCGATTCTTACCGATACGCCTCATCCCGAAGATAATCCCACAGGCAAGGGCTTGCACTATGCCCGCTATCGTGCCGTGGAGTTCTTGCAGGGCGAGGCGCGCAAGAAGTATCCTACTGCCCTCCATATTTCTACCATGCTGACAGGTATCTATCGTGTTCACATGGTCAAGCGCTTGGAGAGCAGTTTCTATGCCTTCCGACGTTCGCTCCACACCTTCCTCCGCATTACCGAGGATATGATTAAGATGTTTGACCAAAACAAGGTGATTATCGCTCCCGATATCAACGTGAAGGATAAGCAAGCCAAGGGCTGGGAACTGGACCGCATCATAGAATATGCCGTAGAAAAAGGCTTGAAAGAGGAAGATACGGTCTTTAAAAAAGAGGATTTCAGCGAACAGTTCCTGGAGATGCTGAAAGAAGATGCTGAGAATTTGAAGGCGCTTTGCAGAAAATGGGATGAGATAAGCGAAGACCCAAAGCTGGAACTGTTTATCGATAAACTGGAGCATGAATTCTTTGATAAGGAGATAAATCCTACAGGCAAACTGGTCATCTTCTCAGAGAGCGTAGATACCGTGAATTATCTGACGGAGCAGCTGCAGAATCGTCTGCATCGCCATGACATTCTGGATGTCTGTGCCAGCAATCGTACCAACAGGCAGGATGTTCTCCGTAAGTGCTTTGATGCCAACTATGCCGAGCAATCGGATGAATTTAACATCGTGATTACTTCTGATGTGCTTGCCGAAGGTGTCAATCTGCATCGTGCCAACGTCATCATCAACTACGATTCGCCATGGAATGCTACCCGATTGATGCAGCGCATCGGTCGTGTCAACCGTATCGGTTCGGTGGCAGACAAGATATACAACTACATGTTCTATCCGTCGATGCAGGGCAACCAGGAGATTCATCTCTATAGCAACGCCCTCATCAAGTTGCAGGGCTTCCATTCAGCCTTTGGCGAGGATGCGCAGATTTACTCTAGAGAGGAAATTGTGAAAGAGTTCCAGATGTTTAATCCTGATATTCAGGATGCAGTGGATAGAAACCTGAAGTTCCTGGAAGAAGCCCGTGAACTTTATCGCACCCATCGCAAGCTCTACAACAGCATCAAGGCTTTGCCGATGAAGAGCCGAACGGTAAGGGAAATCGGAAAACATCCTCATTCTACCATCGTCTATCTTTCTTCGCCTCAGAAGGTGGAGTATTATTGGGTTAAGACTGACGGCAAGGCTTTGTCTATCCCATTCTTGGATGCGATGGACATCATGAAGGCTGAGATGGAGGAGAAGCCGGGTGACTTTGCAAAGGTGATGGATTTCCATTACGAGCAGGTGAAACTGGCATTGGAATCCTACCAGAAGGTGGTAAGAAAGGTGGTGGATGCCGAAAGCATGGAGAACAGGAAGAAAGATAAATCGACCAATGCCGTGCTGAGCATTCTCCGTACGATGAACCGAGCCTTGAATGCTGTGAATGCGGAGAAGACTGTGGCGCAAATCAAGAAGTTGGAGCAGATTGTGGAACTGGGTGTCTTCATCGGACTCAATTCCAGCATCAACAGTTTCAATCGCCAGGTAAAGAAGCAGAAACCATCCACCGAAGACCTCGTAGCGCAAATCATAGACAAGATAGATGAACTCTTTGATCGCTACAACATTCCGCTGGATACCGATGAGGAAAGAAACGAGGAAATCTTGGAACCGCAGATTGTGGTATCTGAGTCATTCATCTAAGTCTCTCTATATAATAAGGTGTAAGAACAGAAAAAATAAAGATAGTTATGGCAACATATAATAAAGAAACATTTAAGCGACTCTTTCAGTCGAAGTTCAATCTTTCAAAGTGGCAGATGTTGCTGCAGGATTACTTTCATGCCGACAAGGTGCGTGTGAATGCTGAGGTTTTGGACGAGGATGCCGAAGACCGCAAGGGATATTTCCTGGGCAGCATGACAACGCAAGATAATTATGAGTTAGGATTCTTCTATTATGAAATGGAGGATGGTTCGGTGCTGCGCCGCAAGGTGGGGCTTCGCAATCTGATTCGTCCTTATCTGGGCTATGGCTTTGATGCTGCCTTGGCGGTATTTAATGATGGAACCAACTGGCGTCTGTCTTTGATTTGCGACTTGAAGGAAGATGCTACCAGCACCAAGCGGTTCACCTATGTGTTTGGTGATGAGAAGGCTTATTATAAGACTCCGATACTTCGTTTTGAAAGCTTACGGACAAAAGCCAATGAGTTTCTTGAAATCAAGAAAGCCTTCTCTGTAGAGGCTCTTTCTGATGATTTCTTTGATGAATACCGTAAACAGTATGCTGAATTCGTGAAATTCCTTACGGGTAAGGAATACGTAAAGAAGGGAAACAAATGGGTGGAACAGGAAACAGGAGAGCCTGATGCCCAGTATTTTATATCCTTTAAGAAGGATGATAAACTGGTGCGCGATTATATCAAGAAGATGATGGGTCGCATCGTGTTCCTTTATTTCCTGCAGAGTAAGGGATGGCTTGCTGGCAATCTGCATTATATGCACGATTTATTCTATGATGCCTCTGATGAAGTAAAGGGAGATTTCCTGGATAAGGTGCTTGAACCGATGTTCTTTGGCTTGCTCAATACCAAGCCCGAGGACCGGAGTAGTGCGCCTTTGGTTAACGGAGTAGGGGTGAAGTATATTCCGAATGCCGATGAAATTCCTTATCTTAATGGTGGACTTTTCCAGCAGGAGAAGATAGATGAAGTAGAATCAGTTTTCCCTGCCGGAATGTTCCAGTCGCTCTTCGATTTCTTTGATAGTTACAACTTTACGATTGATGAGAACGATCCGAATGATGCCGAAGTGGGTGTTGACCCTGAGATGCTTGGCAAGATTTTCGAGAATCTTTTGGAGGATAACAAGGACAAGGGAGCCTTCTATACCCCAAAGGAAATCGTTCGTTACATGTGTCAGGAGTCGTTGACGGCGTATCTGCAAACTGGCATAGATGATGCAGAGGTTAAGGAACATATTGCTAACTTTGTGAAAACCAATGATGTGGAGGAGCTGGGTGGAGCTTCTTCAGAACTTGCCATGTCTATCGACCAGAAGTTGATAGATGTGAAGATTTGCGACCCTGCCATCGGTTCGGGAGCTTTCCCTATGGGTTTACTCCGTGAACTCTATGCATGTCGCAAGTCTATCGAAATCTTCGAGGAGGATAATGCTGCCGACATCAAGCGCCACATCATTCAGAACAACATTTATGGTGTTGATATAGAGAAGGGAGCCGTAGATATCGCCCGTCTCCGTTTCTGGCTTGCTCTTATCATCGATGAAAAGGAGCCGATGCCTTTGCCTAATCTCGACTTTAAGATTATGCAGGGCAACTCGTTGCTGGAGAGTTATAAAGGGGTAGACTTGGATGTTACTTCCAAGAAGCTGAAGACAGGTAAGGATACCAAGAAAACTCGAGGTGTTCTCTCGTTGGGTTTTGAGGAAACAGATGTACAGAAAATCATCCAGGATTTAGTAAAATCATATTTTAGTATCACCGATCATACCTTGCGTGCTCAGCGTCGCCAGCAGATAGATAAGTATGTGAAGGATTACATCAAGGTTTGTGCCGAGGGAAATCATGAGGTGCAGGATGCCGTAGATGAATTGGAGATTCCAAATGACCAGTTCTTCCTTTGGCATACATATTTTGCGGATGTATTCGAGCAGGGCGGATTTGATATTGTGATTGGTAATCCGCCGTATATTAGTGCGCCTGCACAAGTAGCGAATGAAGGACTTGCATTACAGAGAGATCGAATTGTTCAATGTGGCTATTACGAAACGCTTTATCAAAAATGGGATTTATATGTGCCTTTTATGGAGCGTGGCTTAAAGATGTTGAATAAAGGAGGCTCTTTTTCTATGATAGTTCCTTTCCCATTGTCTAACCAATTGTATGGCAAGAAGTTTAGAAAATGGGTTTGGGATAATTATCGTGTTTCTGAGATAGTTGATTTAAATGGAACGAAAATCTTTGATAATGCAACCGTATCAAATTTGATTCTATTTGCCCAGAATAGTATTTCAAATGGAAAAGTTATTATATCAAACATAAATGAGGAAAAAGAAATCTTTCATGTTTTTGAACAAGAGTATTGCAATTTGATTCAAGATGAGAGTAAGTTGGTATGGAATTTTACTAAAGATGAGCGAAGCAAGAATCAGCATTCTTCAATGTTGACTTTAGGAGATTACTGCTATATTAGTGTTGGAATGGTCTTGAATGCTGATGAAAAAACGGCTAAGGGTGAATTTGCTAAGGAGGATTTGATTAGTAATATTAAAGATAGTCTTCATCCTAGAGAATATGTAGAATCAAAAGATATCGGTCGTTATATTATTAAAAATGAGCGATATTTAGAATATGATACTGAACGTTGTCCAAATAAATTAAGGCGTCCTACTTTTCGTGAGCTATATAATTGCGACAAATTGGTGATTAATCGTCTTGGTTCATTACAGGTAATGATAGATGATACTGTCCATTATTTGCAGAGTGATTCTAGTTTTATGGCCATTTTATGGAGAAGTTTGTGCTCTGTAGAAAATAAGAGTATTAAAGCTAGTATTAAAAGATATTCTCATCATACTCGCGAAGAGATGGAGACGTATTCTGATAATGTTTGTTTGGAGTATTTGCTTTCTATTTTGAATTCAAAATATGCTATAGTCTTATTGGCAAATCAGCGTGGAGATGATTATCATATATATCCTGAACATCTGAGAAATATGCCAATAGCTCCTGCGTCAATAGAGCAGCAAGAAGTATTAAGAGCGTTAGTAAAGGAAATCGTTCAAAAGAAAAAAGATGGTCTGGATACTTCCGCCTTGGAGAATCAAATCGACTTCCTCGTTTATCACCTCTATGGCTTGACCTATGATGAAGTCTTGATTGTTGACCCGGAGACTCCAATCTCTCGTGAGGAGTATGAGGCATATAAAGAGGAGTAAAGGCATTGACTTGTAAGCGGGTTTAGTTTATATATAATTGAACTTCTGTTACAAGTATGGATAAACAACTTCGGGCTGCTTCCATTATGGAGGCAGCCCGAAATGTTTTTTGGGGGGTGTAATTTAAACTGTGTCAAGGCTTGTTCTTAACTTTCATTCCCACTCCCTGCTGGGGGCATGCCCCCAGCA
>OOCG01001483.1_pt1 | contig 10517 bp, 9 predicted proteins | sample 1671521 | NCBI WGS metagenome assembly OOCG01 (sample SAMN06348165, study PRJEB24527) | human gut metagenome | biome: human gut; feature: ankylosing spondylitis patient; material: feces | host: Homo sapiens | place: China | collected 2015-10
TACTATGCCTTTGACGACACGGTCAACAGCAGCCGCTACCCCAACTACGCCTATATGCAGAGCTACTGGACCTCGGTGGGGCTGGACACTAAACTGGACACGACGGTGACTGTGGCCGATCTGCGCCGCATGAACAACTACGACCTGTGCGTACTGAGCACTCACGGTGCCTATTATACTTACGAGTACGGCTGGCTGTGGAAGCGCACGGCCACCGCGCCTGTGCTGCTGCTGACCGAGAAATCCACCTTCTGGAACGATCTGCGCTACGGCATGGACCTGCTGAACCACCGCATCATAAAGGTGAACGGGGCCTATGCCGTCACGGCGGGGTTCTTCCGGGCGGCTTATCGCAGCGGTGCGCTGAAGGACACGATCATTCTGTCGGAGACCTGTGAGTTCTACGGCAAGAGCGGGCATCTGGACACTTCCATGGCGGATGCGCTGCTGTCCGGCGGTGCGGCCTGTGTGGTGGGCTATGTGAACAATGTGTACACGGTGTACTCCCGCAGCATGCTGTGGGCGACTGTGAACCGCCTGCTGGCGGGAGATACGGTGCGCGAAGCCGTGGACTTCGGCCTGAACCTGTACGGTGCGGATGATATCATCTGGTACAACAATCAGGGCGGGCGGCGGCCCCACGCGGTGGCGTCTTTCCCGGTATTGAGCGGCAATCAGGATGCCCGGCTGCGGGCCGTGCAGGCTGCGGCCGACAGCACGCAGCAGGCTGCCTGAGCAAAGCTGGCATTGCGCTTTTGCAAAAAGTATACTATACTAAGGGATGGCAGAGCACTGCCATCCTTTTTTGATGATTGGGAGGGAAACTCCATGGCAGAATACATCACCCATTCCCGCGCCGAGACGCTGGCGCTGGGCAAGCGCATGGCGACTGTGCTGCAGCCCGGGGCACTCATTGCCTTTACCGGGGGGCTGGGCGCAGGCAAAACGGCCTTTACCGAGGGTCTGGCCGAGGGCCTGGATCTGGACACTGCCAAGTCCAAGGAGGGCAAGCTCATCTCCGTAATGATCGGCATCCTGGAGGAGATCGGCATGTCCATCGAGGATCTGGAGGAGAACACCGTCGCCCTGGGCGAGGAGATCGACGCCATCTCCGACGACCTCTCCGACGTGGAGAAGGCCGTGTTTGACGAGGATGACGACGACGATGACTGCTGCTGCGGCGACGAGGAGGACGATTTTTTTGAGGTGGACTGCCCCAACTGCGGCGACACCCTGATGATCGACGAGTCTGTCCTGGAAGAGGGCGTGATTCAGTGCCCCGGCTGCAGGCAGAAGTTTGCGCTGGATCTGTCCGACGACTGCTGCTGCGGGGACGGAGACGAGGATGGCTGTGGCTGCGGCTGTGAGGAGCACGACCACGACTAATAGAACCCCCTGAGCGGGCGCCCCGAGTGGGCGTCCGCTCTTTTTTGCGGAACTACGCAGGACCGCGCCCCATAGCGCCTGCTTTTTGTAGAAAACAGCACCGGTCCCTCTCTTGCGCGGCCCTGGATACCATAGTATAATGAAGGAGTTAACTTAGGTAAACTAAATTTTTTGAGTGGAGCGGCTATGAGAACTCAGACGGAACAGAACGAGAGAACCCTGGAGGAGGTGGCGCCGGGCGAGCGCGGTGTTATTCTCCAGGTTGGCAATGAAAACGGCCCGGTGAAGCGGCGGCTGGTGGATATGGGGCTGACTCCGTGCACCGAGGTCACGGTGCGCAAGGTAGCCCCTTTCGGCGATCCGGTGGAGCTCAACCTGCGGGGGTACGAGCTGTCCCTGCGCAAAGCGGACGCGGCCCAGATCCGGGTGGCAACCGGCGCGGAGGGGGAGCGGCGCGCCCAGACACGGCGGCGGCGCATCGGCATGGTGCAGCACATTCCGGACGAGGAAACCCTCCGCCGGATGGATGCCGACCACGCCCATGAGGCGGCGGAGCACGGCGGCGTGCCCGACTACGCCAGCCACGACACACGGGAGATGAAGCTGGCCCTGGTGGGCAACCCCAACTGCGGCAAGACCACCCTGTTCAACGCCCTCACCGGCTCCAACCAGTACGTGGGCAACTGGCCGGGCGTGACAGTGGAGAAGAAGGAGGGCCGGGCCCAGGTGGAAGGCAAGTCCGTCACAGTGGTGGATCTGCCCGGCATCTACTCCCTCTCCCCCTACTCCATGGAGGAGATTGTTGCCCGGGACTTCATCGTGGGGGAGCGTCCCGACGCCATCATCGACATCATCGACGCCACCAACATTGAGCGCAACCTCTATCTGACCGCCCAGCTTCTGGAGCTGGAGCGGCCTATGGTCATAGCGCTCAACTTTATGGACGAGGTGGAGAAGCACGGCGACCACATCGACGTGGCGGGGCTGTCCAAGGCCCTGGGGGTGCCGGTCATTCCCATCACTGCCCGGTCAGGGGAGAACATTCAGACTCTGCTGGAGGCGGCCCACCGGCAGATGCACGTGGGCGTCACCATTGAGCCGGATGATCTGTACGACGGCTTTACCCACCAGATCCATCACAAGGTGGGCGAGCTGATCCACGACAAGGCCTACGCCGCCCATATCCCCGCCCACTGGGCGTCTATCAAGCTCATCGAGGGGGACGCCCTGGTGGAGAAAGCCCTGGGCCTGTCTCAGAGGGAGCGGGACGAGCTGGAGGCCGTCTGCCGGGAGTATGAGGGGGCCTATGATCTGGGCGACCGGGAGACCTTGATCGCCGACGCCCGCTACCAGTTCATCCAGACCGTGGTGGCCCAGTGCGTCAGGCGGGGCCGCCCTCTGGGGGCGCCCACCCTGTCCGACCGCATTGACGCCATCGTGACCCACAAGGTTCTGGCCATCCCGGTGTTCCTGCTGATGATGCTGTGTATGTTTGCCCTCACCTTCGGGCCGGGGCAGATGCTGGCCGACGGGGTGGACGCCCTTATCGGCGGCTGGTTTGCCGGGGGCGTCCGCTCCCTCCTGGCCGCCGCGGGTACTGCACCGTGGGTGGAGGCCCTGCTGGTGGACGGCGTGATCGCCGGTGTGGGCGGCGTGCTCACCTTCCTGCCCCAGATCGCCATTCTATTTCTGTTCCTGTCCTTCCTGGAGGATTCAGGCTACATGGCCCGGGCGGCCTTCATTATGGACCGGCTGCTGCGGCGCTTCGGCCTGTCCGGCAAGGCGTTTATCCCCATGCTCATGGGCTTCGGCTGCACCGTCCCGGCAGTCATGGGAGCCCGCACCATGGAGAACGAGAAGGACCGCCGCATGACCATCATGCTGGTTCCCTTTATGTCCTGCTCCGCCCGGCTGCCGGTGTACGGCCTGCTCACCGCCGCCTTCTTCCCCCAATACGGAGGGCTGGTGGTATTTTCCCTCTATCTGCTGGGACTGCTCTTCGCCATCGGCTCGGGCATCCTCCTCAAGAAGCTGGTTTTCCAGGGAGAGCCCGCCGCCTTCGTGCTGGAGCTGCCCCCCTACCGCCTGCCCACCCTCAAAAATATCGCCCTCCACGTGTGGGAGAAGGTAAAGGGCTTCCTGGTGAAGGCGGGCACCCTGATTCTGGCCATGAGTGTGCTGCTCTGGTTCCTCCAGTCTTTCGGCTTTGAGGGCGGGACCTTCGGCATGGTGTCCAACGAGGAGTCCTCTATCCTGGGCTTCGTGGGCGGCCTCCTGGCTCCCCTGTTCGCCCCCTTGGGCTTCGGCACCTGGCAGGCGGCGGTGGCCTTGCTCACCGGACTGGTGGCCAAGGAGATGGTGGTCTCCTCCATGAGCATGTTCTACGGCTTTTCTGTCACTGCCAGCGGTGCGGCGATTGCCGCCGCCCTGGGCGGCACCTTCCAAAGCCCCCTGGCCGCCTATTCCTTCCTGGTGTTCGTCCTGCTCTATGTGCCCTGCGTGGCGGCGGTGTCCACCATCCGCAAGGAGATGAACTCCACCAAATGGACACTGGCCTCCATCGGCTGGCAGTTGGGGGCCGCCTGGCTGGGCTCCTTCCTGGTCTATCAGCTCGGCTCTCTTGTGCTGCGGGTGATAGGATGTTAAAATATATCGTATATACCGGTGTGGCGGCGCTGATCGTATGGGCGGCGGCCTACCTGATCTACCGTTTCCACCAGAGTCTGAAGGGCAAGCGGGGGTGCGGCTGCGGCGGATGCCCTTCCTGCCCCCACACCCGCTGCCGCCACCGCAGGACATAGGATCCGATCCCCGCATCGGCCCGCATCAAGGAGGCGCTCTTATGGATCATCAACTCAAACAGCTTCAGGACTGGATCAGCGAGAGCCGGCATATCGTCTTTTTCGGCGGCGCGGGGGTGTCCACTGAGAGTGGTATCCCCGACTTCCGCAGCGTGGACGGCCTGTACCACCAGCAATACGCATTTCCGCCGGAGACGATTTTAAGCCACAGTTTTTTTGAGCGGAATCCGGAGGAGTTCTACCGATTTTACCGCAGCAAAATGCTCTTTCCGCAGGCCAGGCCCAATGCAGCTCATTGGAAACTGGCGGAGCTGGAGGCGGCGGGAAAGCTGACCGCCGTTGTGACTCAGAACATCGACGGGCTCCACCAGGCGGCGGGGAGCAAAACGGTGTACGAGCTCCACGGCTCCGTCCACCGGAACCACTGCATGAAGTGCCGCAGGTTCTACGGCCTGGACTTCCTGCTGGAGACCGGCGGCGTGCCCCGCTGTCCAGCGTGCGGCGGGGTGGTGAAGCCAGACGTGGTGCTCTACGAGGAGTGCCTGGACGAGACAACCATGGTGGGCGCGGTGGAGGCCATCGCCGGGGCGGACATGCTGATCATCGGCGGTACCTCCCTGGCGGTGTACCCGGCGGCGGGGCTGATCCGCTATTACCGCGGGAATAGGCTGGCCCTGATCAACAAGAGCGCCACCCCCTACGACAGAGAGGCCGGCCTGGTCATCAATGCCTCTCTCGGCGAAGTACTGGGAGCCATTCGGGTATAACAGAAGGGCGTCCACGTGGACGCCCTTTCACTTTTTTGTTGAAAATCGATAAAACCCATGGTATACTCTCCCTAAAGGGGGAGATACCGTGGAAAAGACCGCTGTGCAGAAGCTGGCTGGAGCTCTGAAAGTGTTGGTGACCATCACGCTTGTGTGTAATCTGGTGGCCCTGCTGCTGGTGCCCGGAATGAGCCTGATGAAAGGGCCGGAAGAGCTCCTGGCCCTGACACCCTACGAAAACCCGCTGGAGGTTCCCCTCCGGGTGGGGATCGCGTTTGTCCTGAGCTGGGGCTGGGTGTGGACGGCCGGGGTGTACGAGGTAGTCCTCGCCCTGTTCCTGCTGTTCTGCGGCATCTGCACCGCCGTAATCTTGTGGCAGGGCCGCCGGGTGCTGGGCACCATCCTGACGGGCGCCCCTTTCCGGGCGGAGAACGGCGTCAGCCTCCGGCGGGCGGCAGTGTGTTGCTTTTTGATCGCCGCCGCCGCGCTGGCACGGGTGGTGTGGGGGCTGTTCTACTACGGTTCCGTCGCGCCCCTGCTGACCTATAACGCCCTGTTCGTCCCCATCTTTATCCTGGGCGGCCTGCTCTGCCTGGTCATGTCCGCGCTGTTCCGCCAGGCGGCGGAGCTGAAGGCGGAGAATGATCTGACTATTTGAGGAGGGGAAGCCATGCCCATTGTCGTCAATCTGGACGTGATGATGGCCAAGCGGAAGATGAGTCTCAACGAGCTCTCCGCCCGGGTGGATATCACCCTGGCCAACCTGTCCATCCTGAAAAATAACCACGCCAAGGCGGTGCGCTTTACCACGCTGGAGGCTATCTGCAAGGCGTTGGACTGTCAGCCGGGCGACCTGCTGGAATACGTGCCGGAGTCGGCAGAACACCCGTAGGGGTGGCCTTTGGCTGTCTGTTTTTTTGTTATATTCAAAAAAATATTATTGAAATTCGATAATAATAAATTGACAAACAATCCCTCCTGTGCTATCCTCAGAGACAGACAGGAGGGATTGCTTTATGATGCGGATATGGATTGCGGTGCTGCCGGTGCTCCTGCTGCTGGCGGGCTGCGGTGGGGAGAAGGACGCCGGTTACGTGGCCCGGAAATTGGATATTGTGCTGCCGCAGCCGGCGGCAGTCACCTCCGGGGACAGCCACGGGGGCTTCCACGGGGACTTCCACGGGGACGGCCTGCTCCACATGGAGCTGACCTTTTCCCAAGAGGACGCCCTGGCGGTGGAGGAGGCCGTATCCAGCGCGGGATGGAGTCTGTTTCCCATGGAGCCGGAATTGGAGGAGCGCCTCTACCCGGACGGCGCCGGCGCGTCGGACTGGCCGGACTGGCCCGTGCCAGCCCGGGGATGGTGGTATCTGGAGGACCGTCAGGAGGACGAGACGGAGGATATGTGGCAGCGGTACTCTTACAACTATACCTTTGCGGTCTATGACCCAGATACCGGCATCCTGTACTACCAGGAGCTGGACACCTGAGACAGGAGGAATGTCGGAATGGACGATCTGAGCACCCTCGGCCCGCTGGCGCTGGGCCTGTTGGCGTGGGCGCTGGGCCTGGCAGCCCTGATGACCCGCCGGACGGGACTGTGCGCCCCCAGTCTGGGGTGCTGCGCCGTCGCTCTGTCCCTGGTGCCTCTCCATGTCTACCTGGAGGTGGAGGCGGGCGACTTGTCCGCCATTCAGGATACAGCGCACGCCTTCGCCCTCAGCGCCGCCGCTCTGGTTCTTGGAACCCTGGCGCTCAACGCCGCGGCATGGCTCCGTACCAGATATAAGGAGTGAGACAAATGGAGGAGAAAAAGACTATCCCGGTAACGCCGCCCGTGACGGCGGCCCGGCGGGTGTTTCCGGTGGACGGGAGGGATCGGGCGCTGCTGGTTCTGGCATGGGGCGTGGGCGTCCTGTGCGCGGAGGCGCTGCTCTGGGGCCTGTCCGGCCTGGTGATGACCCTCCTGGCGGCGGCATGGTATGGCGTCCTGTTCTGGTACGGCGGCGCCGCTCCGCTGGCCAGGCGGGAAAACCGCCTTCTTCTGTACGCCGTGGGCCTGTTGGCTCTGACCTTCGTCCTGTTTGCCAATCCGTGGCTCCGGCTGTGGAACACACTGGCCCTCGTTCTGCTGATGGGAATTCAAATGGGGGGCTGGCCGGGGATGGAGGTGTATTCCGTTGGGACATCCGCCATGTTGGGGGAGCGTTTCCTGCGGGTGATGGGCGGCCTGTTCGGCTATCTGGGCGCGCCGGTTCAGGCGCTGGGCTCCATTCGGGGCCTCTCCCGCAAAAAGATGCCCTATGTCCTGGGGGCACTGCTGGTGTGCGTTCCACTGCTGATGGTGCTCTTTCCCCTGCTCACATCGGCGGATGCGCTGTTCGCCCAGGTGACCCGCCGGGCGGCGGACTGGTTTGATGAGCATCTGGCGCTGTGGGCCCTGCGGTTGATTTTCGGACTGCTTGTCGCCCCATTCCTGTTCGGGCTGCTCTACTCCCTGCGGCGGCCGGAGCCGCTGAAGCGGCTTACCCGGCCCGTGGAGGGACTTTCAATGGAGGCCGCAGGGCCGGTCACCGTCCTGGCAGTGCTGGATGTCCTGTATGCCTTCTTTCTGGCGGTGCAGTGCGCAGCGCTGTTCGGCGGCGCTGACTACCTGGCCCGGGCGGGAATCAGCTATGCGAGCTATGCCCGCAGCGGTTTTTTCCAGCTTGTGGCCGTAGCTGCGGTCAATTTGGCCTGCCTGCTGGCCTGCCTTGCTCTCTGCAAGGGTGAGGGGCGGGGGCTCAGGATGGTGCAGGTGCTGGGTACACTCCTGGTGGCGGCCAGCGGTGTGCTGCTGGTATCCGCCCTGTGGCGCATGAACCTCTATGTGGGGGCCTATGGGTTGTCCTTTAAGCGGGCGCTGACCTATTGGGGGATGGCCGTGCTGGCGGTGCTCCTGGCAGCCGCCCTGTGGAAGGTGTGGCACCGGCACTTCCGCTGGTTCCGGGTGCTGCTGAGCGTGGGGGCGGCGGGCTGGCTGCTCCTTAACTACGCCAATGTGGACGCCTTGGTGGCCCGCTACAACATTGGCCGCGGCCTGGACACCGGGGCGATACTCTCCGCCTCGGACGGACGGCTGGGGGCTCTGCCTGCGCTGGAGGAGCTGCTGGAGGCCCAGCCGGAGGAGACAGAGCTGCGCCAGGCGGTGGAGACGCTTCGGGACAGCGCCAGGTGGCAGGCCGCCCATTGGCAGACCTGGTCGGTGGCCGCTTGGCGGGGGCAGTAGCAGGAACAAAAACCGCCCGGACAGCGTTTGCCGTCCGGGCGGTCGCCCCTCTGCTCAGAGGGTGCCGGTGCAGAAAAAGGTGAAGCGGCCGCTGGCATATACCGTACCCGCTCCGTCGTCCACGGTGATGGATACCAGGCAGGTGGTGCGGCCACGGTGCTCCACCCGGGCCCGGGCGGTCACCTGACCCGCTCTGGCGGAGCGGATGAAATCAAGGCTGCCGTGGAGCGTCACATACTTCCGGCCGTCGGTCCGGCAGGCGCTTCCGGCGGCACAGTCGGCCAGCGTGTAGTAGGCCCCTCCGTGGAGCAGACCATAGGGGTTTAGACTATCCGGCCCGATCTCCAGGATGGCCTCCGCCGTGCCGTCCCCAGTTTGATGGGTCGTGATACCGTTATAGACGGCAAAGGCGTTTGCCCTTGCAATTGCGTCAAGCTGTGCTTCGTCTGCCATGTTTCCCGATTCCTCAATCTTTCAGAATGATGCGGTCGCCCTCGATGCGCTCCACCGTGGCGAGGGCCTCCACCCGGATGCCCATCCGCCGCAGAACACGGCCGCCGTCCCGCATGGCCTTTTCGATGGCCACGCCCACGCCGGCCACCTCGCCGCCCGCCTTGGAGACGAGTTCCAGCAGGCTCAGAATGGCCTGCCCATTGGAGAGGATATCGTCTACCAGGAGAACCACGTCGTCCCCGTCCAGGTACTTTTTAGAGACCCGCAGGGTATAGGACTTCTCCAGAGAGAAGGAGTGGGTTTCGGCCGAGTAGACCTCCGGATCGATGTACCCGGTCTGGAACTTCTTCGCATAGACCGCCGGGACATCCAGAGCTCGTGCTACAAAACAGGCCAAGGCGATACCGGAGCTTTCCGCAGTCAGTACCTTGGTGATCCTCACACCCCGGAAACGCTTTGCCAGCGCGTTTCCCATGTGCTCCATCAGATTTATATCCATACAGTGATTGAGGAACATGTCCACGTGGATGATGTCCCCCTCGCCGACCACCGCATCGCTTAAAATCCGTCGTTTTAATTCTTCCATGGTACTCCCTTCCGTCCAATGCACGGTTTCAATGCTTCTGAATAAGATTATAAACTATTTTACACGCCCCTGCAATATTGACAAGCGCACAAAAATAGGGTATTCTAATCAATACAGTGATTGTGGCTTTGTGACGCTACCCGCCCACAGCCAGTTGCAGCGGTATCCAAGTGGTCATAACGGGGCTGACTCGAAATCATGTGACAGGATTGCATAAATTGAATATTCTATACGGAAGCGTATCGAAGTGGTCGTAACGAGCTTGACTCGAAATCATGTTTCCCATGTGGAGTGCCAATAGGCTGAACCCCTTGAACCATGCGGGTTCCAGCTGAGTTCAAATTGAATTATGTTGCTTGTTCTATCCTGTTGTTCTTCCCGATTTCCACTGGCTGAATTGGCCGGCGGCTTGGGGTCCAGGGATATAACATATATTTGGAGATGTACCCAAGTGGTTGAAGGGTCCGCACTCGAAATGCGGTAGGCCGGCTCAACCCCGGCGCGAGAGTTCGAATCTCTCCATCTCCGCCAAGAGGTCTGCTAGCGAAAAGCTGGTAGACCTCTTTCCTTTTATAGAGAAACCGCCGATAGCTTTTGCAACATGGGCGTCACGATGTCCTGCTCAATGGCCGCAGCGGATTGTTGCTTTGTGGCATATTGCAGATGCCCGTAAATATCCACCGTCGTTGAGATCTCACTGTGGCCCAGCCATTCCTTTACCTGCTCCATTGGAACACCGTTAGCCAGCAAAAGCGATGCGCAGGTATGGCGGAGATCATGGAAACGAATGTGACGCAAGTTGTTCTTGGCGAGCAATTTCCCAAAGGTTGAGGATACATAGTTTGGTTTAATGAGATTTCCGATCACATCAACACAGACATACCCCAAGTACTCCTTGTTGTAGGAACGCCCGCACAGCTTACGATTCTCTTCCTGCTGTTTCTTGGCCTCCAGCAACCGCTCTTTCAAAAAGGGGATCAGCGGATAGGTCCGTAAGCTGGACTTATTTTTGGCCTTGTCCTTTTTTATGGTAAGCTGCTCCCCTTTTATGCTACAAGTTGTCACCGTGTGGCGGATGGAAACACAGTTATGGTTAAAGTCAAAGGCACTCCATTTCAGACCAATCACCTCGCTGCGGCGCAGGCCGTAAAAAGCAGTCAGAAGAACTACCAGTTCGATCTTATGCCCCTTGATGACTTCAAGCAGATCCAGGACTTCCGAATCCAGATAATAGTCACCCTTGAAGGCCTCCTTCT
>OOCG01001484.1_pt1 | contig 10513 bp, 17 predicted proteins | sample 1671521 | NCBI WGS metagenome assembly OOCG01 (sample SAMN06348165, study PRJEB24527) | human gut metagenome | biome: human gut; feature: ankylosing spondylitis patient; material: feces | host: Homo sapiens | place: China | collected 2015-10
CTCAAGAAAAAAAATGAAGCAAGTCTCTTGAGAGACATGGTTAACCAGGTCAAAATAGTCAAGCAGGCCTGCAGGAAAGAACAAGCTCAACATCTCCAGTGGAGTGGCAGGGGGTTGAAGGTTCTGTTTCATGCCACAAAGATAGTGTTTTTAACTAATTCCCCCAAGTTTTCAAACTGAGCCATTTTCATAGTTTTCAGCTTTTGTTTTACAATTGTTTTACAGTAAAACGGAGAAAAATTGTAATGAAAGCTACGATTAAGATTGAGTTGCGCAAAGATTACGCAACCAAAGAAGGCAAACAGATGGTTTGTCTGCGTTACACTGCTTACCGTCGTTCTACTTTAATTAGTATGAATATAGCGGTTTTACCCAAACATTGGAATAAAGTATCTAATACGGTACGTAGTTCTGAACCCCGGTGTTATTACTACAACAAAGCTATCAGTGAAGTTTATCAAAAGGCTGATTCCATTGTAATGGAGAACTTCTTCACTCCATTACCTATCCCTCAATTCTTGGAACGCCTGAAAAATAAACATCACGGTAATACGGATTTCTATGTTTTCATAGAGAACGAGATAGAACAGCTAAAACAATCTCGTGCAGCCGGAACAATTTCCAATTATTATAAGCTCATCAATACGATGAAGGAATGGAAGCCTACTCTTTCTTTCGGTGAGATTCTTTGGACTTTATTCAGCAGTTCCACAATCACGAATTGGAAGTCGGTAATATCCTTTCTACTGTCTATAAGAAACACTCTAATCTGAAATTCCTGATTGGTATCGCTGTTGATAAGGAAAAGCTAGCAAAGAATCCCTATGAGAAATTTGAAATCAAAAAGAATATCAAGGCTCAAAACAATGATGTGCTTACGGAGGAAGAACTCAAAAGGTTGCAAACTATCTATGATAAGAAAGAGTATAGCAAAGGGAAACAGGAAGTATTAAGAGAGTTCCTTTTTAGTTGTTATACGAGCTTATCCTTTGCCGAGCTATCCGTACTTACCTATTCCGACATCAAGCCGATAACAGTTGATACGGGCGAAACGTATTTGATACTTTGTAATGAACGTACTAAAACCAGCGTCACTTATAAGATTCCCATTGTTTCGCCTGTAGTGGTGGCTCTGCTTGGGAACGGTGAACTGTGCCAAAAGATTTTCTTACCTATCTCCAATCAGCCGACAAACCGTTATTTGAAAGATATAATGGCTGATTTGAAAATAGATAAGACAATGACCTTCCATGTCGGACGGCATAGTTTCCAAACCATTGCTGCAAAAAAGGCATTCGTGACGGAATAGCCGAGCGAATAATGGGGCACGCAGAGGGTAATGACATCAAGGATATTTATACGCATTTGCATGATGAGGATATTGTGAAGGAGATGCGAGAAAAATGGGTGGTGTAATATGAGCACATTTTCCACACTTTCTGCATTTAGATAAATAATACATTGTAAATCTGCTATTTAATAATGTGGGTAAAGTGTAGAGAAGATATAACTGGTGAAAGAAAGATTATAGTTGTTTTTTTTCTTTTGCCAGTATCTTTTTAAAATGCCAGTTATGTTTTCGTTTACAGAAACCATTGAAGAATTGGCTACACATTTAGCCGATTTCAGTTTCAACGAACAGGATAATAGTGTTTTACTACGCTATTTCTCTTTCGGCTTGCACCGTCTTAAATCGTATCGTGTACGGTTTGAGCAAGAAAAAAATGCCCTATTTACATCTAATTGATGAAGCGATAGGGCTTTTGAATACCGAAATACGCTTGATAGAATGGCGTATCAAGTACCCAAAACAACTTCAACAATGTACCAATAAACAAGCCCTTTCCCCTCTCTACTTGGCTGATAGAACAACCCTTATCAACATCATGGAGCTTGTCAGCGCTCTGTTCCTCTCTAAGAATATTGTCTATCAAAATGGCAAACCTACTTGTTTGGTGGATTTGTCTAAATCCTTTGAATGGCTGTTCAATATCAAGATAAGCGACTGCCACCAAAAGCATGAGGACGTGATAAAGCGCAAGCCGGGCAAAATGACAGAGTTTCTTAATGGACTGGAAGACCTTATCCGCAAGGAACATGATAAAAAAGGATATAGATAATCAATAGGTTGGCTTCTTTTTATGGGGGATTCCATTAGCTCCCCTGTAATTTATTTGCTTCGCTTTTCTGAACTTTGCTTCATCAATCGATTGACAAACAAGTATGTATAATCAGAAAAATGAAGCAACTATGTATATAGGAACTATGATTTCAAGGAGTGGATGCAGAAGCTGTTCGACAAGCTGGACGAGCTTTGCAAAGATGTACGGGCACTGCATACAGCCGACAAGGTGCTGCCCGAAGATGACAACCTGCTGGATAATCAGGACTTGTGCCTGCTGTTCAAGGTGAGTATCAAGACCTTGCAGCGATACCGTGCCATTGGTGTACTGCCTTACTTTACCCTTAGTGGAAAAGTGTATTACCGTGCTTCGGATGTACGGGCATTCATTAAGGAACGGTTCAATGCTGTTACGCTGCGCAAGTTCGAGAAAGAACACTGCGCCAAAAAGAAGAAGTGAAATAGACAAGCCGAAGTGGTGGGTATCAACCGCTCCGGCTTTCTGCTTCTTATGGCTTCCCTAACTTGTTCGCCTGTTCCTTTAGATGTTTGGCTTGCTTGTCCAGCAGCCTTGCCCTTTCCAGTGCTTCCGCTTGCTTTCGACTTCGGTATTCAAAATCAATCACCGTATCAGTCAGGCTTTGGATAAAAGCGTTATCCCGTTCCCGGCTGAAATTCATTTCCAGCAAATTGATGTCGCTTCCCTCTGCTTCTCCTTTCATCAGGAGATAACGGTATTTTATATCATTGTCCTGTAACTGCTGCATACGTTCTACAAAACGAATGTTCAACGCCAGCGATACAAGGCAAACGATACATCCTGCTGAAAAAAGAAAGAATTTCGGTTGCAGGAACGGAGTTATCCGGCTTAGAATTCTATCGTAGCGTGAAACGGGTTCCGCCTTTTCAGGCTGCTGCGCATCTCCGGAAATAATACCTTTAACCGCTCCTTAAAATACCTGTGCGAAGCCACAATCATTCCCTTTATATCTTCAAGGTCTTGTTTCTGATTTTCAGATTGCCTTTTCCTGATACTGCCGATTTGGTTTAGAATCTCCTGCACTGCGTTTTCAGGAATAGTGGGCTTGTTCCGTATCTCCAAAATGCGCTGCTCGATAACATCCAACCGGTTTATCGTTTCCTCCCGGCTGGCAGGTGTAACCTGCTGTTCCTGCTTCTCTTTCAGTTCCGTAACCATAGAGAGAAGCCCCTCTAAAATCAAATTCTCTTCCATACGTCTATAACTTAAATTGTCGTTTCTTTTTCTTCTTCTTTTTTCTTAAATCAAGGTTGTCGGGTATTTCATCAGCCGGAGAGGATGAAGCGGAAAACAGACCGCCCAAACCTGTGACAAATGAATTATCTGCTTTGCCGGGCATGGCTACTGGCTCCCGAATGGATTCGCCAACCGACTGCCTGTTGCTTCCGGTAGTAGTCAGTCCTGCATCACCGAAATATTTATCTAATTTGTAATAGCTGAAATTCCGGTCTATCTCCGAGCCCTTGAACGTGTGTTCACCTTTGGAAAAGGAAATGCCCTGTATTTCATCCGTCTGCCCTTTGTACTTGAACTGAATGCTAATACTTTTTTCAGCTAACTGCCGTTGTAGCTGTTGCCAGTTCTTGGATTTACCGATTTCATTCTTTACAGCCGTGTAAATCTCGTATTTTGATTTGTCCGGTTCTTTCAAACGGTGCTGCTTTACCTGTTCCTTTCCACCTGCAAAGTAAAGCCCGTGTTTGGTTTTCAGCTTCTTGCAAATCTGTTCGTTCCGGTACATATCGTTTTTATCCGAAATTGTTTTTCCGTTGTTGTCTATCCGGTTGAATACGATATGCACGTGCGGATGCTCCCTGTCTTGGTGGCGCACGATGATGTACTGCGTATCAGTGATTTTCATTTCACGCATATATTCCTGCGCCAATTGTATCATCTTTTCGTCCGTCAGCTTTGGCACATTCACTGCCGAATAACTTAGCGCAATGTGTCCGACTGGCTTCTTTAAGCCGGGGTTCATTTCGGTTTGCATACAGAAACTGCGTATGATGTGCCGACTACTTTCCGCTAACACTCCCTCGGCATGAAGTAAGGCTGCCTGTTCCTTACCCAGTACATAGTTTACACAACCCTTAAATCCGCTTCCCTTTTTTATTTTTCCAATCATCCGAAAGTTGGTTTATGATTTCAACGATTCTATTTTTCAGTTTCACCAGTTCCACCGCCACCAGTGCGAACCCTCCGGCATTGGCACGGTGTGCCAGTTGGTTGATGTTGTTGGCTTCTCCTGCCAGCTTGCGGATGGTGTCAGCATCCTGCCTGTTTAGTCGGGGTGTTATCTCTGCCGAAACGACCGCCTGTCGGACGTACTCGCTGACGGGCAGACCGGATTCTCCGGCTCGCTTCTTGATGGCGTAGTATTGAAGCTCGGTCAGCTTCGTACTGACTACTCTCTTTTGTTTGTCTATCCGGCTCTTTGCCGGGCGACCTCCTGACTTGTTCCTTGTCTCTGTCATATGTTTTACTTATTGGGTGGTATCTTTAAAATTGCGACCAACGGGAGAAATTTTCTTTGCTGTCAGGCAAAGCAAGGGGTTTCGGTCTACCGAAACATAACCTTGCTCTCCTAAATTACACTGCTTGCCATTGGTACGCCTTGCCTGTTCTCCTACCTACAGCCGTCTGCCCCTTTTTCTTTTTTCACCGGGAGATTGTTCGTTTTTCTCTTCCTGCTTCGGTTGCTTGGCAGACTGCGTTTGCTTCTCCGTCTGCGCTAGTTTGCTCGGCTGTTGCATCCTCTCTGTCGGCTGGCTGGACTTTTGGCATAGGTAGTCGTTCAAGTCTTTGTGTCCGCTGTACAGGTGTGAGGCATCACGCACACGCCAGCCGTATTCCTTTAGTATGTCTTGGGTGGCTTTACGTCCGGCTTCGTCATTATCCAAAAGGTAGTGTATCTTTTCGTACTCGCCTAACGGGTATAATGCTTTATCCATATTGGCGGTCGAGTTCAGGATGATGTAATCCTGCCAGTCGATACAGGGATAAGCCGGGCTGTTCTTGTGCCGAATAGTCAGAAAAGAAAGGTAGTCCATAAATCCCTCGAACACGAAACAGGCATCGTTCCTTTTTCCTGCAAACTGTATGCGTGTAATGTTTTTGGGAAAGGTGCAGCCTTTGTAACCGGGATTGCGTAGTTCATACCCTCCTGCATTGTTCTTGAAAGCGAGTGCAAAAAGTGACTTTCCATTTACACGATAATACATTTCCTGCACATAGTCCGCTGCCACTTCGGGCGCAATTCCCCGGCTTTTCAGATAATTGGTAAGTGCCGGATTCTGTAACGGCTGGATGCTACGGATTTCTACCGGGCTGGCTGGTCGCTTCCTTTCCTCCCTTGCCGGATTCCTTTCGGTGATATTTTCCCTTGAAAAGAAAAGGTATCGGCGGAGTAATAGCCATGTTCCAGTCGGCTGATAGCCCCGTAAGCATTGCAGTCGTGTTGTTTCATCACAAGGTCAATAAGCGAGCCACCTTCACCCGTTCCAAAGTCACACCAAAGGTTTACACCGTAATCCACCTTGAAACTGGGTGTATCGTCTTGCCTAAACGGGCTGTGGTACATACCGTAATAAAGTTTATCCACTACGGGCAGAATGCCCAATGATTCCAAATAGTCCTTGATATTTATATTGTTAGCTTCCTGATAGGTCATAATCTTTATCTTCGCCATTTTTTAACGGTGGCATAAAGTGTGGCGATTTCTACTTTTATGCGCACATATACATTATTGATAATCAATTGAAAATAAGCCAAAATGTGGAAAGTGTGAGAAATGCGGACTTTATTATATCAGCTTCTTATATCTTCCATGCTTGACATTTTCAAATAGTTTTCCTTTCTTATCTGCCAAAAAGCGTTTGAATGAATCTGCTGAAATATTTTGCTTTTGAGCAACAGTAATGCCTTCGCTTGTAGTGAACTCCACAGGTAAAGCATTATATAACGAAAGTTTATCTGTCGGTAACTGTTCTAACATAGCCGATGAGTTTGTTATACCTTGTACCCTTTTGGCTGTAATGCGGAAATATTCAACGATTGATATTGCACCTTCAACACTTGTACTGTCTATTTCCTTTTTATCGCTTTCATCACAAGCCCACCGTGAGAGCTGTAATATCAAACTAAAGCGGATAACATATATATCCAGCTTGCTATATACGCCAACTAACACTTCATCCATTTCGCTATTACATAAATCTGTATTCTTATGCTGCCAATGATAAAGCAGTGTACGGGCTTCCGTATTAAAAGGAAGTTGGGTAGGTACAAGTTCCCCGTCTTCATCTGTAATGCACTGGATGTCTGTTAGTTTCTTTACAATGGAGTTCCAAAGAGGAACTATGTGTATGGATAATTCAAGCTCGTTCCAGTACTCTTTTTTCAGATTAGGTGGGAAGACAAACAAAATACGGTCGATAAAACCGTTCTCACTCCTTTCCCCTTTCGCCAGTTCTTTGAGTAGTCCTTTTTGTATCGTGCCAATTACAGATATAAAAGAATGTTTGATGAATGCGGAGTTCTTATTTCCTTGTCTATCAAGTATAATAGGTTTTCCACTGAACACGGATAGCCAAAATTGTTCTTCCGAACCGCTATTATAGCGATTGAAATTTTTTAGCTATGACATCAGTTCGTCCACATACAGGCAGATTCCTCTTTTATTATCCTGATGAATGGTGATAAGCCGTTCAGGAGTAATATCCGACACAATAAACTTTTCTAATACGGGTTCTGTCGCTTGCTCCTTATCTTCTTTCTCTTTTTTACAAGCAAGAATGTATTTTTCATATTCTCTTCGCTCTTTCTGATATTTTACGGATGATTTAATATCCAGTTCAAACAATGGCTGCATGGCAAAACTAAGCGGATGGCTCTTGTTTACTCCTGAACGTCCGATGATTGCCATGTACAAGATGGCACGTTCATTCCAGCCTTCCTTTACCTTTGCTACTAAATTGTTGCCTATACCTACGGATAAGGTAAAGCATATAGCGGAAGCAATAAAGTCTGTAGGATAGTTCAGAGTGGCTTTCGTTTCGTTTATAATTTCCCTTATCAATTTAGGAAAAACAGAAACAGGAAAGCTATCCTCCTTTTTTAGCTCTGATATGCAGATATTTGTTTCTTTGGATATTGTCATGTCAGTTCATTTGCCGGGTAGCGTTCCTTTGCAGAAACGCTACCTTACTCTTTCAGGTGGTGGATGAAAAAGAATTTTAGTTCAACTTTTAGTTTAGCAATTAGCTCTACTTGTGTTGTTGTACTCTTTAATAGAACTCTCAAAAATTCGGTTATCAGCAGTAGCCTTTAGTACACCTGCTGCCACAAGGTCTGAAATTTTCTTGTGTGATCGTCCCATCATTCTGGCTACTTGATTAATACTATAAGTCTTCTCTACATCCGATTCAGGAGGCTTTGGCAACTTCTTATCCAAGACTCTTTCCATTATCTTTTCGATAGCGGATTCTGTAGTTACAATTACTGTTTCCATGCTTCTACTTTTTTAGTTAGAAAATCTGTTTACTATTTGAATACTAAATTTTATTTCTTATCTTTGATGCTGCAAGTATAGAAATAATATATCTAAGCTAAACTATTTATTTAGTATTTAACTTTTGAATACAATTATATGGTTCATCTTGAAAGAATAAAGGAGTTGTGTGAAAAGAAAAACGTAACAATGAAACAGGCTGCTGTTGAATTGGGCATGACAGAGCAGAGCTTGCACAAAATCATTAAGGCAAACTCTACTAAAATAGACACATTATTAAGTATGGCTCAATACTTTAATGTAGAACCAGCCTATTTTTTTGATAACTATTCTGCCGGTGCATCAGATGGGGTTTGTATCAGTAAGGAAGAACTGGAAGGACTTATTAAAAAGGTGATAGCTTACTCTATTCACGGTTTTGGAATGGTGAAACTTGAATGGGATGCTAAAGAACAAAAGTTTAATTCTTATTTTGATGTACTAAAAAAGCAGTATAGTCCTGATGCTTCGGATTTAAAGTACATTTCCTCTTTACTGGAAACAGATGTTCATATCACCGACAAGACAACTCCTAAAGATGTGGCACGGGTATTGATGACCAAAGATGAATTTGATTTCACTTCTACCTATTATTACGGCATCCGAAAAATGGAAGTACAGGAAGAACTTCAAAAGCTCACAGCCTTTTTGGATAAACATAATATTCCTATCTCTGATTCCATTAAAAAAGATATTGATGAACTTAAAGGCAGGATTAAGTATTATGAAGGTAAGAGTATTATAGGAAATAATAAGATTTAAGGCTATTGCAGATTACCATAATTAAAAAAGTTTTTTAAATTATTGTTGTAGAATTATGCTATATGATAGAGATTATAGGAAGCTTACTGAAGAAGAAGTGAGTGTTTGGAAGAAGGTTGAAGAACTATTCAATAAATCCAAGCGGGGAGGTATTATTAGCCCTGCAGCGTTACATAAATATTGGGATGATTTACCATGTGCGGTCGTTCATTATAAACAGTTATTTCCTAATAATTACATAATACCTTCACAATTGCGACAGAAGAATGGAGATACAAGTGCTGTAGAAAAATTTAAGTGTCTTCTTAATGGAAATTGCACAGAAAGAAGCGTTTTAAATTTTATAAAGGAAGAAAAAGCATATGATATTGTAACATCTATTTTTGATGCCTATAGATTGGGGCATCATAGTTCTTTTGTTTTTCGAGAGTTTGAACTACCTCCTAATTACATTGCTGATTTTTTATTGGTTGGAAAAAACTCAGGTGGCTATGAATTTATTTTTGTAGAACTAGAAAGTCCATATGGGCAAATAGTTACTAAAGATGGAGATTTTGGCAATGTAATAAGAAAGGGAATAAAGCAGGTAATGGATTGGGATAGCTGGCTGGAGAAGAATTATTATTCATTAAGGTTAGTTTTTGAAAAGCATCTTGGTAAAATGGAATCTCTTCCCAAAGAGTTTTTTGAACTAGAAAAAAGTAGAATACATTATGTTGTGATTGCAGGTAGGAGAAGTGATTACAAGGAAAAGACCTATGAACTAAGAAGAAGATTGCTGAAATCGAATAATATCCTGCTGCTACATTATGATAATCTGTTCAAAGTGGAAGCATTATTAGAATCTACGTTACTAGATGAGTATTAATGCTTTTAGTAGATATCTAATTTCTAAAGGATAAGTATAAGAACCTGAAGTGATTTGTGTTAAATACTTTAAATAGTCTATATTATATTTGCTTAATTGTATCTGATTAGTTACATTCGCATCATGAAAGCGACAGATAAAAAGGATAATGATATACGTGAACTGTATTTCTCAGATGAGTTTGCAGAGTTCTACGGTATGTTGCAAGATAAAGTAAAAGCTAAGTTTGAACATACTATGGATATTATCAGAACAGAGTATGTACTTAGTACGAAGTTCGTGAAACACTTGGAGCATACAGACTTGTATGAAATGAGGGTGTCTGTTAATACGAATGAATATAGAACGATTCTTTTTGCTGTTGATAATGAGAACATCATTCTTTCAAAGAAGATACTACTCTTGAATGGTTTTCTGAAGAAATCCACAAAAGACTATAGTAAACAAATAAAGATTGCAGAACGGATATTAAAAGACTTTGAGTTATGAGAAAGTTAGATGAAAATAAGTTAGCTAAGTTGCATACAGCGGGTGAGCTACTGGACAATAAATATGGAGAGGTGGGTACTGACTCTCGTACTGCTTTCCATGAGAAGTCAATAGCGTGGTATTATGGCGAGATATTGCGTGACCGCCGGAAAGAACTAAAGATAACCCAGCAAGAGTTAGCCGAAAAGGTTGGTACAGCAAGAAGTTATATTGCTCGTGTAGAAAAAGGAGAGACTGATATACAGATTTCGAGTTTCTTTCGTATTGCTCGTGCTTTGGGAATTGAGTTTACTCCTACATTTTTATGACTATTAATAAATGATTTAAACAGAATATTTGTTTTACAATTGTTTTACAGTAGCGGAACTATAAATATTCTAATCAATTGAAAATAAAAGGATTATCTTGCCGGTTTAAAATCCGCCAGGAATCTCTAAAAGCCGATTTTTTGGATTGGTAGGTAGTCCGGGATCGGTTCGAAAACCCTGTGGATGATAAAGGATCAGTTATAATGGGTCAGTCATTATTCTTGGAGATTTAACATATCAATCAAATACCTGTCCCCTGATGTTGTCTCCTCCGGTTTCCAATCCCTGCATGTGTTTTTGAGTTTCCTAAGCCGTTTCATTAGCCGGACCAAGCGTTTTCGTCCTTTCGGTTATGCCTGTTTGTCCGTCGGATTAC
>OOCG01001487.1_pt1 | contig 10500 bp, 5 predicted proteins | sample 1671521 | NCBI WGS metagenome assembly OOCG01 (sample SAMN06348165, study PRJEB24527) | human gut metagenome | biome: human gut; feature: ankylosing spondylitis patient; material: feces | host: Homo sapiens | place: China | collected 2015-10
TTGAGTGGGAGTCCGTTTGTGGTTTTTTTTTTTTTCAAGCAGAAGACGGCATACGAGCTGTAGCCGTGACTGGAGTTCAGACGTGTGCTCTTCCGATCTCGCAAAAAGATGCAATCACTTTTTGCGCCTTCTTGCATCTTTTTGCGTTTTCTTGTATTCTTCTTAGTCTTTCTTCTCATTTTCAAATGGCCTTCTTGTCTTCTTCTTCTCATCTTCCTTGTCTTTTTCTTTCTCCTCTTCCCTGTATTCCTCTTCTCCTCTTCCCTGTATTTTTCATTGAATCCTTCTTCGTTTTTCATAGAAACCTTCTATGTCTTTTTATTATGATTTATACCCCCCCTTGAGCCCTCTATTACGGCCAATATTCATCATAATAGTCGACCTCTTTTCCTCATGATAGGGGCACTTTTTTCTCTTTCTTCTCATCCCCCTCATCTTCTCTGTTTCCCATGTTTCATTCATCGGAATTTTATTCGGAGATTTTTATTCATCGGATTTCACGGAGTAATCGGAGCATTCCTGCTTATACGATTACTCACGGAATTTTATTCGGAAAAGACCTTGCGGTCTCTGACAGATACCCCATATAGCTTGCTAACTTCATTTCTCATTTCTCATTTTATCGTCTTCCCCTCTCAAAAAAATCTGGGATTGTTTTGTCGTTTCATAAAAATGTAGTACTTTTGTTGGCAATAAATAATTAGAACGATAACTAGCAAATCTGAATAGACAAACTAGCTAATCCTAAAAATCAATAAGCATGAAACTGAATATTAATATCGTGGGACTTACCCATAACGACATAGAAGAGGACTGCCTCCAATATGTGCGAACGGCTACGGGAAAGCAGCTGAAACTCGTGTTTGAAGAACAGAATGCCTGCGACTCGCTCGCCGTAAAAGTGTACGACGGAAGGCTCTTCTTAGGGTATGTGGCAGTGCAAGACCTGGAAGACGTTCACGCCATGAAGATAGTTTCCGGGCGCAAGGTGCTGCGGGCTCTCTGCATGGGCTATGGCGCCAAGGAAGACGGAACGGGAATCTATCTCAAAGCCCGACTGAAATGCCACATCCCGAATGAACTCTCTGTTCTCGCTGGACAGTCTGCTGGTGAGAAACTCGCTGCCGGTGAAGAACTGGAAGTGAGCGGAGGCAAAATCGTAACCATGAGCCCAAACGGCAGTTTCTATGAAATGCCAGAGGCGCTCAAGGAGGCTTATCAGCATATCTATAATGACGAGGAACTGGAGAAATGGCACTATAGCGGGCCGCTTTATAGCATCGACAAGCTGGCAAGAGTGGAAGACTGCTCTGACATGCTGGAGGATGCACTGGAGGACTTTACGGCGCTGTTCATTGCCCTTTCTCGCTATCCGACAGACTGCAGAGGAAGGGTAATGGTACAGGAAATGCAGGATGAGTTTCAAGAGCAGGTCAGCGAACTGAAGATGCTGGCAGAGGAGGCTGAATTGCAATTGGATTGCTTCATGAACAATCACCGCTTCGACTATTCCCGCGAGATGACGAATCTCCGCAAGCATATACAGACCCTGCTGCAACTCCAGAAAAATGACCGTTTCCTCTCGCAGCGAAAAACTCTCCTATCCGATATGGGCTTCATCACCTGCTCGGATTTCCGAAACGAGTCTGCCCGGAATTTCTTCATCCAGACACCTATAGATCTGCTCCGGAAGCAGACGGGAACCTATGATTACAGCGACCGCCTGGACGAGATAGAGCAGGAACTGGAGGCTTTCCCTTACGATATGTACCGCAAGTTCAAGGCCGACCCTGTGGATTTCCTCCGGGAAATCTACTACAAGCACTTGCCTCGCAAGCAGATGAAGCAGTTGCTCTCGGGCATCATCCTCATGATTATGAACCTTCGCGTGAATGATGTGAAGTGTTGGGGTAAGTATAATGACCTGGAGACGCTCGAAGAGATGAAGACTCTGAGGCTCCGGCATGTGCCAGGAGGTAAGGAAATGAATCCGAAGAGAGCAAGGCAGATGGAAGTGATGGAAATCTGCGTGAAGGAAATAGCAGTCCGTAGGAACCCCAATACTCAGGAACTGCTTATCCGAAAGCAGTCCGACTGGTATCCGATATTCCATCTGTTGTCGGACTGGAAATTTTTCACCAGGAACGACCTGCAGCCATTCTGCGATTTCATAGCCCGTCTTCATCCGTTTGGCAGTGATGCGGTGTCACCTTGCAAGAAGAAGGATCTGGAGCAGGCTAAACCCTGCAATGAACTCTTATATGAGTCAGCCCAGAGATGGAAAACTCTGAAGCCAGATAAAATCAAGATTCAGAATGCTAAGTTTTATCGCTATTTGGATATTATTGACGCCTTTCAGAAAAGTGTCCAGAAGCATGCTTTTGAAATGAAAGTCAATGTAGGTGAATTTTTTAATGAGTACTAAAACTTTTTTTTGCATTGTTTGTTTATAAGTATATAAAATAGGGGAAATTTGCTCATTTGGGGGCAAAGGAGTTAAAATCATGGCTTTTTGGCTTGTTCTTCAGGCAATAAGACCTACATCTTCACTCTTTTTGCTCCCATTATTTCTTCTTTTCTTAAACTTCATTAACGTTTAAGTGGAAATAGATAAGGAATATGCCTGGAAACTCCAACATATTCCTTATTTCTTCAAAGTGAACTTCAATTTTTATGCCAGAGTCGTCAGTTTTTATTCCCAATATCTCAACTTTTATACTTTTTTATTCCAGCGTTTGTTCGCCTCGTTTCGCTGTTTAATCTGGTGGGCGAAAGCTTGTTTTTTAGTCGATTTTTGTATTATCTTTGCAGCGCCTTTTGAAAGTCAAGAGGTGTTTTGTTTAATCTTTTTAATTTTTTAAAATGAAAGAATACACAAATTTAAAACACTTAAGCAATCGCTTGATTGCAATGAATGCAAGTAGAAATGGAAACAAGGGACAGATTTCTTCCTATCTCTTCGATTACTACAAGGAACTGACACGTCAGCCTTGGCTTTCTCAGCTCGTAGGGCAGATTCGTGACCTTACTGCCCAGCAGCAGAAGATGCAGGAGGCTGCAAAAGCAGGAGAGCCTCAGTATGAGCAGATCGGCAAGCAGATAGAGGGGCTGAAGAAGCAGTTGCCTTTCCGTTCTCCTCACTACTTCCATTTCTTCGACGACCATCGTGCCCAGAAAAGCATCGACCCGGAGTCCTTTACCTTTCAGACTACCGTAGATATCGACCATCTCGACGAGGTAGAGGAAGCAGTCAAGAGAGCCCTTCTCCTGAACGGAATGTTCTTCTCTGAGGAAGAGATGAAGCATCGCTCCCAGGAGTTCTCTGATGCCGACCTGCGCCTATGGCAAGGCAAGGTGCTCCACATCGAGCGCTCAGCCCGTGGCAAGGCCCACATCGACATCCGCATTCCTGTAGGTATGACCATCGCTGAGGCTCAGGCTGCTTTCTGCAAGCTGATCCACGCCACCGAGGATGAGAGCTGCATCACTCCTGAGCGCATCATCTTCATCACGGATGCTGCCAGCGAAATCTATGTAGCTGACAACTGGTACAAGCGCCTCTCTGAAAATGAAATCGCTGAATACCGTGAGGCTTATCGCCAGAGAGGGCTCGATATTGATGGAAGAGCTTTGGCTTCTTCCTCATCTTCTTCAAAAGGACAATTTGTAAAGGGGAGCCCAACAGTTAGTTCTGAACCTATTACCGGCGGAGTAGGGAACGGAACTGGAAATAGTGCCGAGGATGGAACAGAAAACAGTGCAGGGAACGGAACCGGAACTGCAAACCAATACGAGCAGACTTATGAGGGAGTGCCTTATGAAGCGATAGTCAAGGCGCTTGTCGAAGTGATGGGCGGTGCGCCTGCCCACGGCTCCCGCAACAACTTTATCTTCCGTGAAGCGTGCCTCCTGCGCTACATCTGTAATAGCGATGCTGAATGGATCAAGCAGGTAATCGACATTTTCGGAGAGGACGAGAACAAGGCTTTCGCCACCGTGGAGAGCGCCTGCAAGGTGAACCAGACGGCTGTGGTTCCGGAACTTGTAAAGCATGCTATAGAGATAGCCCGCAAGCGATTCCTTGCCCAGCAGGCCACAGAAGATTCCGGCATTTATGCTCCAGTTCCACCGCAGTTGCCAGCCCGTCTGCCTAAGTTGATGAAACTGCTCACCAGCAAGGTGCCTGACGATTTCAAGCCAGCCGTAGCCATGGCAGTTTTCCCAGCTCTTGCCGCCCATCTCAAGGGCGTGAACTTCCGCTACATCGACAATCAGGTGCACGAGGCTGCCATCATGAATCTCCTCATAGCACCGATGTCTTCCGGCAAATCACTCGTCAACGGACCTATCGACTGCATCGTAGAGGACATGGCTCTGCAGGACAAGATAAGCCGCGAGAAGGAGCAGGAATGGAAGAACGAGGTGAACTGCATGGGCGACAACAAGAAGAAGCCTGTGCGCCCGGAAGGTCTCTATATTCGCATCGTATCGCCCGACCTGACCCGTGCTGCCTATATCCAGCGCCTCGATGATGCGCAGAAGGCAGGCAACGGCTATCTCTACTGCAAGATGGACGAGGTGGATATGCTCAAGAAGTTCAACGACCCAAGTCAGCTTGTACGCCTCTGCTGGGACAATTCTGAGGACGGACAGGAGCGCGTGGGAACCAAGAGTGTAACTGCCCGTGTGAAGACCCGATTCAACTGGAATGCAAGTTCTACCATCGCCGTGACGCAGAAATTCTTCAGTCTGAGAGAGGTGGCAGATGGCGCCGTAAGCCGCCTTTCACTTGCCACCATCATCCGTCCCGATTTCGCTCCACGTCCTGTAGTAGGCGAGTATGATGCACTCTTCAGAGCCACTCTTCTGCCTTACATCCACCGTCTGAACGGTGCGCAGGGCATGGTGGATTGCAAGAAGGCGCGCCAGTTGGCAGAGCGCCTGGAGGCTGACGTGATGGAGACTGCCCAGCTGGCCGACAACAAGGCTTATGCTGAGTTTGCCAAGCGCTCCCTGGCTAATGGCTTCCGCAGGGCCATGGTGCTCTATCTGGCCAATGGCGAGAGATGGGAGAAGTCTATCGAGGATTTCGTAGAATGGACGGTGAAGTATGACCTCTGGTGTAAGATGCGTTTCTTCGGAGCCCAGATGCAGGAGGCGATAGATGGCGACAATCGCATGGTGACTCGCTGCAGCGGTCCGAGCAATCTCTTAGCTTATGTGCCTGATACATTCACCCTGCAGGATATTCAGGTGGTTTATCAGGCCCATGGCAAGACAGGCCGACTGGCTTCCCTGCTCAGTATGTGGGTGAAGCGAGGCCATATTGTGAAGAATGCCGACGGCACTTATTCCAAGACTGTGAAGTTCACCAATAAATATGGTCGCTACGGTACGCCTGTTGTAGCTGCGTAAAGATGCTATTCACCCCGGTTTTTGACTTAAATCAAAAAATCGGGGTGTATGGAAACTTTTCTCTTAAAACATTTGTGTGCGTACACAAAAAGTTATACCTTTGCACCAGAAATAAGGATAAAGATTGTTAGGATAAGCATAGAACGAGCTTGGAAGGCATGAAGAGATTGCTAAGAAGAGCATGAAAAGATTGCTGGAAAAGTTAAGATAAAGGCAAAAGATTGCAGATAGGATAACAAATGAAAGTTGACAGGCTCTTCGGAGTCTTCAATATAGAGATAGGTAAAGATTATTAGGATAACTTGAGGTTGTCTTTCTTCGGGAAGCAATCTCTTAAAAAAAGAAAGGTAAAAATTATGTTAGTTTTAGGTATGGTTTTCGCAGTATTGGTAGCTGTTGCAGCTGAGGTTGGTGCAATCAAGAACGACCTCGCTTAGGCTTAGCCAAGAAGGTTTCCTAAGAGGGAATCATGCGAAAGGAGCCGTAGTCATGGGCTTCGAAAAAAAGTTTAGTTAGATTGGGGTGAGAATCCCTGCGTTTAAGTTAGAATTGGAGATGAAAGTCTCCGCGTTTGAAAGTAGTTTTTGAACGAAGAGGAAGCCAAATGGGCTTCCACAATTGGGGACGGGATGCTCCTTTTTTTGTTTTATTGCGGTTGGGTTTCAGAAAAGATAAACTTCAGAAAGGCTTGTAATGCATCAGAAAAGGTCTGTTTGTTGGCCGAATCGGATGAAATCAGTTTTTGAAAGTTTAAAAAGGCAGTTATTAATTCAATAGGTAATATAAAAGGCAATTGCAGGGGTTTTGTAGGTTTCCCTTCGCAGTTGCCTTTATTTGTCAACAGTCAACAGTTAACAGTTCTTTTTTCCCTTATCATTTTGTCGTAGCAGCTTTATAACTATGTCGTAGTAGTTCATTTATAGTGCAGCAGTTTCCTTTATAATTTTGTCTCAAATGGCTTTTTACACTTTATCATTTTGTCACAGCCACTCATTTCCCTTATCATTTTTGTCGTAAATGATCTTTTCGGCATTATAATTTTGTCGCATCAGTCTCGACTTTTCCCTTATCATTTTGTCGCAGGAAAACAGATGCGCTTTTTATAATTTTGTCGTAGCACATCTGTTTTCCCGTTTGAAAATCTGTAATAAGCTCTGTTTATGGCTGACAAGAAAGGGCAGGAAACCTAAAAACATAGTCCTACAGATATCACAGAATGTGATTTATGACACACACATTATTTGAAAATCAGGGTGATGAGTCTGTTTTTGTCGAAAAGTTCCCTTGCCACGTCTTGAATCTGTTGGCTGGTGATGGCTTCCACCTGTTCGTAGAGGCAATCAACGTTTTTCTCCCAACCATAGTGGAGGAAACTCTTACCGAAATCGAGGGCGAAGTTCTCACGGTTGTCGCAGGCAACGCCAATCTGACCCTTAATCTGCTTTTTGGCAGCTTTCAGTTGGGAGTCGGAGAGCGGTTTCTCCATCATCCGGTCCAGTTCTTTGCGCACCAGTCGCAGGCAGCGCTTGATGTCGTGTTCATCGCAACCGAAGTAGATGCTCCAGGTTCCCGTATCTCCGTAGGCCACCATCGTGCTTTCCACGGTATAGACCAGTCCGTTGTGCTCTCTCAAGGCGAGATTGAGTTTAGCGTTCATGCCCGGTCCGCCGAGGATATTGTTGAGCAGATAGAGCGGCATTCGTCGGTCGTCGTTCACATCGTAGGCTCTTGTTCCTATCATCACATGCGCCTGATGGGTATTCTTCTGCATCACAATCGTCTGTCCGGCAATCTCTTCCCTCACAGATGGATAATTTTTAGGGAGCTTTTCTGCAGCAAGCTTGCCCGAATCATCATCTGCGAGTGCCCTTCTGACAAGCTTCACCAGCTTCTTGAAATCAATATCCCCGTAGGCGAAGAATATCGCATTGTCGGGGCGATAGAGCTTGCGGGTGAATCGCAGCGCATCCTCAGTAGTGAAGGAGCGAACCTGCTCGGCAGTGCCCAGGATATTATGTCCTAAGGACGAATCCTTGAAGAGGATATTCTCAAACTCATCATAGATCAGTTCGGCAGGCGAATCGTTGTAACTCTCAATCTCATCGCAGATCACCTCCACCTCCTTGTCGATTTCCGCTTGCGGATAGACGGAGTGGAACACGATGTCGGAAAGCAGATCTACTGCCCTGGCGATGTGCTCCTTCAGGATGGCAGAATAATATACGGTGCCCTCCTTGTTGGTGTAGGCATTGAGGTCGCCGCCCACGCTCTCCAGGCAGTTGAGAATGTGCCACGCCTTGCGCCGCTCAGTGCCCTTGAAGGTGACGTGCTCGCAGAAATGGGCGAGTCCTTCTTCGCCAGGTTCCTCATCGCGGGTGCCGGCGTTTATCTGATAACCGCAATATACTACCTTGCTGTCGGAAGGCAGATGGATGATGCGGAGTCCGTTGTCGAGTGTATATGTATTGTATTTCATTTCTATGCAAAATCAATGTACAAAAATCAATGTGCAAAATTCATTGTGCAAATTTCTAATGTGCAAAGTTACATCTAAAATGTAATTTATCCAAAAATATCAGCTATTTATTTTGCATTATCGCCAAAAACATTTATCTTTGCCTGCAATTAATTCTGCCGGGGAAATCCGGACGGGGAATGATTCCAATTCTTCTTCAGATAGGAAACAGTTTCCCGGTCAGGAAAGAATCGTTTCCGGTTGGACAAGAATATAGTTTTTTAACAAGAATATAGTTTTTAACAAGATACAGAAATATACAATGCGCAAGGTTATAGGAATAGGAGAGACCGTTCTGGACATTATCTTCAAGAACGGCAAGCCGATAGAAGCAGTGCCGGGCGGCTCGTCGTTTAATGCCGTCATTTCTTTGGGGCGTGCGGGTGTGAATACTTCGTTTATCAGCGAGGCAGGCAACGACCGTATCGGAGAGTATGTCATCGAGTTTTTGAGGGAGAATGGGGTGAATGCCGACAATGTGAGCATCTTCCCTGATTCGAAATCGCCTCTCTCATTAGCTTTCCTCGATGAGAACAACAATGCTGACTACATCTTCTACAAGGATCATCCGCACGACCAGTTGGAGTTTGCTACTCCCGAAATCAATGCTGGCGACATCGTACTCTTCGGTTCGTTCTTCGCCCTGAATCCTGTGGTTCGTCCTCAGGTGGCTGGCTTCCTGGAATACGCCAAGAGTCGTGGAGCCATCCTCTATTACGACGTGAATTTCCGTGCTTCTCATCAGAACGAAATCATGAAGATTACGCCTAATCTGATAGAGAATTTAGAGATGGCGGATTTTGTGCGCGGCAGTCATGAAGACTTCGGAATCCTCTATAAAAAACCGGAGGCTGACAAGGTGTATAATGCCGAAATCAGCTTCTACTGCAAGAAGTTCATCTGTACCCAGGGTGCCGACCCGGTGGAGGTGAGAGCGGAGAACGGATTTGCCAAGAGTTATCCTTCGGAGAAGATGAAGACGGTGAGCACCATCGGAGCTGGCGACAACTTCAATGCCGGGTTTGTATTCGGACTGATCAAGGACGGAATCACTCGCGAGGACATCGATCACGGTTTGACCGAGGCGCAATGGGACAGTTTGCTGAAGAGTGCCCAGGAGTTCTCTGCCGAATGCTGCAAGGACATCTACAACTATGTTTCCAAGGAATTCGGAGAGCGGTGTAAAAAGGTAAAAAAGTAAAAAAATAAATATTATGACTGAGATTACAAACAAAATTTATTATGTAGGCGTAAACGACCGCAACAAGCATCGTTTTGAGGGTCTCTGGCCTTTGCCTAATGGTGTGAGCTACAACTCTTATATCATCGACGATGAGAAGGTGGCACTGGTAGATACTGTAGAGGTGGATTTCTTCACCCAGTTCCTCGAGAATATCCACGAGGTGATTGGCGACCGCGAAATCGATTACCTCATCATCAACCACATGGAACCTGACCACAGCGGCTCTATCGCCCTCATCAAGAAATATTATCCTAATATCAAGATCGTGGGCAACAAGAAGACTCTCGGTATGCTGGAAGGCTTCTATGGCGTTACCGATGACGTGGTGGAGGTGAAGAATGGCGAAACCCTCTCTCTGGGCAACCACGAGCTGAGCTTCGTTCTCATCCCGATGGTTCACTGGCCAGAGACCATGGTTACTCTGGATGCGAAGAACAAGGTGCTCTTCTCGGGCGATGCTTTCGGCTGCTTCGGTGCGCTGAATGGCGGTATTATCGATACGGAAATCAACTGCGAGACTTTCTGGCTGGAGATGGTTCGCTACTACTCAAATATCGTGGGCAAGTATGGCGTTCCTGTGCAGAATGCATTGAAGAAACTGGCTGGCGTGGAGCTGGACTACATCTGCTCTACCCATGGTCCTGTTTGGCACGAGCATATCGAGAAGGTAATCGGTATGTATGATAAGATGTCGAAGTACGAGACGGAGCCAGGCCTCGTTATCTGCTACGGCACGATGTATGGCAACACCGAGCGTATGGCTGAAATCATCGCCCGTGCAGCAAGCAAGGCAGGCGTGAAGAACATCGTGATGTATAATATCTCGAAGACTCACCACAGTTACATCCTGCGCGACATTTTCCGCTACAAGGGTCTTATCGTGGGTGCTCCAACCTACAATGCCGGTCTTTATCACGAGATGGAGGTTCTCCTCTCCGAGCTTGCCAATAAGGACGTCAAGAACCACCTCCTCGGCTGGTACGGTTCTCATTGCTGGGCAAGCAAGGCAGTGGCTAAGATTCAGGAGTGGAACGAAACCAAGCTCCACTACGAACCAGTAGGCGAGCCGGTGGATATGAAGCAGGCGATTACTCCAGAGGTGAAGGCACAGTGCGAGGCGCTGGGTAAGGCGATGGCAGAGAAGCTGCTGGCGGAATAATTTGGCAAAAATAGAAGCCACAGAATAAAGTTTAAGGGCGGAAGAACAACTGGGGTTAACAGAGTTAACAGTTAACAGTTGTTTTTCCGCTCTTTCTTGTATGCTCGGCATGAGCTTATTCTAATGGGTGCAAGTCCCTAACGAACCCTAATAGCGGGAATCGTATAG
>OOCG01001491.1_pt1 | contig 10481 bp, 6 predicted proteins | sample 1671521 | NCBI WGS metagenome assembly OOCG01 (sample SAMN06348165, study PRJEB24527) | human gut metagenome | biome: human gut; feature: ankylosing spondylitis patient; material: feces | host: Homo sapiens | place: China | collected 2015-10
CCGTTTTTCTCAAATGTTATGCAAAGATAGCCAAATTCAGTGAATTACGGGCTATGATTGCTTGAATTTATATTTAAGTCCATACTCTTCAAGTTTGCTGTATAGTGTTGTCCTGCCTATGCCGAGCAGTTCTGCGGCGACACTCCGGTTGCCGTTTGCCTGTTTCAACGCACGCAATATCCGCTCCTTATCCTCCGCGTCATTGCGCAAGGCGAAGCTGACAGTAGAGGTCGGTTTCGTCACGGCAAGTTCCAGATGCTCTTTCATGACAACACCTTCCTGCGCCTGCAATACAGCACCCATAACTTTCTGCCGAAGTTCCCGCACGTTGCCCGGCCATGCGTGTGTCAGCAACGCTTTACGTGCTTCGGAACTGAACCCGCTCACGCTACACTCCAGCTCTCTGTTTGCCATATCACGGAAGAACTCTGCCAGCGGCATAATGTCTTCTTGACAGTCACGCAACGGAGGAACGGTTATCCCGAAGTCGTGCAGGCGGTACAGAAGATCCTGCCGAAAACGCTTTTCATTCACCGATACCTCCAAATCTTCATTGGTAGCAGCGATGATGCGGACATTGAAATTCCGGTCTGCCTTGTCTCCGACCGGGCGATACCGCCTCTCCTGTATGGCACGGAGCAACATCTGTTGGGTTTCCAACGCGAGGTTTCCTACCTCGTCCAGAAACAACGTGCCGCCTTCCGCCTCATGGAAATATCCTTTCTTGGCATTGTCCGCACCTGTAAATGCACCTTTGACGTGTCCGAAGAAAGCCGACGGTGCAAGCTCTTTGGAGAGTGAACCGCAGTCCACCGCCACAAATGGCTTGCCTGCACGTTTGCTCTTGTCATGCAACAGGTGGGCAATATGCTCCTTGCCCGTGCCGTTCTCACCAAATATCATCACGCTCATATCGGTGGCGGCTACCAGCCTTATGCGGTGCATGATTTTCTGAAAGGCGGAACCTTCACGGGCGAATATAGGCATACGGCGTTGTCCTGCCTGACGTTCTTTCAGTATGGAACGGATCAGGGGGACAAGTTTATCCTCCACAAGCTGTTTGGGAATATAGTCTATCGAGCCGAGTTTCATGCTTTCCACGGCGGTATTAACTTCGGCGTAGTCGGTCATAATGATGAAGGGCTGCATCTTTCCCTCCTTTCGCATCCAGCACAAAAGGTCTATGCCACTGCCGTCAGGCAGACGCAGGTCGGCAACCACGATATCATTATCTGTTGCCTGTTGCAGATGTTTCTTCGCGGTTGAGAGGTGGTAAGCCTTCATATTGCGGTAGCCCTCCCGTGACAGCATATTGCAGACATATTCGCAATACACGATGTTGTCTTCCACCACAATTATTTTTGTCTTATTCATCTTCGTATTTTCTCCTTTCCTCTTCTGCCAACCGTATTATTTCCACTCCCTTATCCAGCACGGCAGTCACGGCATGGCTTAACGCTTCACCATCCGGGAGAGCATCGCCACGAAGCAATCCGTAAAGTACATTCAGCGGTTGGTCGGCACGGAGCACCTCCCACGAACTGCGTAAACGGTGTACCTGCATATCCAATTCTTTGCGGTCACACCGCTCTCCGGCATCGCTAATGGCTTGCATGTCCTTTTCCGTTTCGGTTTTCAGTTTGTCAAGCATAGTCACCTTGTCACCATACGCCAATAAAGAAGAAAGGTCAGGTTGTTTCTCTTTGTTATTTTTGACAGAAGATACTGAAAGGCATTTGCCCGACACCGCCAGCAGTTCCGACAGGCCGAACGGCTTGAACAGGCAGGCGGAAAAGCCATGAGCCAGCAGTTCTTCTTCGGTGCAGCTTCCCGAAGCAGTGGCGACAATCACAGGGATGGTCTTCGAGTTGCCGACGTGGGACGAGCGCAGCAGTTCCAATACCTCAAAGCCATTTATTTCCGGCATCTTCAAGTCTGTAATCAGCAGGTCGTAGTCCTTTGTCCGCATGGCTTCCATGAGGTCGCTTGTATTAGTGCACACATCACAACGGATACCGTAATGGGCATACATATCCATTGCCATCGAAAGAAGAATGTCGTTGTCATCCAACATAATGACCGAATAGGCACGTTCAGAATAAGGATATTGTTCTTGCACTTCTTTCTTTTCGATGACAGCAATATCAGCGGTTTGCATGGGTATTTCTATCGTGAAACGACTGCCCCGACCTTTCTTGCTTTCCAATCGGACAGTACCGCCTAACATATCCACGATGCGTTTCACGATGGATAATCCTAATCCGAAACCGTCCTGCGTGGCGGCGTTGGAGAGCCGTTCAAATGCTCCGAACACCCGTTGCTGTTCTTCTTCGCTCATACCGCTGCCTGTATCTTCCACCACAATGGAAAGGTTATTGCCGTTGTAGTCCATGCGGAGCGATACGCTTCCGGCTTGCGTGAACTTGATGGCATTGGATAACAGGTTTGCGGAAACCTGCATAATGCGCTCCTTGTCGCCCATGAGGATAACATCGGTATTGCATTCCACCGTCAAACACAAGTCCTTTGTCTCTGCCAATGGAGCAAATTCCGCCGATAAAGCGTCTGCCATGCCCTGCAAACGGAACGGGGAAGTATTCGCACTCTCCTTTCCACTATCCAACCGAAAGAAGTCAAGCAGCGTGTTCAACATGGCAATCATTCGTTGCGATGCCTGCCGGATATTGCCCGAATAGCGTTCCGTCTGCGTTGCATTTTCTCCGTTGGCTATCAGTTCCGCATAGCCGTGTATGGCGGTCAGCGGTGTACGCAGTTCATGAGTAATGGTGTGCATGGCTCTCTTGCGTGAGGAAATCAGTTCCCTGTTTCTCATATCCGATTCATGGAGTTGCCTTATCAGATTAACGGTCTTTGCCTTATACCGCTTTATGCGGCGTATGTCCCTGTGGATGATGATGTATGACACAACCAAAAGAAGAAAAAGAAATCCTGTCAGCCCTCCGATTTGAAAGAACGAGCGTTCACGCATGGCGGTTATCTCTGCCTCACGCTTTTGCAGGTCACGTTCTACTTTCCTGTCCATCTGCCCGATAAGCGATTGCAGTTGTCGATTCAATTCGCTGTTGCGCATGGCGAGGCTGTCGGCATGTTCCGACAAGCGGCGGCTTTGCGCCTGTTGTTGTGTAATCTCCTTGCGGTTCAGTGCATGGAGCATGGAGGTTGTGGCGGTCGGTTTCGACTTTTCTTTCTTGCCGAACAAGCCTAAGAAACCTTTGCGCTTCGTTTTCTTAGGCTGTTCCTGTGTGCTTTTTGCCGCAATGAAGGGTACACGCTTAGCAATTTCCCGATTCAAATTTTCCTGTTTATTCAATACTTCCACAATGCTACAAAGCAAATTTTCCTTGCTTTCTAACAAATGACGCACACTGTCTATCCGCTCTGCCGGATAAACGGTTTTGAAACGGCACAGCAGACTATCCACCGCCATGCGCCGGATATGGTAATGCTCCAAATCCTCGTCTTCCCACTCCAACACACTTTCGCCCAAAAGGGAAAGCCCCGTCATTTCCCCATAAACAAGATGCACTTCCTGACGAAAAGCATTTATACGTCGGTTCTCCGTTTCCAATGCTTCAATCTCTTTCCATTCATAAAACCACAGGTACATGATGCCGACTGCCAGCAGGCACATCAATAAATAACCTGCGGCAATCAGCGTGCGGAGAAATTTTGTTCCTATGGTACTTCTCATTTGATTATTCCTTTTTAATCATGCAGCCCGTAGTCCATCTAAAACCACAGGCTGCATACATTATAGCAATCTTTGTCAGCAATGACATTATCCCAAAGGATTGTCACCATCTTCGCCATTACCGGAACCGTCTGTGCTTCCGCCACCCTGCGCCGGGTCATCGTCCTTCGCATCGGCAGAAAGTTCAATCCATTCCAAATCATCGCTGTCCACAAGGGCACGGGTGTAGGTCTTGTTCGACAGCCGCTCCCGTTCGGGTGTGAACTGCACGCGCACCGCCTGCACCTGCTTGTCGAAGTCCGCCAAATCCTTCACGCCCTTCGTGTCGAGCGTGTAGCGGAAATAGCCCAGCCCCTTGATGTGGACGCTCTTGCCCTGCGCCATGCGCGTGTGCATCACGCCTGCGATGTCGCCCAACACGGCTTGCACGTCACTGTTACTTACTGTGAAGATTTTCGTCAAATCCTTTGCTATGGTCTCCGTTTCCACGGGCTTGCCCTGCACTACGGCTTGGGGATAGTAAACGCCCTGTTGCTTCTGAAACGCTTTTTCCCCAAAAGGCATAGTCTTACGTTTTTAATTGGTTGATGAATAATGTTTATTGTCTCACTCGGATGCCTTTGCAAGCATCCGTTTTGCTGTTGCCTGAACTAACCTCCACTCTTGATTTTCCGAAGTGCCACTTCGACCACCACAAAGTGGCACCTTGTGCGCCTCGAAGTGCCACTTTGTCTTTCACCAGCTTCCACCTCCCAACGCATGATACAGATTTATCATCCCCTGTATTTTGTCGAAATGATCGTTTGCTTCCGTCAGTTCAGCGGAGAGCAGGGATTGCTGAGCGGTAAGCACTTCCAAATAGGTGGTGCTACTGCTGTGTTCCATCAGCTGGCGGGTACTTTCCACGGTGCGGCGCAGAGCGGCTATCTGCTTGCCATCAAGTTGCAAACGGCGGTCGGCTGTCTGCCATTGTGCAAGAGCATCGTTCACCTCGCTACCCGCTTTCAGCAGACTTTGCTGGAAAGAGAGTAACGCTTCCTGTTGCTGTGCCTTGGCGATGCGCAGGTTGGCGATGTTACGCCCACGGTTGAAGAGGGGGTGTGTCAATGAGCCGACTGCACTCAGTAGCCAGCGTCCGGGATTGATAATGGCGGCACCGGTACTGTTTGTCCAACCTGCAGACCCGCCCAGCGTAATGCTGGGATAAAAGGCGGAGCGGGCGGCACCGGTGGCATAGAACGCCTGTGCCAGCGATGCTTCTGCCTGACGGATGTCGGGACGGCGGGCAAGCAACTGCAGGGGTACACCTACGGAGAGTGTATCGGGAAATTGCTGTTCTGTCAACGTACCGCGTTCGATATGGGAAGGCACATCGCCTAAGAGCAAGGAGATGGCATTTTCCTGTTTCTTGACTTGCTGTTCCAGAGTAAGCACATTCGTTTCCACGGTAAGCAGGTTGGCACGTGCCTGCTGCACGGCAGCTTCGGTGGTGTTGCCGAACTGCTTTTGCAGTTCCAACGTGCGCAACGACTCGCTCCAACTCTCGGCGGTGCAGCGGTTGATGTCGAGTTGTACATCCAACATCAGCAAGTTGTAATAACTGTTGGCAATTGTGGCGATGAGTTGTGTCTGCACTGCCTGCCGGTAAGCGCGGCTCTGCTCTAAGGCGGCACGGGCACCACGTTTGGCATTGGTCAGCTTGCCGAACAAGTCCAGCTCCCACTCGGCGGAAGCAGCAAGGGTGTAGGTCTTGGTCGTCTTGCTACCATCGAAGCTACTCAACGTACCTTGCGGGGCAAGCGACACTGAGGGCAGGTAGGCAAGGCGCGAAGACATCAGCGTGGCTTCTGCCTCCACCACTTTCAGACGTGCGACGTTAAGGTCGTTGTTATTCTCCAGTCCTCGCCGGATGAGGGATTGCAAGCGTGTGTCGGTGAACAGTTCGCTCCAATGCAAGGAGGCGATGGAGGCTGTGTCTTCCGCTTGTATGTCGGTGCCATACAGCCCATCGGTTTTCACTTCCTCCGGACGGGAGTAAGGTTTATAGACTCCGCACGAGGCAAGCAGCAGTGCGGTAACTGTTGTCAGTAATATATTTCTCATGATTCCTTTTCCTTTTTATGTTTCTTCAAATCTTCCATTTCACCTTGTATCGACCATTCGCCGGAGGAAACAGCCTGCATGGGACGTACCTTCTCTTGCAACCACTGGAAAGCAATGAACAGTGCCGGAACCACAAATAGCAAGGCAAGTGTACCGACCAGCATACCACCCACCGCACCGGAACCCAACGTGCGGTTACCGTTGGCTCCTACTCCCGTTGATACCATCAGCGGTAGCAGTCCGAACACCATTGTAAGGGCTGTCATTAGGATGGGGCGCAATCGCACCTTGGCGGCTCCAACGGCAGCTTGTATCAGCGACATGCCCGCCTGTCGGCGTTTGACGGCATATTCCGTTATCAGGATGGCGGTCTTTGCCAGCAATCCGATGAGCATAATCAAACCGGTCTGCATATAGATGTTATTCTCCAATCCCATCAGCTTGGCAAACAGGAAACTGCCCAGCAAGCCGAAAGGAAGGGCGAGCACCACGGCAAACGGGATGAGGAAACTTTCATAAAGTGCGCTCAGGATGAGATAGACCAGCACAAAGCAAATGGCGAAGATAATCACCGTGTTGCTGCTCGACTGACTTTCCTCGCGGGTGATGCCGCCAAACTCGTAGGTATAGCCTTTGGGCAATGCCGTGGACGCCGCTTCGCCGATGGCACGGATGGCGTCGCCGGAAGAATAGCCGTCGGCAGCCGAACCGTTGACCGCAATGGAGCCATAGAGGTTGAAGCGGTTGAGCGACTGTGGCCCGTAGGTCTTGGTAAGCCGGGCAAACTGGCTGATGGGAGCCATTTCACCGTTGCCGGTACGCACATAGAGGTGGTTCAGCGATTCCGGTGTGACCCGTGTGTCCGGCTCCGCCTGTATCATGACACGGTAGAGCTTGGAGAAACGGTTAAAATTGGAGACATACTGCCCGCCATAGTAACCGGACACCGTGGAAAGCACCTCTGCCGGAGAAAGCCCCGAACGTTCGCAACGGGCGGCATCAATGTCCAGCGTATATTGCGGATAGTCTGCTGAAAAAGCGGTATAGGCAGTCCCGATTTCCGGGCATTGGCTCAGGGAGGCAATGAATCCCTTGGTGGCATCGTCCAACTCACTGACAGGTTTGCCCGTCTTGTCCTGCACGTGCAGTTCAAAACCGTTCACCATGCCGTAGCCGTTAATCATGGGCGGGGCGGCGGCAAATAACTGCGCATCCGGTATTTTCTGTGAAAGGGTGTTGATGCGTCCGATGATAGAGTTTACATCATCTTCCTTGCCGTCACGTTCCGACCAGTCGCGCAGGGAGATGATAATCAGTCCCGCACTGGCTCCCGAACCGCTGAGCGAATATCCGCTGACGGTGGCATAATGCTTCACCTGCGGCATTTGTTGGATTTCCTTTTCCAACTGCGCCAATACTTGGGTGGTGCGGAAGAGCGAAGTGCCCGGCTTGGTATTGACGCTCACCATGACCGTACCCGTATCTTCATCGGGCACAAGTCCGGTCTTGGTAGTGCGCATCAGCACCACCACCAGCGCCACCGTAGCCACCAGCAGTCCCCATGTCACCACCCGATGGCGGCAGAAGTAGATGACACCCCGAACGTACCGCTTCACCAAGACCTCGAAAGCCGCATTGAACGCCTTGCGGAAGCGTGCCGAAAAACCGCTTTTCTCTTTGCCGTCCGCATCTATATAAGGTTCAAGCAGTAAGGCACACAGAGTCGGTGAAAGTGTCAAGGCATTGACTGCCGACAGTCCGACCGCCACCGCCATCGTGATGCCGAACTGCGTATAGAATACGCCGGACGTGCCGCCCATCATGGAAACCGGGATGAATACCGCCATGAACACCAGCGTAGAGGTAACGATGGCAGCCGTAATGCCCGACATGGCTTCGTTCGTCGCCATATACGATGAGTAGTAACCGGCATCGAACTTCGCCTGTACTGCCTCGACTACCACAATGGCATTGTCCACCACCGTACCGATGGCAAGCACCAGTGCGAACAGCGTCAGCAAGTTGATGGAAAAGCCCGCCACCGCCATGAAAGCGAACGTGCCGACCAAAGAGACGATAATGGATATGGTGGGAATCAGTGTCGAACGGATGTCCTGCAAAAACACATAAACCACCAGTACAACGAGAATGATAGCCTCTATCAGCGTCCAAAGCACATTCTCGATGGAGGCAAAGAGAAAGTCGTTCACGCTCAACAAGCTGGCAAACTTCAATCCTTCAGGCAAGTCTTCGGATATTTCATCTATCAGCGCATCAATCTCCTGTACCACCTCCGTAGCATTGGAACCGGCACTCTGGTAAGCCTCGGTGATACATCCCGCATGACCGTCCGTCATGGCACGATAGGTATAGGCTTCATCACCCAACTCGATGCGGGCAATATCTTTCAGACGCAAGATTTCTCCGTTGGAAAGCGAACGGATAACAATATCACCAAACTCTTCGGGCGTGGAGAAGCGTCCCCTATATTTGATGGTATATTCGTAGGCATTCTCGTGGTTCTCGCCGAAAGCACCCGTAGCCGATTCCAAATTCTGCTTTTCGAGGGCATTGGTCACGTCTGACGGTATCAGTTTGTACTGCGCCATCACGTCCGGTTTCAGCCAAATGCGCATGGAATAGTTGGATGCCAATACATTGAACTCACCCACACCGGCAATACGCTTGACGCGCGGCTCCACATTTATCTTCATGTAGTTGTTGATAAACTGCATATCGTATGAATCGTCCGGGCTGTAGAGGGCGACCACCTTCAATAGCGACTTCTGTTGTTTCTGCGTCTGCACCCCGATTTTGGTTACTTCGGCAGGAAGCAATCCCTGTGCCTTCGATACGCGGTTTTGCACATTGACTGCCGCCATGTCGGCATCAGTTCCCTGACGGAAATAGACATTCACTGTAACATCTCCCGTATTGGAGGCTTCCGAATGGATGTAGCTCATGTTCTCCACACCGTTGATGGCTTCCTCCAACGGGACAATGACCGACTTCTGCACCGTTTCGGCATTGGCACCGGGATAAGAAGTCGTTACTTGCACCGTGGGCGGCGCAATGTCTGGATATTGCTCCACAGGCAGCCCCGTCAGGGATATGATGCCCAACAAAACAATAATTACGGAAATAACGATGGAAAAGACCGGGCGGTCTATAAAGAATCGTAAATTCATAACTTCTTCCTCCTCTTATTACGGTTTTAAGGTTACGGCATCGCCGTTATTGAGCAAGCCTACGCCTGTAGTCACAATCACATCGCCAACATCCAATCCGGAAGTGACGGTATAGCGGATGCCGTCATGCACCGGATTGACTTCAATACGGGTAGCCACCGCCTTGCCATTCACTACCCGATAGACAAACAGCTTGTCCTGCAATTCGTAGGTGGCTTCTTGCGGAATGGGAATAGCATCCTGCAAGGTCTGCGGGATAAGTATATTTCCCGTGCTTCCGCTCAGCAGCACCCGTTCGGCGTTGGGGAATACGGCACGCAAGGAGCCACTTCCGGTCTGTCGGTCAAGTACGCCGCTGATGCTCTCAATACGCCCTTCCTTTTCATAGATAGTTCCATCACCCAGTTGCAGACGGACGGCAGGCATCTCTTCCAAGGTTCGGTTGATGGAGCCGTAACAGCGTATCAATGACTGCAATCGCTGCCCCGACATGGAGAAATAGACATACATCTCCGAATTATCCGATACGGAAGTAAGCGGTTGTGCCGAACCGGAACTGACCAATGTGCCCACGCGGTAAGGGATGGTGCCTATTACTCCGTTTGCGGGACTCTTTACTTCTGTATAAGAAAGGTCGTTGTGGGCATTCACCTCCTGCGCTTTGGCTTGTTCCAACGCGGCTTCGGCCACGAGAAGCGCATTGCGGGCTGTGGAGAGGTCATATTCCGAAATGACCTTTTCACGATGAAGTGCCTGCTTGCTTTCGTAGGTCAGCCGGGCGGTCTGTACCTGTGCTTCGGCAGAATGGACATTGGCAATAGCTGTCCGCAGGGCTGCTTGGTAAGGAACTTGGTCTATAATAAACAACCGTTCACCCCGACGTACCTCTTGCCCTTCTTTCACGCATACCTGTTGTATCGTCCCGGACACCTGCGGATAGATTTCAATGTCCTGCCTTCCCTGTACGGATGCGGAATAAGATTCGGTCAGCGTCACTTCTCCTTTTCCTACGGTCATGACCGAATAATTGACTTCTTCCTGCTCCGGTTCCGTTTGGTGACAGGCAGTAAATGATGTTGAACAGAGTATCAACGTACTCAAGAAATACTTTTTCATAAGTTCGATATGTTTTTGTTGTTTCTGTTTAGCAGATAATAAACTAAAATAAGGATTTGTGTCATTATTTCCGATAGGGGAACTGACAGCCAAAGTCCCGGAACGCCGATGACACGCGGTAACACAAGAAAAGCCGGAACTACGAAAACAAGACCTCGCAATAGCATGAGCAAGATGGCGGTCTTGAAACATCCAAGGCTTTGATAGTACCCCACACATACCAAATTGAGAGCGAAGAACAGAAATGCGACAGAGAAATAGGGAAGTCCCTCTTGTGCGATATTAGCGGCGGCATTTGATAGACGTTCAAACGCACCGAACGCTTGTTTCTGTTCCTCTTCTGTCATGCCTGTACCTGTATC
>OOCG01001502.1_pt1 | contig 10426 bp, 7 predicted proteins | sample 1671521 | NCBI WGS metagenome assembly OOCG01 (sample SAMN06348165, study PRJEB24527) | human gut metagenome | biome: human gut; feature: ankylosing spondylitis patient; material: feces | host: Homo sapiens | place: China | collected 2015-10
TTTTTTTTTTCAAGCAGAAGACGGCATACGAGATGTAGCCGTGACTGGAGTTCAGACGTGTGCTCTTCCGATCTTGCAAACGTTCGAATCCAGCCTGAACTAACACAGAGCCTTTTGTGTTACCTGCACGCAGATAGCAGATTCCTTTTTCGATCATGAGTTGACGAAGTTCCCTGCGTGCATGATTAACCATCACCATAGGTCCTTCGACATCCTTAACTTCCTTGTCTGCATTTGGGACAAACAAATCGTTCTCGTTTGTCAACACAGATTTATCTATTTCAAATTTATTACCATAGATATTCTGCTTAACATCGATCAACTTGTCTAACTTATGAACGTCCACAAATCTATATGGAAGATTGTCCAATGCACATTGAAGGTCGATAGTACTATGATCTTCTTTGGCATCGAATACAGTGTCGCCATTGCCGTTCGACAGCACAACCTTCTCCTTATAGAATTGCAGGAAGTTTTTGTTAATCTCATAGCCTATGGAATTCCTGTTGAGATTTCTTGCAACCAATGCTGTTGTGCCACTACCCATAAAAGGATCAAGAACTGTATCGCCAACAAACGAAAACATTCTGATAAGGCGTTTGGGTAATTCCTCTGGAAAAACGGCAATATGCTTATCCTGTCTTGCACCTCCAAAAGTCCAATGCGAAGAGAAGTATTCATTCCATTCTTCTATTGTAAATTTAGATGCTTCTTTTTTTTCTCTTGATATAGGAGTGGCTTTACCAATTTTCTTGAAAAGAAGGATGTGCTCAAAATCTATTTTAACAATACCCCCACGAGGATAAGGGAAGCTACCCATAATCTTTTCACCTCCAGTAGTGTGCATTGACGTTGGTTTCTGCCATACGATACTCCCCATATAGTCAAATCCTACTTCTTCGCAGAATCTGATAATTTCCGAGTGAATAGGAATTACCTTATATCTGCTATAATAGACAGAACGTGCAAACTGATCGCCGATGTTGATACATAGACGGCATCCTGGTTCTAACACACGAAAACATTCATTCCAAACGAGGTTTAAGTTGTTGATGTACTCCTCATATGAGTCGTTAAAACCAATCTGTTTATCAGAACCATAATCTTTCAATTGCCAATAAGGTGGAGAAGTTACAATAAGTTGAACCGACTCATTTGAAACCAGTGACATCTTACGACTATCGCCGTTTATAAATAAATGCGTTGTACTCATCGTGTTATCTTGCTACTTTGAAGAACGTGTCTTTAAATGGGAGTTCATTCAAATCTGAGTGGTCTTCATATGTAACAACATACTTACCGGTTTCTTGATCCAACAGAATGCTTTCAAGGTAGTTCAGTTCAATTTCTTTCTCCTGATTGGTCATTACCTCGCAATTTAATTTGTTGTTATAATGTTTGATGTCCCTACCAGATGCTCGCCTACTTACGATAAACTCTTTATGTGCGTCAAAGCGTTGCTTGATTAAATTATTACATGAGTCTAACTTCAAGGAATCAATACTCTCTCGGATGATTGTCTCAAAATTTGGATCGATTTCATAACCACAACTATTTCGTCCCAATAACATAGCAGCTTGTGTGGTTGTACCTGTCCCCAAGAAAGGATCCATTACTGTGTCACCCTTTTGTGAAAACATGTTAATCAGTCGATAAGGGACCTCGAATGGATATGCAGCACTTCGCTCACGAGATGTCTTTTTCTGAATCTTTTGCTTTGTGCCCTTGATCTCCCACACGTCAGAGAACCACACATTACGTTCCTCCCAGAAAAAAGAACTCTTCATTCTGTTCAGCTTTGCATCAGCCTTCTTGTATTCACGCTTACTACCTTTACGGAAAATAAGAATCCATTCGTGCTCAAGAGTTACATATGCACCACAAGGTAGCATACCGCTACCCATAAACTTGTTAGGAACATTTGTCTGCTTGCGCCAAATGATATTAGGCAAACCAACAAATCCTATCTCAATACAAGCTTTTGATATACGACTATGGTTGTTGTAAAGTGTGAAATTATCATTGATTGTACGCGTGGCATCTCCTATATTAACACACAGAAAACCACCAACTTTCAATACACGAAAACACTCTTTCCAAACCTTATCTATCTCCCGATGCATCGATTCAAATGCCATCTCAGGATTACTCTCAAGGTTATCGGTAATCTCAGGATTCTGCTTAGCCATAATCTCATCCCACATCTCAATCATTGGATATGGTGGAGATGTTACAACCAAATCTATGGTATTATCCTCAGTTGAAGTCATATGCTGCGAAGCATCAATGTATATTGAATGTACTGTTATCATCTTATTGTATATTATCACGTTTTATATGTAATTTTCTTTTTCTCAATTTTAGGCAATGCATCAAAGCGAACTAATTCTTCGAGTGATACCTGAAGACATTCAGACATCCTGAGAAGCATTTCTAAATTGGGCTGAGTAGAATTCGTTACCCATTTAGATATTGTTGCCTGCCCAACACCAAGTTGCTCTGATAACCACTTGTTGGAAAGATTTTTCTCCGCAAGAATAACCTTTAGGCGATTAAGTTTTTTTTCTGCCATTGTATCTTTATTATTTTCGGTATAAAAATAATAAAGATACTTGAGAATAATTTCTATTTCAGAAATTATTCTATGATTATTACAAGAATTATCTGATGTTTATCATTAAATAACGTTGTTATGTCAATTTCACATTGATCTTAAGGCAAAACTAATGTTATTGGTGCTATACGTAATTTTTAAACCACTATATTTTGATATTGTAAGATCCCTTGAATGATGTATCACTGAAATTCAAGATACAAGTTGTTCACACCAAATTATCGTTAATCATTCGTTTTTTCTGTTTACTAAAGGTGAAAATATCAAATCTTCACCTTTTTGATTGTATCCGGAATCCTCTTCGTTATTATTCTATTGCTTATTTTTTTTCTACAATTGATAAAAATTAGTTGTAAATACATTCAATGTCAGATACTGTCTTATGTACAGAAAGCGTTCTGTGCATAAGACAGTATCTTGTTTTTCATTTCGTCCAATATGTATGGAAGTGCCAAGTTATCAGCACTTTTATAATCTTGTTATCATGCCTTTTATAATCGCATGTGACACAACATTGTCCTCATGCTAACCTTTGAATCAAGTTTGTTTAATAGGTTAGTTTAAAAGTGAATATTATTGTTTGGTACCTTTTACGCAACGGACAAAATAACCATTAGTTAGGAGAGACCACCAAGCACCAGTATTACTGACTATTGCAGTTGTTGTTGTAAATTCCATAACATAACAATTACTTCCACTGCTCCCTAGTGTTGAAGTCACGTAACACCCATGATCTGTATATCCCGCTCCACCTGTACCCGCTCCACTTTCCTGTCGCATTCCTCCAGCTTTTAAAAATAACCCCAGACTTTTATTCATAAACCACATACCTCCATTAGTATAAACTTTATCTGTACATCGTGCCAGTTTTTCCAGTTCATTTTTAGTTGGTGTTCGCCAGCTTGTGCCACAATATGCAGTATTCAATTTAGAACACGGATCTCCGGTACTGCCATCATAAAGTTTATTGAAGGCATAGTAATATCCGGTTTCTGTCTGCGAAGGGGCCCACACGTAATTGGCGTTTCCCATACTTTTTAAATTTCCCGTGCCCCATCTCAGCTTTGCCAAATCATTCTTATCATTTGTGGTACATCCGTTTTGTGTCAGGTTAATGTCACTTGCCGCCAATTGTATCCCCAATTCAAACTTCAGTGTAATGGCATAACTCCGTCCCGGCAGCAACTGCACATTCTGACTTGAGGTGATATTCCGATTATTCGCATTGAAGTAATTACTAAGAGTCAGCGTACCGATATGCACCGTGATCACCCGTGAACCTGAAAAAGGAACTAACCGCACAGTGGCAGTCGAATTATTGACTATATTGAATGTGGACGTATTTCCGGTATTGGCACTTACATTATTTGTAGAGGGACCTATCGTCCAGGCGGACGCATTGCCGCCCTGAGAAACATATACGCCCGTACAGTTGGTAAACGTGTTGCTTACAAACTGCGACAAGGAGAGCTTAACCGTCAGCTTGCAGAGTTTTTGCGTGAAACTAACCGACAGGTTATGGCTGAACGTATTTACATTCGCTATGTCCCCCGAGTCATAAACCATAAAGTCATTACTCATATTCGGGATAGTGACGGAAGTACCGTTATAAGCATAGGATGAAGGGATCGTTCCCATCGCTGTCGTACTATTGAACGAGTATCCGATCACACGGACAGTTCCCGCTCTGGTGAGCAGGTTACCTTGCCTGAGAGTGGGAGCGGAAGTCCCGTTCGTCGTAAAATCCGCTGCCGACTGGAACACGTAATTGCTGCCCACCTTACGGAAAGCGATCAACCGGAAATAAATGCCATTGCCCAATGTAGCGGCACGGGTTGTGACTTGTGGCTCTTCGCGGAGTGTCATCCGGACCACTGAAGGACCCTCGTAAGGTACGGCAGCGGGTATGGCCCTGCTGGCGGGTGATTCCTTCACCGGTACCCATTCGTCCACAAGCGTTCTTCCCCCCGTTGTATCGGGAGTATCAACATGGCTTTCCATATAGCTGCCATTCTCAACCCGGCTGACCGTAACAGGGATCATATCCCCTCCGTCCGGTTCGGGGCTGTCAGGGTTTACAACATTGTCTCCACACGATGTTATCATTAAAAAAGCTGCGCACACACAGCATGTGCTTAACGCACGAAAGCCTACATACAGAAGTTTTGCCTTTGTATTCATAATTCAAATGTTTAAAAGTGAATAAAATAGATCATGCTCAGCATGGCCTTCCCATTAAGAATGGACAGGCCGGCTATAGCAGGCTGTGAATACAGCTTTTATTTTGCGGTAAGTTTGTGTAAATTAGACAGATAGAACGTCTATTGTGTTTCAAAAGACGTTCGTTTTTTGAAACACGGTCTTTACTCTGTGCGCTGAATACAAAAAAAAGAGATAAATGACTGATAATTAAAACGATGTAAAAAGATTTGCACAGATGAAAAAAGCGCCTTATCTTTGTTGCATCAGACGTACGTCTTTTGAAACGCCACCGTGTATTCAAGAGCGTTATATCTGATTGTAATACACAAACTTACGCATAATAAAAGTTGTATCAGACAGTCTTACGGACTTATACGAGATGTATAGGTTCGCAATGAGTCTTTGATATAATTATTCACTTTAATATCATAGTATATGAATAGAACTTTTATTATGCGAGAGTATCTCGGTAAAGCCTTATGGCTGTGTTTTTGCCTTTCGATAACAGGATGTGCCGAAGATGACAGAATGACTCCCCTGTCTGCTGACAGCGGGGATACTGCCGACGAGTTAATTCCCATCCATATCAGTCTGACGGGTGACAACGACTATCATTCTTCCTCTTTTAACGACGCTTCGACCCGTAGCCACTCTCCCCTGATCGCCGAATGGGTGGGGGTAAAAGCTTTCTCACCTACACGCACAGGAGAGCAACCGGACTACGAAGGTCCCCGGATAGCCTCAATGGAACTGACGGAAGATACCCTGCCCCGTGTAAGTACCCGTGCAACCGTGCCTGCGGGAGTCTATTTCCGGCTGATCGTTTTCCGGAAGTCCGGAAGTGACTATGTCTTCCAGTCGGCTGCCGATTACGCCTCCAATGGTACGGGCACTCCTGTACTCAAACAGGGGAAACTGCTGACACGCTCGGGAACGATACGTGTGGTGGGTTACTCCTTTAATACCACTACAGCTGCCGACTTGGGAGATATGCCTCCCACGTATGCCTACAACAGCAGCACAGTGTCTATCCCTAACATGAGCAAGGACTTCATGACCTTCGATTCCGGAGATATAACGGATGTAAACAGCCTGAGCCACAATCTTCTTCCGGTGAGCTTCAACCAGAAGCTATGTAAATTGACGATTACCATCAGTCCTACCGGATTTCCGAGCAATACGATCAGCAATTGCACAGGTGTATACGTAAAGCAAGGGGGAAATTCCACATCATGGAAGATCGGTCCTTCGGCCAATGTGCTAGCCGCCAACACGAATAATACCGCCGCATTCAGTCCGAACACAACCCTGAGTACAACCATACGCATGGTTCCGTTTGCAGGGACCAGAACCATTACAGTGCATTTCAATACGTTGACAATAAGCGGACGGACCGTGCCTAACAATACGGAGATCACTTCCACCCAAAGCGTGCAACTGAAAGAGGGAAAAAGCTATACGATGAAAATACAGTTTAAGAAAGCCATCGGAATTAATGTACCCTCCGGAAGTATCAATTTAACTGCAAATGGTTGTTCTGCAACTGATAAAACAAATTTAGCCAAGCTGACCTGGGCAGATGGGAATCTGAAAAGCACCGGATCTGCTAATTATGTGTGGGGAACTTATTCAGAATATGGATATTATTATCAATGGCATAAAGATTATAGTGGAAATAATGTAGACCCATGTACAAAACTTAAAAGTGATTACGGAACGGGATGGCGTACCCCTTCAAAAGATGAAATGGACAAGTTATCCAGATGTACGGATAAAGCTGTTGTAACCAACGGAGGTAATAAGGGATTTTGGTTTATGAATAACATAATAGGGCTTTTTCTACCAATTGCCGGACAAATCTCAGGTTCAGGAACAAATCCTCCAAGCTCTCGATCAGAAGGATGTTACTGGTGCAGTAATGCTAATAGTTCAATATATGGATACCTTCTATATTTTACTACTGGTGGTGAATCCCGAACGGGTTACTTCCCAAAGACTAATGGACAATCTGTCCGTTGTGTGAAAAACAAATAATAATATTCACTTTTAAACTTAACAAATCATGAAAACCGAACTCAAAGGCTGGCTTGCGGACAATACCGTGACCACCGACAACAAAGAAGACAAAATCCTGGTATTGGAAAGCGCCGGAAACCTGACGCTATCCGATGTACTGGATGAAATGAAAAAAGAAGATACCGGCTTGCGGGCAGAGACTTTAAAGCATGCCGTCGATCTCTTTCAGCGCACAGTATCAGAATTGGTACTGAACGGATACTCTGTCAATACGGGGCTTTTTCGTGCAGTCCCACAGTTTCGCGGCGTGATAGATGGTGGAGTATGGAATCCCGAGAAAAATTCTATCTATGTTTCCTTCAACCAGGATAAGGATTTACGTGAAGCTATCGCACGGACCAGCGTGAAAATTCTGGGAGCCAAAGGTGACCCGGCCTACTTCATCGGCGGTGAAGACGCTGCCACCCGTGCTACGGACGGTAGTGCAACTGCCGGACGTAACTATCGCCTACAGGGCAAGAACATCAAAGTAGCAGGTACAGATCCTGCTGTAGGTATCGTCTTGATTGATGAAAAAGGCACAGAGACGAAGCTACCGATGGATATGATAGCAGTAAACAACCCTTCGGAAGTACTGGTACTCCTACCGGCAGACCTGACAGACGGAATATACGAACTGCGACTGACCACGCAATATACCAGTGGCAACCGGCAACTGAAGATACCACATGTCATCAGCCGAACCATCGTAATAGACAATACAACCGAGGGCGACGGAGATATTGTGGACGACCCGACAGCATAAATCATACCGCATCGCTTCCCTTATGCAGGACTGCATTGATATCTTGTGCAGCTCTGCACAAGGTGCCGGTGCACCCCTGCACAATGCGGCAATGCAACCAAGCTCTAAAATCACTGATAAACCTGTACCGGAAGTTCTCCCCTTAAAGCACCCAAAGCATTCAATGCCAAAGCCTCCATCTCATCTTCTCCCGGATACACGAAGACGGGAGCAAGGAAAGAAATACGTTCCCTTAAACGGGAAATTACGTAATCAGAATAGGCAATGCCTCCGGTCAGCAGGATGGCGTCTACCTTTCCATACAAAACAGTAGAGGCAGCACCGATACTTTTAGCCACATTGTAGATCATGGCATCGAGCACCAACCGGGCATGATCATCACCTGCCTCAATGGACTGAATAACGGCAGGAATATCAGTAGTTCCCAAATGGGCGGTAAGCCCGGCACGGCCCGAAATTCGTTTCTTCAATTCATCTTTAGTGAATTTCCCACTGAAACAGAGGTCTATCAGTTGTCCGGCGGGAAGAGTTCCGGCTCTTTCGGGTGAGAAAGGACCTTCTCCATCCAGTGCATTATTGGCATCGACTGCACGCCCATGACGATGGACCGCAACGGAAATGCCTCCTCCCAAATGACAGACAATCAAATCAAGATCTTCATAACGAGTGCCATGTTCGGCAGCATAACGACGGGCAATGGCTTTCTGATTCAGTGCATGCCAGATAGTGATACGTGGCATCAAAGGCGAACCGGTAATGCGGGCAACCTCTTCCAGTTCGTCCACCACACCCGGATCTGCAATAAACGCCCGGCACCTGGGTAAAGCTGCGGCCAATTCATCGGCTATCAAACCGCCCAGATTGCAGGCATGCGTACGCATGGCATGGAGGGTATCCCGCTTCATGGCTTCGTTAACCTCATAAACTCCACCGGGAATAGGCTTCACCAGACCTCCGCGTCCAATGACAGCATCGAACTGGAAAGGAATGTCATTTGCCTCCAACTCCCGGAGGACAAGTGATTTACGAAACTCAAACTGGTCGATCACCTGGGGGAAGGCAGACAACTCTTCTACTGTATGGCGGATGTTGCGTACCAACAAAGGAGTTTCGTCTTCATAAACGCCAATCTTTGTTGAAGTGGAACCGGGATTGATAACAAGGACCCTTTCACCCCGTCCATTCCTCGCAGAAGGGGAAGTGGGGATTGCATTCAGTTTATCCATATTCTTAGTTTAATTATGATCATCATTCGGAGCATCTTCCTCCCTCTGCCGACCGGGTAGAAGCCGTCAGGCATGCCATCGCAATGCTATAATACTTGGAAAGTCCGGAATCACTACGTGACGGTAGCACCACCGGACAAATGGGGCCTTGCAGCAATCCTGCCATATCGGCCTTGGCAAATAATGAAACAGACTTATAAAAAGCATTGGCCGACTCGATATTAGGGAATATCAATACATCTGCCTGCCCGTTGATAGGCGATACAATTCCTTTAATATCCCCGCTGGCCTGCTCGCAGGAAGTACGGACATCCAACGGGCCATCAATAATAACATTGCCAAACTCTCCGGCTTCGGCCAACTCCACGATATTAACATAATCAAGAGAATGGGGGAACTTGGCACTTACCTTCTCCGTACAGTGAATCAAAGAGATGCGCGGCTGCTCTATCCCAAACCTCCGGCAGGTACAGATGGCGTACCAAACCATTTCAATACGTTGTTGTAAAGTGGGCCGGGGAATAACAGCCGCATCCGAAAAGAACAATAATTTATCATACGTCGGAATCTGCATTACAGCCAGGTGAGTCAGGATCTTTCCTTTGGGTAGTAGCCCTTTCTCCTTGTCAAGAATAGCATGAAGCAGGTTGTCAGTATTAATAATCCCTTTCATCAAAATGTCGGCCCCCCCTTCCCGGACAATCCGGACCGCTTCACGCGCTGCCTCATCGGGATCTTCGATATGGATGGTCTTCACATAATCCGGATACTTTTGCAAGGTAGGATACTTTTGGAGGATGGCTGAGTCACCAATCATCAGAAATTCTGCAATACCCTCGTCAAGTGCACGGGCAATGGCATATTCTGTATTCGGATCATTGGCACAGACAACGGCAATCCGTTTCCGTCGGTTTAAGGTTTTTAGGTGTTCTGTCAGTTGGTCGAAGTTTCTAATAGGTTCCATAACGTTAGATTTTTAGCAAATATCAGAAAAAGGATTGAGAAGTACATCATGGTATACTGAAAAAATAGGTAAACCGGATAACATTTTGATATTATACAACGCTTTCATTTCTACGGATGCAGGTAATTTCGTTTTTTAATGTAAATTTGTATCCTGTTAAACACCTATAATCAAACAGAACCATGAAAACAAAAACTTTTCTCGCTCTTTTCTGCCTGCTGTGTATCAGTTCAGGCTTTTCATCGTGCCAACGTCATTCGTCTGACCAGTGGACATTGGTTTGGGAAGATAATTTTGACCAAAAAACAGGCTTTGACCCACAGGTATGGAGCAAAATACCACGTGGCAAATCGGACTGGAATAACTATATGACAGACTTCGACTCTTGTTTCGATATGCGTGACGGCAATATGGTGCTGCGGGGTATCATCAATTACAGTCAGCCCAACGACACAGCACCCTATCTGACCGGAGGGATTTATACCAAAGGGAAAAAGGCATTCAGCAACGGGCGTCTGGAGATACGTGCCAAGCTGAACGGTGCACGCGGCGAATGGCCGGCTATCTGGATGCTTCCGGTAGATGCTCCCTGGCCGATG